>Ga0255342_1003736_pt1 | contig 16491 bp, 15 predicted proteins | sample wastewater_treat_3_FD_192416 | JGI IMG/M metagenome (GOLD analysis project Ga0255342, IMG submission 192416) | Wastewater microbial communities from Lulu Island WWTP, Vancouver, Canada - plant14 | ecosystem: Engineered > WWTP > Wastewater > Unclassified | place: Canada: Vancouver, British...
ACAACTCAGGAAATTTGACTCTAAATCTTACAGAAAACTTTTGTTCGCTTAAATCAATGTACGATAGAATATGCTTAACTTCTTTTTTATATGTGCCTCTCAATAGATACGGATAAACACCACTAATACAAAATCTGTCGAAAAAACGTCTGAAATCAGAATTTTCTAATCTATAATCGGTATATTTCTCTATATAGAACGGTAAAAAATGTTTCAAAGGAATCACCTTATTCATAGCTCTGTTTTCTGCATCAATACGATAAAAAGCTAATATTTTACTATTAAATGCAACAGGATAATTGAGTATAATGCGCCACCACATATCAAGGTCTTCGCTATATGCCATCCTTTCATCAAAATATCCAACTTTTTCAAACACATCTTTTCTAATCACTACACTTGATGACCAAAATATGTTAGATTTTTTTGTTTTATTCCAATGATTATCTACATATCCTCTTAAGTTTGGAGTGTCCGTATAATGTGCTTGCATTGTTTTGCATCCCTCTTTGTCTATATATCCCCATCCCATTCCCCACATCGCTGCTTGGGGAAAATCAGTAATCATTTGAACTTGCTCCTCCAAATAGTTGGGTTCCCAATAATCATCGGCATCTAATAGAGCTATGTAATTGTACTTAGCCTCTTTGATGCCCACGTTTCTTGCAGATGAAACTCCTCCATTTGATTTGGAAACAACACGTATTCTTTCATCTAAAAATTTGTGTACAATATCTATACTGCCATCCGTAGAACCATCGTCAACTACCACTACTTCAAAGTCTTGATATGATTGCTGCATAACACAATTTAAAGTTTGTGTTATGGATTTAACCTTATTGTACAATGGAATAATTATTGAAATCATCATTTTTTCCATAAAATCAAATTGCAATTATCAAAACTTGTTTAAAACCGACAACTTCAAATCCCTTAACGCCTTATTTTCTTGTATATCAGCATTAGAATATATATACAATAGCCACAATAAAAAGGAGACTTATATATAAGCCTATATTTAAGTGGAACTTTTTTCAAATCAATTAACCCAACCGCCCTTTTTGCCAATATATATTCCTCCTTATTTTTACCAAAATAATAAGGTAAAGAATGTGCGACTACAACAAGAGCTATATATATCTGAAAATCAGGATGTTCCACATATAGGCACTCATATTTATCAACATAATTGAACAATGTCTGATTATAAGGTTTGGGCTTCAGCATTGCTCTATTTTCTGCATCATGTCGGTAATGAATTAATACCGTTGCACAAAAAACAACAGGAAAATTCGCAATAATACGGTACCACATATCCAAATCTTCACTGTACCGTATTCGTTCATCAAAAATACCGGCAACTTCAAAAGCATCTTTCTTTATTACAACTGATGACGAACAAAACAAATCAGACGTTCGTGACATCGTAAAATAATTAAGAACATATCCTTTAAAATCTAATGGCAAACCAGTATATAATAACTCTTTTTCATTTCCATTAATATGAGCATAGTTGCACCCCCACATTTTAGCTTTGGGAAACTCTTTAATCAAACCATGCTGTACTTCGAGATAATTCGGTTCCCACACATCATCAGCATCTAAAAACGCCACGTGATCGTATTTTGTTTCTTGAATACCACGATTCCGTGCAGAACTAACACCTCCATTCTCTTTTTGAATCAATCTGATTCTTTCGTCTTTAAACTGCTTAACAACATCATAACTGCCATCTGTAGAGCCATCATCCACAACTATCACTTCAAACTTTTTAAATGTTTGATTTAAAACACTTTGAAGAGTGCTTGACACACTTTTTTCTTTGTTATACAATGGAATGATGACACTAAACATTAACAGTCTTTGCTTATTATAAGGTTAATATAACTAAATTATTTTTACTTGAAAATTTTCATTTCTAAAGCTGTTGTAATACGGAATAATTTATATAATAGTGGACGTTTTAGTAACCATTTAATGCGATATATATCATTATAAAGTTGCAACGCTTTTTCGTAATCTTTTCTTATTCGTTCTGGAATAAGGTCTTTAAAAATCTCTTGATGTTCACGTTGTAAACATTGCTTATTAATATTAGTATTAGCAGAACTAATACCTGTTGCATCATAATTTGCTATGGTGATAGGTATGTGTTGTAATGTTTTATTCTTAAGTATTAAGACATCTACAAAAAATTTCCAGTCGGCATAAATTTTATAATTTTCATCATACAAACCACATTCTTCAAACAGTTTTCTTTTTATTAGACTTGCTTGATGAGGCATACTATATAAATATAAAGAAAAAAGTGTTAAATCTAAATATGGAATGGTGTAATCCTTTTGAATAACACCTTGTTCGTCACTACAAATATTAACTTTTCCCAATACTATATCCGCCACTAAGGACGTCTCCCCTATTTTTTGTAAAACCTTATTATCAACAAATGAATCTCCACTATTTAAAAATAATAAGTATTCGCCAGTAGCTCTCATTAAACCTTTATTCATCCCTGCATATATACCATTATCTAGTTCAGATACCCAATATGAAAGATGATGTTTGTGTTGTTGAATCAAATCAACACTTTCATCTTTAGATGCAGCATCAATAATAATCCACTCGTAATCCGTATATGTTTGATTTACAACACTATTAATAGTTCTTTTTAAACCAACAGCATTATCCTTATTTACAGTGATAATTGAGATTTTTGGCATAGTTTGTTTATTGTTTTAATTTATTTATGTCATTTTTTATCAAATCAAGTTTCAAAAGCAGTGATTTCATTCCCTCAATATCCAATCTTTTTGTATTAAGAGAATGATAGTCATCAAACGAAGTTGCTTCTTGATTTTCCTTAATAAAAAATCCCTCATCATTAAGATCTCGAAAATCGCACGGTATACGAAAATAGTTGCCCATATCTTCTGCGCGTGTCATTTCTTCACGTGTCACTAATGTTTCGTATAGTTTTTCGCCATGGCGAGTACCTATTATTTTTATTTCCGTATCTGCTTGGTACAATTGTTTTAAAGCATTTGCCAGCACATCTAAAGTTGCCGCCGGAGCTTTTTGAACAAACAAATCTCCATTTTTTCCATGTTGGAACGCATACAACACAAGATCAACCGCATCATCTAATGTCATCATAAAACGTGTCATATTAGGATCTGTAATTGTAATAACATTATTCGATTTTATTTGCTCAATCCACAAAGGAATAACAGACCCGCGAGATGCCATAACATTACCATAACGAGTACAACAAATCGTGGTTGCTCCATCGCTTCCCATCTGACGACCTTTTGCAATTGCAACTTTCTCCATCATCGCTTTCGATATTCCCATAGCGTTAATTGGATAGGCTGCTTTGTCGGTGCTAAGAACAACCACATTCTTAACACCATGTTGGATTGCAGAATCTAAAACATTTTCTGTTCCAAAAATATTTGTGCGAACAGCTTGAATAGGGAAAAACTCACACGATGGCACTTGTTTTAAAGCAGCCGCATGAAAAACATAATCAACCCCTCCCATAGCTCCATCTACCGAACGCTTATCGCGTACATCACCAATATAGAATTTTACTTTCGGACTTTGCAATGCATGACGCATATCGTCTTGCTTTTTCTCGTCTCGACTAAAAATGCGTATCTCTTTAATATCGCTATCTAAAAAACGTTTTAACACTGCATTACCAAAAGATCCTGTGCCTCCGGTAATTAATAAAGTTTTGTTTTTAAAATTGCTCATATTTGAACTATTTTTAATAATTTTTTTAGTTTCTTTTTCCACCACCGCCAATTGTGCCAATTTAAAGAATAATCACTCAGACTTATTCCTTTAAATAGTCCTTTTTCAAAATCAATTCCTTTGTAATATTTATAGGGTACTCCAAACGACTTGAAAAAGTACCCAAATTTTAAGATATTGATATTCGTTATTGGTTGTAGAGTTTTATCGAAAATCATCTCCATTGCTTCTTTATGATTTTGAGGCTTATGACAACATTCAAAATAATAATACTCTGATTTACTAAGAAGAATAGAAGGCTTACCCCAATATGTAGCTTCTATCCCCATAGTGGAACCAAAAGTTACTACTTTATCAGCTTTGTCCATTAACAGATAGGTTGATATTTTTGAATTTGCAGGAATAACCACCACATTGGATCCGGCTATCTGATAGAGCAATTGTTTATAGCTATCAATCATTTCTTCAGAATTGGGATGAACTCGAATATACAATTTACAATTATCATTACGATGATAAAATTCTTCAGCAATTTGTTTAATACCTTCTATCTGAGTTTTATACAAGGGGTTGTTCCATTCCGGGCTAATGCTCACAAATTCATCTTCAGAGGAAGTGAAAATCACGACATTATAGTCTTCGTCATTCCATTCTTTAGGAAGTAAATTACGTTCCTGATCGGCAACAAATGACCGAACAGCTTCAGAGCCACCATTATATCTATCAATATAAAATGAATGACCAATACGTTCCTTTTCTTCTTTATTTTTGTTAGAATTCCAATAATCAAAAATTAAATCAGTTGTTTTTGCTATGTTGTGTAGCGACATTTTATAAAATACTCCATATTTATTTAAAGAAGATCCACTTTCTATTGTATAAAAATCAATTTCTTTTGCTTCGCATGCCCTATATATAGCTTTTGTGTATGAAAGACGTCCGTTTTGAAGATAAGCGATGTCTAACTTATCTTTATCAATGTGATATAAAGCCGAATAATATACCGCCACAGATGTATCACACAATTGTTGAATCTCTTTTTTATATTTTATCAAATTTATAAATGGATCCCTTGTAATATGAATCAAAGAACTTATAATTGCCCATCCCATGTCATAATTACCAACTTGTAATGTCTGAAATTTATCATGTGATTCAAAATAAGAGTTGGCTATTAATTTATTTGTATCATAAAATTTATTACAAATTAATGATTTTTTATTAAATTGTACACCGATAAGGTCATAGCCTTTTTTTCTGCAATTTTTACATGTTGTACACATTGTTTTACGAACTTGTTTGTATGATTTATTGCCTAATATTGCATCGGCTAAAATCATTTCGCACAATTTCATATTTTTTTTGCAAGAATAGATGGTAACATTATCGCCATCTTTAACATGCTGCTCTGCTAACTCTAAAACAGTAAAAAATTGTTTTTCCCATAAAGGATGAGTTAAAAATAAACCTACATTTTTATTCATATATTATTCATGATTTAACAATATCACCTAAATTTATCCTATCGCCTTTATGTAAATCTTTGTTTACCTTTTTATCTATTAATTTTGAAAGATATTTAGGATGTAAACTAAACCCCGGTCGCACGGAACGAACATTCTGATTTGTAATTACATCACCAACTTTCATATCTTCAGCCACATAAAGTGACCGCGAAAAACATCTTCCGCTTTTCATCTTCTCTGTCAATTCGTAATCGATTTTTCCAATGGCTTTTTCGGATTGTCGGATATCATTTACCATCTGCTTAAACTCTTTCTCATTCATCGAAAATGCGGCATCGGGTCCGCCAATACTGCGGTCAATGATAAAGTGCTTTTCTATCATCACAGCTCCAAGTGCCACTGCAGTAATCGGTGCTACAGATCCAATGGTATGGTCAGATAACCCCGACTTTACGCCAAAACGTACTGCTAAATCTTTTATCATCAACAAATTGGTTTCTTCAATAGGTGCCGGATAAGAAGAAGTACATTTAAGCAACGTGATGTCGTTGTTGCCAACTTTTCGGCAAGTTTCTACTGCCAGTGCTATATCTTCCAACGTTGCAATACCTGTAGAAATTACCATCGGTTTCATTTTTTGTGCAGCATACTCAATAAGAGGAATATCGGTGATTTCAAAAGAGGCGATTTTGTATATCGGATTATCAAGTGTTTCTAAGAAATCAACGGCTGTTTTGTCAAAAGGTGTTGAAAAACAGACTAATCCTTCTTGACGAGCTGCCTCAAATAATTCAGCATGCCACTCCCATGGGGTATATGCTTCTTGATAAAGGTCATAAAAATATTGTCCATCCCACAATGTTCCCTGCGTGATTTTAAAATCATCTTTATAACAATTCAGCGTCATCGTATCCGCCGTATAAGTTTGCAATTTGATAGCATCCGCACCGGCACGTTTTGCGGCTTTAATACTATCTAAAGCTGTTTGTTTACTGCCATTGTGGTTTGCAGAAAGTTCAGCGACAATGAAAACAGATTCAGGTTGGAAATGTGTCATATCTTCAATTTAACCTATTAAACGAACAATGTGAAATGCTTCAGCAAATTCTGTCCCCACAACAATTCCCCAACGTTGTGCTTGTATTGTAAGTGCCTCGGGAGAACGAGGATGGGGATATTCTCTTTTTTCAAATTCATAATTTTCCATTCCTTTTATTTTTGCTTTAATATCCTCCTTAGAAACAGGAATAAAAAAGTTTGGAATAAAGTGCTTGGGGTCTGTTGATGCTCGCCATTCTGTACCAGATGATGTTTCAAAAGAAACAATAGCTTTAACGCATTCACCCTGCATTGGACGACAAGCAGTTATTACAGCTTCAAATGTTCGTCGATGATCAATGTTTAAATCACCATTGTGATGCGTGAAAATAATATCAGGACTAAATTGCTTTTTTTCTTTTTCCACAACTTTAATAATATCAAGCAGCGCAACACTATCAAAACGATTATCCGGAAAATCGTATGCCGAAACACTATGATAACCGATACATTTTTGTGCTTCTACCATATTTTCCTTGTGTTGATTCAATTCTTTATTCCATTGCTCTGCATTTCGAGTATCTGATCGACTTGTGATACCTTCACCTAAAATAACTACACGGCTTTTTATATTATATTCCGCAATTAGTTTGTGCATTGAAGCTCCCAATCCCAACAACTCGTCATCAGGATGCGCCACAACCACTAAAATCTTTTTATTTCTGAATAATTCTAACATCGGCAATAATTGTTTTATCAAATTTTAAAGTTGCTCGTGAAAATTCAAATGTAAAATGTTCTGTTTCAATAAAAGCCTTAGGATATCCCTCAGCATCTAACATCCTAATGTGATCGTATACATCTTCAATCTTAATTAATGATGCTATATCGCTATCGGATGGTGTTCTTCGCTTAAAAAGAGTTACTTCACCAATTTGTTTTTGAGGCTGTATATTCTCGTCAATTATCGTTTTAATCATTTCAAATATAACATTTGTCGCCCGCATGAAAATTTCTTCTGCCGTACCGTTTAAATTCAAATTTTTCTTTAAATAAATATCACCGGTATCTATTCCTTCTGATACTTTTAAAGCTGATATTTTGGTATTTTCAACTCCCCTAACAATAAGATTTTGCAAAGGGCTCCCCCCACGTCCAAAAGGTAAATCGGTCATATGAAAGACAATACAATTGTACTTTTTATAAATAGACTTATCAATAATATACGACCAATGAGGTATGAAAATTTTATTAGGATTAAGAGTTGCTAATTTGTCTTTTGTAAAATCATCTTTTGAGTTAATTAAATACCATTTATAAGAAGGGTATTTTTCTTGTAATTGCAAAAAAAGATACTTATGCCATTTTTTTTCAGATAACAGTATGTATACCATAACTTCTACTTTTTATTAAAAATTAGTACTCGCTCATTTTGATAAACACCTTCTGTCATCAAAAAATTGTTTTGTTGAAAGACTTTAATAGAAGCAAAATTAGCAGGCTTTACTACAGCTTTAATTGGCTTAGACGTCCTCTCCAACACCAATTGTATAATTTTTTTCCCAAGCCCTTTTCCTCTATATTTCTTATCAATAGAATAATCTAACACCCAAACATCTCCTTCTTTATCAAGTCTTATTTGTCCCACAGGGACGTTATTATAAATCAAAACAAACAACAAACTTTGATTACTATTTATTTTATTTTCAAACCAAGCCTTATGATTTTCCCATATTATACTTTCCGGACTGAATGAATTATTTCTTACATCTTTATCATTTGCCCAATCAAAAAACAGTTTACAATCATCAGAATTTGCTTTTCTAAGATAAAGTAATGAATTAATTTTACTATGTATAATCACGTCTATAAAATTTCCTTCGAAACAACAATGTTCTTTCAATATAGCTTCTTTGTAAAAACCGACACTTTCTAAAACATTGTATAAATGCGGACGCAAATCGAAAGCATAAGTATATATTTTATGAAAATTTAATTCATTAAAAGCCACCTTTTGCAACAAATCTAAATATATACTCCAATGCTTGTGAAATTCATCTTTTTCTAACTCCGTGTTCATAACAAAAGAGATTTCAGCATTTTTGTCAATCCAATTAATATGAACCAAGCCTCCGTATCCTATGCATTCATTTTTGTAGAGATATGAAAATAGTATTTGATTGGGCTTATCCTGAGCGAACAATTTAGACACAACATTATTAAAATAATCGTCTTGCACCTCTTTAGTCAATGGTTCAGATTGCCGCAAATGATAAATTTGATCATTCCTCCATTTCATAATATCGTAACGATCTTCAAATCGGATAGGAACAAGAGAAAAATTATCGATACAAAATCGACTTTTATCTAAAACTTTGTATTGGTTAAAAAATTGCATTAATTTAATCTTTTAAAACCTGCATGGCAAACCGGTCCCTCTAATAAAGCATGAATATCTTTATCTCCTGTTTCACATTTTCCAATTATTGCATATACTTCATTTAAAGCACTAAGGTAATCTTCTATATACTTATCTTCATGACTAATTGACGCATAAAAATTAGTACTTGCCAAAAAACCTTTTTTGAGCATTTCTTGAGTTATAAATGTCTTATATTCAAGCGTTTTTTTACTAAGAAAAGAATATGTTGATAAAGCAGGAATTCCTGAAATTGAAATTTTCACATTATTCTCATCAGCGATTTTTTGCCAACCTTCGCGTATCTTACTACCTTTTTGAGTAATTATACTCCACGACTCTATTTTTTTCATTACCTCCAAAGTTTTTAATGCTGCTGTAGGTCCGATGCGCTCTGTCCAAAATGTACTACTTATAAATGTTTTTTGAGCAGCTTCCATCACTTCTCTTTTCCCTATCACGGCTGTTAGCGCGTATCCATTACCAATTGTTTTTCCAAACATAATCATATCAGGAATTACATTGTATTTATTAAAAATACCGCCATACGTTTCTCTAAATCCCGAAGTACATTCATCAAAAATAAGAACTATATTATTTTTAGTAGCTAAATCTCTGACTTTTTGAAGAAAATTATTTTCCGGACCAAAATTTCGAACAACTTCCATTTTTATCACGCCAATGTTATGGTTTGCAACAATATTTTCAAGTTCTTCGATATTATTATAATGAAAAGGATATACCGTACCTTTAAGACTTCGGGGCACACCTGCGGTGTCTAAACCAGACAATAAATGCCCTGACAACACATCGTCACTAGTTAAATTACTTGACAAGTACCAATCATGCCAACCATGATAACCACAAATAGCCACGTTATCTTTCCCAGTTGCAGCGCGCGCAATACGAATAGCAATCGCATTCGCTTCACCACCGCTACGTGCAAATCGTACCATATCTGCCCATGGATTTAATTCAACTAGTTTTTCTGCAAGAAAAACTTCTTCAGGACAATTAAATGTACTCATATTGCCCTTTTTTATGGTGTCCATAACTGCCGAATCCACTTCTTCATGTCCATAACCTAATGTGTTGGTTCCTATACCCATTATAGACATATCAATATATTCATTATTATCCAAATCCCACACTTTGCAACCCTTCGCTTTTGAAAAATAGGATGGCCAATTTTCAGGTAAAAACATTTCGGGTCTTTTGGACAAAAGCATTGTTCCACCGGGAATTAAACTTTTTGCTTTTTTATATAAATTTTGTCCTGTTCTGTTATTGTTCATGTTCATCATTATTTAAAGATTTAACATATCCTTCATTACGTTTTATTTGTTGGTTCTTAAAAAGATTTAGATTATTAATCAAAAAATCTGTATAAACATTCCAAGTCTTTTCATCACCCAAATTCTCTAAAAGTATTTTTATTGTATTTAAGTCTTCAGGTTCATCTACAGTCATGCGAATATGATAGTAATTGACAGGAGCATCATAATTACCCGATTTAAACAAATTTCCTCCTTTAATTGTTGAGTTTTTCCAAATATAAGGAGTTACGTGTTCTCTATCAGAACTTAAAGTTGATTCATGCCATGCTTTTTCCAAAACACTAAATTTAAATACCTCTATATCTTGACCATCAGGATATGGTACATTAAACACATTTGCTGCATAATCTAAATTATTTTGAATAGTAAACAATATTACCTTATCTATAAGTTGAGCATCTATTAACGGGCAATCGGATGTAACCCTAACAATATAATCAGCATTTATATCTTTAACCGCATTATAAAAACGGTCTAAGACATCATTGGTTGAACCTTGAAACACTTCTACATCCAATTCTTTAGCTATTCGTATTATTTCTGAAGATTTTTCTTCAAAAGTTGTTGCGACAATAATTTTTGAAGCTATTTTAGATTGTTTCAACCGATTTAAATGCGTTGACAATAAAGTTCCTTTGCCTAATGGTTGCAAAACTTTTTCAGGAAATCTAGAACTTCCCACCCTTGCTTGTGTAACAATGATTATTTTCTTATTTACCATAGTGAAGGATTTAATAATGCAGAATTTTGAATATGAATTTTTTTATCTATTTTTTCTAAAACTCCAAAAGGTATATTAGTTTTTGCCCACTGAATATTTTTCTGCAACTGGTCTATAGACTCAACTCCTATCAAAACACCATCAATATAATCTTTCGACAATACATATTGTAAAGCCAAATGTCCAACACAAAAATCATTTTGTTCCGCAATATTATTTATTTCTTTTAATGGAGAAATTAAATCCATCAGTTTTCTTGGAATTTGTGAGTGTTCCATAAAAAACAATCCTTGTAAAAAGGCTGAACGAGTATGAACAATTTTACCATCATCTTTCAAGGCTTTCAAGATATGACCTCGAATATTTTCATTATCTAAAATGTTAAAAGGAGATTGAATAACTTCTATATTTTCATCTGTTTTCAACATTTTTAATTCATCATTTGTATATACTGAAACTCCTAATTTATTAAACAATGAACCTTTAAACTTTAAAATACTATCAATTTCATTATTATTTTTAGCATTGATATAAGCTTCGAAAGAATGAAACATAATAATATCCACATTTGGTACATTCATTTTCTTCAAACTATTGTTCAAAGACTTTTTCCAGCCAACTCCTTCTTTCTTTGAAAATTTAGTTATAATTTCAAAAGATTTTTTGTTCTGTTTTGATATAAAATTTCCTATTTTAATTTCCGAATCTCCATAATCTGCAGCGGTATCTAACGTTTTTATTCCATTATCATTAGCGATAGACAAAATATCGTATGATTCTTGATTTGTAACCAAACCTTTTAAATTATTTATACCATATCGTAACCCTAATTGAACTGTGCCTAAAACAAGTTTATTCATATTTCTCGTTTATTTTTCCGTAAATATAACCATCTACGAACTTGCCATTTAACCTATACATTGCTTTACGGCATCCTTCTTGAATAAATCCATTTTTTTCAAAAGCTTTGATAGAGCCTATATTTGGAGCATATACTCCACCAAAAACTTTATGTAATTTCAATGTGTTAAAAGCAAAATCTGTTGCAAGCCTAATCGCCTCAGTAGCTATGCCTTTTCCCCAATATTTTTTTTCACCTATGATGAAACCTAAATCGGCATAGCTATGTTTATCATTAATTCCACCTACCTTAATGTTTCCAATATGTTCGTTTGAATCATTTGTAAATATACCAAAAAGATAATTGTAATCATTTGTAACGCTCTCAACAAATTTCTTTGTTTCTTCTAAATCATGTAAAACAAAACGTGATTCAAGGTATTGATTTATCTCAGAATCATTTAACCAAGCAACGTACCTGTCGGTAACATCAAATTTGGTTAACCTTTTTAAATAAATATTTTTTCCTCTAATGCAGCTATCCATAGTTTTAAATTTATATAATAGTGTCCCATTCTGGCATGTCAGGAAGAGGTTCGCCGTCCTCAACTTTATTCTTATCAAATCCCCAGTCATAAATCTCGTTTTTTTGGAGTATTTGAATAAATTGATCTTCAGTTATGCCCATTATTGCTAAAAACTGATCAAGGGAAGCTGGTCTCTTTCCATCATATTTAGCTGCTAACTTCATACCCTCATCATGTGTCATCTCTCCATTTCTAATATCTATACATGCTAGATGGTTAGTTCGGCCATGCCCTCGTTTAATATACTTACAGTAATCGCGCACTCCCTGCCATCTACATTCTATCTTCTCGTAGTCATATTGAATTGGAATACCTTCAACAGCTTGTCCCTCCCAATCCAATTCTCTTTTGATTATTTCTACATTTTTTTTAGTGTTCCATTTAATGTAGCTTCCAAGCCATACTGATTTTACACCAACACGCTCCAAATCGCTTTGAGGTGGGAAAGCATACTGATAAAGATCTCTTTTGTCAACTGTATGCTCTAACAATTCATACATATCATCAACACTTAAACCAAGGTCAATCATTTCATGAAAAAGTTTTTCATTCAATTCTGCTAGCTCTTCCGGTTTAACATATGCGCGATATTCTGCCGGTGATTCACCCCAAAATACTAAAGGAATCTGATAACGTACTGCTATCTGCATTGTATGTGCAAACACCCCTGTGTGACAATGCCAACAAAAATCACCTGTTTTTTTTAACGATGCAAGCATCAGCTTTTTAACAATATGCCAATTAGGTGTAAATTCAAGTATATCAACACCTAACTTCTTAAATATTTTAGTATTATTCTTATGTACAAGAGGACGATATCCCCAATGATTAAATCGCACAACTAACGGTTTCATATGAAGCTGTGTAACAATATACCACAACTGAAAAGCACTATCTTTGCCTCCCGAAAAAGGCACAATACAGTCATAATTCCCAGTACCCCGATACTTATTACACAAATCATCAAGCATCTTTCCTCTTGCTTGCCAATCTATATTGGTGTGTTTTGTTTGAGCTTGACGACATACATTGCAAACTCCCTCCTCATCAAATTTAATTGACTCATGTGTGTCTGGAAGCACACATCTTGTACAGTGTTTCATATTATTTACAGTTTAAAAATTTATTTATTTCATCAATTACTCTATCCTGCTCTTCGTCTGTCAAAGAGGGATACATTGGCAAGCTAAAACAATGCTTCGAATAGTTTTCAGCAACAGGTAAATCGCCTTCTTTATTACCTAAATTTTTATAATACGGCATTAAATGAACAGGTTCGTAATGTACTTGTACAATTATATTTATACTTTGCAGATAATCAAACAGTTCATTACGTTTTTCGGTTTGAATCACGTAAAGATGGTAAGCATGAAAAATATTTTTTGCTACTTTCGGTGTTTTAATCTGTGGAACATTCTTAAAAACCTTATTATATTTTGCAGCAATCTCTTGACGGCGTTGCAAACTCCAATCCAAGCGTTTAAGTTGCGAAATACCTAATGCACATTGTATATCGGTGATACGATAATTAAACCCTAAATCTTGCATTTCATAATACCAATTTCCCGGACACCTAGTTAAACGATTGTTATCCTGACAGATACCATGAGAACGGAGACATTTTAATTTATAGTATAGGTCATCGTCATTGGTGGTTATCATACCTCCTTCACCCGTGGCAATATGTTTTACGGGATGAAAAGAAAACACAGTCAAATCGGAATATACACCGTTACCTGCCATCTGTTTATTACCTTTGGAATCAATGAAATAAGATCCGGGAGCATGACAAGCATCTTCTATCATCCACATACCATAATCATTACATATAGACCTTATTGCTTCCGAATCGACGGGATATCCGGCAAAATCGACAAAAATGACACCTTTATAATAACCTTTAGGTTTTGATGTAATCATTTGTCTCAATTTATTAATGTCAATCAAAAAAGTATCAGGATTGATGTCGCAAAAACAAACATTACCGCCACAGTATCTCACACAATTAGCAGAAGCAACAAAAGTCATAGGAGTAACTATAACATTATCTCCAGTTTTTACTCCTAACGACAGAGCTGAGATATGTAGTGCCGATGTACCATTTGAGACAGCTATTGCATGTTTTGCACCTACTTTCTTTGCAAAAGCATCTTCAAATTCCGGTATTTTTGGACCCTGTGTCAAATAGTCTGACTTAAGGACTTTAACGACAGCCTCTATATCTTCGTCTGTAATATATTGACGTCCGTATGAAATTTTTTTCATATACATTTGTTTGTTTCTAAAATTAGTTATGTTTAGTTTTGTTTAATTTATTTATATAATATCTGCATATTTTATATGGTTTTGTCAAAAATTTTCCTAATTTATAGTCAAAAGAATTATACACATGTAAATAATTAATAAATAATTGTCTAGCCGTCATATAATTAGAACACGAGGCTTTAATTAATGATAAATATTTCTCTTCCATATTTATCCCTTTTAATAAAGGAAAATATTGTTGCCATTTTTTATAAAATACAGTTATGTTTTTCATAAGCATTTTTGGATTATTAACACCTTTAAAGAAATGTTGCAATATAATTTGTTTTGTTATTTTTACATCATATCCACTTTGCAAGACTTGCATACAAATATCCATATCATATAAATGAAATCCGGAAAATGATTCATCAAAATGAATTCTGTTAAATAAATCTTTTCGAACACAAAACCACACACCATCAACGACAACAACATCACAAATAGCATCCGAATTATATAATTCCATTAAATGTTCTTTGTTATTATTGTCAATGATTCTACCAGACAAAACTTGAGTGTCTCCATAATAGCAAGGCGTATCCGGCAACACATGCCCACCAACAACACCCAATAATCCCATTTTTTTATGCTCAGCAAATAAATTTTCAACAACAACACCCCAATCCTTTGAAATAAACATTACATCTTCATGCACAAAACATAATAAATTTCCTTTCGCTTGTTTTTCTCCTTCATTATAAGCAGAAAAGATAGAATACTTGTTAGTTGAATTATCAATTAATATAATTTCATAATTACACCCAACAGTCTCTTTAACGTTGGCCTTCCAATTTTCTAATTGATTAATATTTTTTGAGCAACATATTATTGAAAGCATATCAATCTATTTTCAAACATTCAACTTGCCAACGTGATTTAATAATAGAAGTTTTTAGCGAACTATTTTCATTAAAAACATTTCCAAACCTATTTTTACCATCAATTTTAACGCGAAATTTTAAAAATGAATTTTCAGTTGCGTAATTTTTAACATTTCGTTCTGCAACATCAAATTTAATATAATAGTCACCATCAGCTAAGGTATATGGAGGAATATGAAATGAAAAATGATATTTTCCAATTGGTAATGTAGTTTGCTGACTTATATCATTGTAATCAGACCTTGCAATTGGATATTGCGAAGAGCTATAAATATTAAAACCAATAACCAAATTTCCAATATAAGAACCAATTTCCACATCTAAATTAACATAAATATCAGACGAAACATAAATATCATCATTTCCGACATTATTACAAACTGAAGCCTTTTCTATAAATAATTTATTTCTGTCACCTTCTCCTGAATCAAAATAAAATGAATTACAACCTGATTGGAGATATCTATTAACCGTATCTATTATTGTACCAGAATAAACAACACTGCCCTTGTCAAGTAGTATACCATTATTACATAGTTGTAACATACTTGCCATATTATGACTCACAAACAGCACCGTCCGTCCTTCACCCTTACTCACATCTTGCATTTTACCAATAGCTTTCTTTTGGAATTCGGCATCACCTACAGCAAGAACTTCGTCTACCACAAGGATTTCAGGATCGAGATGAGCTGCCACAGCAAAGCCCAACCGTACCATCATACCCGAACTGTAACGTTTTACAGGCGTATCTATATAACGCTCCACACCGGCAAAGTCAACAATTTCGTCTAACTTACGGGTTATTTCAGCTTTAGTCATGCCCATTATAGCACCGTTCATGTAGATGTTTTCACGTCCCGTCATCTCCGGATGAAAACCTGTACCAACTTCCAACAACGATGCAATGCGTCCACGTGCTTTAATAGTCCCCGTTGTCGGAGTGGTTACCTTTGATAAGATTTTAAGTAAAGTTGATTTTCCCGCACCATTTTTGCCAATAATACCAAGTACATCGCCTTGTTCTACCTTAAAATCTATATCGCGTAAAGCCCACACGTAATCGCTCTCCCCTTTAGTACTGCGGTCATTGGTGTCACCAATCTTTAAATAAGGATCGTCTTTACCACGGACATTCA
>Ga0255342_1003737_pt1 | contig 16489 bp, 11 predicted proteins | sample wastewater_treat_3_FD_192416 | JGI IMG/M metagenome (GOLD analysis project Ga0255342, IMG submission 192416) | Wastewater microbial communities from Lulu Island WWTP, Vancouver, Canada - plant14 | ecosystem: Engineered > WWTP > Wastewater > Unclassified | place: Canada: Vancouver, British...
CTTGATTTAGATGGCATCTTTTCTTATTATCCATTTGCATCACTAATATTCTTTAAGATTTAAATTCCCATTTATTATCTTATCTATTAGTGGTGCTTTTTGAATTATAATTAATATTTGTAAATAATTGCTTGAATATTTTTGTAAAAGAACTATACTGTCATTCAGTTTAATTGAATTAACTCAATATCACAAAATGATATTAAATCTACTTAGACAGTCCAAACTTTTTATAAAAGAAAATCACAAATTTGTAAAATTGATTTTTTATGTTTCATTTTGAAAGTTGCTTTATACTTTGGGCTTGATAGCTTACAATATAAATAACTTGTTGATTTATAGATTTAACAAGTGATTATCTTTGATGAGTTCTTTGGAATACTTCAAAACAGAAGTTATTTCAAACAACTTACTTTGGTTAGTGATATTGATTGGGATTATTATTTTGGTTTGATATGTGTTTTTATATCCCACATGAACATCAGCAGCGATACATTTTTTGAGAGATAAAAAAAACAGCATTTGAAAAGCTATGTGAAAATGAGCCAATGATTTCTTTACAATGTTTGAACTAAATGCTCTAGCATTTTCATTCTGATTTTATACTTACTCTATTACAGTTTTAAGGTTATTTACTTTGTGAATTTTAGATAGTACGATAGCAATTATACTTGTTGCTGTTTGGTGATTAGCTGTTTTGTTTAGTAGTATGTTTTGGCAATATGCAAAATTTTTGATAGTTATTGAAGATATGTGAGTTTTTGAAGCCATCAAAAAAAGTATCTGAATCACTATAAATAATATTTGAATTACTCTTAGATGATGGATTATGCAGATGATTTTGTATGTTTTATTTTATTTTAAAGTATTTGTAATAATTGCAGTTCCAATGTTGTTAATGTATTTTCTAATAAATTGAGGAGTGGCTAGTAGTGGTTTTGAATGGATAATACGACTTATTGGCTGACTTTCTGTGATTTTAATTATATATCTGATTTCTATAATACAGTCTTTTTTCAGAAAATTTTGGTTTGATGTGTATCATAAAGTGGTAGATTTTGAAGAAGTAGAGGAGTAATTACATTAAATATAATTGGTTTTTTTATAAGCCTTTTGTAGATTGTATACGCTTTTTAATCGTATCAAAAAAAACAGTAAAAAGTAATTCCTCTTTACTGTTTTTATAAAATGTTTTTTAATAACCATGCATGAGATAGTATCTTTTTTCCCATGATTCATTTTGATACAATTATCTTAAGTGTATAAGCCTTGCCTTATCTAGAAGGTTATTGGCTTTTGATAAATAAGATAATTGTTTTTTTTCACTCTCTTTGCTTGGCACCATTTGAATCAGCTGGATTGCTTTATTGATCAGCTTGTTGATTCTTTTTGCCTTATTGGGGAACTTTGTGCAGAATTCTGTATCGTCACTTATTTGTCTGTGTAATATAGCCCCCCATTCAATTAGATTTTGTGTTTGTTGGTTAAGTAGCACATGTTCAGAAGCTAAATTGCTTAGCGAGTCATTGTAATTTTTGTTAAAGCTTTTTTGAGCATTTGCTTGTTGTGATAAGTACAAAGTTATGCTCATAATAAATGATAAAATGATACATAGTTTTTTCATAATTTTTAATTTTTTTGTTTTTTTACTAACTTCTAAATAGATAAAAGTTAGAAGTTTCTTGAATTAATAGCCCTATTGCTATGGTTTTTTACAAAGTTTCCATCTTTGTTTTTTTTTGTTTGCAACTATAGTATAACGATATAGACATAAATGTCAAGACGATGTTGCAATGTTTTTATTAGTATTGTAGTAATTAGGTTACACATTAAAAAAATATAATAAAAAAAATTGTTAAGTGTACAAGCTATTATAGTCCCACTTTGTTTTAATAGGAGGAGGAATTTAAGAAAATAAGCTGAAAACTTTATTGATTTCTTGTGTGCTTTTTAGGTTTCTGTAATTTTATGTTTTTGTAATAATATATCAAAAATATAGCTCAAGTTATTGTATATGTTATTGTTATTAGCACGAAATATATGATATCGATATTAGTTAAATGAACATATATTAGATTAAAACACAAATGTATCCAAATAGCATGAATGAGGTTGTTGTTTTTTTCTAGAATAACATTCATTATTATTACAATAGCAGTCATAACAACCACATTTGAAATAATGAATATAATAAGTGATCGACCTGTTTCACCTCACATAAATGCAACATCGATAAACCATAAAATAGCATGCCAAAATGCCCAAATTAACCCACCAATAATAGATGCTTTGATAAAACTATATTTTTTGTTTAGTTCTTCTCTCAAATATCATCTCCAACCTAATTCTTCACCGAGTGGGCCAGCAATAAGACATAATAGAATTGCTAATGGTAGTGAATATCCAGATAAACTAAAAAAGGATCCAATTGGTTGGTTGCTTGTGATAGATAGTACAAAAATAGGAATGATTGAACTTAATATGATGGCTAAAGCTCCTATTAGTATTAAATCAATCCTTAGCTTTTCACTGAAAAAACTTTTGATATAGTTTTTTAGATTTATACCTGCTTTTAGTTTTTTGAATAATATGATAACTGCTAGAGTTGGTGCCCAAGCACAAAAAGCTTGAACGATTTTTTGAATTAGCGGTGGTGTATCAAATAACATCGCGGTAGTTCCTCCCAGTACCATTACCATTATCCAAAAAAGGAAATATGTGAAAATTACATATTTTCGCATAGGACTTAATTTTCTCTTATTGTTTTTATTCATATAAATTGAATATAAAATAAAAAATTAACATTTTTTAGAATTAATTAAGCTGAGTTGTTTAATTTGAGAGTATGTGCTTGCAATATTTTCTTCTATCAAATATATGTTGGTTGTTTATTTATTATTCAACATTAATTAAAATGTTGTTTGCAAAAGTTACTCGGGCAGGATCTACTATTTCAATAATGAAATCTTTTTCTCATTCTTGTTTGTGAATTAATTTTTTGGATTCTTCAAATCATTTCTTTATTGTACATTCGTATATTTTTACATTTCATTTTTGGTCTACCAATTCTTTTTCAGAATATTGAACTACATGCATCACAGAATAGCAATTTACTCATACTTGACCAAAATCTTCTTGTGAATTCTGTGCTGCATAAGCTATATTACTGCTTGGAAATGTAAAAGAATATCATTTGCGGGATGTAAATTTAAGAGATTTTTCTAAATTTATAGGGAATTGAGGGACATCGGTGTCTCGGTTGTAATTCACTTCTGTTTTTTCTTCATCTCATGCTTTATCGCTTTCGTTGTTGGCATTGGTTTCTTCTATTTTTCAAACAGATTTTAATTCTATAAGTGTGGCCATGTTTTTTAAATTTGGATTGACTTTTAATTTACATTCAAACATCTCATTTGTGTTTTTTCACTTTATATCCACAAATAATTCTTGGTTTTCTAAGAATAACTTTTTTTCATCGATTTTTTCAATTCACTTTCATGATTCTCGGCATAAGATATCTACTTTGTTTAAAATATTTTTTTCCACAAACTTATTGTTTATTATTTGGATGTTTTTTATTAAATTTTTGACAGCACTATCGTTTGTATCATTTATAAAATATCCGAATAGTGAATCATTAGAAAAGAATCGAGACTGTATTTCTGCTTGTTTGTAATAATTTATACCATAAGTGTCTATGAATTTTTCTGCATTAGATTCCGAAAAAGTTTTTTCAAATCTTTCGCAATTTGTATTATTATCAGAACTAGAGCATTTAAAATAGTTTAAATTAATTATTTCGTTTGTGTTGGTATCTTTTATTTTTAAAACTCATCCATCTCATTCGTTTATAAGTGAGTATTTTTGAAAAAATTCTGCATCTAGATATATTCCAAGTTTTGGTAAAAACATAGACTCATAATTTAGTCAAGATAAGTTATCTCACTCTATTTCTTCTTCTTGCATATCCAAGGAATATATTGTAGAAACTCAAATTATCGGCATTCATTGATAAATTTTTTCGACAATTCATTCTATAAAAACATCATTTTTATAATTGTTCAGATTTATTTTAGAGCTTTTCAATGCTAGTTTTCCAAATTCTGAGGATTCAATAGAGTGGGTGTAGTTTAAAATATCTCCATCGTCATATATTGTTCCATTAAAAGATACTTCATCACCAATATTGAATTGTGTGTTAGAGGTTTGTGTGTTAGAGTCTATCCCAATAAAAGAGATCATATCTCATCGTTTGCTAGCTATGATAAAAACCAAAACTATAGTAGCAATAATCGAAATTATAAGAGTAGGAATAGAAACCGATTTTTTTTGTTTTTTGGGTTTGGGATCTACCGTTATACTTTCAGAAAAATAATTATTCATGATTTTTTTAAAAAAATATAAATGTTTATGTATAATAACATTATTATTATATTTTTCAAATGATTTATACTTGAGTTTGTAAAGCGTGTGAATTTAACTTGTAAGGTATTTGTCGTCCTCGAGCCCCGCTATTTAGCGGGGCGAAGGACATAATTAGTAGAAACAGGAATTATTGTTTTTCTTAGTTTAGCAATTCTGTGTGGCGGAATACACTAAATCCCTCTTTAATTCTAAATCACTCCCTAAATCCCCCTCTTTTCCCGATAGGTCTCGAACAAAGAGAACTCTCTTCCGACCTGTCGGGATCTCACCTTGTTCGAGATCTATCGGGAGAGGACTCCTTTCATTCGAAAAAGAGGGGACAATAAACATTGTCCTCCTTCTTTAGCCCCGCTATTCGATTCTAAATAACCCCCTAAATCCCCTCTTTAGTTCTAAATCACCCCCTTAATCCCCCTCTTCGAAGAAGAGGGGGACATTAGATAGAGACTGAGAAAACCCCTCTTTTTCAAAGAGGGGATAGGGGTGATTTATCAAAAGAGGAGGGTTGGGGAGGATTTGGGAAGTGGTGGGGAGAGCAGCTCCCTTTACGAAAGGGAGATATTTTGTTGTGACAAAAGTTCCTCCCTTGGGGGAGGCTGTTTCCCCGCAGTATTGCGGGGCACAGCACTAGAGCAACTTCCCTCTCCCGACGAGTCAGGACTCCGCTTTGCTTCGCGAGGGAAGGATTTTTTTGTTTCTGTGTGTTCACTTCGTTCACTTAGTCGAAATGACTGGCTATTTATAATAAATTATTTATTTGTTATAAATTTTTTGCTATTTTTTGTTTTTTAAGCTTTCTGCAATAAGCCTTAATTCACCAAACATTAACTTTGTTTGATATCGAAAATCACGATTTTGTACCATAAAACTATCAAATTCTGAGTTTATGAGTATTATGTTTTGATTTGTTATAGTTGAAGTTATATTTTCCGTGTTTCATTGAACATTCATCGTTTCTTCTTCTTTACAAGAATTCATAAGAGCTGTTTTTTCTTCTAGACTTCCAGCTTGAGTTCAAACTTTGTGTTCACATGGGTCATCAACCACAATATATTTGTTTTTTTCCTTGTCTATATCGTGTTCCTTTGAAAATCATAATACCTGTTCCATAAGATCTGTGTTTAAATTTATTTGTTCTTTTTCTATTCAATCTTTAGATTGATTTGAAGATATTGGTTTTGTTGTACTGTTGATGCTGAAAGATGCTTGTTTTGCAAAATTGTTTTCTTGTTTTGGGTGTTCTAAAAACTCTTTTGGTTTTATGTTTATTCACATGTTTCAACTATTTCTTAAACCTTCTAATACTTTGTGTAGTTCTGAAAATATGCTTGTAATATTGTAAACTGTTTTATCTTGTCATCCTTCTCATACAGCAGGTATTATGCAAAATTTCATTGAAAAATCGCTACTTAAACCGATTGCTCTGATTGTATTATTTAGTCATGTAATGTTTTTACCACTACCACTTAGTTCGAAGTTGCCATCATAACTTATAGTTTGACATAAACATTTTGCATAACAAACAAATTTAGGGCAATCTGTAGCATTACATTTCATTAGACTACATTTTTGAAAACAACCAAGAACTGGATCATCTTCAGGTATTGATTCTCATTGTTCCGCAGCATTTTCTAAGATGTTTTGGATTTCTTCCACACTAGATGGATCATCTAAATCATAAGATGAAGTCTGACAATCAGGACATGAATTAGATTCTCGATCCTGACACATGCCATCATTATTACAATTTAATTCTTCAAGTTCTTCGATAACAGATTCCAAATATTCTTCTGGTGTGATTGGTGTACCTGCTTGTTCATTTGTTGAAAGTGAAATCATATATTTTTCTGATTCAAAACTGGAGACACATTGATTTCAAATAAAAGATGAAGATGGATTGTTTAAATTTATGTTTACAGAATTTATGAAATTTTGTATTGAACTATCTGGTTCTCATCAAACTCATCAAGTCACAACTCACACATTAACATCTCATGAAGTATTTCATACATCTGTTTGGGCTATGCCTCATAGTTCCTCGATTGTTTCTGTAGTATCGGTATCACTTGTGTTTTCATCACTATAAAAAATATTATATGGTGAAAACCAATCTATTTCCATGTTGATTGTTGGCTCTCAAAATACATTTGCATTACTTGTCTTTGGCATACTATAAAAAAGTGTTGTTATTGGGCTTTTAATTTCTTGAAAAAGAATTTTTCATAAAGAATAAACATCATTTAATATGTCATAACTACTGTCATTTAAATCATTGTTCCAAAAACTATCTGTTCAGATAGTTTGTTTTCACACATTTTCATTGTAATATGCATCCGTATAAAAATTTAAAAATATATTTTCAATATGGTTTTGGCATGATTTATTAGATGCTACTGTGTTGCTGGAAAAATTTCAATCTATACAAGTATTTAACTTGTTACAGCTGACTCATAAACTGCTTCTATTTGGTTTTTCAAAATCATCTAGATTATTTATTAATTCTTGTTTAAAAGAAGAATTTGTGAAGTATAAAACATTTATAATATCTTCTTCACTCATGTTGCATGTATATTGTGTATTGATGTCGTTTATTGTTTTGTTAATGGCAACAAACAAAGGAACCATGTTGTTTATTTGAATTTTATCCAGTGAGTTTTTATATAGATCTTCTATTATTGCTTTTCATCATATTTTGACTGAGGCATTTCTATTTATTGTGTTTTGTATTTTGTTTATTGAATTTTTTAAACTAATTTCAAAAGAAAAAGAGAAATTAATAAAAAATAATGTTAGAAATATAAATAAAATTATATTTTTAAAACTTTTAATTATTTTTTTATGATTTTTATTCTGCTTTTTGAACATTTTGGAGTTTATCAGATAAAGTCCTAATAGGAGGATATATTTTGGATAATTCTTTCATAAATATGTGTGCGTTTTCTTGATACATTGTAAGTCATATATGTAGTGGAAAGGTTTGAGATATTTCAGATATTGTTCTTAGAGAACTACTTAAGGCCTCTCTAATTTTCACATTATTTTGTTGTACTCATACGATTTTTTCTTTATTATTAGCTAATTTTTCTGAATTTAAATTAGATTGAATATTTGATAGTTTAGGGTTCGAAGAAAGGTTTTTACTGTAATATTCCATAAATAAGCGATATCGTAAATATTCGTTATAAATTGCATTCAAAAAATCGTCGTTGGCATTGTTACTACCTAACAAACCACAATATAATATGTTTTTTGAAAACTTATCCTCACAATTTATATCTCCACCTTGTTCCGTTAGTTTTTTCGTGTCTATTACTTTGGTTTTTCTCAATAGTTTATTAGCTTTATTTAAGTAGTTTGATAAATATTTACAAGATGTATTATAATAGTCTTTATTCTCTGGATCACATATTCTTATAAGAAAATTTTCTTCAGAAAACTCGTTTGCTGCAGATTTTGAGTCAAATCTGCCTTGAAATCACTTGATTCAATATATTCTAGATTGTCCTATGTTAAAATAGTCATTAATAATTTCGTTAAACATTTTTGGTAAATGTCTATAAAAATCACATCCATTCATGTCCATTTTTTTATCACAGTGATTTACATCACTTATGCCTCGATTATATATGTTAAAATGGGAAAATTTTGTCTTTTTTAATATAGACTCGTTTTTTGTTCTTTTTATAGATGTAAACTTTTCTCATCTTCAAACATTATCACATAGCAACGATAAAAATACGGATTGATTTGCATCAAAATAATCTGAATCGTAACTATTTACCTTATCTTCGCATTTAGAATCATGTACATGTTCGCAGAAATGTTGGCTTATTTCCCTAACACTTCAAAACTCAGATAAGTTAGAAAAGTTTGAGTTTAATGATAAAATCATGCTATCACAGCTAGGATATCATGCAAAAGTAAAGGAAATATAGTTTATAATTCCTATTAACACTGTTATAATAAATTTCATTTCTATTCTTTTCATTGTGTTAGTATAATTTTATTTAAAACAATTTTTTGTTCATTTGTTTGCACATTGGTATGTGCAGGCTTCTCATAAATATTTCACCAATCATTTTGTGTCTTTTTTTCCAATACTTTCTTCAATAATATTTTGGATTAATTTTAGTGTTTCTGTGAAATATAGATTAGTAGAATTTGTACTATAAAACAAAACAATGTCTTTGTGTTGGTTTTTCTCACTCAAAACTGAGTCTAATGTATTTAATAAAGCAGATTTCATGTCACTCGTTTTTGTCGCTTCGCTTTCTAAAATTTTCTTTATTCTCTCTTGATCTTCTGGTGATAATGTCTGGATATATTCTTTGTCTTGTTCTTCTTTTTTCTCTCCTTTTTTTATGTTTTCATTTATTGTTTTTTCGTTTTTAGTAAATACATCTGAAAATCATAAATCTATTCCATTTTTGATATTAGTTCGGGCTTTCCAATCTTTACTGAAAAGTGTTTTTAATCATACTCCTTGTTCTTGAGTTATTTTAGATGTATTTATTCCATATACTGTTCTTAACAACTCAATTTGTTTGTCGGTCAATCAATAAGGATTTGATTTTTCATTTTTACGATCTTTTATATCAGTAAATACTTCTGCTAAATCTTGATTGGCTTTTTTTATAATATTCATAGATTCTGAAAATGAACTTTGTAGTCCCCCTAGTTTTGAAAAATCTTTAAAATCATATTTATCGCAGGCATTAATTTTTCTAGCACACATATAATCATCTAATATGTTTTTTGTTCGATTTTCGCTAAACTTTATTATTATGTTTCACTTTGAAAACTCTTTTTCAAAACTTCTCATAAATAAGTTTCCTCCTTTTCATGTTAGTAAGAAATTTTTCATTAAAGAATTAATTTTTTTTGAAGCATTTATAACATCTTTATATTTTACTTCTCATTGAAAGTAAAACTTCTCAAACATTCATCGTTGATTTTGATTTGTTTTAATATAGTTTTTGGAGATTTGTTCTATTTTTATCCTTGTGGTGTCTGAGATTTCCTTATTCCATAATCATTTTTCGCCAAAATCTTGCATCAGATCGTATACAACTAAATCTAAGCTTTCTACAGTTCCTCGTTCTCTTACAATAGGTTCGCTTTTAAATAATATTGATATTCATGCAATCATATCTTTTCTTCATTCAGTGATTATTGATGTTACTACAAGGCTTCCCATTTTGATTGCATTCCAGGTGTCCACATATTCTTGTCCCACCCTTTTGAATCTCGCCGTTAAATAATTTCGTATTTTGGATGGAATTGATAAAACATTATGACTAAACAATCATCTTTTAGTAAAATTGTTGCGACTTTCTTCTTTTTTATCAAATCCTAGTTCATTCAACAGTAAACCAAATAGTTCTGTTTGAAAATTTATGTATTTTTGAAATTCAACAGAATTGGAAGAACATACTCCACATGAACCAATACAACATCAGTTTTTGTCTACCCGTAATCCAGAATCACATCAACCATTTTTTGCTGGATTTTCGCAAACACATCCCTTATTTTTTTCAAATTTATATCATTTTCAATACATAATACACGATCATTCTATATCTTCTAGTGCCTTTGGTAAGTCGTTTGCAGCAAGACCAATATTAAAAAAAAGTATATTAAATACAAAAGCGAATATTGTAGAATATATAACTATTTTTTTTATATTTATCATCTTCTTGTAAATTGGTCTAAATATTTATGAAACAATAATTTTAAATTATTAAATTATTAATTCATTCAATTATACATAAAAGATTGAAAAAACAAAAAAAACACAATCCTGATGTTGGTCTTGACTTGACAAACTTTGTAATAAGTGGGAAATTATGGCGGGGTGGGGGTTGTAAGGTTTTTAAAGTGCTAGTAAATGGTTGGTGTGGGGTGAGATTTCTAAGTTTTTTCGTTGTCGTTGAAATTGAGAGAATTAATAAATTAAGTTTATTGTCGAGGTGTGATATTTCATCAGTATTCTTGTTTGGAAATCAGAACCATTTTATCTTTACACATACTTTGTATGGCAAATGTTTCTCCTGCTTTTAATTCATAATACACATTGTCGTAGAATGGCATAATAGCATATAAGTTTGGGTCTTCTTCTATCCCAGAGTATTCAACATTTCCTGTGTTATATGCTAATAATAAAAAAGCTCCTGTGGAATTTATCATTGGTGGTGTTGTTATACAAGATATGTATCGTTTTGAATCTGTTGGAAGTGGATTGTTTTGTGTTCAGACAAGTGTTCCCGCAGGAAGATATATTATGTAATCCGTAGTAGGATAAATTCAATTAAATGCCTTTTGTGAAATACTTGATAGTGATTTTACATTGCCACCTTTTATTTCCATTCCACTAAAGTATCCATTTTTAGCGGAGATGTTGCCATTAGCAATTATGTTTTTTTTATGCTCTAAATTTCATTGATTATTGATGCGCATAATTTCATCCATTCAGCTTCGAAAAGCTAGAAATCCTTTGAACTTTATTAATCCACCAATACCAGCTTCAGATAAATGTATATTATCACCAATTTTTAGTTCAGTATCATTTGCATCACCCTTAATTATAATACCACTGAAATAACCCTTTTTAACATTAATGTCAGTGAAATACCCCGTTTTAGCGGAGATGTTGCCGGAGAATTTTCCTGTTCCATTAACTTCTAACTTTTCACTAGGATTGTTGGTTCCTATTCAAACATTTTCATTAATGTAGTAAATATTATTATCACTACTCTTTTTCCATAACTTCAAATCTTCTATGGATGAACAGTTGTCCCCATCATCATCACAATATTGAGAAAACAATCCACTCTGACCATAGATTTTGTTTCAAGTGATGTTAGTACCTTTTATGTTAGTTCAAGTTATGTTTGTTCCGTAAATATTAGTTCCGTAAATGTTCTCTCCACTTAGAGTATCTCAAGCCAAAACCATTCAAGTAGTGTTGTCGTTTTTGAGTATTACTAGCTTTTTCAAGTACTGAGTTACTCCATCCTCAAAGTTTGTAGAAATGCTGATTGTGGCAGCGAGGACAGTCATTGCTGAGAAAGCGATTCCAGCAAGGAACATAGTAAAGAGTTTAAAGTTTGTCTTGTTCATTTTTTTAAAGGTAAAAGAATTTAAAAATTTTTTGATACCTAATTTTAGTTGAAAAATATTTTTAATCAAAATTTTACCGATTTTGGTATGAAATGGGTTTGTTTTTTTTTTTTTGTGATGTGGTATGGGTTGGGGGGATTTAGTACCACCCGGGTGTGAAATAGACCCCGCCCCGTAGTCCTACGGTGCGGGAAGACCAACTCCCTTTGATAAAGGGAGACAATTTGTTGTGACAAAAGTTCCTCCCTTGGCCCCGATAGATCGGGGTTCGGGAGGTTGTTCTCCCCCGCAGTACTGCGGGGGTAGGTGGGGGTTTTATCTCTCCACAAACTGTGCAATGGGTGGGTTGTGAAATATCTATTAATAGATAATTGAATTCTGTAAATAGATTACAACAATAGTGCTTAGAATAATAATTTACTATTAGAAAAATAATAAAGTAGCTCTCTTTATACTAATTATTTTTTTTTGATATATTATGTTTTGAGTAAGTGGATTGAGGTTATTCTCTTAAAATTAGGTCTATTATTTTTGTAAATCTAAACTCTCTTTATGAATTATATTCCAAATTTTTATGATAAAATCGTTTTTTAATCCTTTTTTAGTTCAGTAACAAATATTCTTTTCCATCAAATAGTTCCATCTTTTTTCATCCTTTGCTTCCAAAATTCATAATTTTTTTTTGATATTTCAAATTTCTGAAGCGATCTGCAGTCTGTCTGACATTAGTTCTAAAATTTTAGTGTCTATTTTTTCTATTTCTCATCTTAAAAATCAGAGTTTGCTGTTTAAGTCTTCTGTCATATTTCTATAAAAATATAAAGTTACATTTTGGTAGTGTCCCAAGGTCTCCATGATCAATTTGTTTTTGCTCTATCTAAGTCTTTAGTAGAATCAAATAGATATTTTCATCAATATAGATTTGCAATGAAATTGTATTTTTGTTTCATGATTTCATTGTTTTTGGCTCGATAAACAAATACAGCATTGTGATTTAAGTATAAATTATGACATTCAGCAAAGTCTTCAAATGGATCCGTCATACCGTAACCACTACAGAAATCTTCTTTTACAGAATTTGTGTTTCTGATTTTTTCACTTTTCCAAGATAGTTTGTAAAATTCAATAGAAGGATCGTCAATTTCAAAAACTTTTTTTCAGAATTCTGTATAATTTCAATCTTTCTGATCACTAAATCATCTAATCATACCTAAATCAACAACATGTCACATTTCATGAGAAACAAGTTCTAAAAATTCCACATAGGATTTTACCATTCATAAATTTATTGTAACAGTTTCTCGGTTTGCAAATCACCTCCTATTCCCGTCTTTGTTGTTTATGTTGATTCTTTTAAGTTGTTGTTTGATGGTTTTACCAAATTGTTTATTATTTTCTATGTGTTTTAACACATATATAGAACTAGCTAAATACATGTATTTGTCTTTTTGGTTAAACTCTCATTGGAATTTTACCTTTGCACATAAAGAAATATTTGATAAACAAATAGCTTGAAATTTCATTAAGTATTCATTTTGTTCTCACTCTAGGTCTTTGTAATTATCAATAGCTTCTATTTGTTCTGTTTCAGCAATTTCATGTTTTTCCAATAAATCTTTCCAAGATTCGTCTAATTCTTCTACACTAGAAGAACCTGTGCTATATAATTGATCGTCTACTATGCTAATTTTTTCTCATATAAAATAAACGCTGAGTTTGATCCCTAAGTAGATGATTATTACAGCTCATATAAATTTCAAGAAAGTGAACAATTTACTATTGTTTTTTGAATTTGGCATATCGTTGCATATCATTTAAAAGATATTCTGACATTTTTCATTTTATATTGAAATCGACACAAATGTCAACATCTATTTTGTTGGATAATAACCGTATAAAAAAATTATAACCTCATACAATTACCTTTGGACCATTGTTTTTGGCTTTGAATATATTTTTACCTAAAGATCCAGTGATGTTTTCAATGAGCAATAATGCTTTTTTCTCTAAACCATGTGCATACATTTTTTCAAAAATTTCTTTAGATTCCGTTTTGATAGTAGATATTATAAAAAAAGTTTTGTTTGGATTTTTTGATAATTCTGTGTTTACAAAGTTTACTATTTTATCTATATCTCATATTTTTTTAAAATTAAGGACTTCGTTCTTTTGTGTAGCCTCCATAATCTTAGTAGCTGAATGGTCAAAATTAGAGAAAAAAATAGTGTGAGAAGCAAATATGTCTGTAAATTCGGTCCAATTTGTAAATTGTATTGCTTCTGAATAAATAAAATAAAAGTCAGATTGACTGTACATTATTTTATTTACTTGTAATAATCAAGCTAAAATATTAAACATCTGCTCTATTCCGGACCATAATTTTTCAAAATCTTCGCTATCTAAATTGGACTCCAACAATGTTTTGTGTTTGTCGAATTGTTTTATTAGCGCATTTGTTTCATGAAAATTTATATGATCGATTATGGGATTTAATGTGATATAATTATCTTGTATATTTACAAAATGTTTTTTTGTTTCTGCAAACAATACTCCCATAAATACCTCAAAAAATCTTGCAAAATTTTCTATAATTTCTTTTGTGTTCTCTTGGTTGTTTAGGGTATATTTATAATACAGAGTTTCTAAAAAATCTAAACTAGAATATAAATCATAGCTTTTTGATAAGAAGGAATTGTAAGATTTATACCATACCTCAGAATCAAAAAAACATACATCATAGTTGTAATAAAGATGTTTTTTTTCATTTAATATTGTAAATAGTCATCAGTGAGTGGTGAGTATCACGGGATGTTTTTCGTTTTTTTTATTGTCTTGTATGTAGTAGTTTATTTTGTAATCAAATTTTGTATTTAAATCTAATATAGACATTTTGTGTCTAACATGGGACATGTATTTGAAAATAAACAACAATTCATTATCAGAAAAATTTTTTTTATTCAAAAAGGTGTTGAATTTTGTTTTGTTGATAATTAAGTTTCCTCTCACGAAACCTATGTTTTTCATTCACATATCGTTTAATATGTTTTTTACAATATTTAGTTTAGCAACATTTGCAAAAGATAAAATTACATCTTTATTTGATCATACAATTGTGGCAATTATTGTGTTGATGTCGACATGTCATATGAAATATTTTTCTTTGTGGTTTAGTTCTCTTAAGTTTAATTTGGATTTAGAAGTTAAAGAAATGTCGCTGGGAAGCTGTTTTTCTAGTTTGGGTAATTCTAATCTTCCATTTTTTTTGTTAGCTCGGTCTACTTGGTAATTTAAGATTTTGTGATATAATCATAGATTTTTTTGGATAAAATTTGATAGAATGGGATAAGCCTTTACCAATCATCACATGTCTTGTATAATGTACATAAATAGACAAAGGGCGTTTTTAGAATCGAATAGAGCATCATGTGCATCTTGGGAATCAAAGCTGGGAATATTTTGTAGTTTTTGAAAAATTTTTTTGAACTCTTTTTTGGGAAATAGATATTCTACTAATACATCCAAAGCATAACTAGGAGCAAAATGGACAAAGTTTTGAGCTAAGTACATGGTGTCTATTTGGTCGTAATATTCTATGTTTGGGAAATATTTTTTTAGAAAATCTATATCAAATTGGATATTATGTCATATTAAAATTACATTTTCTCCAAAAAAACTAGAAATTTCTTCTTCTAAATCAAAGATACTAGGAGCTTCTTGTAAATCATCTAGAGATATTCAAGTAATATAAGCTACAAGATCTCTAAGTTCCTTGATGTCTTTTTGTGGTTTCAAAAAAGATTTGAATTCTTTTATTAGTTTTCAATTAATATCAATTTCTGCCAATCAAATTTGAATAGCTTCATCTTGTTTTGGATCTAAACCTGTAGTTTCAAAATCCAGTGCAATATATCTGAAGTTTTTGTTTAACATAAAAAATCAATTTTTTTTGATAAATCAAAATACTTATAAAAAACTTGGAAACTTTTTCAAGCTAGACAGTAAAAAGTTTGTAAAGTTTATCAAGTTTGTAAAGTTCATCAAGTTTGTAAAGTTCGTTAAGCCTGCCACGCCACGTAGTACTACGTGGCGTGATTCATCAAGTTTGTAAAATATTTATAACTTTACAAACTTGCAACTTTTAGCTTTATAAACTCTTTATTTGTAACTTTATTAACCCCGCAATACTGCGGGGCAGGCTTGCAACTTTCAACCCTTTAGTATCTGTAATTAAAATTAAAAAAAACGCTTTCTCAAGATGAGAGAGCGTTGTAAATGTAATATACTATCGTCACTATCGCAATTATCGATAGTGAGATAATTCCGTAGAGGTTAAATACCCATTCCAAAATGGCCATATACCATACTTTGAAAAAGGTTGCTCCTAAAATTATTAACGCAATCAAACCAAGTATGATTGCGGTCCCGCGGATTTTTTCTCCGCGAGACAAAAAACTAAGATGTCTCATAATTTTATTTTTTTATTTGTTAGTACCACTATTGTAGTTTTTTATAAACAAATGTCAAGGTGATTTTGTGTAGATTTAACTATTTATCATTTCCAAACATTTTTCTGCGAATTCTTTTGCAGATTCTGGACCGTTGGCAGTAACAATATTCCCCGAAACCACTACATTTTTATCTACCCAAAATCCTCAATTATCTTGGATAAATTTTTTTTGAACTCAATTTTGATCTCGTGATGTTACTGTTTTCCCGTTAAATATTCCTGATGCGCTAAGTATCATTGGAGCAATGCAGATTGCTCACAATTTTTTGGCCTCTTTGGCAACTCTGAAATAATCTTTATTTCAAAAATACTGAGCATAAGCTCCTCATCATCATATGAATATGATCATATCATAATTTTCTCATTTTACTTTTTCTAATTCTATATCTGCTACAGTTTTTGAGCCAAAAACTCAAATACATTCTCAAATTTTTCAGG
>Ga0255342_1003748_pt1 | contig 16442 bp, 20 predicted proteins | sample wastewater_treat_3_FD_192416 | JGI IMG/M metagenome (GOLD analysis project Ga0255342, IMG submission 192416) | Wastewater microbial communities from Lulu Island WWTP, Vancouver, Canada - plant14 | ecosystem: Engineered > WWTP > Wastewater > Unclassified | place: Canada: Vancouver, British...
CCGCAATTAGTGCACTTAACGGTGCTGAAATTGACGGACGCCGTCTCAAAGTTAACGAAGCAATGGACAAGCCCCGCACAAACTACGGTCGCTACTAAGTTTTGATTTCTTGAAGATAAAAAAAACCGGCTTTATGCCGGTTTTTTTTTATCTTTTTCTAATTGATTTTATTTTTTTATCCGAGTTGTACAAATCAAGAAATTTATATATTTCCCAAAGAGAGAAGAAAATAGTCAGCAGCACAGGACCGATTATCACTCCAGGAAGATTAAAAGTCATAACACTGCCGATGAGTAGAAAAAAGAAAAGTATCGGATGAAAATTAAGCTTTTTGCCGAAAACATGCGGCTTAACAACATTCTCAAGAATTAAATACCAAAAAAGCGACCAGACCGCAAGTAGAACAGCTTCTTTATTTTTCCCCGAATACGCAAGATGCGCTACGGCCGGAATCCAGACTACCGAAGTCCCGATGCCGGGAATCAAAGAAAAAACAGCAGCCGCAGCTGCCCCTACCATCCACACATTAACTCCGAAAATCAGAAAACCGACACCTACCATTGCGCCTTGAAGCACCATAATCAGTATATTTCCAAAAATCAAAACTTTTACAACATTCTTTATTCTTCCGAAAATATCAACATCAACATCTCTCGGAAAAGGAATAACTTTGTAAGCAAGAGGAGTAAGCTTATGCGCCTCGCTGAACAGAAAAACAAGAAACATTACGGTAAACAGAATATTTATCAGAAATGTAACCGAAAATCCGACAGCTTTCATTATACCTGAAAATATATCAAAGGAATAAACCTTTATGAATTCCATAACTTTTTCATAAACGAGTTTTTCACGGACACCCAGATAAGCCAGAATCTTTTTCACCATCACGTTTTTATAAATATATATCTGGATATCGGAAGGTTTGATATTATTAGTAACTTCATGATAAATTTCAAGCGACTGATTCGCCAGAAGAAGCATAAGTACAACTGACGGCAGAATTACAAGAAGACAGAACGCTGAAACAACAAGAAAAGTGCTTATTCTCTGAGATTTCAGCCTTGCAGTAAAAAAATTATGTATAGGTTTAAGAGCAATATAGCTGATCACAGCAAAAAAAAGCGGCCAAATATAATATCTGAATATTACGGCAATTGAAACAGCCACTGCACCGAATAAAACCAGAAACACGATTTTTTGTGCACGGTTATTTTTTATTTCTGAATACGAATTTGGATTTCCCATTATAATTTTTTCCCCATGGGAGGGCGGCGCATTATTTGCACCGCCCGTCATGATTGCACAGAAACGCCATCATTTAGTGAGATAATGAGACAGATCCGATGCGATTTTTCTTATCGCATGATCCAGATAATTGTCATCAGATATTCTTTTTCGATACTCATCGAGAGATAAGTTAAGTCTGCCTGATGTTTTGATCTCAATCTCACGCCCCTCCTTGTTCATGAGACTCTTCATGACATTTCTCCTTTTTGACCCGGCTCCTCCTTGAGCTGGCGATCATACCTGTTTTCAAATTCGACCTGTTTTTGAAATTACATTAGAACTAATTAAATAAATTAAGTATTAATTTAAAAGAAAAATGCCGATATTATGTCTCTTTTATCTTACAATATCTTCTATGTGGGAAATCTTTTGTCCGTCTACAGAAAGCAAATCAAACCTGAAAATTCCATATTGCGGGTTCTCTCTGACAAACCCGGAAGCTGCTTTTTTCATTCTCGCTATTTTCTTGGAATTCACAGAAGAAAGAGCTCCCCCGAAAGCGTCTTTTGAACGGTAGCGGACTTCAGCAAAAATTACTATTCCGTTTTTAGAGCAGATAATATCTATTTCTCCTGCTCGTCCGAAATGGTAATTCCGTTTCAATATTGAATGTCCTGATGATTCAAGAAAAGAACAGACCAGATCTTCTGCCGAATTTCCGGTCTCACGTGAATTCATATCAGATCATCCATTTTAAGTCCTGCTTCTTTTTCATCGAGAGTTTTTACGATATAAAGGGACTGGTCTTCAATCAGGTTTACTATAGTAAGATCTGAATACTTGTTTCCGTTTTCATCCAGTATAAGCTTTACAATCGGACGAAGAGGCTTGCTTGGAACAGAACCTATTACAATTCCTGTCCCTTTTTTATTAAGCTGAACAATCGAACCCACCGGATAAACACTCAATACGGCAATAAAAAGCCTAATCAGTACAGGATCGAATTTCTTTGCACCGTCCGAAACCAGATCCTTCATGGCATGGTAAAAAAACTTTTTATCACGGTAACTTCTGCTTTCAATCAGAGCTTCATAACTGTCCGCAATTGAAGCAATTCTTCCCTGCTCTGAAATCTCAGCGCCTTTTAATCCCTTCGGATACCCTTTGCCGTCAAACTGTTCGTGATGCTGAAGACTCATCATAGCAGAATAATCTTTTATATTTCCAAGTTCTCTTAAAACCTTATAACCGAGAAGCGGATGCGACTTAATCTGATTTATTTCCCTGTCTGTAAGATCAGACTGTTTATGCATAATATAATTCGGGATCTGAGCCATTCCGGAATTTATCAGAAGCATTCCGATACCGAGATCGACAAGCTTGTTTTTCGGATACTTGATAGCCATACCGATAAGTAACGCATAGAAAGTTGCATTAACCGCATGCGTAGTCAATATGTCATTATCTGATTTAATTGCATGAATGAAAAGAAAGACATTCCGGTTTTCTCCAAGAATCTTCAAAATATTCTCAACAGAAGATTCAAGTTCTGTTGTTGTGAAAACACGGCTGTTTCTGATTGCCGTATGTGTTTTCATTACCGCCGAACATGCCTGTTCATGCACCTCAACAAGCCGGGTTTTCATGTCGAGCATCTTGTTATAATTATCGAGAATTATATCGAATTCGCGGGCATTAACCTTAATCGATTCAGCCGCTTCCGCTGAAACTATATCTCCGTCGCATTCAACTTCGGTGATATTCCATTTTTGGAGACGTTTAATATCACTGTCTTTTATTGGAACATTTGCCCCGACAAGAATAGTGGATTCATCAATATGCACCGGTTTTGTAAAACGCATTCCCGGTTTTAAATCTGTGACCATAATTATTTTCATACAGCTTAATCCTATTCTATGGTTCCGTTAACTTTCCAGCAATAAGCGATAACTTCCGATACTGCAGAATACAGTTCAAAAGGGATCTCTTTGCCTTCTCTTATATGAAAGAGAACTTCAGCTAAATCGGAATCTTTATAAACAATAACGCCGTTTTCACGGGCGATTTTTATCATTTTCTCAAAAAGAATATCTTTCGCTTTGGCTATTACTACCGGAGCATGATCTCCATTTTTGTAGCTAAGCGCAACCGCTTTGCCGTTCTTTTTCATGCCTTAGTATCCAAAAAAGCCCCGGAACAGTTATTTTCAATTTCGGAAACAAATTCCTCATAATTAAATAATCTTATAATCAAACCCTTTTCAATCTTTTTTTGAATGTTTTCATAAATTTCCGGCAAAAGAGACTTTATACCCGAAAGAAAAGGCTTATTTACTGCAATAACACATATTTCAATCCTTTCCGCTGATAATTTCGCGATAATATCTATTTTTCCGGAACGGCTGAGTTCGAACTCTGCAAAATAAAAACCCCTGTCAGAAAAGGAATCATATTCAAAAAGTTTTCCTTCATCCTCAATATAAAAGAAATCATCATCAGGCGATTTGCTGTCAAGTTCATATTTGGTATATTGCTCTAATATTTCATCAGCCGCATCACGGATAACTTCTTCATCCGGAATTATAGAATTTTCAAAAAATATATCGAACATGGCAGAACGTTCGTCCGAAAGAAAAATCCTTGAAATAAATGAAACTTCAGAAGGATTATAATTTTTAGAGATAAGAGCACTCGCGCATGAGCGCAAAAAATCTTTTTTGGGGGATGAATAATCCGTACGCTCCTTAGCACGCATTGCGGATAAAAACACACTCATACCCGCACGGATTGAGCGCAGAAAAACAGACGCACCGGATGAATCAGAAAATAATTCTTTAAAGAAAGCCCCGTCTGCGATTCTGAAAACCGGGCGTTTATTTTCACTTCCGATGTATTCAAGAGATAATTTTCCAGGCCTTAATTCACCCGAAATTTTAGCTTCAACGACATCTTTCCCCACTTGAACTAGAACGGATTCTTTTGAACGCGATAAAATACGTCCGGTAATTTTCTGACCCGGAATATAACAGTTAGCAGATGAAAAGACAGAATTCATTTTACTTCCTGCATGGAGCATAGCTTATACGGTGAACCGGACTTGCTCCATGTTTTCGCAATGCTTCCATGTGTTCTTTTGTTCCGTAACCCATATTTCTATCAAATCCGTAAGAAGAATAAGTTGAAGATAATTGCAACATCTCCCTATCCCTGATAACTTTGGCTATGATTGAAGCTGCCGCAATGGAAAAGGATTTAGAATCACCTTTTTTTACGGAAAGAGAAGGGATTTCAAACTTAAAGGAAAAATTACCGTCTATCAGAAGATAATCCGGTTTTAAATCAGAGTTCTCTATCAGTTTCTGAATGGCAAGGCGGGTTGCCTGATTCACATTAATTGAATCAATTGTCTGATGATCTATGAAAATATGCCCGTAAGATAGAGCGTGAGATTTAATGAAATCAAAAACTTTATCCCGGCACGCAGATGTCAGTTTTTTGGAATCATTTATACTTTTGAAGTCAATTGGAGTATTAAGTATTACATCTTCCGGAAAAACAACCATTGAAACAGAAAGAGGCCCCGCAAGGGAGCCTCTACCGGCTTCGTCAATTCCGGCAACATATTTGCAGCCGTTTAACAGAAGTCCTTTTTCAATATCAAAATCCGGCATAAATCTGCCGCACTTGATTATTCCTGAACCGCAGCAGGAGCTTCGGTAGTAGCAGGAATAGATTTAAGAGAAACACGGCCTTTGCGCTCTTTAAGTTTGGAAGCCTTTCCTTTAAGACCTCTGAGGAAATAAAGTTTGCTTCTGCGCACGGCTGATTTCTTAGTAATTTCAATTTTAGCAATTCTTGGCGAATTGATCGGAAACACTCTTTCAACACCTACATCATAAGAAATTCTTCTTACAGTAAATGTTCTTGCGACGCCTCTGTTATTAATTGCAATAACAGTTCCTTCATAAACCTGGATTCTTTCTCTTGTTCCCTCAACTATCTTGTAATGAACTTTGATAGTATCACCGATTTCAAAATCCACCTTCTTTTCCTGAGCAAGCTCAAGACCAAGCTGTTCAGCTTTGTTCATTTCTGTTCTCCTTCTTTCATATTCAGATACTTCCGATAGAGATCCGGTCTGACACTAGAAGTTTTCTCTTCACTCATCATCAAACGCCATTTTCGTATCTTAGCATGATCGCCGCTTAATAGGATTTCCGGAACTTTCATTCCGTCAATCTCGGACGGCCGCGTGTAATGAGGATATTCCAAAAGATCGTTCTCGAAACTTTCTTCGAGAAGCGAGTCACTGTTGGACATAAATCCCTTTTCAAGCCTTGCCGCCGCGTCCATAATTATCAGAGCGGCATATTCACCGCCTGAAAGGACATAGTCGCCTACCGAAACTTCGATATCGACATAACGGTCGATTACCCGCTGGTCAACGCCTTCATAATGACCGCAGATGATGATCAGCTCTTCTTCGGCGGATAATTCTTTGACCATATTCTGAGTCAAGGGTGTTCCGCCTGCTGATGCAAGAATAACTTTAGCATTCTGCGATTTAATATTTTCCATACAGTTAAAAAGAGGACCCGGCATCAATACCATTCCGCTTCCTCCGCCGTACGGAGCATCATCGCAGCGCTTAAATTTGTCTTCCGAATAATTTCTAAGATCGTATATATCCGTTTTTATTACACCTGAGTTTATTGCCTTGCCCAGAAGTGAAGACTTCAAAGGCGAATCAAAAAACGCAGGAAATAATGTCACAATTTTAAAATGCTTCACTGACTACTCTTCAAATAATCCGTCAACAGGGGAAATATCAATCCGCCCTTCTTTCAAACGTGAAACATCAACCATCGAATCAACAAACGGGAGAAGAAACTGTTTTGCTGATGAATTTTCAATCACCAGAATATCGCCTGCTCCCTCAATAATATCGACTACTTTTCCGAAACAAACACCTTCACGGTAAGCCGAAGCACCTATCAAATCGCTATAATAAAATTCATCTTCAGACAGAATGTCGCGGGTTCTTTCGGCATGTTCTTTTGAAATTGCCAGAGTAAATCCTTTAAGTTTTTCTGCTGAAGTTCTGTCAGTCAAACCTTCAAATGAAACAATCGCATGATTGCCCTTCAAAAAAGAAAAAGATTCAACGATATATTCCTGAACGACAGAACCTTTTATTGCAAAAACGGCACTTCCGCGCTCAAAACGTTCGGGAATATCAGTAATAACGAATATCTTAAGTGCGCCTTTCAGCGAATGTGCGGAAAGAACTTTTGCTATTCTTATAAATTCGTGATCCAAACGTCAGTCCAGAATCTCCAGGACGACACGCTTGCCCGACTTAACGGAAGCAGCCGTCATGACAGTACGGATTGCACGGGCAATTCTGCCGTGCTTTCCGATGACTTTGCCCATATCATCCTTTGGAACTCTAAGTTCAAGAATGGTAGACTTATCGCCTTCAATTTCCCTTAGTTCGACCTGATCAGGTCTGTCAACCAGGGATTTTACTATGTATTCAACAACTTCTTTGCACATAATTCTTTCCGATAAAGGAATTAAACAAGACCTTTTCTTTTAAGGATGCCTTTTACAGTAGCTGAAGGCTGAGCGCCTTTTGCAAGCCATGCTTTTACCTTGTCATCTTCAAGACCAACCTGATTGTCTTTTGCAACCGGATTATAAAAACCAAGGCTTTCAAGAATAGAACCGTCTCTGCGGGTTCTTTCATCAATTGCAACTATCTTATAATAAGGTCTTTTTTTTGCACCTGCTCTCTGTAAACGAATTTTTACCACTAAATCCTCCTAAATCCACTAATGGATGATTATTTTGCCGTACGTTTTTTTGTCAATAATATTAAACACGCCCGTTAGAACTGTGTCATTCGAACGCTCATCACTGTAACAAGTTTTTTATTCCGTAAAATAGATACTCTCGCATTGCCGTGACGGGCGAAAATAAAAGCAATTTCTTTTCCTCCGTCAGTATTGGCAGAATAACAAAGCCTGTTTCCCAAATCGTCTTCAACATAAGCTTCTACAAGCGACATATCGCTCTTTTTCATTTCATATTTTACAAGTTCGTATGCATTATAAAGATGTTCCTTTATAGGAAAATAAGCGATTTTGAGCTTAACCGTCATACCGGAAGATATTGAAGTGCCGGCGCTTACAGACTGTTCAAGAATTTGACCGCTTAAATCAGGTGAGTCGGTATTAACTATTTCCTGCTCTACCACGCAACCTTTTGAAACAAGAAGATCATAAACTAGATCAATCGACTGGCCCTTGATATCAGGCATCAATGCATCAGAAACGCTTCCCGACGATACCAGAATATTTACACGCAGACTGTGCGGCACTTTTTCACCGGCAGCAGGACTTTGCTGAAGAACGATACCCTCAGGCTTATCTGAAGGCATATAAGTCACAACACCAGTCAAAAGAGAAACGGTTCTCTGTCCTGTATGAAGATTGAGAAGCTTGGTTTTAGCGCTTGAAAGCGGAGAACCGATCAAAGACGGAACTTCAACCTCAAGCTCGTTTCGGCTTACAACAAGAGTAATACGGCTGTTTTTAGAAACCACTTCACCGCTCCGGGGATCCTGGCGGAGAATAACACCGTCTTCGATGTCAAAAACATCTTCATATTTAATTTCCGGCTTCAGAGAGTTTCTTTCGAGAATATTATAAACAAAAGTAAATTTTTCACCGGTCAAAGCGGGAACAGTAACCTTTCCAGCCGGACGGGTTCTGATTATTATCATTATCGTCGAAGCAAATATAAACAGGTTGAAATATAGAAACAGAAGAAGAAATATTCTTTTATGCCTTACCAAAAATTTTTTTATCTTTTCGATAAAATTACTCATTACGAACCTCTGGGATTATCTTTACAGGAAATGCCGCAAAAAGGGCGGACGCTTGGATTAATGCTGAAACGGCGCGGTAGCGTCAAGCATTAATTCCGGCAACAATGCGGGTATAAATAAGCTTTCCGTCCCCCTGAGCGTAAAAATTCTCAATAAAAGCTTCCTGATAGAATCCGTTCGAAAGATAGAAGCGCCTCGTAGGATCATACTGATCTTTTGATGATGTTTCAGCATAGATCCTTCCGCCGCCGATCTTACTGACAGCGGAAACAGTTTCCTCCAGCAGTTTTTTACCGATACCATTTCCGCGGAGAGACTCATCAACCGCTATCCAGTACAAATCGTAGCTTGATTCCGTTCCGCCGATATGACCGAAGCAGGAATAGCCTGCAGTAAAATCACCTTTATCGGCAAAAATGAATTTATAATCGGATTTCTCCTTTTTTTCAAAATTATCTGCTGCCAGTTCAACTGCAATCTCTATTTCATCAGCATTAAAGAATGAACTGGATGAAACTATACGCCTCACGTTTTCAATGTCAGCCTGATCTGCGCTGTAACGGAAAGTAATCATCTCGATATCCTGTTTCTTACAATTAAATCAACAAGTTGGGTATACGAAATTCCTTCATTCAGACTTGCCGCGGCTATTCCGCTTTCCGGCGAAAGACAGGGATTCGCGTTTATCTCAAGAACAAAAATGTTTTCGTTTTCATCTACACGAAAATCAACTCTCGCATAACCGTTCAGTGAAAAAAGTCCGGCAGTATCGAGTGTAATTTTTTTAAGCCTTTCAATTAAAACCGAATCGCTTGAAGGGAAATCGAATGTTCTGCACGAAGTTGAATACTCTTCAGTATCATCAACCCATTTGGATTTATAGCTCATAATGTTATCACCGGCTTTTGCTGCATTCCACGTCATCTCTGCAGGATGAAGCACTTTCAGGTTTCCATCTTTATCCGTAATAACTGAGATATTAAATTCTCTGCCCGAAATGAATTTTTCAGCAAAAATATCATTACCAAGAACTGCTCGTTTCTTTTCAAATAATTCAACCGCCCTTTCACGGGAGTCAAAAACAAATACAGACTCATCATCTATTCCGATTGAAGCATGTTCCCAATATGATTTAATTATATAACGGCATCCGTCAGGAAGAGCTTTTTTGATTGCCGAATAGTCCATCCACTCAGCAGTAGGTATTCCTGCCGAATGCATAATTTTCTTGGACGCGAGCTTATTTGATGTAATAAACAATGTCTCCGAAGAATTTCCGGTATAGGATATTTTCATAGAATCAAACAGAATCGGTGCATAATGAATAAAAATTCCTTTCCCTTCAACTGATTCTACAAGATTGAAAATAAAATCAAATCTTTCCTTCATAAGATTTTCTCTTACTGAAGGGATATCAAGAGAAAAAGGAAGAACTGAACTTTCAATTGAAAGCTCAGCAAGAGCCGAAGAAACATTTTCTATCTGCTCAAAGGTATCAGCTACATCGGGATTATCGAAAGAATCGGCCGAATCATGAACTATCAAAGCCTTCATCGGTTAACCTTTCTTGAAATAGCCGAATTAATAATTTTCGATATAAGCTCATTATACGAAATGCCCTTCATACGGCAAATTATAGGAAGATCAGAATCATCAGGATTCAGTCCGGCAAGCGGATTCACCTCAATAAAATTCGGTCTGCCGGACGCATCGCATCTTATATCAATGCGTCCTCCGTCACGGCACTCCAATGCCCGCCATGCATCAAGAGCAAGCGAATAAACTTTATGTTCGATGGGATCTTTTATCAGAGAATATCTTATATTGCTTTTATAATTAGCTTTGTTCTCATAGGAATATGATTCTTCCACACCCTTTTCAAAAAGAATTTCCATTCCGCCGATAACTTCGGCATTTTTACCGGTGCCGGTTATGCCTACAGTAAATTCCCTTCCCGGAAGATATTCTTCAACAAGTACAGGCTGATTAAACTTTTCAAGAAGAAATGCAACCGCGCTTTCAAGCTGTTCCCTGTCTTCAATAAAAGAAGCCGAACCAATTCCCTTACCCGTACCTTCCGCAACAGGTTTAGCAAACAGAGGATAATGAAGGTGCATTTTTTCAAGATCTGTTATATCATAAACGCAGATAAAATCTGCCGTCGGAATACGCGAATCACGTATAACTTTTTTGGTAAGCGCTTTATGAAGCGTTAAAGCCAGAATAACCGTATCCGAAAATACATAATCCACGCGGTAAGCATCGAGAAGAGCCGGAATCTGCGCTTCACGTCCAGCGCCGTACATTCCTTCAGCAATATTAAAAACCATATCGGCAGTTTTTCCGGCTGAAAGAAATTCAACCAATGCGAATATATTTCCTATGCGTTCGGTTTTAAAACCTGCTTCTTTAATAGCCGATTCTATCGCATATATAGTATCCTCTTTATCAAACTCAGCCGTCTCTTCATCGCTGTATCCGAGCTTGCGGTAATCATCCCTGAGGTCATAAGTTAATCCGAATTTCATCACAACTCCAAACAATAAGTATTACGATACTTCAAGCGCGTATTAATTCTTCAAGCTAATTTTAAAACTCTCTTGACTTTTATATTCAAACGGATATTTTTCAAAGAGGGTTATCCAAATGCTTAAAAATCTGCTCTCACCCGAAGACTGCAGCAAATGCCCTGACAAATGCTGCAAATTTACAGATCCGTCACATCTGCCCATTCTTACAGAAACAGAATTTGAAACCATTCGAAAAGACGGAATTACATATAACCGGAAAGGAAATCTCTTTCAATTAAAATCTTCTGACAAAAATTCTGAAGGCAAAACGGTTTGCCCGTTCTTAATAGAAGATAAAGGATGTGAACTCAAACATCATCCGTTTGAATGCGCCATCTGGCCTTTTTACGTAATGCGTTTTGCCGACAAAGTCGTAATTGCCGTTTCTCCCAACTGTCCGGCAGTCAACCGAAAGTGTTTTGAAGACATTCAAAACACCGTAAACGACGGTCTTTCCGACTGCATACTCGGAATGATAAAGGAATATCCTGGGCTGATTGAAGACTATTATGATAATGCTGTTATTTTAAAAATAATCGGCGAGGAAAAAATCAGTAACGGCATGCAGATATTCATAGCGAATGAGAAAATTTAAAGTAATTCCATTACTTTTGCAAAATCTGATTCAACAAGCTTTCTTGCAGGATCTATCAGTTTAGTCCAGTGATCATTTATTCTGCTTAAATACCAGGTTCTTCCTTCATCATAATTCATATTTTTTATTCTGAATGCAAAGTAAAGCCAATAACCAGGATTGGTGATTTGAGACATCGCATCCGCATTGGAAAGACAAACTTCCTCAAGAGTTCCTTTTCCCAACTCAATCGGTAAAATATGCTTAACGATACATTGAGATACTCTTTCAATCCTATCTTTTGAATAATCATTTTCTGCAAGTATCTCAGATGCAATACGGGCGCTTTCTATATTATGATTCGGAAGTGAACTAAAATCCAATACGGCGGAAATATCATGCAAAAATGCTGATAGTGAAACAATTTCATTATCAGCTTTGAGTATACCAGCAAGCCGTTTCGCATATTCTTCAACTACAAGTATATGCTCCGCAAAAAAAGAATTTGTCAGAACATTATCCGATTTACCGCAAGCTTTTTCGACATAAGCTGAAATTATTTTATCAATCATGCTAATCACCTGTTTGCAGTAATACCATCTTCAATTATCAATTAAGTCAACTGAAATTCCTTATGACTTATGACTGTCCATAAAATAATAATATTTTTCATTTTATAATCGTAATTAAGGATAATTGATAAACTTGAATTAATTCTGAATGATTTTATTTGAATTCATTTAAACTTAAATTGAAGCAATAATATAATTGATTAATGGGATAAATTGAATTATTATCTTATCAGCTTTATCTAAAAAGGGATAATGTATGTCAGGGCGCAGCCGGAAGCCGGTTAAATTTTTGTCTAACTTTTCACTTCAGCGAAGCATAATAATCGGCGGCACAATTTCCGTACTGATACCCTTTGCTATTACGGCAGGACTTCTTTACACCAGACTTTCAAAAGATCTTTTGAATCAGAGTAAAGAAAAATCAGCTCTCATCGCAAAAGATCTGGCAGCCTTAGTAGACAACTCTCTTTCAAGCGAAATAAAAATAGTATCAACTATAGCAGCAGACAGAAATATCATCAACGAACTTAATTCGGGCAATTACAGCAGACTCCGAGATAATCTTTCATCGATGTTCAATGATATCGGTTATGATTACATATCTTTTTTTATTACCGACCGCAATGGAATCATAAAAGTAGATTTGCCCGAAGGTGTACGAATAGGAACAGACTTATCTGACAGAAGTTATTTTTATGCAGCCAGGCAGGGCAAAGCAAATATCAGCGATCCTATATTCGTACGCGGTCCTTCGAGTTCCAAATGGACAGGCATTCCGATGCTGATAACAGCGGCTCCAATCAAGCTAAACAATGAATTTATAGGTATGATTGCAATAACGCATGAACTCAACACAATCAGTTCAAAAATGAAAACAATAAAGCTCGGTAAAACCGGATATGCTTATATAATCAATACCGACGGAATGGCTATAATTCATCCTAATCAGGAATTAGTGATGACAGCTAATATAAACAACGAACCGGGCATGAAACATATTTCGAAATGGCTGAAAGACATGAAACCACTTGCCGGCAATTATACATTCCGAGAAACCGAGAAAATTGCCGGATTCGCACCGCTTAAAACAAAAAACTGGTTCATCATTTTCACCCAGAACCGCGACGAAATCATGAAGCCTGTAAACGAGATGCTGATGGACATAATGTTTATCGCCTTTATTTTTGCCGGCATAGCAGTTATTTCAATAGTATTCTTTTCAAAAAGAATCAGCTCTCCTGTCGAAAAGTTTGTCAGCATACTCCGTCAGTTTATTATCCACACCAATGAATTTGTTCTCGGTATAGGTTCCGACAAAAAAATAATTTTCGCGAATCCTTCGGCGGCAGATTTTTGCGGAAAGACCATCGGCGAACTTATAGGCACAGACCCGGCATTTGCCGGAGTAACCAATACCACCGAAGAGGAAATATGGCAGAAGCTTGACAGCGGAGCGTTATGGACAGGAAAGATTAGTCAGAAAAAAAATGAGCATGAAGATACAATATTTGAAATAACAATTATACCGGTAAAAGACAATAAAGGTATTGTATTCGGATACCTCGAATTCGGAAGAGATATTACCAATGATATAATTCAGGAAAAACGTATAAATCAGGCTCAGAAGATCGAAGCTATAGGCACACTCGCAGGCGGAATTGCTCATGACTTCAACAACATTCTGACAGGTATTTACGGATTTATTGATTTAACTCTTCTTACACTTGATAAACCTGATGAAGCAAAAATATATCTGCAGGAACTTGAAAAAGCCGCAAAACGTGCCGGAGATCTTGTAAGTCAGATACTAACTTTCAGCCGTCACACAAAACCCGAATTGCGCACAGTTATACCGAAAACAATAGCAGAAGAAGTAATTAAACTAATTCGCGCAACAACGCCCGCAGAAATTTCAATTGAAACCAAACTTGAAAGCGAAACGGCAATAATGGCTGATCCGATACAGATACATCAGGTAATGGTAAACCTCTGCACTAATGCAATACATGCCATAGGAAACAGCCATGGAATAATCAAAATAGAAATTGATGACATAATTATAGACAGACTCTTTGCGGAAAATCATCCCGGCTGCAATCCAGGTAAACACATTATAATAAGCATTTCAGACAGCGGATGCGGAATTCCACCCGAAATTCTGGATCATATATTTGATCCATTTTTTACAACAAAAACTAACGGAAAAGGAACCGGTCTCGGATTGTCTGTTGCGCATGGAATAATTCATAGTATCGGCGGAATAATAACCGTCTATAGCGAACCAGACAAAGGCACGGCATTCAACATTATTATCCCTGCAGCCGCCAATGCTTTAAATGAATCGGAATCGAATGAAAACGCCCTGCTCCCCGGCATTGAAAGAATTATGCTAGTAGATGATGAGCACGCAATCGTCAAATCATTGTCGAGCATTTTGAGAAGTGCCGGATACAGAATTACTGAATTTACAGACAGCATGCAGGCAATTGACAATTTTAAATATAATTTTTTAAATTATGATATTGTTATTACCGACAATTCAATGCCTAAACTTACCGGAACCGATTTAGCAAAAGAAATCAAACGGTATAATCCGCAAATTCCTGTAATTCTCATGTCCGGCTTTGTAAACAAAAACATAGAAAACAGCGCAAAAGAACTCGGCGTTGACTTGATAGTAAACAAACCGATCAGTGCAGTCAAACTGACAGAACTTATACGAAGATTTTTTGATAATAATGCGAGTAATGTATAAAAAGTTCTTACCGGACTTTTATTGACGGAATAGAAATTGATGATTCGATTTAAAGCAGATACTTATTTCTTATTTCCGGAGAAATGTGTCAGTTGAATACTGTCATTGTGCAAATCATTTAATTTTCCAAAAAGAATTACAATTACTACATTGATAATATTTTCTATTTAACGGTATCGGCAAGAAAAATAAAAGCGATACTAATAACGATAATACCGGACGCGGCTTTTTTGTTGTCTCAATATTTATACATCCGCATTTTGGACATTTCTTTTCTCTGTTTTTTGTATAAACCTGACTATTAGTTGTTGTTTGATTTTTCAGGAATTCTTCAGTTATAATTTTTTTTGCCATCTCAAAATCATTATCATCAACACTAATTTTAGTTCCGCCAATCGCAATAGCATAATGAGGTAAAATACTCGACATGCATTCATCAGAAATAAAATATTCTATATTTTTATTTTCCAAGATACCTTGAACAATGATCAACTCATCAATACTCGAAGACGAAAATACAAATTTCATTTTTCCTCATTACGTTGTTTCTTAGTAATATCTGATTCCGCGAATTAAACAAATAAATATACTCTCAACTGCTGACTAAACACCGGCAGTCACACAAAACTTCCTACCACAAAAATTACTGCTGTCAATATTAAAACTTTTAAAACCAAATCATATAACTCAGTAATCAGACCATGAGGTTTTCTTATAAAAATCACAGACATTTATACAATCATATTCTGAAGTACTGCTTTGACACTCGGAAGTGTCTCTTTCACTCTCCGAAGTGTATCATTCACATAATTGAGTGTAGATTTGACATAATCGATTGTCGTTTCGACATAATTGTTTATCTCAAAGACATAATCTATCAAATATATTCTTTTTTTTGCAAACTGAAACAAAATCAGTTATGCGTTTACTGAGCCAAGCGAACAAAACGCGTAATTATATTATAAAATGAATGAATCTGACAAAATCCAAAGTGCGCAAAGCACTTCAAATCAAGATGAATGAAACCTACAATAACTAAAACATCTGCAGAAGGCAGATACCAAATAAGCTGAGCTTTCGCAATCCTCCGAAGGAGGTGCGAAAGTTCTGTCGCGAAAAGCCCCGCGCAGCGGAGCCCTTTTCCAATCGTACACGGATGTACGTAAGTCCGAGTGCCCACGGATGGATTAGCGCTCGGATAACGTCCATTTCTTTTGGGCGATCAAAAGAAATGGACAAAACCGAGTAAAGGGCGTGAAACGCCCTTTGATATTATTGCATAATCTATGCGAACAAGGATTCCAAAGGCAAAGCCCTTTGAAAACCCTGCGTAGCATTATTTTTATTTCTTCCCGAAAATTCCTTTAACAGTTTCAAGAATATCAGGGGGAATCATTATAAATTTCGCATTCTGAGATTCACTGATTTTAGTGAGACCTTTTACATATTCCTGTCCGATCAAATAAACAAGAGGGTCTCCGCCGGTAGACTTAAGCGATTCGGAAACCATTCTGACAGCATTTGCTTCAGCTTCGGCAAGTCTTTCGCGTGCTTCTGCATCTCTCATAGCCGCTTCCTTTCTTGCTTCCGCTTCCAAAATCTGAGCAAGCTTAACACCCTGAGCTTCTTTTTCTGCGGCTTCTTTCTTTGCTTCCGCTTCAAGAACACGTGCGCGTCTTTCACGTTCTGCCTTCAGCTGAAGAGCCATCGCCTTGGCAAGTTCTGCCGGAGGCGCAATATCTTTAAGTTCAACACGCGTGATTTTAGTTCCCCACGAATCCGTAGCGTCATCAAGAACAACAAGAAGTTCTTTATTTATTTTTTCACGCAGTGATAGTGATTCATCAAGAGTC
>Ga0255342_1003754_pt1 | contig 16428 bp, 16 predicted proteins | sample wastewater_treat_3_FD_192416 | JGI IMG/M metagenome (GOLD analysis project Ga0255342, IMG submission 192416) | Wastewater microbial communities from Lulu Island WWTP, Vancouver, Canada - plant14 | ecosystem: Engineered > WWTP > Wastewater > Unclassified | place: Canada: Vancouver, British...
AAGGCAGGGCTCTTCGCATATGGGCCCTGCCTTTGTTTCGCTCTACTGGTTCTTTAGATGCCCTCTCAGTATGGTCCCCGTCTTTCCTTCAACAGCTTCTTCTACTTTATCGAGCGAAGCTATAACAGCCATCTTTCCACCATTTTGAATGAAACGGATTATCGCACGGACCTTAGGTGCCATACTTCCTGAGAGGAAATGTCCCTGTTTGAGAAACTCGGCGAGTTCTGGCAAACTTGTCTCCCCCAACCAAACCCTGCCATCAGGAGTTTTGTAGTTAAGAGCAGCGCCGTTAACATCGGTAAGGATCACAAGATTGTCAGCGCCAAGTAAGGTTGCTAGTCTTTCTGCCCCGAGGTCTTTGTCAATGACCGCCTCTACACCTTGTAGTAGACCGTCGTGACTTTTTACAACCGGAATGCCACCGCCTCCCGTGCAGATTACGATATGGCCGCTATCCACTAAAGACTTGATCGATGGCAATTCTACAATAGACATTGGATCCGGAGACGGTACTACACGTCTCCATCCTCGACCGGAATCTTCTATCCATTTTTCTCCGTGAGTCTTCACACGTTCTTTAGCCCATTCTTCTGAACAAAACGGTCCAACTGGTTTGGTAGGATTCGCAAATGCAGGATCTTCGGCGTTCACGAGGGTCTGAGTCACGATTGTGGCAACAGGCACGTCGAGATTTCGGCGTTTCAAGCTGTTGTGCATGTACATCTGAAGCATGTATCCGATCATACCTTGGCTTTGGGCACCACAAATGTCCATTGGCATTTGTGGGACCTCGTTTTTGGCAGCCTCATTTTGTATAAGTATGTTCCCTACTTGCGGTCCATTGCCGTGGGTGATGATCAAGCGATACCCCTTCTCAACAAGCCTCACAATCTGTTCCGCCGTCTTTTCCACATTTCTTCTTTGATCTTCTGCTGTTCCCTTGTCACCTTTCTGTAATATGGCGTTTCCGCCTAGAGCAACTACTGTGGTCTCCATGCTTTTTGCCTCCAGAGGAAGACTAGACTATGATCTACTAAGACTTCTAGAGAAAACTCGCGTTATCGAATCCCATATAACTCTAAATATATTGCCCTTGTCAACACTTTCTTTTGACACGAGTTCCATTCTTCCTACCTCTTCACCATTGCACTTGAATATCGCTTCGCCAACCTTGGCGCCTTTTTCGAGAGGTGCTTGGAGATCGTCTTCGAAGACCAATTCGTAGGTGACGTTGTCTTTGTTTTCTTTTTCTACTGTTGCCCCTAACCCATTTGGTGCGATGGCATCTGCCCATTTGCCTTTACCTTTCCACACCCGAACCTGTCCAAGGACCGTTTGTGGATCTGATAATTTCACATATGTGAAATTATCATAGGCATAGTCGAGCATATGTGAAGCAAGGAGATTTCTCTGTTTCTCACCCTCAGATATAGATTTGCCTTTCGCAGCACCCAGAAGTATAGCTATGGTGGAAAAACCATCCTTGTCTGCTAGGACTACGATATTGTACCCCGCTTTTGAAGTATAACCGGTTTTTAGCCCATAGACCCCTTGATAGGACGATAACAATGTATTCCTATTGTACTGTGTTATGGGATGCTCGCCTGGCGGCGTGTACGTAAACTCCTTTAATGAGTGGTACTTGAGGTACTCAGGGTACCTGGTTGCGTACTCTCTTACAAGTGTGAAGATATCTTCTGAAGATATCTTATTCTCCTCTGAAAGACCGTGTGGGTCTGCAAAGTGGGTGTTTTTTAACCCCAAGATCTCAGCCTGTTGGTTCATACGGTCTACAAATGAAGATACGCTGCCTGAGATATGTTCTGCTAGCGCTACACATGCGTCATTGCCTGATGCTACAGTAATTCCCTTGATGAGATCCTCTAGCTTGACTTTAGTGTCAACTAGCACAAACATCTTGGAGCCTTCGGTTCTCCACGCGTTTTCGGATATGTATATCTCATCTTCCAACGAAAGGTTACCGTGAGATATTTCGTCAAAAGTTATGAACAATGTCATGATTTTCGTAAGACTTGCCGGTATCTGTTGGCTTTGAGTGTTGTGCGCCATCAAAACCCGTCCCGTCTTGAAGTCTGCCAAAAGATAACTCTCTGCCTCTATCTCAGGCGGCGCGGGTGCAGCGTAACAGGTCGCGTAGGTGGCAAACGAAGAGACTGTTACTTGAAAGACGAGAAAAACGAAGAGTGTGACGACTGATACTGGTCGCAATTTGTGTTTTGTCATATACCTCTACCTCCTACGATGTTATACCATACTTGAAGGGGGCGATGAATTGTTTCTTGTGTCATCTTGTCTATGTGGGAATAAATGTCGCTATGATGGCTCGGCGGGAGATATAAGGGATTATCCCCAAATCTCCCGGCTGATGCATCGCGGCGAGGTTATACCTGTATGTCCTGAGGTCCTAGGAGGGTTATCAATCCCACGCCCTGCCGCGGAAATAATCGGCGGAAGCGGAATCTATGTGCTTCGGGGACTGTCACGGGTTCTCAATGTTGAGGGTGTAGATGTCACTGAGGAGTATCTTGCAGGATCCCAAATAGGCTTGCTTGTAGGCTTACAGGCAGGTTGCACTGGTGCGATCCTGAAATCCAGAAGTCCTGCGTGTGGGATAGGATTAGTATATGACGGGACTTTTGGAAGAAAACTCGTCCAAGGCGACGGGGTATTTGCAGCTCTACTTGCAGCTCACGGGTTTGTTCTTTTTAGTGAAGAGAGTTTTGGCACCTAAATAAAAATGGTGCCGAAGGTGGGATTTGAACCCACACAGGCTTTAGCCTACGGCGCCCTGAACACCGCGTGTCTGCCTATTCCACCACTTCGGCACGTACATGATACATCCAAACACCAGACCCCGCCATGCCGTGAACCCGGAAGGCATGAACCTGCCCTCAGCAGGTGGGTGCCCTCCTGCAAGCATCCGCGCTTTCGCTTGACGCGACGTGCGCTCCGCTTGTCAGAGTCCAGGCTCCCTTATTCACGGTGTTGGGCTCAAGCTTCACCGTGATTCACGTACACAGCAGGGTGTACTGATATACCGATATCTCTAGCATTTTGATTCTAACACTGACAGTCAAGTATGTGCAAGTCTATATACCAAGCGGTGTCGATGAAGTGTCGAAAACATGAAATGGCATGTCATTGCCAAAGAGAGCCGCGAAGGATATCATTTCTGTTGAACGTCGGATGGGAGGATTAGTATATGTCACGCACACGATCTCTTGTGGTTACCAGCTTATTCATAGCGTTATCTGTTATTCTGACCAGATTTGCATCCTTTAGACTGCTCATAGGAGGCATCGAAGCAATTCGCATTGGCTTCGGTGCTCTGCCTAATATCATGGCGAGTATATTGTTGGGGCCATTGTACGGAGCGATTTCAGGTGCTCTATCTGACATAATTGGGTTCATATTGAGTCCTATGGGGCCAGGATACATGCCACATTTTACTCTTTGTTCTGCACTTATGGGAACTATTCCTGGTGTTGTCGTGAGATTCTTGAATCGAGATAAGGAAAAGACGAGCATTCCGTTCTCGCATCTGTTTGCTGCAGTGTTTTCAGGTATCGCCCTTGTCTCTTGCGGTCTTACCCCATATTTTCTTAACTATTTGTACGGGATGAGCTATAGGATAATCATGCCGCCTCGACTCATATCAGGCGCAATAGAGACCGTCTTGTATTCATATGTCCTGAAACTCATATACATTCCTGTTGCGAAGATGGCTGTTAGAAGTCAAGTGATCGCCCCTGATTAGAATGCTAGAATAATGGCAGTTGAGCCGTTTCAGGCAGCCCAAGGAATAGACCGTGCTCTTTCATTGTTTCGCAAACTCTTTTGCCGACTCCGGTCCGCTTCCTAAAGTCCTCTACGGATTCAAAGGTTCCCTCTTCCCTTGCCTTCACAATTGAAGAAGCAGCTTGATTACCGATTCCCGGGATGGCAGTAAAGGGAGGGATAAGTTCAGAACCTTGAGGTATGTATCGTGACACCTGCGAGACATAAAGATCACACCGTCCAAAGCGAAATCCTCTTTCAAACATCTCTATGGCAAGTTCGAGAGCGCTGGCAATATCTTGCTCTTTTGCTGTTGCTGTAGAATTCGCATTCACCTTTTGTATATACTCTTTCCATTCTGTAGGTTCTAAGTACATGTAGTCGGTGGTCAAAGATGAGCCTGCAAACGAGAAATACGTCGAGTAGAAGGCTAGTGGATGATGAACCTTGTAATATGCTATCCTAAATGAGTTCGTAACGTATGCGACCGCGTGTGCCTTTGGAAACAAGTAGCTAATCTTTCTGCATGAATTGATATACCAGTCTGGCACTGATACAGACTTCATCATTGAGATGTCTTCACTTGATAGCGGAACTCCTTTTCTCACCTTTTCGGCTATTCCAAACGCTAAGGAAGACTCCAGGCCTAGCTCCATCAGATACAAGAATATATCTTCACGCGTGGCAATGACTTGGTCAAGAGTAGCAATGTTCTCACGGATTAACTCTCTGGCATTATTCGCCCACACGTCAGTTCCATGGGAGAGTCCTGAAATCCTAACTAGATCTGCGAAGCACTTGGGTCTTGTCTCAGATAGCATGTTCCTTACAAACTTCGTGCCAAATTCGGGAATTCCCATTACGGCATCAGGGTTTTCGCCAGAAAAAAGTGCCAAGGTTTCAGGGTCATCCATAGGTATGGAAATAGGATCTACGCCTGTAATCTCGCCAAGGATCTTGAGTACGGTAGGATCGTCATGTCCAAGGATGTCTAGCTTAACGAGATGGCCTGAAATGGCGCTGTAATCAAAGTGAGTCGTTATGGAGCCTGACTTTCGATCATCGGCAGGATACTGAAGAGGTGTGAAGTCAAGCACCTCCATTCCCTGGGGTATTACCATGATCCCTCCAGGATGTTGTCCAGTAGTCCTCTTTACTCCTTCTATCCCTTTAGACAGCCTCAATTCTTCTGCTCTTCTGAATGTTTTCCCTGTGCTTTCGCTATAGTGTTTCACGAACCCAAAAGCTGTTTTTGTGCCGATGGTACCAATGGTACCTGCCCTATATACGTTCTTTTTGCCCAGCAATTTTGAGGCGAATTTGAACATCTCGCTTTGTTCTTCACCGGAGAAATTCAAGTCGATATCGGGTACCTTTTCACCTCTAAATCCCATGAAGGTTTCAAAAGGGATGTTCTGTCCATCCTTTGCGAGATTCGTGCCACATTTGGGACATTGTGCAGACGGCAAATCGAATCCTGAATGGCAAGCAGGGTCGTCTACAAACTCGCTGAAATGACAATTGGGACATACATAATGAGGCGGTAATGGATTGACCTCAGTAATGTCCGTAAGCCGTGCAACAAGCGATGAGCCGACAGATCCCCGGGAGCCAACTAGATATCCGTCAGAGTTAGATTTTTCTACCATTTTAACTGCAATAAGGTACAAAGAAGAAAAGCCGTTGTCAATAATGGCGGAAAGCTCTCTACTGATCCTCTGCTCAACGATTTCGGGTAGATCTTTCCCATAGATATCTTGTGCACCCTTTTGAGTAAGATCCATCAGTATTCGATCAGAATCCTCAAGAGTTGGGTAGAAGAAACCTTCTGGTATAGGTGCCAAATTCTCAACCAAATCCGAAATAGATTGAGGATTTTCGATCACTACTTCTCTGGCCGCTTCCATGCCTAGATAGATGGAGAATTCATCTAATAGTTCAGTGGTAGTCCTAAGGTACAAGGGGCTCGGGCGTTCGCCGTTCTCACCCATTCCTTTGCCCGCAAGAAGCAAAGTCCTGTAAATTTCGTCCTCAGGCTCCACGAAATGTACGTCCCCAGTCGCAACACATGGTTTGCCAAGCTTTTTGCTCAAACCGTAGATTTTTCTATTAATATCGACGAGAGATTCACGGTCGGGAATCTCTCCTGCATCTACCAAGAAAGCATTGTTATCAAGGGGTTGGATCTCAAGATAATCGTAGAAGTTGGCTATATCTTCCAACTCCTGCTCACCTTTGCCTGAAACGATTGCCCTGTATAACTCACCTGCTTCACAAGCTGAGCCAATTATAAGGCCCTCTCGTTTGTCGTTAAGACATTGCCTGGGTATTCTGGGAGTCCTGTAAAAATGCTCAAGGTGTGACACCGTGACGATTTCGTACAAATTCCTCAGCCCCGTTCTGTTGCGGGCAAGAAGGATAATGTGGAAGGCCTGATCTTTTGCATTTTCCTCAACTAGATAGCCTTCCAAACCAAGGATTACCTTGATGCCATACTTGGCTCCCAATCGGTATGCTTCAGGGAACGCCTGAACTACTCCGTGATCTGTAATAGCGATTGCAGGGTGCCCCCAACGAGCTGCAGTGGAGATAGCTTTTTCGAGGTCTAAGACAGAATCAAGTGCTGACATCTTTGTGTGCAGGTGGAGTTCTACGCGTTTATCCTCTGATTCATCTTGTCTCACCTTGGGAGTGGCAATGCAAAGATCGCTGCACATGAGCGTTGGTTCCGAATCCATACGATCTATCCGGATTCTACCTCTTGCTAGAACCCAAATGCCTTCTTTGATCTCTTGTATCTTTTGCTCTCCTGGAAAGATCCTCATGCTAATGGAGTCACTGTTGTCAGTCACAACGATGATGCCGCAGAAGCCGCCGGATTGGGTTTGCTTCCATGAAACGTCTACTACCATTCCTAGTACTGTTACGGTCCCTTTTTCTCCTCCGGTTATGTCCTTTATAGGAATAGGTTCGGTGCGGATCGGTTTTCCCATCAGTACATCTCTTTGTTTCTCATTACTGCCTGCGCTATCCCCGTTACTCGATCTTCGGGATTCTTTGGAGAAGTACTTTTCATATTCTTCGGAAAACTCCCACGATACCGTAGATAGCGTTGACACAGAGTTCCTTATCTCTTGCCCTATAGTTGATAGACGCATCTCGAATTCATCTATTGTGATGCGCGATGCCTTTTTTGCCCAGACCTCAGTATCAGGGATCTTGACAAAAATACACCATGCTGCGTTCTTCGTGTCAACAGTTATTGAAGATATCTCAAGACTACCTACAACATCGTCTAAATCAAGGTTCAGAGTTCGCGCCATCTGCTCCACAGTGAAGTTGGAACAAGAGGGCTTCACTACCGTACGACTCAATTCTCTCCCTCCGGAAAACAAGGGTATGTCCTAGCTAATCTCAAAAGGGTATCTACTATCTTGTCGTGAGAGACTCTGCCTATAGGCTTGCCATGAGAGAACAAAATGCCCCCTTCGCGCCCACAAGCAATTCCAATGTCTGCTTCTCTTGCTTCCCCGGGGCCATTCACTGGACAGCCCATAATTGCAACTTTGATAGGCGTCTTTAGGTCTTTAAGTCCGTCTTTAACTGCTTCGGCGATGTGTATGATATCTATCTCTGTACGTCCGCACGTCGGACAAGATATTATATCTGGGCCAAAGGTGCCGAGTTCCAGCGATTGAAGGATTGCTTTTGCAATTACTACCTCTTCACGAGCAGGTCCGGTGAGAGAGACTCTGACCGTATCTCCAATTCCTAAGGTAAGTAGGGTACCTATTCCTGCCGCAGACTTGGTTACGCCGAGATTCCCGGGACCTGTCTCTGTCACTCCGATGTGGAATGGCCAGTCGGTGTAGGAAGCCATAATGCTATATGCCCTGATCGTCTCTTTTACGCTAGATGATTTGAGCGAGATAACGGCTCCTTCTATGCCGTTATCTAGTAGGAACGAATCATGACGTTTTGCGCTTTCAACCATCGCTTCTGCACAGGGCGAACCGTAAGTCTCTAAAACATCTTTCTCAAGCGATCCTGAGTTTACCCCTAATCGAACAGCTGCACCCATCGATTGGGCTTTTCTTGCGACCTCGAGTAGTTTCTCTTTGCTGCCAATATTACCTGGATTGACCCTGACCTTGTCAGAGCCAGACTCCAGAGCCAACATAGCCAATCTGTAGTCGAAGTGAATATCTGCTACGATTGGACACGTTACCTGTTCCTTGATGTATTTTATTGCTCGTGCGGCCTGTTCATCTACGACCGCTACGCGGACGATATCGGCACCTGCGGATACCGCCTCTTGGATCTCCTCTACCGTTGCCCTTATATCCCGCGTATCTGTTTTCGCCATAGTTTGAATTGAGATCTTAGCGCTTCCGCCGATCGTTAGATTGCCACATCTAACGGGTCTACTTTTCCTTCTCTCAAACAGGTCTTGAGCATTTGACATAGTATCATCCTATCTTGGCGTTGAGAGCTAGTTTGAAATGTTTCAACCAACCAAACGCAGTATATCTTTGTATGTGATCACAATAAATAACATCATAAGCAAGAAAAAGCCTATGAAGTGGATGATGTTTTCCTTAGCAGGGTCAATCGGTTTCCCACGAATACCTTCAACGGTAACAAACAAAAGGTGACTTCCGTCAAGAGCAGGTATTGGCAAGAGATTAATCAATGCGAAATTCGCAGAGAGAAACCCGAGAACATAAAGAAGCGTTCCGATTCCCTGTCGAGCAGCCTCGCCCAGAATCTGGCTAATGCCTACAGGTCCCGTCAATTCCGGAGCAATCGCGCCTGTTATCATGCTTACAACACTCATAATCCAAGCTGCAGATACATAGATAGTTTCCAGAAAGGCTTCTTTAATGCCTTTCAAAACGCCAAAACGCACAGTTTCTACTTGGGCCTTTACCCCTATGATACCTGTTCCTGACACATCGATGGGAGTCAAAGTAAAACTTAAAAGATTACCCTGCCGTTCCACCACGATAGTTGTTGGAATACCAGTTCTCTTTTGGACCAAGGCTACCATCTCGGCCCATTCGGATATTTCAGTATCCTCGACCATAACTATTTTGTCTCCTGGTTCGATGCCGACTTCGTATGCCGGATATCCTACCACCACCTCAGCGATTTCCGTAGTAGGCTTCGCGATTCCTACGAATGATAGAACTAGAAAAAACGCAACCATGGCTACAAGAAGGTTCGCAAGTGGGCCTGCTAGCATGATCAATGCTCGCTTCATAGGCGGTAAAGATTTGAGCAGCCTTTCTTCTGGAATGTCTTCGTCTACATTTTCTTCGGCACCCTCTTCACCTGCGAATCGCACGTATCCTCCTAGTGGGATTAGTCTTACGGATACTTCTGTTTCATCACCTTTTTTCGAAAAGAGTTTAGGTCCAAAACCTATGCTAAATTCATGAATGTATACTCCGAATTTCCTAGCTGCTAGGAAGTGTCCGAGTTCATGTAGGACTATCAAGATTCCTAGACATACTATGGCTATGATAGTTTGTAGCAAAGTCTCACCTTCTCATACGAGCATCAATGATTCTTCTAGTCTCGGATTCAGCCCATCGAGCCGCGTATTCCAAGGATTCTAAGGAATCAGCTTTATGAGGCTCACACCGACTAAGAACCGATTCTAGTACATCATATATTTCGGTAAAAGAAAGTTCCCCGGCCAAGAAACTTTTTACGACGACTTCGTCAGCGATGGATAACACGCACGGTGCGGTACCCCCAATGCGACCAGCTTCATATCCAAGGTTTAGGCAGGGAAACCGTTCGAGATCAGGTTCTTCAAAAGTAAGTGTGCCTAGAACCGGATTTATGGATTCTACCACACCTCTTTTTCTTTCCGGGAAATTGAGCGCAAAAGCAATCGGAAGGCGCATGTCAGGATTTGCCAACTGTGCTTTCGTGCTACCGTCTCTAAAGGATACCATAGAATGCACAATGCTTTCTCTATGAATGACCACTTTAATCCTATCGTAAGGCATATCGAAAAGATAATGCGCTTCCATAACCTCGAGGGCTTTGTTGAAAAGCGTAGCGGAGTCTATAGTAACTTTTGTGCCCATCTGCCAGGTTGGATGCCGAAGAGTATCGGAAGGCTTAACCTTGTGTAGTTCTTCACGAGTAAGGTCTCTCAAGGCTCCACCTGATGCTGTAAGAATGATGTTCTCAATGCTACACTTATTCTCACCCAGAAAGCATTGGAAAACGGCCGAATGCTCGGAGTCAACCGGTATGATTGCGTTTGGGTCTGACTCAAGGAACGTCTTAACGATCTCGCCTGCGGACACAAGGGCTTCTTTTCCAGACAAGGCCACTTGTTTTCTGCTTTCAAGCGAACTTATAAGTGGCTTCACACCATCGAAACCGGGAATGGCATGGAGCGCTAGATCGCATTCAGGCATGGACGCGACATCGCACAAACCTTTTGAGCCGCTGAGTATCTCAAGATCTTTGAGCCCTAAGGACCCCTTCTCTCTCTCGGCTACGTCTGCGGCTTTTTCGTCAAATAGAGCAACAACTCGTGCCCCGAAAGTTTTTGCCTGACAAAGGACTTGTTTCCAGTTGCTGTGTGCTGCAAGGCCCAGTACTTTGAAGTCAGAACTGTTTTTGATCACGTCTAATGCCTGCGTACCCACAGATCCTGTAGAACCAAGAATAGATATCCCTTTCAACCGTCAATACCACCTTTATTATCTATAGCGTCATGAGCGTCATGCGAAAGAAAACCTGCCAGGAGGACAGCTACCAGTGGTCCATAGATTACTCCTATTCCTCCGAAAAGGCGAAACCCCAGGTATAAGGAAACGAGAGCCGCCAGCGGGTGTAGTCCGGTTTCTTTTCCAATCATGCTAGTCCTAGCTATTTGTCTCAGTAGTGATACTCCGCCATATAAAACCATAAGGTATACGGCCAAATACGCGCTACCCCAAGCCAAATGATATATTATCCATGGTATATAGATGAGTCCCGGACCTATTATTGGAATAACGTCGAGAACCGCGAGAATAATGCCGAGCCCTACTGCATATCTTGTCCCGATGATCCGAAGCCCTATTATGTTAACGATCATAGTAACTATGATAAGTAGTATTTCAACTCTGATTACCTTCGAAACACTTGCCAAAATGGTATTTTCGGCAGTAACGAAGGCGCCGAATCTTTCTTTGGGAATGGCGCGGCCTATAGACTCATAGATCTGGTCTTTGTCTTTTATCATTAGATATGTGCTAATCACTGCAAAAACCGCCGAAATAGAAAGCCCTGGAACTGACTTCACCATCTCACCGGCACCTATGACGATGCCGTAAAGAGCATCATACAGACTGTTCCACAGACCTTGTACAGTAGTTGCCAAAGGTTCCGGGAGGTTCTTCGAGAACTCGCCGCTGACCTCAAGAGCGTTTCGCATTACTTCCATGAATTCGGTATAGTACTCAGGTAGTCGTTCGTACAAATCTGTTAGTTCCGTACTTAGGCTTGTAAAGCTCCACACCAGTATCGAACCAACAACTACGCCAAAAATCAGCATCGAGAGTATCGCTGCCCATCCCCGCCCCATTTTTAGGCGCGTCTCCAGAAACGTAACTATGGGTTCTAACAAAAAAGCGAGGAAAGCGCTTAGTACGAACGGGGCGACATAGGGCATTATGTATTTCAAGAATAGAAATACTGCTATTAGAAGGAATATCGCAACAAGCATTTTCTTTTGTGTCATGAAACGCAACAATCCCTTTCGCGTGTTTTATATAGCATGAAACACTTGCAGCAACTCCCTTATCACCAAGCCTCCTGCGCTTGTGAACAACACACTGTCGAATCTGTCCAGAACTCCGCCATGCCCAGGGATTAGATTGCCAGAGTCCTTAGAATTACAGTAACGCTTTAAACTCGATTCCACAAGATCACCCGTGACGGCCATTATCCCAAGGCAAATACCGATAATTGCACATTGCCAAAGAGCAAGGCTCATATGGATACCCCACAACACCGATACCAGCGTGCTTGCAGCAATTCCAAAGACAGTGCCTTCCCAGGTCTTGCCAGGGCTTATCCTCGGTGCAAGTTTGTGCTTGCCCCATGCCCTCCCCCCAAAAAAGGCGGCAATGTCAGCTGCCCAGGTGACGAACAGTACGAGAAAAGCCCATTCCCTGCCATCTGGCCCCATTCTTAAGAGACCCATGGTTCCCCAGAAGCCGCCTATATAGATAGCTCCCGAAACGCCGAAAGCTCCAACTACTATGCCCTTTTGTATTGTAGACAGGGACAATAGTAGGAGGGCGCTTATCACCAATGAATCAAACAAGTATGCAGACTGCTGTGATAACCCTGTTAAGGCAATCATGACACATATGGGGATGAACATGTAATGCAACTCTAGTTGGGCATTGCCTAAGAGATTTTTGTATTCCCTAGCTGAGAGGCATGACAGTAGTGCGAGAAGCAATCCGAACGGGACGCCGCCTAAATACAAAGGCACAATTATGAGGGGGGCCAAAACAATAGCTGATGCGATCCTTTGTTTTAGCACCCATCATCATCCTCTTTACCTGTGACATCACCAAATCTGCGTTCCCGCTGCGAGAATTCCACTACACACTTATATAGGTCCACCGGTCCGAAATCAGGCCACAGAACATCTGTAAACACGAATTCAGAATAAGCAGACTGCCACAGCAGGAAGTTAGAGAGTCTCTTTTCGCCAGAGGTGCGGACGATCAGTTCAGGGTCAGGTATTCCTTGAGTGTAGAGTAGACTCGAGAAGTATTCTTCAGAAATACTTGCAAGGTCATTCAGATCACCTGAGAGGGACTTTGTCACCAGTTTCAAAGCGGCATCTACTATTTCTTGTCTCCCGCCATAGTTGATGGCGAGACACAAATTCAGAGATTTGCACTCTCGGGTATCTCTGGCCACCTCTCTCAGGGCATTTACTACATACCCGGGAAGTTCTTCCCATCTGCCTATGGGAAATACCCTCACGTCATTGTCCAATAATTCGTGCTTGTATTTGAACGTGTAATCCACAACCAGGTTAAAGAGAAAGGATATCTCATCGGCAGGGCGCTTCCAATTCTCTGTAGAAAATGCGAATAAGGTGCAGTATTCCACGCCCAAATTGTGAAGCGCAGGAAGGCACCTGCGTATGCTCTCAACGCCAGCCTTGTGCCCTTCTGTCCTTTTCAGACCTCTTTTCAGAGCCCAACGGCCGTTGCCATCCATGATGATCCCGATGTGACGCGGTGTTTTTCCTTCAAGCGCCTTAGAAAGCCAAAGATCTTCCTCTGAGGTCCTCACACTTCCATTACCTCTTCTTCCTTCACTGATGTAATACTGTCGATCATCTCGATATATTTGTCAGTAAGTTTCTGAATTTTGTCCTGTATACGCCTGGATTCATCTTCTGAGATCTCTTTTGCTTTCTCAGCTTCCTTCACTTGTTCAATGGCATCACGTCTGAGGTTTCTGATCATTACCTTTTGCATCTCAGCGTCTTTCTTTAGGGTTTTGATGAGCTCTTGGCGTCTTTCTCCGGAAAGTGGAGGGATTGTAAGTCTCACAACATTGCCGTCGTTGTTTGGCATGGCTCCTAGATCGGCCTTTTGTATCGCTTTCTCTATGCTGCTAAGAAGTTTTTTATCCCACGGTTGTATTACAAGGGTTCTTGGGGGAGTTATCCCAATTGATGCCACCTGGTTTATAGGCGTAGGAACCCCATAGTAGTCTACAAGCACTTTGTCCAATAAAAGGGGCGTTGCTCGACCGGCTCTCATGGAAGCAAGATCCTTTTTGTAAGCTTCGATTACGTTTTTCATCCTGTCTTCTGTTTGAGTCATCAGGGTCTTTTCGTTCACGCTACTCCCTCCCTACAATCGTTCCGACTTTTTCCCCCATCACTGCCTTTTCAATATTACCATAAACATCCATATTGAACACTACAAGCGGTATACAGTTATCCATGCAAAGGGTAGTCGCGGTCGCATCCATGACCTTAAGACCTAGGTTTATGACATCAAGGTAGTCCAATTGATCGAACTTTGTAGCGCTTGGATTGAGATTAGGATCTGAATCGTATACGCCGTCTGTTCCACGTTTACCCATCAATATGGCCTCTGCCCCAATTTCGGCAGCACGCAAAGCAGCCGTAGTATCGGTGGAGAAATACGGATTCCCGGTTCCCGCCCCAAAGATTACAATTCTGCCCATCTTGAGGTGGTGAATTGCTTTGCGCCTTATATATGGTTCTGCAACTTCCCTCATATCTATGGCGGTCATGAGCCTGGTTTCCAGTCCGAGTATCTCAAGTCTGTCTTGTAGCGCCATACAGTTCAAGACTGTCGCGAGCATGCCCATATAGTCTGAGGTGGCGCGGTCCATCCCTTTTTGCTCGCCGCGTGTTCCGCGCCAGAAATTCCCCCCGCCCACCACAATAGCCATTTCAACTTGCTTCTCAAATACGTCCTTTATCTGACGTGCCATTGAGTTGACGACATCTAGATCAATTCCGAAACCAGAGCCGCCTGCGAAAGACTCGCCCGAAAGTTTCAACACGACCCTTTTGTATTTTGGCTTTTTCGCCACATGATCCATGTTAGAAGCACAGTTGCTTGTCACAGTTTCTACTTCTCCCCTACTTCGAAGCGCGCAAAGCGTCCTACAACAATGTTCTCGCCCAATAACGCGATAGCTTCGTTGATTAGGTCTGCAATGGTTTTTGAGTCGTCTTTGATAAACGGTTGTTCCAGTAGGCAAATGGTTTCATAGAGTTTCCCTATTCTGCCCGCTACGATTTTGTCGACTATTTGTTCAGGCTTACCTTCTGCCAAGGCTTTTTCTCTTTCGATGGACGCTTCATGATCTAAAACTTCCTGAGGTACTTCAGCCTTGGAAATGTACTGCGGATTGGCCATGGCAATGTGCATTGCAATATCCTTAGCGAGTTCATCAAACTGATCAGTTCGAGCTACGAAATCGGTTTCGCAATTGAGTTCAATAAGTACGCCAACTCTTCGGTTGTGATGGATATACGACGTGATTATTCCTTCTTTGGCGCTCCTACCAGCTTTTCTTGCTGCAAGAGTAAGGCCCTTTGTTCTCAGGATATCAACAGCTTTCTCCATGTCTCCGTCAGCATCCTCAAGCGCCCTCTTGCAGTCCATCATCCCTGCACCTGTTCTTCCTCTTAATTCTCTTATCATATCTACCGTTATCTCGGCCATCTGTCTCACTCCTCCTGAACCTGGACTCCTTGTTTGCCTTCCAATACGGCATCGGCCATCTTGGAAGTTATGAGCTTTACCGAACGAATTGCATCATCGTTTCCTGGAATTACATAGTCTACTTCATCAGGATCACAATTTGTGTCTACTATAGCAATTATGGGAATACCCAGACGCCTTGCTTCAAGAGTTGCTATTCGCTCTTTTCTGGGATCGACTACAAATATAGCCTCCGGCGGTTTCTGCATCCCTTTAATTCCGCTGAAGTTCTTCTTTAGTCTTTCCATTTCTCTTTCCAAAACAGCTTTTTCCTTCTTGGGAAGAGTCTCGAAGTAGCCTTGCTCTTGAAGTGTTTCGAGTTCGATAAGTTTTTCGATTCTCTTTCTAATAGTGCCAAAGTTTGTAAGCGTACCACCTAGCCATCTTTGGTTAATGTAGAACTCGCCGCATCTGGTAGCCTCGGCTTCCACAGATTCTTGAGCTTGCTTCTTAGTGCCTACAAACAAGACTCGCCCGTTGTCCATAGCTACCCCACGCAGAAAATCATAGGCTTCTTCTATCATTCGGACGGTTTTCTGAAGATCGATGATGTAGATTCCGTTTCGCTCAATGAAAATGTACGGCTTCATTTTCGGATTCCAGCGGCGCGTTTGGTGACCAAAATGAACGCCCGCTTCAAGTAGTTGTTTCATGGATACGACTGACAATACAATATACACCTCCGTGGTTCATCCACCGCCATCAGCAACGAGCCCTTTGGGCAAACACCACGGCGTTATGATGGCGTGAGTGCTTTGAATTTAACCTCAGGTAGTATAACACATTATAAAGAACTATGCTCCCCGTATGTCTAGAATTTTCCCCTTGGTAGGATGCTGTGGTTTCGGTTCATCGGTATCACTTTTGTCGCCGTCATGGGCTCCGTCAGAAAACGACCCTCCAGCGTTTCCCTTCTTTTTTCGGGAGTCAGGGTCTATTGCGGCTTCGCTCACATGTGGACTCTGTGACACGGTGGATGCTTTTTCCGAAACTTCCTTAGCGAAAGAAACTAGCTGGATTTGTGATTGCACAGTTCCTTGTTTCTGGGTAGAATCAGCTACCCTGGCTATTTCAGGAGACTTTGGAATGCCTGTCAAGGTATCAATAGGTCTCATCAGTGTTCACCCCGATACTAACTTCGCGTTTTACCTCGTTGAACTCATAAACATCCATACCGAGGACTACTTTTGTTCCAGGCATCACTTCTTGCGCGTAGAAATATCCGCTCTTAGACTTTTTTATTGCGTCCTCGATAGAAACGAGCCTTGCAAAAAGGTCCTCTCTCTTATCTTCGAATAGCGCGTTCAATCTTTTAAGATAAAGGGCATCTGGA
>Ga0255342_1003764_pt1 | contig 16399 bp, 29 predicted proteins | sample wastewater_treat_3_FD_192416 | JGI IMG/M metagenome (GOLD analysis project Ga0255342, IMG submission 192416) | Wastewater microbial communities from Lulu Island WWTP, Vancouver, Canada - plant14 | ecosystem: Engineered > WWTP > Wastewater > Unclassified | place: Canada: Vancouver, British...
TCCAGGGAAAAGGATTTTTTTCTATATCTTTACGTAAGTGAATATTATATCTTTCTATTATCCAATACAAAAACATTTTTAAATATTCTTCATTTAAATTCTAATTAATTATTGGCATTATTTTTTCATATATTTTCATAATATCAATTTATTCCAACTATTTTTTAAGTTTCTATTTTAATATATTATATGCATTAATATCGTCACAATATATATGTAAAACTTTTAATCCTAGAGATTCTGCATATTTTGCTACTTTTTCTGAAATTTTTGTTTTATCAATTAAATTTTTTGTTCGTTTTTCACTCTGAACTTTGCCTTTACTTCTTTCATATATTCTTTTCTATAAAGTATCCAAAGAACAAAAAAGATGAATCACTATAATTTTTCTATAAAATTTTTTTTGCAGCTATAAAAAATAATCTATATTTAATTTGGAAATAATTATCATTCCTTCCATTATTACAATATCTTTATCACTCATCCATATATTCTATAACATATCTCTGCGTTTTTGATTTGTTATTTTTAAAGCATCTGCTCCTCCAGTATAAGTTCCCTATATCTATCTTTTTTTGTAAATTCCTACAGCCTAGGAATTTTTAAAATTATTTAAAATCCAACCTGTCATAGAACTTTTTCCAGTAGCATTTGCACCTATTAAATATATCATGTATTTCATTTTTACTTTCTTTATATATATTATTTTTGCCACTATTTTATAGGAGGCTTATGAACCAATGACATATCTTCTAATGGTTGATCATCACTCCACCAACCAACATCCTATTTAGTAATATAGCCTATTTTAATTAATTTTTTAATATTTTCTAAAGCAATTTTCCTCTTTTTAATACCATATACATCTGTATGCCTTCCAGTCAATTTAAAAATTTTAAACATTTCAAGATTAAATGGCAAAGGTTTAGGAAATTTTAACCAAGGATTTTCCTGAATTATTTCATAAGGACTTTTATTAGTATTAAGCATAGCATCAACTAATTCTTGGCAATAAAAAGTGCAACTTTTTATTTCTTCTAAATCTAATGTAGGTTGGAAATGCCTAAATTCAATTGTATGAGTCTGATCAAATAATTGCATAAAATTAACATGATATCTACGACATAATGAATATATTGGTTTGCCTGTAATTTTATTTCTATTAAATCTAGACATATAAAACTATTCAGGAGTTTTTGATTTCATTGTAAATTGGTATTTATCCTAACTTAATTTAAAAACAAAACTATTCTAAAATCTATATGCTTCTTGTGCCAATTTATAATCATTTTCATCAGGAAATTCCTATCTAGTTGGTTTAGGAAATACACTAAATGAAAGATCTGCAATTTCTTTTTGCCATTTATAAAAATATGTCCATGCTTTCTTTAAATATTCAATATCCTAAACAAGACCTGGTATACCTACATGAACATGATGAAAACAAGAATAATTAACTGATAATTTACCTTTTTTTCTTAATATATCAAATATTTTTTTACATTCCTAAACTTGACTCTATACTGTTGGAGTAGGTTTTACATTAATTTCTCCTCCATATCTATTTAATCTTTTCCAAGGATCATTTCCAATTCCGTTGCTATTGGCAATATCGGTTTCTTTACAATTCCATTTATTACCCTAAGGAAGAATTATTTGAGTATCAACATCTGCTAACTATAATTCGGTTCCATAAGTAAATATTTCTTTTGGGTATTTATATTCCATTTAACTATTATTTCCTTTCCACAATTAATTCTAAAATTTTTTGTCTAAAAATTGGAAAGTTCTATTTATTTGTAGTATCAAATTCATGTATCTATAAATCTGAATTATTTTTAAATTTAGAAATATCTTGAATTGCAGATTTTGTTCTAATTTTTAACCTTTTAATTCTAACAGGAGTTAATTCTTTACCTCCACTTCTTTCTGTTATTCTTTTACCTAATTCATCAATATCAGCATATAAATGAATAACTAAAATTATTCTATCTTTAAGTTTTTTCATATCAATATAATGTTGTAGCATTTTATGACCACTTAAAAACATTCCTTCACCAATTACCACATCGGCATCAGACATCCATTTTTCTTTAATTACTTTCATTCTTTCTTCATCAGTCATACTCTTTTTTCTTTCTTTTGAATGAAGAGCATCTGCCCCACCAGTATGGTAAGTTTTTCCTTTTCTAATTCCATATTTTCCTACAGTTTCTACAGTTATTCCATGTTTTGGAAGCTATTCTGCCAACCATCCAGCTGTTGAACTTTTTCCCGTAGCGTTACTACCAAATAGGGTAATATAATATTTTGTTTTCAAATTATCTCCTTCTATATAAATATATAATATAAATATATAAATATAAATATATTAAATTTAATTGTAGCTAGCTACAATTAAATTTACAATTTTCTTATAAGAAAATTGTAAATTAATATATATTATAATAATATATCTTTAGGTAAAAGCGGGTTAAAAATTTTTTCCTTTGTAAACCAAGTCATTGCTGGTTTTCTTATTCCAGTCCAATTTTGTTTTTCACCCAACATTTCTGGGAAAAAATAATTCTATCTAAATTCCCACATATCTTTTTGATTTATATTCTTTTCATTTGCAATTATTTCCTATTGTTGTCTATCTATATAATATCCAAGATATCTTGTATTCCAATATAATTTTTTATATCCACATAATACGGTCTATATATTCCAATATGTTACTGGAAAACTGGGAAATAAAGCTTTAAGATTATCATGTAATTCAAACAATTTTTTTGTTAAAAATATATAATCTATTGGCTATTTAGAAGGAGTATGATGCATAGTAACCATATCAAGTTCATCTAATGCATAACATAATCCATTTCTGCAACTCTAGGCATGTTTTAATTCTAAAGTTGGTGGTTTTATTGGAAGTTGTGTTAATTTATTTATAGCCTATAATAGATTAAATAAGCTAAATCTTCCATAATAAAATAATTTGGAAGTGGCTTTATAAACATTATTATAACTTTCTTCCTAATTGCCTTCTACAATTAAATTTTTATAAAAATTCTATTGATTCTATCCTATAATTTCTTTATAACTTTTGATCATCTAAGGAACTTTATTAAAATTTTTAACTTTAGCTCTATCAGTTTGAAAAAGTAATTTAGATTTTTTGTCATTCCACCAATCATTTATTTCTTTTATTTCTACATTCTTATAATCAGGAAATTCAGAAAACATATAATAAGCTGTTGGTCCACAATATGACATACTATATAGATAAGCTAACCAATATCTTTGCTATACATTTAATTGTTGTTTATTTGCTATATATTGTAAAGCAGGATAGGAAGGATCACAATCTCCTAAAGAAATCATTAAAAAATAATAAGTTATAAAATCTTGCATTTTATCGCCAGTAACTTCAAAATTTTTCATTTAAAATTCTCCTAATAATTAATTTCTTTCATTTTTCTATAACAATCTAACACCATTTGTTTTAGAATTTTTTGTTTTTCGGTTTTTAATCTTTTATATTTAAGTTGCTTAATTCTTGATTCTGTAAATGGAAAATATATTTGCACTATATTTCTCTAAAGTTGTTTGATATCAAATATTTCAAAGCTTTCAAGTAAATCAATAAACCCATATATATCTTCCTATTTAGTTCCAAAAACAAAACTTAAATAAGTTGGACGAACTTTTGCTCCAAAATTTGCAATTTTGTAAACCATATCATCATGGTCTAAATTATATCCTCCAAATTTATTTAAATATGCATTCAAAAAGAAATTAAAAAATTTTATTTTATATTTTGTAGATATTTTTTCATATTTTGAAATATTCTAATTAGATAAAAAATTTTTATTTGATATTGAAGTATTATTTGAAATATAATTCTAGTTGAATTTATTATTCTAATTAATCATGTAGCACCATCTTTTGATATGGTTTACTTTTTATATTCTATGTAATAAATTTTCCTTTAGACTAAGATTGTATTAAGTCCCTCCATTCTTCAGGAGAAACTTCTCCATAACGATATTGTTCTCCGTTTTTAAATTCTACAATAAGTTCTTTTGTTTTTTCTGAGTACCATAATTTATTAATTGCAGTACTTTCAAAATTACTAAACTAGACAAAGTTGGAATTATTCATTGTTTAATCTCCTTTTTTTTAATTAAAAAAATTATAACTCATTTAATAAAAAAATTGTGTATTTTTTTTTTGTGGAAGGAAAAAAAAATTGAAAACTTTTTTTCCTATCAGTTATAATTATTAATATGAAGATTTTATTTTCATTTAGAAAAAATTATTATAATTGTTGCGTTCAATAAACATAAGGCTAATATGCTTATACTATATACAACATATTAAGGTTGATTAACCTTATATATATAAAAAAATAAAATTGCTCATAGGAGGATCAACATATGTATAACAAGAATGAAAACAAAACATTATTACCCAAAAATTTCAACTCATTTCTTCTTCGGAAAAATTTTGAAGTTCCATTTAATGATTTGATAGACAATTTATTTAATTAGTTTTTTAACAAATTTATTCCTTCAAGACAAGAATCTTTTGCTTCTTATTATGGTAATTATCCAAAATGTGACATTAAAGATTATCCGGATAAGTATCAAATTTAGATGGAAATTCCAGGAATGAAAAAAGAAGATATTAAAATTCAATATGATAAAGATAATCAGACATTATCTATAAGTGGAATAAAAAGAACTTAGAAGGATTTAACTGATGTTAATTTTATACGAAGATAGCTTAAAAAGTCTGAATTTGTAAGATCTTTTTACATTTCAAAAGATTAGATTGAAGAAGATTTTAATGCCACTTTTGAAAATGGAGTATTAACTATTGATATTAAGAAAAAAATAAATTCAACTTCTGAAAAAGAAAAAACAAAAGAAATTCCTATCAATTAAAAAACTAAAATAAAGATAATTATATTATAGACCAATTAATTTAAAAATAAATTCAAGGAGAATTATTATGTCAGAAAAAAGAGATCCCATTTCTAATGAAGAAACAAAAAAGAATTATGGGGATTTGTTAACAAGTAATAAGGGATTTTCAATAAAAGAAATAATTACAGAAGGAGAAGATGCAATTTCAAAATTAAAAGCAACTTCTGACTAGATGTATGAAATTATTGATTTACCCTCAAAAGGTTGGACTTATCCTGCAAATTCAGTATTGTCCACAGGAAGGATTAAAATTAAAATTCCTACAGGAAGAAATTAGGCAATATTAAGTTCCCAAAATTTAATCAGAAAGGGAATTATGATTGATGAATTTCTTAAATCTTTAATTTTAGAAGATTATAAATTGGAAGATTTATTAACTGGTGACAAAAATTATATGATTTTTGCTGCAAGAAGAATGACTTATGGTAATCAATATGAAGTTAGAATAGAATGTCCTAGATGTAACTTTTAGTCTGATACTGTATTTGATTTATCAACAATTGTTCCAAAAGAAACTCCCGAATTATTTAAATTTCCAAAAGAACAAAACGAATTTGATTTTGAAATGCCAAATAGTACAAAACATGTTAAATTTCATTTAAATAATGGTCATTATTAGGATTTAATGGATAAACGAATAAAGGCTAGTAAACATCCTGACTTAGAAATATTAATTAGAACTGCGTGTTTAATAACCGAAATTGATGGAAAAACATAGTTTAATGACATTTTAAATATATTGCAAGATATACCTGCCAAAGATACTTTTGCATTAAGAACATATATTCAATTGCTTTCACCAGATATAAATATAAAAAAATATTATGAATGCCCAAATTGTTATAGAAAGCAGGAGGTGATAATACCAATAACGGTAGACTTTTTTTGGCCAAGTAACAAGTAGCCAGTATTATAAGGTATTATCTGAAAATATAATGTATCTTGCTTTAATGGCACAAGGCGCTATAACAGTAAGCTAGTTATGGGATTTGCCAGTTCCATTAAGAGAAAGATATTCCAAAATAATACAAGATTGGCATAAACAAGTAATGAATCTTAATCAACAAATGATGAAAGCAGGTCAATTTAAATGCCCTTTTTTGGGTAAATAATAAGGAGAAATTTCTTGCAATGAGAAAAAAAGAATTAATAAATTAGAGTGCTGTAGCCTCATTAATGTCTGAACTATTTAAAATTTTAGGAGTGGATAAAGCAATTGCTGCAGAAGTAGTAAAGGATCCAATTGTTAAAAAGGAAATAAAAAATCTTCAAAAATCAATGAGTATAATAAAAGATGCAGGGGAAAGATTTAAAAGGATCCGTTCTCATAATAATGTTTTTTAATAATTATAAGGAAATTTAAATTTGAATGGCTAAAGATAAAGACGATATAGAAAAAGAAATAGAAATGTAGATGAAAGCGGAGAAAATTGCTTCGCAAATACTGAAAACTGAAAAGCGTATTGCAGAGGTTTCATAGGAACTTGAAAATGCTGCAAAAATTGCGGATGATTTAGTATAGAAAATACATGAAGGTTCTTAGGAAATTTAGGAAATTGATGAAAATACTCTTAAGTGGAAAGTGGGGCTTTAGAGATTATCTGATCAATTGGGTTTTATAAATGATTAGGTTGTTGACCATTCAAAACATTTAATTCAAATAAAACAATAGTATTCAAAATTAACAAATGTTGGTAAACAATGGTTATCATCCATTAATTTTAAAGATATTGTAAGTGGTTATAAAACATCTCTAACATAGTTTAGAGGAATGTTTTTTTCAGTTTTTTCTCAAATGTCAAATGTTGCATTACAATTAGGTAAAAATTTTTCTCAATTAGGTCAAGAAGGATTTGAAAATACTACTGAATCTATAAAAAGTTTGGATGATGCATTAATAGAAGCTTCTAGAAATTTTTAGCAATTAGTAACTAAAGCTTAGTTTGAATAGGCTTTGCGTCAACAAAAAATGTTGGAAGATCAATTAGCACAACTTGATGACGAAATGGAAGATTTGAACAAAAGCAATTAGAAAGATTTTGCCATATATGTCCAAAAATATTCTTTATCCCAAAAATTGGAAGAAGAATTAGAAAAACATAATAAAATAATAAATAGTGGAAGAATAGTAACCTAGCAAGTTAAAAATGATGCAAAAGAACAATTGTAGTTGCTTACATCCCATCGTGATGTAATGTTAAATATGAATAAATTGCAATTGGCGTTAAATGAAAAATTAATTCCTTATATGAATAGATTAGATAAATCTGCTTAGAAATTAAATTAGGCAAAAGGAGGAATTGGAAATATATTTTCTATCATAGGAATTGATTTAATAGGAATTCAGGATATATTAAATGGTTTAGATTTTGCAAAAATGGTTTAGCCATTAAAGACTATGATTTCTACAACTACTATGCAATTTGCATTAGGATTTAAAGCGATAAAAGAAAAAGGAACTTTGGCATTTAAAGATATAGCTAAATCAGGAATTAGTATATTTGGAGGGCTAGTTGGAGGAATTAGTAAGTTATTTTTTGGATTATTTTCTATGATAACTTTGGGGTTTATAGGAGCTTTAGGAGCTATGGTTTCTGCAGCAATAAAAAGAAATTAGGCATTAACACAATCATATCTTAGTGCCCAACAATCTGCAGGAGCTTTAACAGGATAGATGGTTGATTTTGCTTCCATATATAAAACTTTTGGTGCATAGTTGGGTGGATAGAAAGCTTCAGAATTATATAATACAATGCTTAAATTAAGAGATGTTACAGTAGAAACAGCAAAATAGGGACAATTATTGTAGAGACATTTTGGAGTTTCAGTAAGTGAAAGTTCTGCTATGTTGCAAAATATGCGTAATATAATGGGAATGACATAGGAAACTAGTAATAATTTAGCAACTGCTACGGCACAACTTGCAGTTCAAATAGGAATTCAACCTCAAAAGATGTTTCAACAATTATCAAATTTAAGTGGGGATGTTGTTAAGCATTTTGGAGGTACCAGAAAATAGTTGATGAAAGCTCTAACATTTGCTATTAAATTAAATCTTACAATATAGGATTTAGCTAGTACTTCAGAAGGGTTAATGGATATTGAAACAGCAATTGCTAATGCAATGTAGATACAGGTATTAACGGGAAAAGAAATTAATATTGGATAGATATTAAGATTATAGTATGAAGGAAAAGAAGTTTAGGCAATTGCATTATATATGAAAAATTTAGGAAGTAGTTTATATACAGATAATAAAATATTACTTCAAAAATTATCAACAGCTTGGAATATGCCAATAGAAAAAATAAAAATGGTTGCAAATTAGATTAAAAGAAGTGGTGGAGATGTTACTAAGGTTTTAGAAGATTCAGCTGTTGAAGGTACTAAAGTTGTTTAGAATGCTGCAAAAGGAAATTTAGGAGAAATTAAAACTTCAGCATATGCTTTATAGACAGCATTATAGTCAATTAGCAGAAGAATTTAGAATATGGTGCTTAAGCATTTTAAGTTTCTTGTAGATGAAATATTCAATAATACAGATGAGCTTTTAAATTATTTTGAAAAGTTTGTGGCTTTAATAGCTAAATTTACAAAAACTATAGTAGATTAGCTGGAAAAACCTGAAGTTAAAAACAGTTTGATTAATATGTTTAAAAGTGCATATACTATTGGGTAGACTCTTTTAAATAAAGTAATAATTCCTATATATAATTTTTTGAAAAAAATATATTAGAAAGGAGGGTTGTTAGGATTATTAGGGGTTTTTGCCTTCGTAAAAGTTTTAATGAATCTTCCTTCCATAATTACTGCTATAAGTGGGGCAGTAGGAATATTTAGTGCCAAAGCTGCAGCAATACCAACCATGATGGCTGGAGGAGTTGGGGCAACAACTGGAGCACCATATGAAAGTTGGGTTCAGGCTAGTGGTTATAGTAAGGGAAAATATCAATCAATAAAAGCTAGTAAAGGGACATAGGCTGCACAAGCATATAAGAATAAAATGCAAAGTAAAGGTCAAACTATTATGTCTCAGCAAGCGGATAAAGCAAATCAAGCTGTAGAAGCTGGTAGTGGCGTTGTGGATAAAGCTGGAAAATTTGCTAAGGGGGCAGATACAACACTTAAATTGGCTCAAGCTGTAGCAGTATTGGCTGGCGCTTTATGGCTTGTAGCTAAAATTCCTTCGGACAGATTATGGGAATCCGCAGGAGCTATAGGAGGATTATTAGCTGCATTGACAATAGCCAGTAATTTTGTTGATAACAAAGGCGGGGTAAATGTTATCCTTCTTGCAACAGGAGTAACTATATTAGCAGGAGCAGTAAGATTAATATCAGATATTCCTTCTGACATGTTATGGCAATCTACAGGAGCTATTGCAGGATTAGTATTTGTATTAGCAATAGCTAGTAGATTAGGAGGTACAGGAGGTTCTATGGGTTTAATTTTGTTAGCAGGGGCAACATTAATATTGGCAATGGCTTTAAAAACAGTTGCTGACATACCATTTGGGCAATTAATGAAAGCAGCAGGAGCAATAAGCATATTTGTTGCTGCACTTACCGCAATAGCATTTGGATTACAATTTGCAGCTCCATTTATCATGGTGGGTATAGGGGTTTTAATGGCTATGGGTGTGGCATTAGTTGTTTTTTCAAAAGGTATGCAATAGGCAACCAAAATTTTGCAAGCAGGAATTAAAGCTGAAGATATTAAAAATATTGGTGAAATGATGCAAAATTTTGCTAAAATTGTTGGCAAATCTATGAGAGCCTTGGTAGATTAGTTAGGAAATGTTTCTATAAAACAAGCAAAAGTTGCAACAAAAATGATTGAAGTTTTTAACGAATTAATTAATTCTCTTAAATTATTATACGAAATATCTAAATAGCCAGGAGCAATAAAAAATATTACTGGCGCTTTAACCGAATTGGCTAATAGTAATGCAGGGCAGAAAGTCGGGCAGATAATGAAACAATTAGCAACTTAGTTGCAGGAAACTAAGAAAAAAACAGCAGAAAGTGTAAGTGCCATATTGGGATCTTTTGGCGATTTTATTGGAGGTTTAGGTAAATTAGCTGAATTATATAAAGACCCAAAAAATAAACCCGATTTTGCTACTATTCTTCAAGGATTAACTTCAAAGGGACCAAAAGGTTAGGATAGTGTGATTGATATGATGACAAAAGCCATGGAGGAATTAATCAAAGTAGTTGATACTAAAGGTCAAAAAGTAAAAACAAAAACTACAGAAGCTCTTAAAGGAATAATGGAATCTTTTTCATCATTTATAGATATTTTAACAAAACTTAAAGATTTAGATTTAGCAAAAATGGGTTAGTCTATTAATACTTTTGTTCCACAAGTTTCTGCATTAGGGGATTCTATGAAAGGTTTAAGTGATAAATTAAAAGAAGGAAAAAATTATGATCCTAAATTAATTGATAAACTTAGTAATAGTTTAAAGAAGTTATCATAGTCTATACTTGCTTTGAATAAAAGTTAGATTAGTAATAAATTCAAAAGTTCATTATAGGAAATTCTGAACTTATTTAAAACTTATACTGCACATGTTAATAACTTTGCCCTTGCTATAAAGGCGGTTTATGAAGCACTTCAAAAATTGAAAAATATAGATTCAAAAAATTTAAAAACTACAATAGAAGGGGCAATAAGGATCTAGGCTATTAAGTCCATGGGATTGGCTACTCAAGCTACAGCATATTCTAAAGTTTCAGAATCAATGATTGCTAATTTGAATAAAATTGTGAAAGGCAAATATGCTGAAGGAGGAATAGTTAAAACTCCTCAAATTGCTTTAATAGGATAGAATGGACCATAGGCTGTGGTTCCATTAAATTAGTCAAATTTTAGTCCAAATAATAAATTAACAGAAAATAATTCTGTTAAAGAATTAAAAGAATTTATTAAAGCAATTAAAGAAACAACAAATAAACCCATTCAAATAGTATTAAATGTTGATGGAAGAAAACTTGCAGAAGTTGTAGCTAATAATACAACTCCTTCATATAATTTAGGATGATAAAGTATAATGGATAAATATATTCCCTATGTACCGTTAAAAACGGATTTATATAATGAAAAGTAGAGCCAATTAATTCCTATTAGAGACACCAAAAGAGATTTGTATGATGAAAAATAGGAATTGATTCCATATATAAAAACTGTTGACAATTATGATGAAACTAAGGTTTTAATTCCTATTCAAAAACATCCTGGAGATCTCACCAGAAAATTAAGAGGTCTTATAAAAACAAAACCATGGTTAGCTAGTATGAAGGGAATATTAAATTTGCCTCCTATAATTAGTTTTTTAGCTCCAGATTTGTTATTGCCTCCAGAATTTGGAATGATTGCAAAACAAGTTCAACATATGATTGCCGATCCTACTCCAATAAATTTGGCATTTACTATGTTGGAATTGCCTTCTATGATATGGAAACGAGAAAGAGGTAAAAAATTATGGATAGCTACATAGGAATTATATAAATTTGTATCTAGTTGGACAAATATTCCTATTGACAGATTTATTATGCCTGCAAATCAAGGTGAAAATGTTCCAATTGATTATGGCAAAGATAATTCATGGTTATATGAACCAATAAATCTTACAGATATTAGAGATAAAAATTCCAATATTAAAAAAATTGCTTTTTTAGAAAATTTAAAAGTTGATTCTTTTCTTGGTTAGCAAATTAATGCAGAATTTGTTCCTAACAATCTTGTATTTATAACTAATCAAAGAAAAGGAAATATTAACAAAAGTTATAATTAGCTTAAAAATGATTATCTAAATAGATAGAAAGCTTTTAAAAATTCTGTATTAGAATATATAAAAAACCGAAACGATCAATTTGCAAAATCAAAATATGAAAAAAATAATATGCAATTTAATAAAAGTTATTTCTAGCAAAATAATGATCCTATTAAATTTGTTTTAAGAACTTCTTGGCCAGAAAAAACAATAACATCAAGTACTTTTACTTTTGGGAGAGATTCTAAAAGGGGGAATTTTGTAATACCAGATCCGTTGTCTTATCAAATTGAATCCTATAAAACTCCTGTTTTTAGAAATATTAATTCAATTTCATAGGCACAATTAAAAAATAATGATTTTAATGGAAATCTTATAAAATTTTGGATTAAAAATTTAAATGATGGGTCAATAATGACAACTCCTGCATTTATTAGTGAATTACAAGATACAGGGTTAAATGGAACTTGGGAAGAAATCAATTATGTAAATAGTTATTATCCTAAATTTACTTATAAGGGTATGGAAAAAAGAACAATAACATTTACATTAAAATTAGCTTGTTTTGATGAAGAATATTTTAGCCAATATATTGATAAATTAAATTTTTTAAGAACTGTTGGAACACCTTATTATGAAATAGTTTCAATTCCAAGAACTAACCAATTAGAAGGAAATAATATATAGACAGTGGTTGAACCATTAAAAATTACTTTAGGAAAAGCACCTATATATTCATTAACCTTGGGAGATATTGTATATGAACAACCTGGATTTTTTTAGTCATGTGAATTTGTTTGGGATGATTAGTAGTCTGTTTGGAATTTAGATTCAAGAAAAATGTTTGGAGCTTCAAATCCTATAGTAAGTGATAATAAAACTCTTATTGACGAAATAAAATCAAATTATTTACCGCATATAGAAATACCTATAGTAACAACTATTAATTGTACATTTATATGTTTATATGGTTCTGGACCAAGTAATAATTAGTCATTTTTACAAAAGTATAATATTTATTATTAGAATGATAAACCTTTACCAAATACTTAGATAATGTAATATAAGTGGAATAAAAAATATGAATAAATCTAGATATGATAAATATGCCAGATATAAAACTTCCAATGAATATGGTTTTACAATGTTGCCAAGTATAGATATTAATAATACTTAGTTTTTTAAAATTGTATTTAAAAAAGAAGATAGATTAGATCTATTGGCCAAAAAATATTTTAAAGATTCTACTTTATGGTGGATTATTGCATTAGTTAATAATTTACCTGGAGATTCTTTAATATTGCCAGTAGGAACAGAATTATATATTCCGAGGTCGTATTTAAAATATGTTTACTAATACTTTTAAACCTCAAGTTATTGATTAGTTAACAAATAGAAGCATTGTCAACGAATGTCTTGATGTATCTTCAAAAAATTGGTTTAATAGAACACCATATATTTTTGCTTATTCTAATTTGAGATATAAAGAAAGTGGAAGTTAGGATCCTTTACTATATGAAAATATGAAATGGTCTGTATTATCTTCATTTGTTGTAACAGGGTCAAATTATATATATGAAAATTATATTTTAAATGATAAAAATGCTTTTTACGATTTTTATGAACAAAATTAGAATTTTGGAATAATTCCCAGACCACATATAACTTCTTTAAATGTTAAAGGAAGAGGAAATAATGGCACAATAAAAGATGTTAATATGGAAATAATATGTTATAGTTTTGATCAATTTGTAAATATTAGAAAATATTTTTCTGTCCCTTGCACTTCGGTATTTATACAATTTGGTTATTTCTGTAATTCTGAAGATTTGTCAGCAATTTTAGTCCCTCCCTTAGTATGTGGATATGGACAAATTAATAATAACAATTAGATTAGAGAAAATAGTTATTTAAATATGGCTAATATTTATAAAAAATTTGATAAAGAACAAATTGTTACTAGTTAGGCATTATTGTGTATTGTATACGGATTTGATATAGATCAATAGTCCGGAAATATATTTAAGCTTACTGTTAATATGATGTGTTAGGGAAATTCTGAAATATTAAATTATATAAAACCTTAGTCAAAAATAAATTTTAAATTTTTAGAAGCAGGAGTTTCTACTAATCTCAAAGAAGAAAAAACTACTAATAATAAAAAGAAAAATACGCAAAAAGATTCCAAAAAAAGATTGAAATCCGGAATTCCTTGGGAACCTGGACATAAAGTTATTAGAGCATATGGTAATCAAAAACATCCTACTACTGGCCAGTATATGACACATAATGGAATTGATATAGGGTTAACTCCTGGTGATCCACTATATGCACCTTATGATTGTAAAATTATAGCAATTAATCAAAATATTAATGACCCATCTGGATTATATATAGTATTTTAGTATCAAAATGGAAATTCTGTTAGAAGAGTTTCATATTGTCATTGTGATTCTATTCCTGGAAATTTACAAGTAAATAATACTTATCCTGCAGGAACCATAATGGGTTATGGAGGTTCTACAGGAAATTCTACTGGGGCACATTTGCATATAACATATAGAAAAGATGGAAATATTATTGATCCTGCTTTAGGAGATATAAGAGGAAAAGTTTTTTCGCCTTCATATACTAGTAGTCCTTCTCAAGAAAATGATGGAAAAACAGGATTAAAACAATCTTATGATTCAAATATATCTTCTCCAACACCATTACCAGAAAATACTTTAATAAATTATATAAGAGGATTATCTCAAAGAGTTAATAGCGGAAAACATTCTATTGTATTAAATACTGATGGACAAAGATATGTAACTTTTGATTGGATAAATTATGTTATAATTTATTTGTTAAGAAAAATAACTATAAGTCCAACATCTAGTGAATCAGGTGAAGCTAATATACCAGAATTGTTTGAGCCAATTTATTTTTTTGATTTATAGAAAGATTTTGATAAAGATGCTTGTTTTTATAGCAATGATTTGGATATAGCAATATTGCCACCAAATAATCCTTTTGGATATTCATTTATATATGATGATATTAGTGAACTTTAGGAAAATAATAAATCTTCTAATGCAACTGTAAAAACTTTATATTCAAAAATTAACAATTTAATTAAATTATACAGTGATGTTCTTACTTTTATTGAAGGAAATGATTTTTTTAATACATATATAAAACCAAATAAATTTATGAATAAAATTTATGATTATTATTTTGAAAATTATATTACCAAAGTTTAGTCAGATGGAAGTATAACAGAAAATGGAATTATTAGTAAAAGTAAAACTTCAGGATTTGGTTATTTAGGACATATTTATTTTAGATTAGAATATGTTTTATAGTTATTAAAAAGTTCAGAAAAAATAACATTAGATGGATTTATGACATCTTTAATAAGTAAAATAATATCAGCTACAAATAATGGATTAGTATGCTCTACTTCCTTTAATCATAGAACTAAAAAATTTTTAGTTTCTGAACATTCATTAATATTTTCACCAGCCAATGATACTTATTATATTCCAAATTTTGGTGCTGGATCTATTGTAAAACAAATAACATATAATCTTAAAATGCCAGATGGTTATAAAGCTACAATAATGTCGGGTAAAAGCAAAACTATTATGAATGAATTGTTTAAACAAATGTTTGGAGGGGAAAGTCCAGAAGATTTATTCATATATAAAGGAATTTCAAATAGTGAAGAAAATGAATAGTAGTTTATTAAAATTGTTGATTATCAAAAGCAATTAATAGATAATAAACCTATTGCTGATACATCATTTACAAAAAACGGAAAATTAAATTGTAAAGAATTAGTAAAGGATAGTGTTAAACGGGCAATTGATTTATGCAATTAGGCAATATTTGAAATATCAAAAAATAAAATTAGAACTTTAACAGGACATCAATTTGTTTCTTCAATATATGCAATTTAGCTTTAGATAGTTTTGGATTTTATAGCAAATATTGATTGGGGTGAAGTATTTAAATTAGAATATAATCCTTTAGGATGGGAAAGCAAATTTTATGTATCTGATATTGAATTTCGGATCCAACCAGAATTTGCTGAAACTGTAATAAGAGGCAATATGTTTGTGTGATTTATTTTTTTAAAAAAGGAAATATATAAATGAATTTTTATACTAAAGGTGGAGAATATTATTTTTAGAATAATTAGTAGTATATTGGTTATTTTCATATAATTAAAGGAACAGCTTATACGGGTATAAAGCATGTTTATGGAGTTTCAAAAAAATTATATAAACCATCAAAAACAGAAAAAATATATACAGATTAGGGATTGAAATACAAAGCTCTAATTTAGAAACATTATGTTAATATTAATCCCATTATTTTGGCAATAGTTCCTTCAAAATCTTAGTGGTAGTAGAATATTCATACTTTATATATTTTAAAACATAAGAAAACACAAAAAATATATTAGGTAACCAAAACATGTTATGAAAATTATATTACATCTAATTAGTATAAAACCTTTATGATTAAACGAAAAAACGGATTAAATGATTCTGATATTATTTATAATAAAAATCAATTAAAAAATATTAAAGATAAAACAGTTTAGAACTATTTAAAACAAAAACGGGGATTTTGATTTTTTTTTTTTTTGCACAAAAAA
>Ga0255342_1003768_pt1 | contig 16393 bp, 8 predicted proteins | sample wastewater_treat_3_FD_192416 | JGI IMG/M metagenome (GOLD analysis project Ga0255342, IMG submission 192416) | Wastewater microbial communities from Lulu Island WWTP, Vancouver, Canada - plant14 | ecosystem: Engineered > WWTP > Wastewater > Unclassified | place: Canada: Vancouver, British...
TCCGGCCCGTGCCGCGCTTGGCGAGTTCCGTCGCCAGTTTCACCCTCTGCGCCTCTCCGCCGGATAGAGTCGTCGCGGGCTGTCCCAGCCGCATGTAGTCCAGCCCGACGTCGTGAATGGTCGAGAGCTTGCGGGCGATGGCCGGGAGGTTGCGGAAGAACTCGACCGCCTGCGAAACGGTCATCTCCAGCACGTCGGCGATATTCTTCCCCTTATAGCGAACTTCCAGCGTCTCGCGGTTGTAGCGTTTTCCCTTGCACACCTCGCACGGGACGTACACATCTGGCAGAAAGTGCATCTCGATCTTGATGATGCCGTCGCCCCGGCAGGCCTCGCACCGCCCCCCCTTCACGTTGAAGCTGAACCGGCCTGGCTGATACCCCCTCATCCGGGCATCGGGTGTCTGAGCGAAGAGGTCGCGGATCATATCGAAGAGGCCTGTGTATGTGGCCGGGTTGCTGCGCGGCGTGCGCCCGATGGGCGACTGGTCAATGTCAATGACCTTGTTGATGCTCTCCGCGCCCCTGATCTCGTCGAGCTCGCCCCACCCTCTGTATGCGCCGTACACCTCCCGCATTAGGCGCGGGAAGAGCGTCTCCTGAATGAGTGTGCTCTTGCCGGAGCCGGACACGCCGGTAACGCACACGAACAGCCCCAGGGGGATCCGCACATGGATGTTCTTGAGGTTGTGCTGGCGCGCCCCAACGATCTCGAGCGCACTCTCACCCGGCGGACGGCGTATCAGGGGCACCGGGATCGTCTCCCTGCCCGATAGATAGCGCCCCGTGTACGAGTCCTCGCACTTCTCGATGTCCGAAACGGCGCCGGTAGCCACCACGAAGCCTCCGTGCTCGCCCGCCCCGGGCCCTACGTCAACCACATAGTCCGCCGCCCGGATCGTGTCCTCGTCGTGCTCCACGACGATGATCGTGTTTCCGAGATCGCGAAGACGGACAAGCGTCTCTATAAGCCGATGGTTATCGCGCTGATGCAGTCCAATACTCGGTTCGTCGAGTATGTAGAGGACTCCCATAAGCCCGGATCCGATCTGCGTCGCGAGGCGAATACGCTGTGCCTCTCCTCCCGCCAGCGTGCCGGCCGCGCGGTCGAGGGTCAGATAGCCGAGCCCCACATCCTTCAGGAACCCCAGGCGGGTCCGGATCTCCTTGATCACCTGACGCCCGATGATACGCTCGCGCTCGCTGAGGGTGAGAGCATCGAAGAACCGAAGCGCGGCATCAACGGAGTGAGCGGTGAGCTGGGAGATGTTCCGATTGCCGATTGTCACTGCAAGACTTTCGGGCTTCAGCCTTGCGCCCTTGCACGCCGGGCAGGGGTGCTCGGACATGAACTTCTCGGTCTCCTCTTTCAGCATCTGCGAGGACGTCTCGCTGTAGCGGCGTTCGAAGTACTTCATAACGCCCTCGAAGCGCGTCTCCCAGACACGCATGCGGCCGTGCCTGCTCTTGAAACGCACCTGAATCGGCCGGTCGCAGCCATACAGAAGGGCCTTCCATTGCACTTCCGTTAACTCGTCCACGGGTTGCTCGAGCGAGAAACCCAACAGATCCGCCAGCCCTTCCATCATTGAGTGCCAGTACTGGCTGGTGGTCTTCGCGAGGGGAGCGACCGCGCCCTGACTCAGCGAGAGCTTCCGGTTGGGAATGATGAGGGCCGGGTCGAGCGCCTTGAAAGAGCCGATTCCGTGACACTCGGCGCAGGCGCCGTACGGCGTGTTGAACGAGAAGTTACGCGGCGCGGCCTCTTCCAGGTTGATGCCGCACTCGGCGCAGGCGAACTCCTCGCTGAAAGTGATTTCGTCGCCATCAGTAATTGCGGCCGTGACGCTGCCCGATGCAAGCCGCAGAGCAGTCCCTACCGAGTCGGATATCCGCTGTACGGCGTCCGGGCGGACGATCAGGCGGTCAACGACAACCTCGATCGTGTGCTGCTTGTATCGGTCCATCTGGATGTCGTCGGTGACTTCGTGCATCTGGCCGTCAACACGCACACGCACGTACCCCTGCTGACGGACGTCGTCTATCACCTGCCTGTAGATACCCTTGCGCCCGCGCACGAGCGGCGCAAGTATCTGAAGCCTGGTTCCCTCGGCAAGCGACGCGATGACATCCACGATCTGCTCGGCTGTCTGGCGGGCGATGGCTTTTCCGCATTTCGGGCAGTGCTGGATGCCAATCCTTGCGTACAGAAGACGCAGGTAGTCGTAAATCTCGGTGACCGTGCCAACCGTGGAGCGCGGGTTGCGTGTCGTGGACTTCTGATCAATCGAGACCGCCGGGGAGAGGCCCTGAATATCATCAACGTCCGGCTTGTCCATCTGCCCCAGGAACTGGCGAGCGTAGGAGGACAGGGATTCCACATACCGCCGCTGTCCCTCGGCATAGATGGTGTCGAACGCGAGGGACGACTTGCCCGACCCCGATAGACCGGTGATGACGACGAATTTGTCGCGGGGTATCTCGAGACTTATGTTTTTCAGGTTGTGCTGGCGCGCGCCAAGGATGACGATCTTATCCTGCGCCATGGGCCCTCCGTGCCGCGAACGTATGTTTGTGCTGACCCTGCATTATACCGTTTCCGTTCTGGAGCCTACAACCGCTCCACCGAGAATCCACCGTCCACCATGAACACGTTGCCCGGCGAGTATGCGAAGTCGCCCCGCACGAGCGATGCCACCGCCCGCCCGACATCCTCGGGCTGTCCCCAGCGTCGCTGCAGGAGGATTCCGTCTTCTATGAGGCTGTCGTACTTCCCGCGCACACCCGCGGTCATGTCGGTGCTGACAATGCCCGGACGCACCTCAAAGACGTTGATCCCGTGCTCCGCGAGGCGCACAGCCCACAGCTTGCTGGCCATTGCCAGCCCTGCCTTCGTGATGCAGTAGTCGCCCCGATTCACCGACGCCGTTGTCGCCGAAATCGAAGTGACAAAGACGATTGTGCGACGGGTTTCCGGATCGCCCGCGCCGTCTTCGAGCATCCAACGCGCCACGGCCTGAGTGAGGAAGTACGGCCCCTTCAGGTTGATGCGCACCAGGCGGTCGAAGCTCTCCTCGCCTGCGTCGAGGATGTCGGCGCGCACGTTCGGCCCCACCCCGGCGTTGTTGACCAGAGCATCCAGATGCCCGAAGCGCTCGCGAACCCCGGCGATGAGGCGCTCGCGTTCGGCAGCGATGCTGATGTCCGCCGGCACATACAGCACCGGTACGCCCAGCGCTTCAAGTTCGGCGGCTACTTCCGAGACCTGCTCCGGCGAGCGCTGCCCGTTCAGCGCCAGGCTCCAGCCTTCCGCGGCGAGCGTTCTCGCGATTCCGAGGCCGATTCCCCTCGTGCCGCCCGTTATCAGCGCAACCCTATCCGCCATGGCTCGTGCCTCCATTTGCAGCCCCGTAGAACGTGTAGCTGGGCTCATTGCGGATGATCCGCTGGAGCAACAGCGCCACTTCTCTTAGATGGTAGTCGCCCCACATGCTCGACTCGCCACAGGGAATCTTTGAGCCGTGAGGTACATGGTCCCAACCGTTCGGACGGTGGTAAATGGAATGCAGCAGCAGACCCTGATGTGTCTCGCTCGTGCTCAGGTACGGCTCGTCAAGCAGCGTTCTCAGCACTGTCAGACCGGCCTGCCAGTATCGCTTCCCGGCTTCGGACTCCCCCGCGAACTCAAGGTATCGCCCCAGCCTCAGCAGTCCCTGCGCCGCGATAGCCGCCGCCGACGAATCCACTGGCTCATAGTCGTTGAACGGATCCGCGGGCCGTCCCAGATACTCCCCGAGCAGGGAAAGGTCCGGGGCGCCCGTGTCCCAGTAGGGGATGCCGTCGGACGGCGTCTGCTCGATGTAGAAGTCACAGGTCGCGGTCGCGGCTTTCATATAAGCAGGAAACCCACGCTCGGAAGACGAGGAGCGGGCGAGTTCCTCCGCGCAGCACGCCGCAAGAAACTCGAGCTGCTCCGCATATCCCAGCATCACCCAAGCAAGCCCGCGCGTCCATGTCGTGAAGGGCGAGTAGCCCTGCTGGGTCGAAGGGCAGCGGTAGCGTCCGCTCTTTGTATTGAAGATAGATTCATGCGCCACCCTGCCGCGCATATCGTAGCTGTCCCGGCCTTCGCCGTAATACACCGTGAACTGTGCCGTGCTGTCCGCGTGCTGGAGCAGGCGCTCGAGCAGCGAAATGCGCTCGTCCTGCTCGCCGAGAAGCTCGTGTCCGAGCATATGCGCGACCGCCAGAGATCGAAGGGAGCGGATCGTGTCGGCAAACAGAGAGTGCGGCCCGTTGAACGAATAGATGTAGCCCGTGCCCGGCCCTGTGACGGTCCACCGCATAGCCTGAACGGCCCCGCTTGCCTTCAGGGCGAGTTCGAACATCTCCAGATCGCCGGAGGCGGCATCGAGCTTGTCTTCCAGTGTCAGCCGGCGCAGATTGCCGTAGGTGCTGATGATGTTGAACCCGTGGTCGTGAACACCCGTGTGCGTGACGTGAGGCGGCATAAGCCGTCTTGTGTTCCGAAGCCCAGTCTCCAGGAACGACGGCTCGCCCGTAGCATCGTACTGGAGGATGGCCGATCCGCAGCGGAAGCCCTGCGTCCAGTCCGTCCAGCCGCGAGCCGTGTAGGCCCCATCGGCCGTAAACACAGGCGAACCCCGCGAGTCGTCCCACTTCTTTTCGAGATCAGCGATTTTGCGCGCTGAGAGTTCCCAGAGCCTGTCTATCTTGCTGGCCAGGCCGTCTGGCCTGAGGTCGTAATCAATAGTGATCAATAGAGCCGCCTTATCCTGAATCTGTGCTCGCCGCCGGCGCTGGCCCGCTTTCCTTGCCGCGAGCGCCGGGGATATGTTACAACACCTTGGAGCGCCCTGCATAACCCCGGGCGCGAAAGGGCACCAGATGGCGGAACAGCGGGTAGGAATCATTATGAACGGCGTCACGGGGCGCATGGGCACGAACCAGCACCTCGTGCGATCGATTGTCGCGATTCGCGACCAGGGCGGCGTGCGCATCCCCGGAGGCGGCAGCCTTGTGCCGGATCCAATTCTGCTCGGGCGCAACGGGAAAAAGCTGGAGGCGCTTGCCAGAGCGCACGGCATTGCCCGCTGGAGCACCGACCTGACGGCCTGTCTCGCAAACCCGGACGACACCATCTACTTCGATGCCCAGACAACCAGCCGGCGCGCGGCGAGCCTGAGAGCCGCGATGGAGGCGGGCAAGCATGTTTATGCCGAGAAGCCAGTCGCCACAAGCCTCACCGAGGCGCTCAAGCTTGTTGACATTGCCGGGCGGGCAGGCGTCAAGAACGGAGTCGTGCAGGACAAGCTGTTTCTGCCCGGCCTCATGAAGCTGAAGCGGCTGATAGACGGCGGCTTCTTCGGCAAGATTCTCTCGGTGCGCGGCGAGTTCGGCTACTGGGTCTTCGAAGGGGACTGGCAGCCCGCGCAGCGCCCGTCTTGGAACTACCGCAAGGAAGACGGCGGGGGCATCATCGTGGACATGCTCTGCCACTGGCGCTATGTTCTCGACAATCTCTTTGGGAGGGTGAAGGCTGTGTCGTGCCTCGGGGCCTGTCATATCCCTGAGAGATTCGACGAGGAGGGAAAGCCATACCCCGCGACGGCGGATGACGCCGCCTACGCCACGTTCGAGCTGGACGGCGGGGTGATTGCTCATATCAATTCGAGCTGGGCCGTGAGGGTGTACCGGGACGATCTGCTGGTACTGCAGGTGGACGGAACAGAGGGCAGCGCGGTGGCGGGCTTGCGCTCCTGCAAGGCTCAACATCGCGCGCAGACTCCCAAGCCCGTCTGGAACCCGGACGTCCCCCAGCCTGTTGATTTCTACTCCAACTGGATCGAGGTGCCGGACAACCAGTTGTTCGACAATGCCTTCAAGACGCAATGGGAAATGTTCTTGAGGCATGTCGCCTGCGATGAACCGTTCCCATGGACGCTCCTTGAGGGCGCGAAAGGGGTACAACTCGCGGAACTCGGCCTCGAATCGTGGAAGCGCCGCTCGTGGGTGGACGTCCCCGATCTGGAAGCAGGCGCCTAGATGGACAGACTGACGGATACAAGCCGCCTGAGCCTGAACCAGTACACCACCAACGCCTGGTCCCTGCGTGAGGCGGCCGCCGGCTGCCGCCGCGCCGGGCTGAACTGGATCGGACTGTGGCGCGACAAGGTTGCCGAAGCCGGACTCGATGAGAGCGGACGCATTCTGCAGTCCGAAGGGCTCAGGTGTTCCGGAGTGTGCCGGGGCGGCTGGTTCCCGGCCGGGTCCGTGGCAGAGCGCCAGGAGCGCATCGACGACAACTTCAAGGCGGTTGACGAGTGCGCGGCGCTCAAATGCGACACGCTCGTCCTCGTCTGCGGGGGCCCACATAGCAAGGATATCGAGGGCGCCCGCCGCATGGTCGAGGAGGGCATCGCCGCGGTTGCTCCGTATGCCGCCCAATGTGGCGTCAGACTCGGAATCGAGCCGCTTCATCCGATGTTCGCTGGTGACCGCTCGGTCGTCGGCACGCTCGGGCAGTCTCTCGACATAGCGGAGGCCGTGGGAGCCCCGAACGTCGGCGTCATCATAGACGTGTACCACGTCTGGTGGGACCCGGACGTGTACGCGCAGATCCGAAGGGCGTCAGGCCGCATCTGGGGTTTTCACGTCAACGATTGGCTCGTCCCACCGCCGGATGTGCTGATGGGGCGCGGCATGATGGGCGACGGCGTCATCGAACTGCGCCGCCTTCGCGTCGCCGTGGACGAAGCGGGGTATGATGGGCCCATCGAATGCGAAATCTTCAACCGCGAAATCTGGGACATGCCAGGCGACGCGGTGCTGGAGATGATGAAGCAGCGTTTCGTGGAGCATTGCTGAGAGACCCGTTCAGCGAGTCGGCGACGCACCTTCTCCCTTTGAAGCCCCAACAATTCCCCGGCCTCTAACGTCTCAGGATTGAACCTCCCAGCCGTTTGAAAGGTCTCACTAAGTAATTAACAGCGCTGTGCGATGACGGCTGGCCACACGACATGAGTGGAGTTCACGCTCCCGGCGCCCTGGGAAGGCATCGGAGCAGAGGAGGCGAGAGCGATGACGGTTGATTCCTTGCATCGCCGCATAATCGTGACGGGAATCGTTATCGGAGTGTCCGTGACAATGTGGGCCGCAGCGCTTCGTATCGCGGTGCTTTGCTCGCCGGCGATCTCTGTCGCCAACGATGCCGCTTCCTACTCTCCCGACGAGGAGGAAGACCTGTTCATGGCGGTTGAGGAGGGTGATACCGCATATGTGAAGTGGCGCATCCTGCAGAACCGCGCGGCCATATCCATCCGGGACCCACAGCAGTTCACCCTGCTTCACGTCGCGGCATCATGCTGCCACCCGGAGATTGTCCGTCAACTGCTGCATCTCGGCGCAGAGGCAGGGGCCCGCGACATCGTCGGCGATACCCCCCTGCATTATGCCGTGCGCAACGCATGCCCGGCTGTGGCCGGCATTCTGCTTGGCGCGGGAGCATCCGCCGACGCGGCCAACTCAGCTGGCGTCACGGCGATGCAGGAAGGGGAGCGTTACTGGCCCGATGCCTCTGAGATGATCCGCATTCTCAAGCGCTCCGGCTCTCAGAAGCCGGCGCGCACTGGAGGGCAAAGATGGCACGTTTCGAGCAGGTAACGAGGCTGGTCTGTTTCACTCTCGAGCAGGCGGGAGTCGGCCTAACCTTCGCGCTCATGGCGTTCGCGGCGCTCGACGGGCAGCCTGCGCTGGCGCGCGGGGCCCTTGGCATCGCGGCCGTGTTCGGCCTGGGCTGGTCAGGTCTGATGAGGACACTGCGGCAGACGGATGCTAGCCTGCTTGACAGCCCTGGGCCGCAGCCTGTGCCCGGAGCACTGTGCTGCGCCGCGCCCGCGCTGTTGCTGTCGCTGCTTGCGATGGGGTGCAACCCGCTGATCGGCAGAAGCTGGCAGCTTGTGATGCAGACTGCCATCCTGATCCTGGGCGGGCTCTCACTGCTGCATCTTGCAGCTCCCGTAACGCATTTCGCCCCGGAAACTGAAAGCGCACAGGCTCAGTGAACGATGTCTTCCGCACCTGCGACGAGCATCAGCCGGTAGACACCGTCGTCCGTGCGATACAGCGAGGATATCCCCGTTACGACGGCGATGGCTCCCGCCGGGGGCGCCGCCGCCCCGGCCGGGAACTGCACCTTGATTCCCGGAGATGCCAGGTCGCCGTACGTTGAGCCGTCGTCAAGGTAGAACGAGCCGGGCTCGATATGGCGCACCGTGCCAGCAATGCGCACGAGAAGCCCGATATTGTTCAGGCCCGGCATGCTGACCTTGCGCCACGGCGCCGTCTCGTTCACGCGCCACACCTGCACGAACACGCCCATCTGCCCGGACATCCCCACGGGATCGTAGAAGTAGGGTGAACCGCCGACGGCCGTACCCCCCAGGAAGACAACCGGGGCCTCATATGCTCCCCGATCCACAACAGCAGCCGCCGTCAGCATCCGTTCGCCGTCCGCTGTCGTTACCATGGTCCCGACAATCTCGACAGCGCGCCCCGTCTGCACCTGATCGTCCCACGCTACACGAAGACCACCGCCCGAACGGTCCGGCCGCTGAACGTAGAAGAACCCGTCGAAACAGGCTGTAACAACCAACGCACCCAGTTCGATATCCTCGCCGTCTGACGTACGCTTCGCCGCGGCGACATCACCCCAGTCACGCGTCGAGAAGGTGATCTCGGCGGACCGGCTGGTAATGCCGGTCACCGGGTCTCTGGAAACAACAACGAGGTAGTACGCCGTGGCCGGTGTCAGCCCGGCGGCATAGACCACGTGAGACAGTGCGGTTCCATCGGCCGTGATAGTTCTGTCGTACGCGCCCGGGCTGTTTCCGAGCCGCACTTCGGTAGAGCCGGCAACATCCGTCTTCCACGACACACGGGCGGAATTGATGGTTATGAATGAGACCGAGACGTCGGAGATAACCGGGCCAACGGTCTCGGCGCGTATGTCTGACGCCCTGCGCGCGCGCACCACAGGCAACAGGCCGGTTGCCTGCTTCTCGCACGAGACGATGCCCGTGACGACGACGATGCTCTCGAGCGCAGGCAGAGGCGCCTCTACTGGAGTCTGGACCTTAACAGGATGCACGCCCGCCGACTCGGAGATCGTGAAGCTGCCCGTGCCAAGCGCCGTAACCCGCCCGGTCACCTGAGCGAGCAGCCCAACCGGGTTCAGCCCCGAGCCGCCCAGCATGCCTTTCTGCCCCGCCCCCGAGAGCGGATCGAAATGGAAGTCTCCCCCGAAAAGCGAACGTATCGTCAGCACGCATGGAGCAATCTGGCCCGTACCGAGCTTCGTAATCGCATCCGCCGCGATGACTCGCTCACCGTTCGGCGCGGTAGCCATCGCGCCTGATACAACAATCCGATCGCCCTCCGCCGCCTGGCTCCCGGTGACACGGATTCCGGATGAGCGATCCGGCGCCTCAACGTAGAACCCGTCGGGGAAGACCCCGGTAACTACGACCCCTGTTCCGGCGCCGATCTCGACAAAGTCTCCATCGGCTTTCGTCCGTGCCTCGCCGGGCAGAATCGTGTCCGCAGTAACAGCTTCGTAATACAGGGTGTACGCTCCGGTGCTGTTAAAGTCGAACAGGTGCAGCAAATGCTCACGATACGGGGCCTGGCCCTGCAGGCGTATCGTCCTGTGAGTCGTCCATGCGTTGTCCTGCAGCCGAATTACGCGTCCGTCCGACCGAACCGCGCGAACAAGGCGGAAGTCATCGCCGCCGGGGTCATCCACGCGCAGGTACATATAGCCCACAGGCGCGGCGGCGGTTAGAGAGATCTCCCGATGCGCCGCCGTCACAGGCCCGTCCGTGATGGGGTTGGCGGCAAGCCCCACAGGATGCACTGACGCATCCGAGCCGTGAACCGTCTCCGGAATGCCGCCGATATCCGGGATATCGTTGGCCAGAAAGTCCGGACGGAGGTCGTCCGAGGGGTAAACAACCCGAACCGCGTGGATCAACTCGTGAATCTCGACACTATCAATAAGTGACAGCCGGCTGTCCCCCAGCCCATCGAGGTGCTCGTAGGTTGCCTCGTATTCGACAAACTCACCCTGAAGCGTGCTCGTCATCAGCCAGCGGGCCACGGCAGTCTGCCCGGCGCCAACATCGCCGAGATCAACATTCAAAGACGGGCTGACATCGGCCGCATTGACCTGGGTGCCGATAATCGTGAAGTCAATGACGAGCCCCTTTTCGTTGTCCACGATGCGCGGCTGGCTGGTCGTAATCCTCACGTTATCGGCCGTGCCAGCCCCGCGGTTTTGCATGACGAGGCCAAGGCTGAATGGCTCGGCCGGCTCGACCTCGGGAGTGAAAGGATCGTCCGAGTAGACGTCCTTCTGCCAGAAGTACTTCAGGTGCAGGCTCGGGTTCGGCAACACATTGATGCGCGCTGGATATAGCGGAATCTCGAACTCAGCCCCGTTCAGGGTGTACGACATCGTCCCGCCGACGGTGTAGATGGTCTGTGCGTACGGGGCAGCCTCGTCCGTCGGGATTATCGTCCAGTCCGCTGTTCCAGACGCCGCAACTGCCAGTGTGCCAGTGCCATCCACCGCGGTCAGCCCGGCCAGGGTAGGATTGCTCACAGAGAAAAGCGAGGTCGAGTCGTTGTTCTCTGCGTCACGCACAATGAGTTGCACGAAGAGGTTCTCGATGGGCGCATCGCCCGAGTTGTCAAGCTGCAGCGAAGCACGGAATGCCGTCCGGCTGATGACCGCCCGCTGATCAATCCGCAGCCTTACGCGTGCGCAGATGCCTTCTTCGGGAGGAGACCCGGAGCCGTCTGGCATGGTGCCGTCAATGTCGTACCTCACCACATCGGCGGCGTACTTCGCGCCTCCGAATACCGAATCAAACCCTTCGGCCAGGTTCGCCCGAAGAGCCGCGTCCGCCGCATTCCATTTCGCGTGAAGCCGGTCGAGCGCGATGAAGTCAGCATCCCAACCGGCAGGGAGGTCCGCCTCATCGAATATCCCCTGGTTCCAGTAGTCGAGCGTGCGGTTCCAGCGCACGGCAAACGCAAGCACATCCGCGTCATCCACCCACGCAGGTCTGGACTGTATGAGAACGCTCTTCTCGGTCTCGCCGATATAGGCCCCGGCTTCGCTGGAACCGGCCAATGCCGCCTTGAGAGCATCCATCCAGACGGCCATCGCGGGGGCTCCAGACGGTGCGCCTTCGAGCCACGCATCGTTGCCGAGCATCTCCTGATACGCGTCAGATAGCGCCTGCAGCCGATCGGCGTGTATTCGCACGTACTCAATGGTCGAGACGGTGCTTCCGGCAAGGCCGACCCCTTCGCCCATCACCGCCGCGTCGTGACCCGGGAGGCCGTCACAGGCGTTGTAAAGATTGTAAAGGCACCTGGTCGCCGTAAGGACATGGCCGACATACGGTATCCCCGCCCCAACGCAGTCCGCCGCGTTCAGCATCGTGCCGTAGCAGCCCAGCGCGCATATGACCCGGTCCTGCGTGTCATCCCATGCGCAGTCCCAGCAGTCCCGGACACCTAGCGCCGTGCTGATGCAGGGCTGTATCGGTATGAAGTCAATCACGCACCCGAGCAGCACCTTCAGCCGTTCCAGATCGCAGGGATCGCAGTTGACAGGCTGTGCCACCACCGGCCCGAATGCAACGGGGTTCAGCTCTCCTCCGCCGCCTCCCTCGCCCCCGCCTATGATTGAGGCGCCGGGACAGACCTGCCCGTCCTGCATAAGCTCCACGTTGACGGAATATACTCTCGGGACGCCGCAGACCAGGTCGTATTCCAGCCACAGGCGTGCCCGAGAACACGGATCGGCCCCGCCCCCTCCACCGTCATCGGGGTCGAACCTGACAGGCGCGTCAATCTCGTCACCTGCGCCGAGGTCGCCAAGATTCGGACTGAGCGGAGTGATGGAAATGCCATTGCCGTTGGTCCAGCGCAGACGGACGTTATTGGCGGCAATCAGTCCGTGGTTGCTGATTCTGAAAGTATGCTGCGCAGGCGCCGAGAAGCTCTGGAGGTTGACAAGGCCCGGGGTGACAGTAATCACAGGCGCGGGTACATTGGTCTCGAACACTGCCTCCAGCCGGATGTCGTAGCGGTCCTCCACCACCACGGGCGACACGGAGAAGTGATAGGTAACAAGCTGGCGCGGCAGAAACGCTCGAACTTCCACGGTCTGAGCGTTGCGCACGAGAACCGGCGCATCGTAAGCGTTGTGCTTCTCGGCCGTGACGCGCAGCGTGTAGTAGGCTTCTGCCAGACCCTGGAACAGTATCGAGCCGTCCTCGCCTGTCACCCCTTGTGTCACGACTTCGCCAGTGACAGGGTCTGTAAGCACCACGTCCGCGCCCACAACCGGCGGCTGACCGGGTGCGTAGTATGTGAACTCGTCCTCCGCGATGACGCGCAGGTCTCCAACGCCGTCCGATATGCAGGTGAACCTGTACGGAACCAACTTCCCGTAGGACGAGCCGGAAGCGATAGCAATGCTGCCCGAATACAGGCCGAGTTCCAGGGACGCGGAGGGCGTCAGAGAGAGCACGATCGTCGCCGACTCAGCCGGCGCGAGCGGCGGGATGACCGCCGGCGAAGAAAGCGCCATCCACGACAGCGCAGGAATGCCCACGGGAATCTCGCCCGTCGCGCCTCCGCCGGTATTCGTTACCTGGAACTGGACGAACGTCTGCGAATCCCTCAGCATGCCCGCCGAGACGACTCCAGGCGTAACTGTAAGCTCTGGCGTTGGCGGGCGCACCGAGATGTAGAGCGGCAGTTCCGCCAGAGCGCCCTCGGCGCTGGCGATCCGGACAGTTACTGTGCCCGACCACTGCCCGCCGGTAGCCAGAGCTGTGTAGAACAGAGGCGCTGTGCCGTCAGCCTCCAGCGACGGCGGCGCAGTTACTGTGACAGTCACTCCGGCCGGCGCGCCTTCAACAACCGCCGAGATGCCGGTCAGCGGCGTGTCGCCGAGGTTAGTAACGTCAACCTGACCGGCAATCTGCTCGCCGGTGATCAGAACCGCCGATATGCTCGCAGGACTCGTCTCGATGCCGACGAGGATGAAGTCGTCCTGCACGGGGTTGCCCGTGACGCCGGGATGACGAGCCCCGACAAGGTACTGACCGGCCTCGCGGGGAAGCGGGTTGAAGACCGTCTGGAAAGCGCCCGAGGAATCCGTGCGACCATTGAGCACCCTGACGATACCCTTGACCTGCACCACTATCGCGACAGGGACATTCGACGCGGGCTGCCCGCCGGTAAGCCGCGTGGCCGTTCCGGTGAACAGAACCGGTGTCCCCGCGCGGGCGACATCTGTATCAGTCTCGACAGTGGCGGTGTAGCCGGGCACCACGCTCAGAGCCCAGTTCTCGGTATCACTGCCGGCGTCGTTTGCCGCTTTGATGGTTATGGAGTGAGGGCGATCGGACCCTTCACATGCCGCCCACGAGACCTGCCCGGTGGACTGATTGACAGTCATCCCGGCCGGCCCGTCAATGAGCGACCAGGTGACAGGCGGGTCACCCTGAGTGAGCTGCGGAACCGGGCCGTTGTATGCCGCGCCCTCGAGCGCGGACGCGTCCGGAATCGCCTCTATTACCGGCGCAAGTACAAGCGACGTGGTCCTGAACGACTGAATGGACGAGGCCCCCTGATGGCCGCAGTTGTCCGCCGAGACCGTTCGATAGTAGTAGCGCGTCTCCGCTTCCAACCCGCTAACAACTGTGCTGTGATTCGTTCTCAGCCCCGACACAAGCGCCGTCTGGGATCCGAGCGATTCGGTCGTGCCATACTGCACCCTCGAGTTCGCGGGCTCGTTTGTTGTCCAGGTCACAACGGCAGTCGTCGCCGCTGGCGAAGCAGAAACGCCAGAAACAGACGGGGCAGTGGTATCTACAGTGAAGGTTCTCGATGCAGGCGTCGGGTCCTCATTGGCATCAGGATCAGCCGCCGCCACCTCGAACGTATGCTGCCCGGAAACTAGACCGGTCAGCGTCACAGACACTTCCGCCGCGTGCTCTGACCACGGGCCGCCATCGAGACGCCACCGGTAAACGAGTGTGTAGGCGGGTGCGATGGCGTCCACACCCTCGAACTCCAACTTCACGTCTCCCGGACACACCAATCCTCCCGGGGCAAGGCCGGCGGTGATTGTCGTCTCCGGAGGCACATCGTCGAAAGGACGGTTCGAGACGCTTATCTCGCGCGAGACCACGCTATCCGTCGGGACTACGACGCTCGGATCGTTGTTCACGGATACCTCACGCGACACTGCGTTGCTGATGGCGACACCCGCCGAGTACGGGTCGTTGTAGGCCGATATTTCACGAGACCACGCGCTCTCAATAGTCATCCCCGACGAGTACGGGTCGGTGAACAGGCTCACCTCTCGCGACGAGACGTTCTCGAAAACGACTCCTGCCGAATACGGATCGTTGTACAGAGATATCTCGCGCGATGAGGCATTCTCGAAGACCGGCGGCCCATACCACGGATCGTTGTACAGCGCCACCATTCGCGCAATGGCGTCGTCGAAGACGAGGGGCTCGCCCTGGCATAAAGACGGCGGCTCCAGCGCAGTGAGGCACAGAACGATTGAGATCAGAACAAGCGGCAGACGCACCACTGCCCCGCGCGGTGCAAATGACGCAGCCGTGCCCTGCCATTGCCGTCTCTCAGTTCCACATCCGAGCTTGTTTTGCCCTGTATGCGCCATGTCCGTCTCCGCCACCTGAGCCGGGTTGCCTTTCCCGGCCACCCTCGCACGGCAGATGCATTCGCGGTTGTGAAACGACTATGGCGCGGGCTTGTTTGCGCGAACCTGCAGGGCGGCGAATCCGACCGGCGGGTTGATCTGCGCTTCCCACTCGGATGCAACTTCGTTACCGCTCACGAGCGTCGCCGCGGCCGTGAAGTCCTGCCCGACACGCGGGACAACACGCAGCACCACGTTCCAGTCCGTGGGCATATTCGACGCCGCAATGCGCACGCTCACAGCGGTAGTGGTGGAGAGCGTTACGTCCTGTTCAGGAAACGAGAAACTGGCGTTCGGGTCGTCTGAGACGTCCTGTTCCCCCACCTTGACGATCTTGATGGTGGGCGCCGTCTGCGGCGGCCAGATGAGCGGTGGGCTGGCAGGCGTCGCGATGGACGCAACCGGCTGGCTTGCCCCTGAGAAGGTTACGGTGTTAGCCTCGAGCCGTATCCGGCCCGCGTCTCCGGAAGCTGAGCCGACTGCGCTGATCCTGCCAGCGGTGCTGCCCGCAAATGTGTTTCCGATCACGCGGATTGCGCCTCCACTGGGACCGCCCAGGTCCTGAGAAGCCCCGCCGTCGGCAATGATGGAGCCGTTCACGGTGACCGTACCCCCTGCCGCTATCAGAATGGCCCCGCCGCCACCGCCGCAGTCCCTGGTGTTGCCAAGCCAGTCGCCGCCGCCACCGCCCGACCCGCCGATGAGCGGCACGATCTGTACGTTCCCGTATGTGAAAGTTCCCTTACCTTCGAAGTAGACACCGCCGCCCGGGCCAAAGCCCGCGGATGCGGGAGTCTGGGATATAACACCCGATCCGCCGCGGAACCCGCCCGGACCGGCCTGCGAGAGAACACCTGCGTGCGGAGAAGCGGCTTCGCCGCTGAGATTCACGGATCCGGCGATGTTCACATTGCCCTGCACCAGCCACACCACTGGCGGATTCGCCGGGTGATTCGCGAAACGCACTGTGACACCGGAGGGAATGCTCACTTCGGTGAACTTAAAGACGACTGCCCATTTGGCGGGGTCATACACTCCAGCGCCCGAGCCTGGCTGATCCCACGTGCCAGTGGGCGCCAAACCGAGGTCGACCGTGACGTTGGCCGCCGGGGAAAATGCCCCGTCAGAGCCGTCAGAAGGAATCGTAAGCTGCCCGTATGCAGCCGAGGAGAACAGCAGGACAAGGACGAGGCCCATGCCCCTCCTTGCCGCCACGAGCGAAGAACCGCGCGGGATCATTTCGACTTCCCCCTTCTTCTGCGTCGACCGGGCTCGGACTGCCCGGCGTTTCCCCCGCGCGCGCTGCCTTGCGCCTGCAAAAAGCCCCTGACTGAGTGAGCGCAGAACCGCAGGCTACCCGCCGCGTACGCAAGGGTTTGTCACAGCAATGCTACCAGAGAGCGGTTCGCGAGTCAAGGCCACTATCCAGAACGGGTGCGCGTCTTGATCATGGCGAACGGTTGTACGGCATGATTTGTGGAGGTGTTTGTTGAAGTTTCCTTTTGGCGATAGCCGAAGGGAGATTCAACAGGATGTGCGACAGCCGGAAGCGACAGAT
>Ga0255342_1003771_pt1 | contig 16377 bp, 17 predicted proteins | sample wastewater_treat_3_FD_192416 | JGI IMG/M metagenome (GOLD analysis project Ga0255342, IMG submission 192416) | Wastewater microbial communities from Lulu Island WWTP, Vancouver, Canada - plant14 | ecosystem: Engineered > WWTP > Wastewater > Unclassified | place: Canada: Vancouver, British...
TTCCTGCCCAGCGCAGCACTTCATCTTGCCCGTAATTACTCAGGGTAATGATATCGGTAAGGGCCGGCTCTCCCCGGGTTATGGTACCAGTTTTGTCCAGAACTACCACATCCAGCTTTTGCAGTAACTCTAAATATTCGCCTCCCTTGATTAAAAGACCATTTTCAGCACCTTTGCCGGTTCCCACCATTATAGCCGTAGGAGTGGCCAACCCCAGGGCACAGGGACAGGCTATTACCAGGACCGCAACTGCGGTAATAATGGCTGTATTAATATTACCATTGAACCATAACTGCAGGATAAATGTAAGCAGGGCAATTCCTATAACCGCCGGGACGAAGATGCCTGAAACCTGGTCGGCTATCTTCTGTACCGGAGCTTTGGATTCCTGGGCTTCCTCTACAATTTTAATAATCTGGGCCAGGGTGGTATCCGAGCCGGTACGGGTAACCACAAATTTCAGGCTGCCGTTTTTATTAATGCTGGCTCCTACCACGGCATCACCTGGTCTTTTCTCCACTGGCAGGCTTTCACCGGTCAGCATGGATTCATCAACGGATGAACTGCCTTCCTGTACGATGCCGTCAACCGGGATTCTTTCGCCTGGACGAATAACTACCAGGTCACCGGTTCTAACCGCTTCTATGGGTACATCCATTTCTTCTCCCTGCCGTATTACTCTGGCGGAACGGGGCTGTAACCTGCTAAGAGCCCGGATAGCATCAGATGTTTTATTTTTGGCCTGTTCTTCCAGGTATTTACCTAATAGTACCAGGGTAATGATTGTAGCCGAAGCTTCAAAATATATATTTTGCAGGTCACCCCGGAAAAACACATTATACAGGCTGAAGAGATAGGCAGCTGAAGTACCTAGCACTACCAGCACATCCATATTGCTGCCGCCGGAACGCAGGGCCAGAAATGCACTTCTATAAAAGCGGTAGCCAATAATGAATTGTACTGGTGTAGCCAGGGCCATTTGTAAGTAGGGATTGTGTAAAAGGGATATCTGAATCTCAAATAACATCAATACCATATTAAGGATGAGAGGGAAGGCCAGAATAATAGAAGTAACCAACAATAGCTTTAATTTCTTGATTTCGGCGTCATCGCCTGTGCTATCGACCGGGAGGGTCTCTTTATCTATCCGGTGGGCCTGGTATCCCAGATTATCTATCACTTTTTCAATTTCACCAATGCTGATTACTTGGGGGTCATACTCTACCAGCGCCTGGTTGGTAAGCAGGTTAACGTTGGCATGGGTTACTCCTGCGGTGTTGTTCAGTTTCTTGTCTATGCGGGCTGAGCAGGCGGCACAGGACATACCATCGATTTTAATGGTGCTTTTTATTTCTTCCATTTCAGTATCTCCTTTTATAAAAAATCCGCGTAAATCCTAATATAATCCGTGCGAGCGTAGCGAGTCCGCGTCTGTTTCCCCGTCTATTTTCTAATTAAGATATGAGATATTCCCGTAACCCTCACGGGTGCTATTTAACTACTTCATATCCGGCATCAGTGACCGCTTTTTCAAAATCTTCCGGAGTTACTTGGGCCGTTTCGTATGATATTTTTACGGTTTTTGCGGCCAGGTCAACTTCCGCATGGGTTACTCCGGAAAGATTTTGCAATGCCTTTTCTACCGCCATTTTACAATGCTGGCAACTCATGCCGGCAACATTTAACACTACTTGCTCCATAGTCAACACCTCCTTCCCTCGAACGTTTAATGACAATACTATCCCGGCAAAAATAAATATGGCCCATACCAAAAAAATTCCATTTATCGTATCATTCTAAAAATAGTAGTTAAAACTTCATCAATAACCTGGTCATCACCTGATGCCAGTTGTTCCTTGACACATGATTGCATATGTTTCTGCAAAAGCAGCTTGGCTACTCCATTCAGAGCCGACTGCGCAGAAGCTATTTGATTTAAAACATCATCACAGTAAACCCCTTCTTCAATCATTCGCTTGATTCCCCGTACCTGGCCTTCGATACGATTAAGGCGAACCGTAAGTTCTTTTACAGTGCTTTCGTCATTCCAGGCTCGGTTTTTCTGGTTGGTTTCCATACCACAATTATGGCATCTTATATTTGGGTCTTTTTCCATAATAACCTCCTCTTTACCGTCTAATTATAGTATACCCCCCTATACTATACAAGAATAAAAATTCAGGTTTCACTTGCGTAATTAATGAAGCCTATTATATTAAAATATTAAGGGGGGATTATTGTGAAGCTGGTAATTCTTTTAGTTGCCTATCTTATAGGCAGTATTCCCTGGGCTTATTTGGTGGGGAAATGGCTGCAGGGCGTTGATTTGCGCTGCTACGGCAGCGGTAATTTGGGAACTATGAATGCCCGCAAGGTACTGGGATGGCCGGCGGCTATACTGATTTTTGTTTTAGATACCGGTAAAGGAGCTCTGGCCGTATATCTGGCATCATTATTCGGGGCGAACATTATGCTGGCAGCATGTTTGGCCGTAAGTGGACATATTTTCCCGGTGTGGCTGGGGTTTCGGGGCGGTAAAGGATTGGCCAGCGGTTTGGGGGCACTTGCTGTTGCCGGACAATTCGTGCCCCTATTAATTTTTGCATTAGGCTGGGTCGCAGCCTACCCGCTGACCAGAAAATCGGATCTGGCTAACATTATTGCAGTAGCCGCAGTAGGAGTATATGCTCTGCTGACTGGTCCCCAATGGTGGCTGTTAACGTTAGCTCTTATAATCATAATCCCCCATGTACGGGCTTATAACAAGTAAAGGAAGTAGCGGGACGTTCTTTCTGCTTTCTCTCGATGCGAGGAGATTGTTCCTGGAACCAAACCCGTTTCAGTTAACCCATCAGGATATTTTTATTACCGTGATAAACATGAATACTACTCTATTGCCAGGCTTCCCCGGCCTGCTTACTCGCAAGGGCAGGGTCTAGGCCAGGGCTCCCCCGTCAACTACGATGGTAGCACCAGTAGTATAAGACGATGCCTCCGATGCGAGGTAGAGGACGGCGCCGCACATCTCCTCGGGCTGTGCAGCACGGTGCAGCGGTATCTGCGGCAGCAGAACCTGCTCCATCAGTTCCTCGTTCTTTACCATTACGGAAGCGAACTTTGTATCTGTGAGCCCGGGAAGCAGCGCGTTTACCCTGATATTGGCAGGGGCCAACTCCTTGGCAAAGGATTTTGTTAGGGCAATGACCCCCGCCTTGGTAATCGAGTATACTCCCTGCATCAGCGCTGGCCTTATGCCATTGATAGACGCAACGTTAATGATTGAACCGCCGCCGTTTTTCATCATCAGCCTGGCTCCGTGCTGGCACATAAAAAAAGTACCCTTCAGGTTAACATCCATGGTCTTGTCCCACACTTCCTCTGACGCGTTAATGATATCGCCAAAGTAAAAATTCATCGCAGCGTTATTTACCAGGATATCAAGCCTGCCATAGGTTGCCTCGACAAACTTGAATAGATCCTCTATATCAGATAGGACTCCGTTGTGACATGCCTTGGACATGGCTTTGCCGCCTGCGGCCCGAATCTCCTCTTCCACCTCAGGTAGTCCTTCCATGGTTTTGTTGGTGATGATTACCTCAGCCCCGTAATCGGCCAGCGCCTTAGCGATGCTCCTGCCAATACCGCGGTTGGCGCCGGTCACTACCGCGGTTTTTCCTTTTAAGCTGAAATCTACGATCATGTTATTCCCCCTTTTTTATTCTATACCCTTGAGAAAATCCGGCTGCGTGAACGCAGGCTGCGGATAATCATAGAACCCTTTCTTAGTCTTCTTACCAAGATGCCCCTTCTCCACATAATCGCGGATGAACTGCGCATGCTTGCGCAGGTACTTATCGTTGTTCGTCTCCGCCAGGTACTCGGTGATACTGAGCATCGTGTCAAGGCCTATGCCGTCCATCAAGGCAAACGGTCCGGCCAACATGTGCGTGACTCCCATCCATGCTCTGTCAATGTCTTCGATCGAAGCGACGTTTTTTGTCTTCAGGGAAAGCGCAGCCGTGAACAGGGCGCCAAGCATGTAGTTGAACACGTAACCCGAATGCTCCTTCTCCATCATAATCGGAAGCTGACCCATTTTAAGCGCAAAATCTTTGACAAGTTGGATGGTCTCCTTCGAGGTACCAGGGTGAGGCATGATATCGACTACATTTGTCATCTTTACGTCGTGAAAATGTAAGGCCAGAAACTTGTCAGGCCTGCCGGTTGCCTCCGCAATCATTGACGGTATCAAGGTCGAGGTGTTCGTGGTGAATATCGTGCGTTCCGGACAGAGCTTGTGGAACTGCGAGAACACCTTCACCTTGAGATCCAGCTTTTCCGGAACCGATTCGTTGATGATGTCAGTATCTTTAGCTGCGAATTCGGGGTCGGTCGTCATCGAGATGCGTTTCATGGCTGCATCTGCCTGATCCTGCGTACATTTTGCCGACAGTATAAACCAGTCAAAAAGCCGTTGAATCCTCTCCATTGCTTTTTTAAGGGAGTCTTCATTAATGTCATAGATAACAACATCATAGCCTGCGAGCGAACACGGAACGCTGATCTGCTGCCCCATTGTACCCGCACCAAGCAGCAATACCTTTCTTACGTCATCAATATTCATACCCGTCCTCCTTGTTATGTTTTTAGAGATCCGACATTTCAATGACCCTCAGTGAGGTCGCTTCCAGTTCCTTGATTGGAACCATGAGCATTTCAAATCTTTGATCCCTGGTCTGTCCGTGGTAGAACCTGTAGTATATCTGCTGGGCGATGACTGCCAGTCTGAATAGGCCGAAACAGTAATAAAAATCGAAGTTGTTTATTTTTACACCCATCAGTTCACCATAGAGCGCAAACTGTTCCTTCCTGGTGAGCATGCTCTCAAGATTAGTGGGCATCTGGCGGATGGCCTGCATAGAAGGCGGGTCATCCTTCTCCACCCAGTATCCCAACGAAGAGCCCAGATCCATTAAAGGGTCACCCAGGGTCGCCATTTCCCAGTCGAGAATACCGATGATTTCAGTGGGGTTGGAGGGGTCGAGGACGGCGTTGTCAAATTTAAAATCATTATGTATAATCCCCACGATCCCTGACTCGCCAGGCATCTTATCGTGCAGCCACTGCATTACCTTTTCAAAGTTCGGGGCATCTGGTGTTCTGGCATCTCGGTAACGGCCGCTCCAGCCCTCGACTTGGCGCTTCACATAGCCCTCGGGCTTGCCGAAATCCGCCAGCCCCGCCTTGACGTAATCCACCGAATGCAGCTGGTACTGTACCTTGATCAGGTTCTCACTTAAGGTGCGGGCGTCCTGCGCATTCAGTTCCATTCCCGGCGGCAGATCCCGGCGCAGAATAATGCCCGGTATGCGTTCCATCACGTAAAAGGGGCATCCCAGCACTGCTTCATCCTCAGTATAGACCAGCGGTTGCGGACAATAGGGGAACAAGGGCTTTAATGCACTGAGTATTTTATACTCGCGCCCCATGTCGTGGGCGGTCTTGGCCTTCTTGCCAAATGGTGGCCGGCGCAATACCATTTCCCGATCCCCAACCTTTACGGAATAGGTCAGGTTGGAGAACCCGCTGGGAAACTGCTTGATCTCAATCTCACCTTCCAGGCCAGGGATACTGGTTTTCAAAAATTCCAGTACCTTTTGCGCATCAAGTTCCTCGCCGTTTCTTATGGATGTAGCGCGATCAATCAAATCACCCATATCATACCTCCATAGATTATTTGATCAGCAGAATAGATTCTGCTACATGGATTACAAAATCTGCGTATTCGTCCACCGACACTTTCCTGTTTTTGTATTTCCATCTTTTCAGGTACCAGTCCTGAAGCATCGCCTTAATTACAGACGCAACCAGGATCACGTTTTCATCCCGGAAAACTTTTTCGGTAACGCCTTCATCGATGATATCAATAAATATCTTCTCAGTCTGAAGCTCGCTCTCTATGGCTCGCTTCTGCTCATCCTTGGGCAGGTTTCGGGCCTCGATGTAGGTGAAGTAGAACCAGGTGCGCATGGCCTCGCTCAGGTATATGTGCGACTTTATAGCCAACCCCAGCTTCTCAACGGGATCGTTGCCTTTGGTGATCTGCTCGGTAAGCACCCGGTAGACGATCTCTCTGCCTTGAGACTGTATTAAAACCAGCAGTTCCTCTTTGTTGGTAAAATAGGAGTATAGTGCACCGCGGCTCAGGCCTGATTCAGCAGAAAGATCCCGGATACTCATGGCCTGAAAGCTCTTTTTACTGCAGATAGCAAGCGTGGCATCGATGATTCGTATCAGGTTGTCGATTACCTTCTTCTCCTTCTTAACCTTGATGGAGTCACGGTTGCGCTCTAATATCTGGCCGGAGATTTCTTCCTTGGAGAGATTAACTAATTTCTTGAACTCATTGTAGGTCATTAACTGCTACCATCCTCTAATTTTTGGGCTCGTATTCTTTAAGTATCCTCTTGGCAACGTTCATCCGATGTACTTCATCTGCACCGTCATATATCCTGGCCGCGCGTTCATGCCTGAAGAAGAAAGCAAGTATCGTATCATCGGTCATACCCAGGCCGCCGTGAACCTGTAGAGCCCTGTCGATAACATTCTGAAGTACGTTGGCCACGTAGAACTTGATTAACGATATATCAACCCGGGCAGCCTTTTGTCCTAGATTGTCTATTCTCCACGCCGTGTGTAGAGTCATAAGCTTGGCCGCCTGTATCTCTGCTGCCGAGTCCGCAACCATTGCCTGTATGATCTGTTTCGTGGCCAGGGTCTTGCCGTCAGGAGTAATCATACGCTGGTTCACCCGGCGGCACATTAGCTCAAATGCCCGGTTGCAAACGCCGATCCATCTCATGCAGTGGTGAATGCGTCCCGGCCCCAGTCGTTCCTGGGCAATAGCAAACCCCTGTCCTTCAGGCCCCAATAAATTGCTCTGGGGAACCCGGCAGGACTGGAACAGTACCTCGCCGTGGCTGAAATAGCCGCTTCCCGCATGTCCCATTACCGGAATATTCCTCACCAGGTTAAAGCCCGGGTTATCAGTGGGAACGATAATCATGCTGGCCCGCAGGTGCGGCGGGGCCTCCGGATTGGTTACTGCCATGCATATCGTGAAATCAGCGCCATCGGCAGCTGTGGTATACCACTTTTGGCCGTTGATGATGTAATCATTACCGTCCTTTACCGCGGTGGTGTCCATCATGACCGGGTTAGAGCCGGGCAATTCAACTTCGGTCATGGAAAAGCAGCTGCGAATCCTGCCCTCCACCAACGGCCGCAGATATTTTTCCTTTTGTTTCTCGGTACCGTATTTGTGAAGGATCTCCATGTTACCCGCATCGGGCGCCTGGCAGTTAAACACGTAATGCCCCAGCGGACTCCTGCCTAAGGCTTCGGATACCAGGCCATGCTCAACCAGGTTAAGCCCCATGCCTCCGTATTCCTTATCCTGATTAGGCGCCCAGAGCTCCATCTGTTTGACCATCCTGCGTTTCTCTTCGAGCACCGGTTCCAGCAGCTTGCCGTCCTTGGTCAGAAAATCGTGTTCCAGGGGAATCAGCTCTTTATCTACGAACTCATTGATCATCCCGGTAATGGTTCTCATCCTGTCCGATATTGCAAAATCCATAAGCTCCTCCTTATCTGTAAGTAATAAGTTTGCCTGCTTTATAACTTTCAAGGTGCGGGTAGCTGTTAAATGTATGCAGAATGAGGCCGGCGCTCCCGAACTTGAATTTTGTGATCGATGTATTAACCAGTCCCCAGCCCATACGCATTGATTCATATGGAGACATGCCAGTGGCGAGATGCACAGCAGCCGATATCACCCCCCCGGAAGAGAAAATCAAGATCCTGCTGCTCTTATCGTTTTCAGTGGTGATTTGTTTTAGAGCAGCCTCGACCCGTTCAGTAAACTGGTTCCAGTCCTCGATCCCACTCGGGCCTGCATCACCCGTAAGCCACCTGTTAACAGCCCGGTCAAAAAGGAGCTGGAACGATCGCTTGTCCGTGTATGCTTTTTCAATATGCGGGTGAAGAGAGCTGTCCTCCTCAGCCAGAAGCGGAAAATAATGACGTATTATCGAGTCAAACTGATATTCATTAAGCCCCTTAACCTTCGTAAGAGGCGGGGCCGCAGCAGTGTTGGCCTGCAAATGTTCCAGAACGATGGCCGCTGTATCCATCTGACGGTTCAATGTTCCGGAGTAGGCCCTGACAAATGACAGGCCGGTATGGAATAAATACTGTGCTGCCAGCAGGGACTGCTTTTTGCCAAGATCAGAAAGGATATCGTAATCTCCCTGGCCGAAAGAGGCCTGCCCATGACGGATGAAAATTAATTCACTCATATAACATCTCCTATGAATTCAGAATAGTAACATTTGGTAAAAAAGTCAAGAGAAAAAAGACGAACGTCCGGTTTTTTTATTGACTTTTTTCTGGGTTGGGAATATTATTTTTATTAACAAATCATAGGGCTGAAAATTGATATTGAATAGAATTAACAAAATTTTTTTTGACGAAAACTTGCACGTTACCATGGCATAATACCAGATTGGCGTACAGGATAAACAGAGGACGAATATGAAAATACTGGTATGTATAAAACAGGTGCCTGACCAGGAATCAAGGCCCATGGTCAATCAGGCCAAGGCATTGGCCGGATATGCTGAGAATGCGTCCTATCGGATCAACCGTTATGATGAACATGCTGTAGAAGAAGCCTTGCGCATACGGGAAATGATTTCCCCAAAAACCGAGGTAGACATCGTGGCGCTCGGTCCTGAGCGAGTCAAATCGGCGATCAAGCGGTGCATAGAGATGGGGGCGGATCGGGGATTTCACCTTTATTATGACCGCGATGATTACCTCAGCCCCTCAATCAAATCGCGTCTTATTGCTGAATTCTGCAAGAAGGCGGAATATGATCTGATCCTGACCGGAGTTATGTCAGAAGATATGATGTCTGGCCAGACCGGGCCAATGATTGCCGCCCGGCTTGGTTTTCCCTCCGCTGCCTCCGTGATGAAACTGGAAATCAATGCTGAAAAGCAGAGCATTCAGGTAGAGAGGGAGCTTGATTCCGGGCACAGGTGTTCCATGGAGCTTATGCTGCCAGCCCTGATTACAGTCCAGTCAGGGATTAACCGGCCCCGGTACCCTTCCCTTTCCAATATTATGCGGGCCAAGAACACCGAGATCACGGAAATCAGGTGCACTGGCAATCTGCCCGTCTTTAAATACGAAACCGTGGAAAGAATCTCGGAGGCAGGATCCGACCGTGCCGGTATCAGGCTGGAAGGAACCACAGACGAAAAGGCTGCGGCGCTATGGCAACTGCTCCACGAAAAATCCCTGATCTAATGGAGAACAGTAATGAACCATTCCCTAAGAAACAATTCCATCATGATTATGTGTGAACAAAGCGGAGGTCGGATTCTTCCGGTCACCCATGAGCTGATTTTCTGTGCATCCCTGATTGCGGGTCGCTATGGTTCCAGGATCACAGCCGTATTGCCGGGAAATTTCGCTGGTGCTGACTCCATATCCGGAGCTGACTTGCTGATTATAAATAGCCCCGGTTTGGCCGAATATACCTGCGAAGGATGGGAAAAAGCAGCCCTTCTAGCTGCTGAGCAAATAATGCCTGACCTCATCATCATCGCCCATACATCAACCGGATATGATTATGCGCCCCGGGTGGCAGCCCAATTGGAAGGCGGCTGCATAACTTCCGTGGCCGGGATCGAATTTACCCCCGATGGCATAAGATATCGCCGAAGCGGGTTTTATGGCAAACTTGACCTGCTGTACCGAGCGGGGAAACCGCCCCTTGTCATTACGGTTCTCCCCGGTGCTTTCCCCACAGATGACCAACAGGCGGAACCGGGTACGGTCAGTTATATAGATGCCGCCATCGATCCGGTTTTAACATCAAATCTGCAGTTTATGATCCCGGATCAATCCAACACCGAGCTTGAACATGCCGAAGTGATCATCGCAGCCGGCAAGGGAATCGGCAAAGCCGAGAACCTCCAGATGATACGTGAAATGGCCTCATTTTTCAACCGGTCTGCAATCGCAGGATCAAGGGTGGCATGTGATAACGGGTGGATCGAGTATAACGCTCAGGTAGGACTCACCGGCAAAAAGGTTGCACCGCTGCTGTACGTGGCCTGCGGCATTTCCGGTTCCATGCAGCATATCGCCGGCATGAAGGACTCCAAAACCGTGGTGTCTATTAACCGCGACCCGGATGCGGCAATATTCCGCCATTCGGACATCTGCATAGTGGAAGAACTGGAAAAGTTTATCCCCGAATTTATCCGTGAAGCTGAGAAACATAGAACATGACAGTTTTCACTCTATCCTGAATAAGATAGGATGAACAAGTTGCCATTTTAGCGAACTCACCATGAGTAATTAAAACTGATTAAGAGCAATCAGAACCGGATCCCATACCGGACTGAAGGGCGGAGAGTAGGCCAAATCCATGTCTATCAAATCCTCAACCGTGGCTCCAACCGTAATCGCAGTAGCCAGCATATCGATGCGCATAGCTGCTCCGGCAAAACCTACTATCTGGGCACCGATGAGGCGGTTATTACTTTGGTTAACGATGAGCTTAAGGTGAATTTCGCCCGAGACCGGACAGTAGTGGGCAGCAGTTCTTGATTTTATTCGTCTGGAAATATAATTAATGCCCAATGCCTGACATTCACTCTCACAAAGACCGGTACGGGAAATTTCCATTTCCATAACCCGTGCTATTCCGGTACCAAGTACGCCGTTAAAGGATGCATTGCCACCGCCAGCATTCTCACCGGCCACTCTTCCTTGCTTATTAGCAGTGGTACCCATGGGGATATAGACGTCTTTTTCGGATACGATATGGCTGGTGGTCGCACAGTCGCCGGCTGCATAAATATTCATTTTATTAGTTTCCATTTTGGCATTTACCCTGATGGCATTTTTTATACCCCGTTCTATTCCAGCCGCTGCGGCAATTTCTGAATTAGGCTGAACACCAATGGATAGCAGTACAAAGTCAGCACGAATTTCTCCTTTGTCCGTATATATTCCCGTAACCGATTTATTACCCCTAAAACCGGTAATAGTTTCTCCAGTACGTATTTCCACCCCTCTAGATTCCAGGTATTGAGTTAGTATTTGGGCCATATCGGCATCCATATTGGGAACAATATGGGACGCTTTCTCTATTAGAGTAATCTGGCAGCCGTACTCGATAAGGTTTTCTACCATTTCCAGGCCAATGTAACCCCCACCGATTACTACTGCCTTCTGGGGGCGGTGTTGAGACAAAAATGCTTTGATGCGCAGGCTGTCATGTATGGTTCGCAAGGTGAAAATGCCATCCAGATTGTTTCTTTCTAGTGGTGGAACAATTGGACGGGCGCCGGTAGTTATTATCAGGCGGTCATAATTATCCTCAAAAATCAGCTGGGTTTGTAAATTTCGGATTACTACTTTTTCAGTCTCCGGGTTAATCTCTTCTGCCCGCATCAAAGTTTTCACTCTGATGTTCTGAGCCGCAAAATCGGCTACCGACCTGGCCAGGAGTTTTTCACGGGACGCGATTTTTCCACCTATAAAATAGGGTAAACCACATCCGGCATAGGATATGTATTCGTCATCAGTATATAACGTGATATCGAGGTCTGGATTAACCCGCCGCGCTTTAGCCGCAGCACTCGTTCCTGCAGCTACCCCGCCAATAATCACCAGCTTTTCAGACATTTGCAGCACTCTCCTTATTAAGATTTAGCATGTCAGCAAGAACCGTGAGCCTATTCATGAAACTTTACGCAAACAGGCAAACAGAGCAAACAGAGGGACGTTCTTTTTGTTTGGGTAGTATTATACCGAATATATAATATTTAAGGCAAACAGGCAAACAGGGCAAACAGAGGGACGTTCTTTTTGTTTGGTTAGCATTATGCTCAAGTATACAAATATTTAGACTTAAACCTGTTACCCGGCTATCTGGCGCAGGCTAACCCCTTCACTCTCTTTTATCTTGCGCAAGATTTCATTTCGTTGCGCCTTTTCTATCCTACCTATTTACGCTAAGATGAAACTATAAACACCCTACTTTGATTTGCAGATAAAACATTTGTTCTGATTTCTATTGCTGGCAAATAAAGGTTATGCTATTATAATATTAGCGAACATGTGTTTGCCATAACTGGTGGAACAAAATAACGTAAAGCGGGGTGGGGTAGTGGCTGAACGTACTTTCCATGACCGGCTCTTCAAGGAGCTATTGGAAACCTTTTTTAGTGAGTTTATTGAGATTTTCTTTCACCAGGTCTATGAGGCGATAGACCTGGAACACATCCAATTCTTGAAACAAGAACTTTTTACTGACGTTACGCGGGGCGATCAACACCTGGTGGATATACTGGTACAAACCAGGTTAAAAGAAGCCCCCGGGATTATTTTAGTCCATGTAGAGAGCCAGGCCAGTGTTCAAAAGGATTTTGCTGAACGCATGTTTGTCTATTTCAGCAGGCTATACCAGGAACACCGCTGCCGTATACTACCAATAGCAGTATTTAGTTACCCGCAGAAACATGATGAACCGGATTACTTTAAGCAGGAATTCCCCTTTATACAGGTATTAGATTTTCGTTTTCTAACCCTGGAATTAAGGAAACACAACTGGCGCAACTATATCCGCAGCAACAATCCGGCGGCTGCAGCCCTGCTAAGTAAGATGGGTTACCAGAAGGAAGAACGGGTACAGGTAAAACTGGAGTTTTTGCGCATGCTGGTGCGCATGGAACTAGATCCAGCCCGTATGACCCTATTAACCGGCTTTTTTGAGACCTATCTCAAATTAAATGAGGCAGAAGATAAACAATTAGAGATGAAAATAGGCAAAATAGATGCAAAGGAGGCAGAGAAAATGATGGAGATAACTACTTCCTGGGAACAAAAAGGCAAAGCAGAGGGTAGAGTGGAAGGGCAGGCAGATTTGTTGATAAGGTTATTGCATAAGAAATTCACCAATTTACCTGCGGAAATTGAAAACCAGGTGAAAGCCCTGCCTGCCGAAAAGCTGCAGGAACTGGCGGAAGCAATATTTGACCTTAAATCTATTGATGATGTTAAGGATTTCTTGTAAGCAAATATGTTCCGCGCAAATACGGGGTAGGCAAACAGGTAAAACCAAACCAAAAGAACGTCCCCCTGTTTACCCGTTTACCTTCTTAACCGCTGCTTGTTTAAAAGATAATATTAAGGTAAATTCAAAATTCACCCTAACGGGTACACGGCAAAATTCAAAATTCTTAATTAAACCCCGCTACTTTGGGTTACCACTGTTTATTACCATACCTCTTCCTTTTGCTGTCACCACTCTATTTGCTTGTTCTAGTATATTTTTCCAAAGGGGGAAAAGCATTTTTCGCACTTCGGGATTCGTTGCCGGAATTTCAGCCCGGGCAATAGACTGCACAATAATATTACTGAATGGTATTTTGCCAGCCAGGAGCAGGTTATTTTTTTGTGCCCAATTTTCTATCTTCTGGCTAATGTCACGATTTAGATCCCATTTATTAATAATCAAAATACCTTTTATGCCCCGTAGCTGCATTAGTTGGTAAACTCGCTGTAAATCATGAAAACCGGAATCACTCGGTTCCGTCACCAGAACAATTAAATCCACCTCTACCATGGAAGAAATAACCGCGCAGCCAATTCCGGGCGGGCCATCAGCAATGATAAGTTGAGCCTGTTCGCTATCGGCCGTTTTACGAGCCATATTTTTAACCTGAGCCACTAATTTACCGGAATTTTCTTCCCCAGGCCTTAAATCAGCAAAAAATAACTTCTGTTTTTGATTGAATACTCCCTCAAACCAGTGCCCTGATGGCCTGGGATACATGGTGATAGCCTCAACCGGGCAAATATTCTTACAAAAGCTACATCCCTCACAGGATAGGAGCAAAACCTGGAATTCCTCGCTAATAGCATCAAAACGGCAGAGTTCTGCACACAGTCCACAACTAATGCAGGTTTTTTCATCTATATGGGCCGTATATCCGGCACTAAAATCATGGCTGCTAACCTGTTGCGGTTTTAAGAGGATGGGTAGATTGGAAGCATCCACATCATAATCACAGGCTATACAGTTATCTGCAAGCTGTATAAAGGAAGAGGTCAGTGAGGTTTTACCGGTGCCTCCTTTGCCGCTGATAAATAGTATCTCCTTCATGATAAGGCCCCCTTAATCTGGCTAAAAATATCAGTTAAAATACCACGTAAAGAGGGCATTGCCTCCAGAGGATCCTGGCCCTGCATGTAAGCCCGGGCCAGGACCGGACTAAATGGAATACGTCCCAGGATAGGAACTCCGGTTTTATCAGATAAAGCTTTTAACTCACCATCATTTCCCTGCCAGCGGTTTATCACCAATCCTCCAGGTATCCCCAGCATTTCTATTGCCTCCAGGGAGAGTTCCAGATCATGTAAACCAAAAGGGGTGGGCTCAGTTACCAGCAAACAGTAATCGCTATCACTTATGGATTCAATCATGGCACAAGTAGTTCCAGGAGGACAATCGACGATTCTTAGTGCTGAGGTTGCCTTCTGACTTTTAGTCGCTTTTATGAGTGGTGGACTTAAAGCTTCCCCAACATTAAGTCTGCCGGTTAACAAAGTCCCATAGCCTGGTAACTGAGCCTCTTCAATTACCCCGATAGGGTGCTCTGTTTCCTTAATAGCTCTCAGTGGGCAAAGATAGGCACAGGCTCCACAGGAATGACATAACTCATTAAAAACTAATACCTTATGGTTCAGTACTACCAGGGCATTAAAATTGCATATCTGGGCACACTCCCCGCATAGATTGCAAGCCCGGGAGTCGATATCGGGAACAAGGCGACTAACCGGGGTTGTTTTTTGTGCCGCCTGCCCCAATACTAATCCTGCATTAGGTTCTTCCACATCAGTATCGATTAAGACCGAATTCTTATCACCCAGAACCCGTAGCAGACAAGTGCTGACCAGAGTTTTACCGGTACCACCTTTGCCGCTGGCTACTGCGATTTGCATGATTAACTCCCTTTCTTGGCCTTATTAACTATGGCAATCTCCCGCATGGGCATGCTCAGAACATACTGCTCCACTGCTTACTAACTCACCCTTTTCAAAGCGAGCAATAACATCCTCAATCACACCTGATACCCCAACAATCAGCTCAATACCCTGTTGGGCAAAAAGCTCCTGAGCTCTGCCGCCCATGCCACCGGCTATAACCAACTCAGCATCCAATTCTTTTAAGAAACCAGGTAAGAAACCAGGCTGGTGTCCAGGATTCGCCACTGATTTCATTACCTTGCTATTGGTATCATAAAGGGTAAATTCTTCACAATGTCCAAAATGGGGACATACTACATTTCCTTCTTTGGGAATGGCTATTAACATGGTAAATTACCTCCATAAATTTTATTCCAGATAATAAGTCACCAGGTCTGCTAAACAAACACAACCACCGATGAAAATGTCTTTACATGCTCTTCCTGTACAGGAGCTTTGTAGGGGCGAACCCATGTGTTCGCCCGGAATAGGCAGCTCTACATACAACAGGATTCACCTCAAGGGGGTCAGTGGTCGGCCGGGCAGACACACGGGTCTGCCCCTACAAAAAACACATAAATAAAACTAATTATTGGGAGCCGATAACTCATATAGTTCACCGGCCTCATAAGTTTGCAAGGTTGCTTCAACCGTTTTGTCAGTACCACCGGCAAATATCTTTATCCCAGCTGCCTGCAAAGCCACAAAGGCTTTTGGGCCTACCCGTTGAGAAATAACCAGCTCGACATTGTTTTGTATTAGAGCCTGAACTGCTCCAGTGCCTGCCCCGTGAGCCGCCTCAGGGCCAGTATTGGACAAAGCCTCAAATTGCCTGGTTTCAGAATCCCAGAGCATAAAACAGTTACAGCGTCCAAAACGTCCATCTACCTCAGATGATGGGGACGAACCGCTGGAGCAAATAGCAATCTTTTGGGACATCTTTTCACCACCTTTTCTGAGTATCTTAAATTTAGCCGGTTAGGAAACATCCATTACTAACCAGGTAATTAGTACAATGTTTTACTGGAACATTTAACATTAATGAACATATGCTCATAATCTTTATACTAATAATATTTGGCGGGGACCATAATGTCAAGCAGTTTAAAAGTTTAAATTTGTGAAAAAAGGTAGCAGGATAAGGTAAGATTGTCCAAGACCTGCGGTTCAAACCGGTTAGAACTTTCCTGCTGCAAAATTCCTTTATTTGTAGACTTATATTGCCGATTTTATAGGGGTAAAATAGTTTTATTAAATTACAATGGA
>Ga0255342_1003773_pt1 | contig 16365 bp, 13 predicted proteins | sample wastewater_treat_3_FD_192416 | JGI IMG/M metagenome (GOLD analysis project Ga0255342, IMG submission 192416) | Wastewater microbial communities from Lulu Island WWTP, Vancouver, Canada - plant14 | ecosystem: Engineered > WWTP > Wastewater > Unclassified | place: Canada: Vancouver, British...
GCACCGTATGGCGCTATATCAAGCGCAACCGAATCGAAGTGCACAAGCATCTGGTCGAGCAGGATGGCTACAAGGTTAGGAAGACCTTCCTGCTGACCGAGCCTTCCTTATATATCAAGGAGATGGTAGACTGCCAAGCCAGGAATCTGGTGCCTGCCGGCTTTATTGAGATCACTCTCAAGGTGGATGGCAAAGACCTGCACAGTGCTTTGATCTACAAATACAGCAAGGAGGACAAGCATGAGCATCTATGATGAGATCGATCCCCTGACCTACGCGGAGCTCTATCAGAGCATCTATCCTGATTGGAAGGGTAAGCAGGATTTGCTTAACCAGATTGGGAAAGACCAGGAGATTAAACCAAAATCGGAACTAGTGCCAGTTCCGGCTGTCACAGCGACTGATAGCAACATACTTGACGACAGTATCGTTCTGGAAGATGAGCCAAGCGCTTCCAGCGATCCTGAGGAGTACATCGACTTTACTCCTCAAGAGCGGGTACCAGTCAAATGCGATAACGAAGCCAAGCTGATGGGCTACTTCTGTACCACGGTGCTGGAGCGGCTCCAGCATAGTGAGTCCAAAGGCCGGGAGTGGGAACTGCTCACTGAGGAATACAATAACGGTAGCCTGGCTCCGGAACTCTATGCTTTGAAAGGAAAGCGCACCGAACGAGCCTTACGCCTCTGGCTGGAACGCTATGAACAGAGCAAGCAGGATATGTATGCCCTCCTGCATGGCAACCGCTATCAGAAACGGCAACGTAAGATCACCGAACTGGAAGGCAAGGTGTTGTTGGCGATCCTGCTGCATCCTAACCGGATCAGCATCGGCAGTGCCCTTAAGTTCATGAAAGCCAAAGCCGAGACCGGACTGATCGACTCACCCAGTTCAGTACCAACCCTAAGAAGATGGGTCGAGGAATGGCGGGATGATAACCTGGCGATGTGGGAACAAGCCAGGCAGGGCAGCAAGTTCGTAGCTGAGCACATCATCAAGACCATCCACCGTGATAGCAGACTATTGAGCGTGGGTGAAGTCTGGGTAGCCGATGGGCATGTCCTGGCCTTCGATATCCTCAATCCCAAGACTGGGAAAGCGCAACGCATGACCATGATCATGGTCTTCGACTGGGCTTCCAGATACCCTGTGGGTGCCACGCTCGCCTTCACCGAGGACAGCCAGCACATCCAGGCTGCCTTCCGAAACGGCTTCCTCAACTGGGGAGCCCTGCCCGAGTATGTCTATCTCGATAATGGCAAGGCCTTCAAGAGCAAGCTGTTTCACGAGCAGTGGGAAGGGCATGACCTGGCTAAGGAACTGGGTGGCATATTCCCCAAGTTGGGGATTAAAGCCCAGTTCGCCGAAAGCTACAATGCGAAGGCCAAGATCATCGAGCGGTTCTTCCGGACCTTCCAGGAGCAGTTCGAACGCTTCATCAGCAGCTTCCGGGGAGCCAATATAGCCGATAAGCCTGCCACTCTGATGCGTAACGAGAAGTGGATCAAGAAACTTTATGCCTGCGAACCGCCTACCACTGAGGAAGCAATGCAGATGATCGGCTACTATATCAGACATGTATATGGCATCACTCCCCACCGGGGACTGGATAACCGCAAGCCATGGGAAGTGTTCAACTCGGCTCCCAAACCGCAGGACAGGCTAGTTAATCCTTCCCGGCTCAACTTCATGATGCTGAGCGTGGAGCGCAAGGCCATCCGCAACGAGGGCATCGTGCTGAACAAGCTAAAGTACTGGCATCCCGCCCTGGTCTTCCACATGGGCAAGCCGGTAGTGATCAGATACGATCTGGCTGATGCGAGATGGGTACTGGTCTATGACGAGTCGGATGTTTTCATCTGCCAGGCTTCCCTGCGCCAGACCCAGCATCCCTTCATCCAGGCCGATATGCTCAGCAGCAAGTCACATAAGGAATACCGCCAGGAATACACCCAGATCAAGAAGCTACAGCGGCTGACCGAACAGCGTACCAGGAGCTTCGTGCGCAGCAATCAGGAATCGGTGGATAAGCTGCTCAAGAGCTATATGAACGAGATCCCAGCCGATAACAACCCCACCTTCCTTCAAGCACCGATGATCGAGGCTCCAGCCCCGGGTCCTGAAGAGGAAATCGCCAGGCTGGAGCAGATAGTAATCGAGCAGGAACAGGCTATGGCTGCCAGCCAACCTGATCCGGCTGATCTCCCAATCAATAATGAAGATAACGATAAACATACCTCACTCGAAGGATCAAACGAGTTCGATCCCTTCGACGATGAAGAGTTCAAGATAATGCTCAAGACGATCGGAATCAAATAAGGAGGATTAGATGAAGCAAGGAAAACTTGTCCCGATCCACAACGTCCAGAAAGCCGATGAGTGCATCGACTTCCTGCTCAAGCGTCCCCGCCTGGAGATGGTGGGACTGGGCATGCTGTATGGCAGACCCGGCCTCGGTAAGACCACTTATGCCAGGCGCATAGCCTGTACTCGTGGCTACGTGTATATCAGACTGGAAGCCACTACCACACCCAAGACCTTCGCCAAAGAACTGCTGCAGAGCCTCTACCTTAACTTCGGGATGGGCGACTATCTGCCAGTAGGACCCTGTAACACCCTCTACAAGCAATGCATCAGGCTCCTGCATTCCCATGAGGATACGGTCATCATCATCGATGAGATCGACTATGCCTTCCGCTATCACGAACTGCTCGGTTCGATCCGGGACTTGGTGGATCAAACGCTATCAGTAGTGATTCTGGTGGGCATGCAGAATGCCAAGGACAGGCTCAACCAGATCAATGCCTATTACTTCGACCGCTGCAACTACTTCTACGAGTTCGAGACTATCAGCAAGGATGACATCCAGTTGCTAACCCAGGAGATGATGAATTGCCCCTGCCCGGAATCACTGGTTAACTACATCCACTTCAACGCTGCCGGGAACCTGAGGAAAGCCATCAAGATCATGCATATGATCGAACTTCGCAGTAAGATGAATCCCATCCAGGCAATGAACGAGATCAACACCAAACTGGGGGCACTATGACCTCCAAAGACCTAGTTATCCGCTTCGTCACCTCCAGCCGGAACTTCTTTGTAATTGAACAGATCATGGAAGGCACAGGCCTGTCCCGGCGAGTCATCAAGCGAATCTTGAATGAACTGGTAGCTGAAAACTGTGTTCGCCAGATCTCAAAACGTGATCCGATCTATAGCCGGGACTATGAACATACGGCCCGAATCAGTACCATCCACTGCACCGATTGGGCTTATAGCATCGAAGACTGCGAGAAGCTGATGTGGTCTCTGGAGGATTGTTACATCAGATCTATCAGAGCAATAGCCGCTAAAATCGGGAGAAGCCGCCAGTGGGTTTTCAAGTACCTGGAGGCTCTGATCTCGGTGGATGCCATCGGCATTAGAAAAGCTGGATACTATGTAACTTGCTACGAGAATATGCACAAAGTGGGCACTGTCATCACTAAAGGCATCATCAAGCAGAAGCGCTTGGAATGTGGTATCAAACGCACTCCCAACCGTAAGAAAAAAACCAAATCTACTAACCACAAGTAAAGAGCGAGGGCATTCTATGACTCAGGAACAGCGAGAACGAAAACTACGTCAACAGATACATGGCCTTCGGGTCAAGAAGTTCCATTGGCCGCTCGATGCCTTCAGGTTCATCACCAAGGGCTTGGGCTATGGCGAATCACTCCGGGCTTTGCCGGAGGATCGCTTAACTGAGTTAAAGGCTCTCCTGCTCAAGTACCGTAAGCATGGCAGGCCCCAAATCTTTAGCTTCGACCGTCAGGGCAAGTATATGTTCTATCTCATGAAGACAGCGGGATGGACCGAGTCCGAGCTGAGGGCATTCATGATAAACCACTATTCCAAAACCCACTGGAACCTACTTAACAAGAAGGAGCGCAGAGCTGTGATCGCAATGCTGCAGTACTACATCAAACAGAATGAAAAGAAAACCAAAAATACAACCAAGAAGGAGACATCCAATGGACACCCCCAAGACCCCCAAGGCTAAGAAGCCCATTCCCACTCGTATTGACGCTAACGGACAGAGCATCCCCCTCTCGATAATCAGGCCGGAAATCCTCAAGCAGGACTCCATCGTAACCAAGACCATCAACCGGGCAATCAAGCTGCATGACCGCATGGTCGCAGACAAGAACCAGTTCTTTGAGGACGTGGAGCTGTACCTCCAGCAGGTAGCCGAGAAGAATGGACTCGATTGGAAGGGCAATGCCGTCCTCAACAGTTTTGACGGCAAGTACCGGGTCGAGATCAGATTCAAGGAACGCATCCAGTTCGGCATAGAACTCCAACTTGCCAAGCAGAAGATCGATGAGTGCCTGAAAGCATGGTCAGCCGACTCCAATGTCAACCTACGAGCCATAATCAGCGAGGCCTTCCAAGTCGATAAGAAAGGCGAGATCGCCAAGTACCGCATCCTGCGCTTACGCCGCTACAACATCAAGGATCAAACATGGAAGGAAGCTATGGAGCTGATCGACCAGGCTATTCAAGTGGTATCCACTAAGCAGTACATCAACTTCTATGAACGTGATGAGTCGGGCCAGTTCCGCCAGATCGTCCTCAACTTCCCTGCCCTCTGAGAAACAGTGGCAGCGTAATGCATCTCAATTTGATAAGAACACTGGAGAATGAATAATGGCATCTATGAATACCAACACTGCCGAGGAATATGAAACGATGAGCATCTTCAATGATGAACGCACTTACCGCACCGATGAGATAGCCGATATCCTCAAGGTCGACCGTTCCAGCGTTTACCGCTGGATACGGGACATTGGTGATCCTCTGCCAGCCTTCCGTACTAAAGAAAACGGACAGCTCCGCTGTTCCGGTAAAGACCTCAACCTCTATCTGCTGAAGCACAAGGTACGCCCCGAGTATGAGTAACAGCCGTGAGTTCCGCATCAAGCGGGACAACTGCAAAGAAGCCTATTTAAACGGCAAGACCGATCCGCTGGAACTGGCAGTGATCTTCGGAGTCTCCGATATCACCGTCCGCAAGTGGGTCAAGAGCGGCAAGTGGGACGAACTCTTTAAAGAAGAGAACCAACTCGACCACGAGATCGCCATTGCCCGCAAGAAGGCCCTTATTCAAGCGCTCCGGGAGTATGCCAAGAACCCTGCCGATACTGCCATCCAAAGCCTGGTGAGCATGATGAAGCAGGATCAGAAGGATCGGCAACCATCCAAAGAACTGAACGACTACATCGTCAAGTTCCTGGATCAGGTTACCGACTTCATGATCGAGAAAGGGCATGAGACCTTGCTCAAGCAATTCCAAAGCATTCTGCACGATCTGGCAGATTACTTGAGAGTGAGAAATGGTTAACCTTCCTGCATCCTACATAAGGCCTCCCAAGCCTAAGCCTACAGACCCTACGTACCCTCCAAGCCAACAGCCCGACATGGTCAGTCCTCCGACCTCCGGGTCCCCGACGCCCGTCCCCCTGGGCGTCGGGGGGTTACCCGGTTATGCCTAAGAAGTTCATCCAGCGGCATAACAAGGCTCTGACGGAGATCGCATCCAAAACGATCTCCGTCTTGCCTTTTATAGACGATAATCCTGAAGCCAAGGCAGAGAGAATCAGAAGGACAATTTCAGAAGGTTGGGATGCTTTCTCGTTCTTCTGCCATACCTATTTCCCGCATATCTTCCCACTACCTTTTTGCCCAGCGCATGAGACTATGTTCGATGAGACTGATAAGGGCTCAGGCATCATCGCTATCACCGGTTTTCGTGGGCTGGGCAAAACGGTGCTCATGGGAGTGGTCTATCCGATCTGGGTGATCATCAGAGGTGAACGTTATGTGATCCATACCGCTGCAGACATAGATCTGGCACAGGAACGGACTGCTTTTACCTTGCATGAACTGCAGAACAATAAGCGACTCACTATGGACTATCCTGAGCTACAGCCTTTGGATGCCTTCGATCTGGACTTCTATCTCAAGAATAAGGCGAGAATACGAGCCAGGAGCATCAAACAGAGTCATAGGGGAACTATCAATCCCAAGACCGCCAAACGCCCCGGTCTGATCGTCTGTGATGATATAGACAAAGAAGAGAACATGGGCAACCAGTCCATCGGCAAGAGACGCATGGAGAAGATATCCCAGGAGCTTGCCGGAGCATTGGCACCTGAGGGTGGCGGTCGCATCATCTGGCTCGGTAACCTGGTGCATCCGAACTATGCGATCTGCCAGTTTCAGGAGCTCATATTAGGCGAAATGCGGGCCGATAATCCCGATTTCGCCTCAGGGTACCAGCCAGTCCTGAAAACGCACCAAAAAGCGATTTTGCGCTTCGCTCTCGAAGATCAGCATGGTAAGTCCACCTGGGAGGCTCAATACCCCACTGCCACTCTGCCAAACCTCCGAGCCAAGTTCGGGATGACTGGCTATCAAAGGGAGATGCTGGGACAGCCTGTTATTGAAGGGAACATCTTCAAGAACCACTGGTTCACCAAGTATAGATCTCTGCCAGAGCCATCCCAGATAAAGCGGGTTTGGCTCTATGCCGATCCGGCCTGGGGAGAGAAAGGCTGTTTCAAAGCCATCATCTCCATAGGCTATGATGGTAATCGTTTCTACGTAATCCACGCCTGGATACGTCAGACTGAAAACACCAAGTTCTTCAGATACTACTACGATACCTATCAGGAGCTGGATCGTTTATACAGAGTGAAAGCCAGAGCAGCCTGTGAGACCACTTACGGTCAAGCTCGTATCCTTGCGGACTTTGATCGGTGGGCACAAGACAATCATCTGCCACCAATCAGTCACAGAATCAAGCGCATCGATAACAAGGAGAACAAGAACCTCCGCATCGAGAGAACCGAGACCATCATCGAGACGGCCAAGGTGCTCTTTCCGGAGGGACAGGATACTCCCACTCTAATCAGCCAGTTTCTCACTTATCCTGATGGCTATATCGATGGCTGTGATGCTCTGGCAGGCTGCTTGGAACGTTTCTCCGAATACGATATCGGCAGGAACAGAGTCAAGGTCAGGAGATTCAGTTTCTAATGAACTACTATGATCAACTCATGCTTGAGTACTACCGGGTTCTCAATAATGCCTGGAAGACTGAGATCAAAGACGCAACCCGACTTGCAATCCAGATGCTGAGTGACATGCCCCGATCCGAAAAGATCAACAAGGACTCCATAGATAAGCTGATGGGCATCATCAATGTTCAATTGGGAGATGACTTCGCAGCACTGGTCAATGAGCCGACCAAAGCGATAATAGACCGCTGTGTGCGGCTTGGACTGAGGGACACGCAAGTGCAAGCCCCAACCAAGACCAGTATCGGGTTATGGGGTATAGATGATCAGCATCTATCGTCAACTATCCAGAAGCAGCAGTTGTTCTGGATCGGTAACCACTTCGAAGCCGATGTGAGGCAGAACTTCGCAGATGTGCTATCCACAGCCATCGAGCAAGGATACACCAAAGAGATGCTTGCAGATACCCTCAAACAGCAGTTTAGTGACATCGCAGAGAAGTCCTCACACTACTGGCAGGGACTGGCAGAGCATACGGCTCTCAGAATACGAGAGTTCGGTAGGTTGCAAGGCTACAAGAAAGCCAAAGCCAGATACTACAAGCTCGTGGTGATCCTGGATGATCGCACCAGTGACATTTGCCGGGCTCTGGCTGCCCAGGATAAGATATACCCATTAAACGATGCACTTGAAGTAATGGATAATCTCATGGCTCTGGATACCAAGTCCAGTAGTCTGGATGATGCCAGAGACTACATCAAAGCACTCGCACCCTGGATCAAAGACGACCAGATCGAATACGACTCAGAGATGAACCCGGTAGGTGTATCCGGGGCGCACACACCATTTCCCCCCTTTCATTGGAAGTGTAGGACGACTACAATAATCCAATGACCTGCACACAACGCGGACGTTAATTGAAAAGATCCGCTGGAATAGTTTTATTCAGTCTCTTGATCTTATCCTTAAGAATTAGCCTTCTTATTCTTGCATGCAACGTCACCCATTCAATATGGGTTAGTAAATATCCGATTAACAATAGCAATGCAACAGCAATTAGATAACCGATGTTTCCAACAATTTTTTCAAGGAAGTAGGCTGCTAATCCTGATACTAAGAAATCCATAATGAACACAAAAGGTCTCAGTATGCAAATAATCACTTTTGACAAAACTAAGGCCTTTCGCTTGCATTCGTTTTCTTTTTCTTTTCTGTATCTACGAATTTCATTCATCTTAACTTCGCTGTTTTCGTATTTGTCTCGAAATTCGTCTCTTTCCCGATTTGCATCTTCTGTTCTTTTGAGTTCTTCCTTTTTTAGTTGCTGCGTATATTCTTCTTTTATGTTTCTGACTTCTTCGGCTGATAATCTTTCGATATTGTTTAAAGTATGGTTTTCAAGAATATCGTGTAGCATCTTGTCTTGCAAGAAGGACTGAACCAAATCCTCATCTATGTTATCGTGCTTACATATATCTTTAAACATTATTGAAAATTGATCAAATAGCGATTTGTTCATCGAGTTAAGACTTGTCGCTATTGCTGCAAATAACGATTTATTGATTTGCTCATATTTGCCTCTGTTTAACAACCACATCAATGAACCGATGAACATATCGCTGTGACATGGTGAAATATGCCTGTCTTCAACATAGTTAAACTGAGTCAGACATTCTATGAGTGTAGTACTCGATGTGATAAAAATTGATTTAGCATCTTTCAAAAACAAGGGCTTGCAGTTTTTTCTATCTATCAGTATTGATATCACTGACTTTGCATCTCTTTCTGCTGAATCATATTCGAATTGACTTCCTGCATTTTGTCTTCTGTTTACTAGCCACTCTGTGATTCTGGTTTTTAGATCAATGAACTCATCAGATGATTTGGGCTCAACAATATCTATTCCATGCTTTTGAAGTGTTTTTTCGACTGTGTGGAGCATGATTTCGAGATCTGTTTTGGGGCGTCTATTCTTTTTAAAGAAAATCAGTGTGGAAGAAGCTATTGATCGATCATAATTGTGCCAGTGTTTGATGCAGTTCTGAATAATTTTTTGGATTTCATCGTAAGTATGCCGGTAAATGTGCAGTTTTGCACCTGTCTTATGCAGTGCATTTGTCAATTTACTTACTGAATCGTAGTAGTAACTCCCTTCTGCTCCTAATAGGTATAGAATGATCCGTGTATCGAAGTAACAGTCAAGCCCTTTGAAATCTACATGGTTATCAAATTCTGGACAGAATAGCAATTCAGAAACTGAGTATCCAAAACTGATGTTGATAATATTGTTAAACATACTCGGGTTTGATTGAGATAAATGCTCGATAAACTTCGAATATACGAAATTATCTTCGATAACAATACTGGCTTTTTGAATTCCACTTTTACAGATAATCTTATCTCGGTAGGCATGATTATATGTTGATTCAGTGTTTGTATAAATCAGGCGTTCAAATTCCTCGATAGTGAAAATTTTATCATAGTCTTTGTATGACTTACAGAATTCATTGAATAACCCAGACAACTCCTTGATGCTAGCCGCAAAAGCTCTTCTATGGTCATCAATAGCAGGAACTACATGAATGTCTTTCAAAGCCTTGTCTGTAAAACGATACTTGCCTTTATCTTTCTTGATCATTCCCATATTCATGGATTTTGTCAGGATATATTGGAGGACATAAGAAGGTAGATCTAAATGAAACTCAACAACAAACAGATCATGAAACAAAACCTCATCATAGTATGTCATATTTTGTGTAATAGCTATGTACTTAATCAAAGGTATATAGTTTGCAAAGATGGTACTTGTCGTTCCGTCCATAGAAGCAATCAATGATAATGTCGTTATAGTGCTATTCATTTCCCCTCTTTATCATTAGTTACACTGTACCATTGTGAATATTAATAATGAGTTTGGCGATGCTATTTCTGATCATAGAACTTAGCTTATGGATGCTTGGATACGGTTTACCAGGCTCTGCATCAGCTCCACTGTGGAATTCCATTTAATGTGGTTATACTGCCGTGTGTCAAAATGAAGATCGGTAAAATCGTCCTCTCTACAGGTCCAAATCACTGGGATACCAAGCCCCAGGGCAAATCCAGCTTCAAAATAAACACCACCTCGATGGGAAGTAAAGTCCGCAATGACAAAGGCGGATTGCTTGATTTCTGAAATGATTTTATCGCATATCTTATCATTATGCTGAACTTTATCGATTCGATAAGCGTGGTATCCGCATAGCTCAACTGCTGGCACAATTGCATCTTCGAAAACTTTGTCCAGATCGGGATCGCCAAACTTCATAGCTACAAACACCTGTTTCGATTGAGATCTGACCTTACGAAGCTGGATTATCCTCTCCCAACCCTTGACTTGTAGTGTGAACACATAGTTATTCTGTTCTGAATGATACTGACCGATGTACTCCAATTCCTGAGCCATTACAAGTACTGCCTGCATTTCGTTGTCATCGTGCACAAACAATAATGGAATATCGGAGTTCGGAACTGTGATACCTACATTGAACCTGGTAGCCTTTCTCCCACAATAAAGCATAAGAAGATCGAGAACTTCCAATGGATCAGAAGGAATTCGAATACTACCCTTAATCTTTTCGTAGTTTTCACCCTTTAGATCAATCTCGTCTGCTGCCCCAGATGATAGATGTCTGAGGGCAATACTCATGTCCATATCAGGATCATTATTCTGCTGTCTATCACGCAATACACTAAGTAAAACATGACTTGTTATCTTGAAGTTTCCGCAGTATGCACATGCAACATGAACTATGTTTCCATAATCCCTTTTTCTTAGGTTTTCAATTAACTCTCTATGGCATATTGGACAGATATTTTGTTGCAAATCCATCATCTTCCTCTACAGTTCAGCTTACGAATGTAATTTCACTGATTGCTCTATCAGGCTTAGTATGTGTGATAAATGAGATTCATCTTTCATTATGATCTGATAAGCTCCATTACCCCATTTCCCTTTACCAGAGACATCCTCAGCTATGTTCAGATTATCCATCAGCTTCCCCTTGGGAACATTCAGTGTTAGTTTCAGTTGGGCTCTTTGGATTTCTATATCAACTATGTTTGTGGTGCCTTTAAATGCTAAATAGAGTTTCCTGGGTACCAGGGTAAGGTTCCATCTTGTAAGCATATTGTCCCTAACCGTTTCGTAGAGTGTGCGGATATCTTCATTAGCCTTTTGAATATGATCAGCTTCGGTATATACTTCCAGTTCTTTAGCCACCTTGCCAATAGCGTTCGTGGGAGCTATTTTTTTGATGCTAGCGCTGGAACTACCATAGTCGATACGACGAAATGATATGTGCTCATCATGATAGGTTTTTACCTCCCACAGCGAGATAGGCAGATCATTGAAGATGAGTGACCCAAGTTGGTAGTTATTAAAGGCAGTTGAAACGAAATATATCCTGGACTGAGCCCAATCTATGTCATTGATATCATATCGTTTATTCTTCACATTGCTAAATTTCAGTACGAATTCCGCTTTTCTATCCAACATCTTCCCTAAGTATGCATATCCCTGGTCGATAACGCTCCTATTTTCACTCCGCTTGTATTCTATGATCACAAAAGAACTAGTTTCCGGGTCGAAAGCTAGCGTATCCAGCCGGTAATCACCCACAGAGAATTCTGAACAAACAAACTCCAAACCGAAGAGCAGGGATAGGTTGTTCTCTGTAATGCTCTGAAGCGTCTTTTCTTTTGCTATTTTAGCCTCTTTGATTTCGGACAGTGTTTCGTTTTTGATTAACTTGAACAATCGCATTCAATCCTCCACTCTTTGATAAGTAATGTTTTACCATCGTTGTGTTGCTGTGAGTATGTCATTATCAGAAGCTCATCTAGAAAAATCAACACATGTGTTTATCAAAGATAGACACTTCACCCACTTGCCCATATTCTCCCAAGCTTCATTCGCATCTGACAGCTTGACTTCTACATGAGCTACTCTTGTATTTCTAAACTCATTAACATCAGTTAGCAAGTTGTACAGCTCTTCCATCTTCGATCCAGAATATGCTTTCTCAACATCCTTCCATACTCCATTAGCTCCGAACCCACCCTTTTGAGCGTACTCCAAACAAAATAGTAATGTCCCTAATTTCATTATAGGTCTTGCAAAGACCAAATTGTCCCTAAGGTATCTCCCAAACTTCTCCAGAACATTTCTTTTTCGATCAAAGACACTCGATAAATCGGGCATAAAATAAGCATCCCTCCGGGCTATGTCAGTCGGTATTCTATTTTGTAAGCCACTCACTAATAACCTCATAGCGTAATCGTCGAGGCAATAGAGTAAAGGCTGAAATGCATGAGCGTAATCACTCATATTGGTTTTTTCAGCATGGTCGAGGATCAATAGAGCTTGTCTAACACTATCGTGTATATCCTCAGGAACATGATTAACCAAACTGATCTTCATGATCTTATTGAACAAAGGATCGGCAAGATCAGTTTCAGTAACCGCATCAAAATCAATGTAAATCTGCTCTGAAACCCCCTCTTTGATCAAGTTTTGTAAAGATGGCTCACAAGCTCTTGCGAGCTCCTCAAGAGAATTTGCTGTGCTCTGCTGAAAGAGATGATAAGGAATATACAAGTAATGCCATTTAACTTTCCCTTTTGAGGCGGATTTACACCACTCAATTGCTGCCTTAGCCTTTAGTGCTACCAGATTATCTTCTCTGCCTTTTAACTCGCAAAGATATACGTCACCTGATGTAACTTTAACAAAGAAATCTGGTACATACATAGCTCTGTGCTTATCGGGTTTCAGATAATCAATTGTCAGCTTTTGGGGGCCTGCATTCTTTGCAAAAGCCTCCACATCATCCAACCTATCACATTCGAAGGCGAATTCCTTTTCAAAATCGCTATCACAAGACACCAAGTTGAATAAGGTTCGGCTCGCTGTAACTGCTGGGCGTTTGTCTGTACTTGTCGCCTGGTAAGGCTTCCATCCCGATAATTTTGTTTCTGTGCTACTTCGCTTGCGATCCTGGATAATGGTTTTTTTATCCATTATCAGAGGTGTAAAAACGGCAATAATGTGTTCTTTTACATCAGTATCCTGCATTCGGTGATTTACCTCACCCGAAAACAAATCTACTTCCCTTTCAAAGAGATGCTTAGCAATAAACTCGTGAACCAATGGTAACAGAACAGATTGATAATCGGTTAGCTTGCATGCACGGGCAAGCATCAATGAAAAGTAATGTGGGGCCGACCATGCTGTGCTCAACAAACCCAGATCCAACTTCCAGGTTCCAATCACTTCTTTGGTAAACAGATGCCTCTCTTTAAACTCAAGTTCTGTTGACTTTGCCTTTCCAATGGGGAGTTTTTTATATTTCTTGAATTCTTCAGATACTTCATCAAGTGAAAGATTTTCCAGTTTTGAGCTCGTTTCGATTGAATCACTGATGAAAGGTATTGATATATCTAATTTCTCGACGCTTTTGTGCTCCGCATCTACAAAGATGGTTACCGTTTGCTTGAGGGATTCTCTTTCTGGTAATACCAAGATATTAAAGCCCTCAAGTTGCAGTTCCTCTTCATATAGCTTGCGGAACGCTGGATGATGAATTACTGTCACCATTTCAGGAATATCACCACCTGGTATCATCCTTCTGAGTCCTCTACCCAAAGTCTGTTCGGGCAATATGCCTGAAGCTGCAGAATATGCCCTCAGCGGCACTATAGTTGATACATTCTTGATATCCCAGCCTTCCCGAAGCATCATCACAGACACAATACACCTGTACTTGCTGTTGGGGCTATCAAGGTCTCTGGACATTTCTCTCAAAGCTTTGAGGTCATCAGGTTTCATGTCCTTTTCGATGAACTCTTTGATCTCTTTGCCAAACCTGGTGGTTTTTTTGATCCTGCCCTTGAGGTTCGTATGGATGTTTAAAACTCTCCCCTTAAGCAGTGGAAAGGCATCACTATCAAGATATCTTGCTATCTCGTTTGCTGATTTAGAATCCTCTGTCATTACAAAAAGAATCGGTTTACGAACTTTTTCCCATTGTTTATATGATTCCTCATATCTTTGATAACCTACTTGAAGATGATTGCGATACTTTTGGGGAGCAGGAGCATTTTTATCCCCTTGAATATTCAAGCGATCCGATTCTCCAAGTACAGGTACCTTTACTATTCCTGCATCTACAGCTTCTCCCAGAGGAAAATCACATACTATATGCCTAAAGAAATCACCATTATTATGCTTTGGTGTTGCGGTAAAATCAAGCTGAAGGCAAACACCATCACGACCTTTGTTGAGGCTCATCCGATGAAGTGAATCGATAGCTTTATTCCATGCAAGCTCAGGATCATGCAAATGGTGTGCTTCATCATTCAGGATCATTATCCCCTTATGAGATGTTATCCGCTCTCGTAAAGCTATGGAAGTATCAAGAGCTTTATTACGTTTTACTTCGGGTCCCCAAATCGAGCCTTCATCATCTATGTTGTTATCCCGGGACTCATACAATCGGTGGATGTTCGTTAGATAGATCGCTCCGAAGGATACTTCACCACCGGGCTCATCCTGAAGAATGGTCTTTAACTGAAAATCACCCTTCCATTCCTCCGGGATTAGAGGATCAGTATCAAAGATCTTCCTATTTTCAAAATCGTCTTTGAGTCTCTCATAGACAGTTAGATTTGGGGCGATAACCACAAAATGCTTAACTAAACTGGAGTTCTGCTCTCTTAAACTATTGAAGTAACTCCAGACAATAGCTAAACTCATTACCTTTGTTTTACCGCCTCCAGTGGCAATTTTACAGCAGCACTTCAGCCATTGGTCTTCATTTGGCATAATGCCCAAGGCAATGTCATCAAATATTCCGCCTCCGAACTCTGTTAGCAAAGAAGCAGTGTTTCTTACTCTTCTTAGCTCATGCAAATAGATGATCGATTCGATTGCTTCTCTTTGTGCCCAATGATAGTGAAAAGGATAAGACTCTCCGGTTGAATTGTCTTTTATCATGTGGTCAGTATTGAACCAGTAGTTGAGCAAGTATCTACTCGTTTCACTTACCCCGGAATAACCTCCACGCCTCCACATATCAACTTCAGAACGAATAGCTCTTACTAATGGGCATCTACTGGGTCTGCGACCTGGCTCTACTCGTGCCGGGCTGTTATCATCTGCGCCGGGTACTCTGTATCCTGAGGGCTCCTCCCAAGGCTTAAAAATTGGCTTTAGGGCGTCAAGATTCCGTTCATTTAAGATTGTAGCCAAATCACACCTCCACAGGGATTACAATCGTTGTGTCCACTCCAAATACATCTATTACTTTGACACAAATCTCATGCTTTCCAGTATCGTGATACTTCCAACCAAGATCTGTTTTGGTGGAGAGCGCTCTCTTCTTTTTGATCCTGAAATCCTGCCAATGGTGTTCAAAGGGTTTATCTTTGCGATAGTCGAAATCGACAGCCCAAAAATCTATGAAGTCAAACGGAGACTTGACTGAGCGTTCTCTCAGAGCACTTACTTCTTTTTCAGGTGCTTCTGCCAGAGAAGGTATAAAGCTTTCCAATGCCACATCGATTTTACCCTCTTTATCACTTAGAACTGCAGCTTTCAAGTATCCGGCTTCAAAAAATTGGCATTCGGTGCGGTTACTTTCCATAATCTCACGCGGGATATAAAGAAGCTTGATCTGAACGTTGTATTCAGCTTCAATGGCTTGCTTGCGAATCGTTAACTCCATCTCAAACTCCCAGGCAAGTATGTGAACTTCTTTGGCTCCCGCCACACTTGCTGCCTTGGCGACATTGACTAACTCCTCACCTGTGAACATGCCGTCAATTTCATCTATGTGAATCAATGCTCCACCCTTCTTCCCATGCAGTAATGAACTTGGGGGATTGACGAGCTCAGTAGCTTTGTAGAACTTCATTACTGTAGACCGATGCTCAGTATCCGCTCCATGCAATCTCTCTTTTTGCCACCATTGTCTTTCGTATCTTCCAAGATTATAAACATCAAAAGATCGATAGGGCTTGCCTGATGAATGGAGTTCTCTTTGAACTTGCAGCATTCTTTTTCTAGTGGTGTGTATGCTGAATCTGCCTAAATCAGCCCCGATCCATCTTCTCCCCAGCTTTTCAGCTACTGCTAAAGTTGTGCCTGAGCCGCAGAAGAAATCAGCGACGATTGAGTTCTTATCAGATGATGCTAATATGATTCGCTCCAATAACGCTTCTGGTTTTTGAGTAGGATAGTCAACCCTTTCAGATGAGTTGCTGT
>Ga0255342_1003778_pt1 | contig 16355 bp, 14 predicted proteins | sample wastewater_treat_3_FD_192416 | JGI IMG/M metagenome (GOLD analysis project Ga0255342, IMG submission 192416) | Wastewater microbial communities from Lulu Island WWTP, Vancouver, Canada - plant14 | ecosystem: Engineered > WWTP > Wastewater > Unclassified | place: Canada: Vancouver, British...
AAAATATTTGCATATTATATATTTTATTTGCATATTATGCAAATTTCTAAAAAAAATTTCTTAGGGGTATTAAATGAGAGTAAAAGAAGAAGAGGAATTTATAAAATTAAGAGAAAATATGGTTAAAAACCAAATTATCTCCAGAGGTATTCAAGACAAAAAAGTTATAGCTGCAATGAAAAAAGTACCTAGACATCTTTTTGTTGAAAAATCTTATGAAGATTCTGCTTATTCTGATTATCCTTTACCTATAGGCTTTAATCAGACTATATCCCAGCCTTATATTGTAGCATTAATGACCGAACTGTTGGAATTAGATAGTAATGATAAAGTTCTTGAAATAGGAACAGGATCAGGTTATCAAACTGCAATAATTGCTGAGATAGCAAAAGAGATCTATACAATAGAATTAGTTAAAGAGCTTTCAGAAAGAGCAAAAAAAATTTTAGATAGTCTTGGGTATAAAAATATTTATTTTAAATGCGATGATGGACACAAAGGTTGGCCAGAAAAGGCACCTTTTAATAAAATAATAGTAACTGCTGCCCCCAGAAAAATCCCTAAAAATTTAGTAGATCAGCTTGATTATAATGGTATTATGGTTATGCCATTAGGCGAGAGTTTATATAACCAAACTTTATTTAGGTATAAAAAAATTAACAATAATTTAGTTAAAGAAGAAATTTGTGGGGTTGCCTTCGTCCCTATGGTGACTAGTAGAAAATTTGACGAACAAAGCTAATTATCTCTTAATTTAGCACCAAATTTTTTAGCTAAATTACTTACAATACGACTTACCAATACCCCAATTTCAGTATCTTTTAAAGTTCTATCTTTAGCAACAAATTCCAATGAAAAGGCTAAGCTTTTCTTTCCTTCCCCAATTTGCTTTCCAGAATAAAGATCAAAAAGTCTTAAACTTCTTAAAAGCTTACCAGAACTTTTAAAAATTTCTTTTTCTATATCTTCGCAAAGTATTTCCTCATCAACAATAAATGCTAGATCAATGTTTACTGGGGGAAATTGAGAAATTTGCTTGTATTTCTTATCTTTAGGAATATTATTAATAAAGAAATCCAAATCCAATTCTAAATAATAAATATCTTGCTTTAAATCTATTTGGCCTAAAATTTTAGGATGTATTTTACCGATAAGCCCGCAACTTTTATTTTTAATTAAGACCTCACCACTGATGGACGGGTGAAAAAACTTATATTCCTTTTTTTTAATAGAAAGAGAATTATTGTTTTTGCCAAAAAATTTATCATATAATGATTCCAGTATTCCCTTAAGGTCATAAAAATCAACAAATCTTTCATTCATATTCCAACTTTTTTTAATAGCTTTTCCAGTTAGCATAATACCTAAAACCATTTTTTCTGCATAAAAAACCTTATCTTCTAAATTTAACTTTCTGAAAACCTTTGATATCTCAAAAAATGACAAATCATTTAACTTTTTATTAATATTATCCTTGGCATTTTTTACAAGTGATTGAATTAAACTAGTTCTTAAAATTTCAAAATCTTCATTTAAGGGATTAAGAATTTTTATATAATCTTTAAATTCTTCTTCTATGTTAAGGTTAAATAATTCAAACTCTTTTTTACTGGAAAATGAGTAATTTATTACTTCTTTAAGTCCAAAATCAGCCAAAGTATTTCTAATATTTTTCAATGCTTTTTGATAAAAAGAATATTTTCCTTGTTTGGCAGCCATTCTAGGTAATTGACTTGGAATTTTTTCAAAACCATAAATTCTTGCAATTTCTTCAACTAAGTCAATTTCCCTTTCAACATCCTCAAATCTAAAAGAAGGAACTATTGCTTTTACTAAACCTTCTTCAATTTCATTTTTAAACCCTAACCCAGAAAGAATTTTTGAAATTATTTTTATATCAACCTCTATACCAAGAACATCTTTAACTTTAGAAGGTCTTAGTTTTATTTCTCTTTCTCTGTTAATAATTAAATAATTATCATATATATGATTTTCAGATTTATAACCAGTCAGAATAAAAAGTAAATCTTCAAATCTTTTAATAGCATATACAGTCATATATGGATCAAGTTTTTTTTCAAACCTATTAGATGCCTCACTTCTTAATCCTAGTTTTTTGGAAGTTTTCATTATTGAAGCACCATTAAAATTTGCTGACTCAAGTAAGACATTTTTAGTATTACAATTAATTTCTGTGCTTTTACCCCCCATTATTCCAGCAAGCGCAATTGGCTCTTTTTCAGTTGCGATAACTAGATTATCATTACTAAGTAATCTTTCCTGCCCATCTATAGTAATAATTTTTTCACCATCATGCGCATTTCTTATGATTATTTTTTTTGAACCAATAGCATCAAAGTCAAACGCATGCATTGGTTGTCCAACCTCAGTCATAACGTAATTAGTTAAGTCAACAATTAAATTTATAGATCTTATATCACAGATTAAAAGCCTATTTCTAAGCCATAAGGGAGTTTTTAGTCCACTAACATTTTTGAAAATTTTAGCAGAATATCTAGGACATAAATTATAATCATCAATTTCTATAGTTAGTTTATCATCTGAACTTATACCTGAACCAAAACTATAATCAGGTAATTTTAACCTAAACCCATAATTTGCACATATCTCTCTTGCAATTCCAATTATACTTAAGCAATCAGGTCTGTTAGGAGTGATTTCTAATTCAAAAACCCAGTCATCAAGCCCACTTTGCTCTGAAAACCATTTTCCTGCAATAAAGCTATCATCCAGTATCATAATACCGGAAGATTCATCAGACAGCTCTAGTTCTTTTTCTGAGCACATCATTCCTTCAGAAATAATTCCCCTAATTTTATTTTTTCTTATAACTGTTTCTCCAATTTTAGCGCCCTCTAATGCAACAACAACTTTATCTTTTTCTTTAAAATTATTTGCACCGCATACTATATTAAGAATATTATTGCCAACATTAACTTTACATAAAGATAATCTATCCGCATTGGGGTGCTTTTCATAACTAAGAATCTCCCCAACTAAAAGATTCTTATATTTTTCTCCCACATACTCAAGTTTTTTAACCTCAGTCCCAGACATTGTTAAACTATTGGCAATATCTTGTGGAGAAATATCTTTTAGACCATCTATAAATTCTTTTAACCAGTTATAAGTTATCTTCAAGTTTATAATCCTTTAATTTAAAAATTAGAAATATTTTAGAAACTTTATGAAATACTAAAATTGCTCCAAAAATCTAACATCATTATCAAAAAATAATCTTAAATCACTAATTCCATATTTAAGCATGGCTATTCTCTCTATACCCATTCCAAATGCAAATCCATTTACTTCTTCAGCATCATAATTTACAAATTTATATAAATTAGGATCTACCATTCCAGCACCAAGAATTTCAAGCCACCCAGTCCCAGAACAAACTCTGCATCCAGAACCATCACAAATATTACAAGAAACATCTACTTCTGCACTTGGCTCCGTAAAAGGGAAATAATGTGGCCTAAAGCGTATTTTTCTTTCTATTCCAAAAATTGAGTGAGCAAAAGTTTCAAGAGTCCATTTTAAATTACCAAAAGTAACACCAGTGTCTACAACTAATCCTTCAATCTGGGTAAACATTGGGGTATGAGTTACGTCATAATCTCTTCTATAAACTTTGCCTGGAACAATTATGTATATAGGTGGTTTATTTTTTTCCATATAACGTATCTGAACCGGTGAAGTATGGGTTCTAAGCAAAATATTCTCATCTATAAAAAATGTATCATGCAAAGATCTTGCAGGATGATCTGGGGGATGATTTAAGGCTTCAAAATTATAATAATCAGTTTCAATTTCTGGGCCATCAGCAATTTCATATCCAAGACCAATAAATACTTCCTCTATTTCTTCAACAACCTGAAAGATTATATTTTTATTACCTTTACTAATTTGCCTACCAGGCAGAGTTAAATCAAACTTTTCTTCCCTTAATTTCTTATCATATTCTATCTCAGTTAATTTTTCTTTTACTTCTTTTAAGTCATTTTCTATATTCCTTCGAACAAAGTTTATTTCTTTACCGGCCTCGGGTTTTAATTTATCTGGGTAACTTGACATGTTCCTTAAACAAGAAGAAATAAAGCTTTTCTTACCAAGAAACTTGCTTTCCAGTAATTCTAGTTCAGACAAGCTTTCCAATTTACTCAACTCAGTTTTAAAATTCAAATATTCTTTTTTAAGATTATTTTTAAGATCTTCTATATCTTGGGTCATACTTCTAATAATTTCTTGCTTAAATATGTTAAATAAGTATCTAAAATTCCATGATAAAGATAAATTATTTGGCCAGGATGAGTTACTTAAGAAAACACTCAAAGCTTTTCCCCGGCGAGGAAAGCTTGCTCAAGTTTCAGGCTCGCTCTCCTCTTAAAAGAGGAGCCATGCCCGCTTCGCCTTCAAATGGTTTTCTTAAGTAACCCATCCTAGCCCTTAAAGTTTTGTTTTTATTGTTATCACGGAATTTTAGATGCTTCCATATGTTAAATATAAGTATATATAAAAGTAATAAAAATATATGATGTTAATATTAGTATATTAGTGTATAAACTTAATAATTCAAAATATTAATTTAAATAAGATTTTGCTGTTTCTACAAGCTTTTTAAAAGTTTCAGAATCATTTACAGCAATATCAGATAACATCTTTCTATTTATATCAATATTTGCTTTCCTTAACCCGTTAATAAATTCATTATAGGACAAACCGTTATTCCTTGCTGCAATATTTATTCTTGTAATCCATAATCTTCTAAATTCTCTCTTTTTATTTTTCCTATCTTGATAATTATAACTTAAGGATTTCATTAATTGTTCTTTAGCAATTCTATAAGAACTACCCCTCAAACCGTAATAACCTTTGGTTTGCTCTAGAACTTTTTTATGCTTTTGCTTTTTTATAGTTCCTCTTTTTATCCTAGACATAACAACACCTCTTTTTTAATGACTTAATTTTCTTTTTAGGTATCCATCATATTTTTACAACTCATACGCCAAGTAACTTTTTAATTTTCTTAGCTTCACTCTTAGGAACCTCTACTTGCTTGCTAAGTCTTCTTTTTCTCTCGGTATTTTTCTTTGTTAAAATATGACTTTTATATGCTTTTAGGCGCATAATTTTCCCAGATCCTGTAATTTTAAATCTTTTTGCGGCAGCTTTATTTGTTTTTAATTTTGGCATAAAATCCTCCAACCTTTTAATCTAAAAATATAAGTATATGCATAGAAAACTTTTTAAAAAAATTCATCACCAAGTATAAAAATATAAATTTATAATACAAATAGCAAAAGTTAACAAAAACCAAATTATAAGGGACTTAAAATCATCGTTATGTTAAATCCTTCAAGTTTAGGAGCTTGCTCAAGAATAAACTTGCCGTTTAAATCTTCAATAATTTTTGAGGCTAAATCCTCTCCAATTTTTTTATGGATAATTTCTCTTCCTTTGAACATAATTGTAATTTTTACCTTATGACCCTCTTTCAAAAACTTTTCTATATATTTTTCTTTTACGACAAAGTCATTTTTATTAATTTTTGGCCTAATCTTTATCTCTTTAACAGAAGTTTGAGATTGCTTCTTTTTCCTTTCCTTTTCACTAACCTCTAATTTATATTTATATTTTCCGAAATCCATTATTCTGCAAACTGGAGGATTAGCATCTGGTGCAACCTCTACCAAATCCAAATCAGCCTCACTTGCTAAATCCAAGGCTTTTTCTATAGGTACAATCCCAACCTGCATCCCATCTTCTGATATTAATCTGACTTTTGGAACCCTTATTTGATCATTTACACGAATTCTCTTATTTATTTAAATTTAACCCCCTAATAATTGTTTACAAAAAAATAGGCAGTATAAATCACCTACTGCCTATTTTAAATTTAATTATATAATCAATATAACCAAATTAGCAGATTTAACCAAACCGCCATTTGGTGAGAAATAGATGATTTCTACTTATAAAATATTTAAAAATAAAAATTAACAGCCTCTTAGTGTAATAAATTATATTAAATTTGTCTAATATATTTTTTTGTTTGATACTATTTTTTTATTTAACTTCATCCTGCTATTTTCTGTTCTGCTGTTTCATCCTCATCGCTCTGGACATACTCACTTTCCCATGCTTTATTAGCATATTTTCCCCACTCTTCAGAATAAGCATCTAGTTGTTCTGCTAAAGTTGTGATAATAGTTTCAGCACCCTTATGCGTAGGGTAAGCACCTGTTTCTTCGACTATCTCTCTTAATATATGTGGGTTATCTATAATTGAACATGGCATTAAAAAATTATCTGTATAAGGTTGTCTTTTTCTAAATGCCATAAAGAATGGTGAGGTAAGTATTTCTTTTAAGCTTTTTTCTTTAATATTATCTGCAGCAAAATGAACAAACACACAAGGCTCGACATCACCATTTGCATTTACATGCAAATAATTTTTACCACCTGCCATGCAGCCATGAACCAAATTACCATCATTCCAAAAATCTGCCACAATTAATGGTTTTGTTTTTCTAATTTCGAGTATCTTGCTTCGCCTATAGTCTCTTTGCGCAGGGGTAGGCATTAAATCCAAATTAGGTTCTTTCCCAATAGGAATGTAATTAAAATACCAACCTACAAAACAGCCTTTACTTATCATTAAGTCAACAAATTCATCACTCACTATTAACTCATTATTCTTTCTTGTGGCTGTTGCTGAGTAGCCATAAATTGCTCCATGTTTATTCAAAACATCAAAAGCATTCATTATTTTATCCCAGCTGCCTATGCCTCTTCTTTCCTCAGTCTCTTCTTTAAACCCTTCTATGCTAATGCACGGGATCGCATTGCCTAATTCAGCAAGCTTTTCAGCAATACTATCGTCAATTAATTGGCCATTTGTATATATTTGGAAAAATGAATCATTATGTCGCTCCAAAAAGTCAAAAAGATGGTCCCAATAAAATGGCTCACCACCTGTAATTACAAAGAAATAGATTCCTAAATCATTTGCTTCATCTATTACCCTGTTACAAACATCATAAGGTAGATCATCTTTCTTGCTATATTCCCATGCATAACACCCAAAACATTTTAGATTACAAGCCATAGTTGGGCTAATAACCAAAAGATTAGGTGGATTCATCCCATATTTCTCAGCAAATGCACGTCTTCTCGGCTGACCTTGAATCATTGCGTTATTTATTAAGTTCATAACAACTTTTTCTCTAACTTTTGGAGAAACATCCACAATTTTTCGCTTTAGGTTTACTAAGAGATTTTCCATAAAATCCCTTTCATCTTGTCTTTTAAGCCTGTATACCCTTCCTTGAATCATTCTAAGCCATTGTTCATCAGATAACTTAGGGAGAACTTTTATTGCTCCTTTAATCGCAGCACTAGTAGATTTAAGTTTGATTTTTTCTTTTAATGTCATTTCTCACCTCTAGTTAAAGATTAAAATTAATATAATTAATTATAAATCCGTTGAAGAACTAAAAAATATTAATTTTTTATACTGTTATAATAGTATCATTTTTTAAAAAAATAAATAATTAATATAATTGACTGATTAATTAAAAATAAGTTTTCTTTTCTTTTATATTTTCATTTATCATTTTTATAAAATAATCAATCTTTATATTTTTTATATCACCCCCTGATTTTTTTCTAACTGTTATCTCGTTAGATTGCTGCTCTTTTTCTCCAATTATTACCATGGCAGGCACTTTCAGTAATTCGGCTTGTCTGATTTTCTTATCTAACGATTCAACTCTAGAATCAATCTCTACCCTAAAACCCTCCTTTCTCAAAGTATTAAATACTTCTTGAGAATAATTATAAAACTTATCTGAAATCGGCAAAACAATTATCTGAACTGGCGCAAGCCATAATGGGAAAATACCTGCATAATGCTCAATAAGAATACCGATAAATCTTTCAATACTACCTAAAATAACTCGATGAAGCATAATGGGCCTATGCCTTAAATTATCTTCTCCCATGTAGTATAGGTCAAACTTTTCAGGCATTGCAAAATCTAACTGAATAGTAGCACATTGCCAAGTTCTTTCAAGAACATCTTTAATATGAAAATCAATTTTTGGGCCATAAAAAGCTCCATCGCCAGCATTAATTTTATAATCAATTCCATTTTCTTTCAATGCTAATTCAAGTTGCAACTCTGCTTTATCCCACATGTCATCAGAGCCAATTCTTTTTTGTGGTCTTGTTGATAATTCAACATTATAATCATTAAAACCAAAAACATTATATAGATTATTAATAATAGAAATTATGTTTTTAATTTCTATCTTAAGCTCTTCCTCTCTTATAAAAATATGGGCATCATCCTGAGTAAAATTTCTAACTCTAAATAGTCCATGTAATACTCCAGACTTTTCATGTCTATGAACTAAACCAAGTTCTGCAAATCTTAAAGGAAATTCTTTGTATGAGTGCTGATGAGTCTTATAAACAATTATAGCCCCGGGGCAATTCATTGGTTTTATAGCATAGTCACGCTCATCAATAGTTACAAAATACATATTATCTTTATAATGATCCCAGTGGCCGGAAGTTTTCCACAATTCATTATTTAGAATTATAGGAGTAATAATTTCCTCATAGCCATTTTCCATGTGAACTTTTCGCCAATAATCAATAATTATATTTCTAAGAATTACTCCTTTTGGATGCCAGAACGGAAAACCAGGCGCCTCATCATGAAAACTAAATAAATCAAGATCTTTACCTATTTTTCTATGATCACTTAATTTTGCCCTTTCAAGTTTATCCAAATATTTCTTCAGTTCATCTTTAGAAAAATAAGATGTCCCATAAATCCTAGTTAACATCTTGTTTTTTTCGTTACCTCTCCAATAAGCACCTGCGATACTCAAAAGTTTAAAAGCCACTATCTTACTTGATGAAGGGATATGCGGACCACTACAAAGATCAACAAAATCACCTGTTTTATAAATACTAACTTTGTTATCTTGAATCTCACTAATTAATTCTAATTTATAAGGGTTATTTTTAAATATTTTTTTAGCTTCTTCCTTTGTAACTTCTCTTCTTTCAAATACTATATTTGAGGAAATGATTTTTTTCATTTCATTTTCAATCTTTTTAAGGTCATCAATAGTTATTTCTTCATCAATATCAAAATCATAATAAAAGCCATCTTTTATAGAAGGCCCTATTGCAAACTTAACGTTAGGATATAACTTCAGAATAGCACTAGCCATTATATGAGAGGTACTATGATTTAAGGTGTCCTTAGAAGCTTCATCTTCAGGAAATAAAAGCTTTACCTTGCAATTTTCTACTAACTTATAACTTAAATCCACAAGCTTACCATTGCTATTTGACTTGGAAATTTTAGCTATTATAGCCCTTTTTGCAAAAGACTTATTGATACCATAAGTAAGCTCATATATAGATATCCCTTCATTAGCTTCCACAGAACCAATACTCTCAAAATCAATCTTTATCATTTTTAATTTACGCTTTTTATTTAAGTGTTAAATTTATACGCTTTATATTGCTTAAAATATTAGATAATTAATAGATGTCTAAAAGAACTTATTTATCTTAAACAATTTTGTGTTATATATTTTAAATGATTTCTAAATTAATTAAAATGAAAATAATTTTTATATATAATACTTTTAAATACTATAGAATATAATAATAAATAATAAAATACTATTAATAAAATAGTATTAATAGTATTAACAATGATTTTAAATATGTATAAAATGGAGCGGAAGACGGGACTCGAACCCGCGACCCTCACCTTGGCAAGGTGATGCTCTACCAACTGAGCCACTTCCGCTTAAAGTGAGTTTATCTTAAAAAAACAGATAATTATAATATATATTAATTTTTCAATTGTCAAATCACTGGTTTATTGTCATTTTACTGGCTATTTCCTGGGGCTGATTTATAACTCTAAGCCATATCCCTTTTTTGCCAAAGTCTTTTGCATCTTTTTTTTCATTAAAGTATATATCAACTCTATTACCTTTAATTTTCCCACCGGTATCTTCAGCTATGAATTTGCCAAGCCCTTTAATTTCTACCTCTGAGCCTAAAGGAATTATTTTAGGGTCAACAGCAATTATGCCCTCGTAAACTGTTTTTCCAGTTGCAGTTTTGTCATCAGTTCCTTGGACAGGATCATTTGCACTATATCCTGTAGCAACAAAATAAAACCATTCAATAATCTCTTTTTCTTTTTGATTTATGATAACAGGCTCTTTTTTTATAATTACTTTTTCATTTGCTGGCATATCTTGAGGATCAGTAAAAAATTTTACAAATTCATTTCCATAATTAGCGTATGACCATCCAATTCCAGAAAAAAATAAAATCAAAAGCATCCAAAACATAATATTAATAATGAAATTATATCTTTTCATTATCACCTTCCTAGTTCTTCTTTGTCCTTGCTCTTAGTAAAACTACACATAAGAGTTAGAATCAAAACATAGAATTTACATTAAAAAATTACATATTTTACCGCATTTTATAAGATATATATCCTTAATTATTTCAAAGCTAAAATTTTTTGTTAGATTATACGAATAAAAAGTCAAAAATCAACCCTTAAAAAATTTTATGAATAATATACTATACAAATGTATAGTATATATGTTACAATTAGTATGTAATCTCATTTATAGAAATAATAGTTTTATTGATTACTAAATAATCTATTAACTTACATAATTTATTGGCAATAAGTTACTAATAATATATTATTTAAATAAATGATTATTTGAATAATAGCATATTTGATTAATAATGTATATATTTAAATATTTATTTAAATGTTGTAAAAATGGTTAAAAGAGAAAATCTTACAGTTAAACAAGATAATGTATTAAGAGTAATCTATAACTTTATAATCAAGTACAACTATTCACCTTCAGTTAGAGAAGTTACCAGAATTTTAGGTTTATCGTCACCAAAAAGTGCAAATGATCATATTGCAGTGCTTCAGAAAAAGGGCTATATACAAAAAAATTCTGTTGCCAGGTCTATTACACTCACAGAGAAAGCTTTGTGGTATCTTAATGTTGCCCATCCATTTCAGGACAATAACATATGCTATCTCCCTCTCTTAGGTAAAATAGCAGCAGGTAAACCAATATTTGCACAAGAAAATATAGAAGAATATATCCCTATTTCTAAACAAATAATGGGTAGGGCTGAAGGACAATTTCTTTTAAGAGTACAAGGTGACAGTATGTCTGGGGATCATATTATTGATGGCGATATTTTAGTTGTTAAAACTCAGAATTATGCAGAAAATGGTGATATCGTTGTAGCTCTTATAGGTGAAGAAACTGTTGTAAAAAGATTTTATAAGCGTGAGGGAGGCGTGATAGAACTTTTATCTTCAAATCCTATATATGAGCCAATAATTGTGAAAGAGGATCTTGGAATTCAAGGAAAAGTAATAGCTATATTTAGACACGTTCTCTAATTGAAATTTTAAAAAGTTTGATTTCAAAAAATTAAATTATCAAAGAACAAAAGTGTAAAATTCTAGTTAATAATACATTTAGATATTTAAATTTTAATACCTATGAAACTAATATCTTATGGGGCAGTGTAAAAAAATTATACATGTGGATATGGATGCTTTCTTTGCTCAAATTGAGCAAAGAGATAATCCTCAATATAAAAATAAGCCTCTTATAGTAGGAGGCCCAATAAACAGAGGAGTTATATCTTCAGCATCTTATGAAGCTAGAGGATACGGACTTCACTCAGGTATGCCACTTTATCAAGCAATAAAACTTTGCCCTCATGGAATTTATGTCCCTGTAAATATGGAAAAATATTTAGCTGAATCAAGAAAATTAAGAGAAATTTTCTTTAAGTTTACTCCCCTTGTAGAGCCTATGGGATGTGATGAAGCTTTTCTTGATGTAACTGGATGTGAAAAGCTTTTTGGAAATGTTATTGAAATTGCAAAAAAAATAAAGGGGGAAATATATGAAAAAACAAATTTAACTTCATCTGCGGGAATAGGGCCAAACAAATTTTTTGCAAAATTAGCATCAGATTTAGAAAAGCCAAACGGACTCACAATACTTGAAAAAACTCCTGAAACAATGGAGAAAATAAAACTTTTACCTGTCACAAGAATCTGGGGTATAGGAAAATCAGCGCAAGAAAGTCTATATAAATTAGGAGTAAAAACTATAGGAGATCTTTACAATATACCTCTTGAAGTTTTAAAGCTTAAATTTGGCCTTATGGGTGAATTTATGTTTAAGATGGCCCGTGGTATAGATAATAGAGAAGTAATTCCCTATTCTGAGCCTAAATCAATAGGAAGAGAAGTAACACTTATAAAAGACACATCAGATATGTATGAAATAAAAGTTATCATTTTGCAGCTTATCCAAAATATATCTTTTAATTTAAATCTTGAGGGTTATAAAGGCAAAACAATAACATTAAAAATAAAATATTCAGATTTTAAATGTCAAACCGCAAGAATGACTCTTAAAAAGTATGTTAGTAGTATTTCTGAAATTTACAAAGTTTCTATACAATTACTTAGAAAATTTAATCTTAAAGGGAAAAGAATAAGATTACTGGGAATATCGGTTTCTAATCTAAAACCCTATCATGATATAAAATATGCTCTTTTTGATAAAAAAGATAAAGATGAGAATATAGATATAGCCATAAACACCATAAATTCAAGGTTCGGTAGAAACAAAATTTTTATAGCTGAATCCCTAAAACTAAAAAATACCAGACTCTTTTAAAACTTGTTCACACTTACTTAGCAATTAAATGAATATTCGTCATATTATGTACTAAAGTAAACAAAACTATAAGCATCTAAAATTCCGTGATAGCAATAAAAGAAAATTTTATAGGCTAGGATGAGTTACTTAAGAAAACCATTTGAAGGCGAAGCGGGCATGGTTCCTCTCGTTAGAGAGGAGAGCGAGCCTGAAACTTGAGCAAGCTTTCCCCCGGCGAGGGAAAGTTTGCGTGTTTTTGAGACACCCATCCTTGTCTATAATTTTTTATCACGGAATTTTAGATGGATGTTTCCATAAAACTCTGTTATTAAAAGTCTTTAGAAGAATTAAATTTATGCCTTTAAATTTTATTTTTTAAAAATTATTTGCTGAATCAAATTCATATTATCGACAAACCTATATCCACTCATATTTTCCTCAAGCTCGTCTTTATGCTCTAAAAGCCTGTCAGCCATTTCTTTAAATCTCCATGTATTTTCAACAGCAAGCTTAAATGATTTCTCTCTGTCTTCGCGAGCTGAAATTATATCAATTGTACACCAGGAGTTATATTCAGTTTGATTTAAGTAATAAAAAAACTCAAGAATTTCCCAAAAGTTAATCGTTCCAAATATCATATCAGGATCTGAATCTTTATAATTTTCATTAATATGGATTTGGAATAACTTGTTCCATCTATCAATCAACGCACAAGATTCTGCTATATTTTCATTTGCCATAAGAGCATGCCCAATATCAAGTGCGCAGCCAACATTATCCATACCTACATCACTGATGAATGCTAGGGCTTTGCCAGTATCGCTAATATATTGTTTTTGTCTTGGGTCTTTTGATTTCGCTTCTATCGCTATTTTTACATTTGGGTCATATGAAGCAATTTCCTGAGTAGTTTCAACAAGATACTTCCACCCATCTTTATAATTTGATTGAAAAACATAATCAAACCCATCATGAGCAGGCCAAAGTAAAACACTGTCTGCGTTTAACGCCTTACAAAGATCAATACCCTCTTTCATTATTTTGATTGTCTCTTTTCTTATCTTTACCTCATTTGTAGAAAATGCTCCATGTTTCCATTTCCTGTCAGACCAATTTTCTGGCTCAATACTTGAGACTTTTAAATCGTAATTTTTCAAAAGTTTTATTAATTTATCAGGGTTTGAGGGAAGAGGATCAGTAGGAACAAATACCACAATACCATCTATGCCTTTTGTTTTTTGAAAGATTTCAAGTTTTTCTTCTAATTTCATATCATCATAATATCCACCCGGCACATATCTTTCAGGATAGCTCCCAAGACACCAAAGATGTGCATCTACCTTTAATTCCATGTTTTTACCTTTCCTTAAATAAATTTTATTTTATATTAATTTAAAAATTAATAAGTACAATACTATAACATTTTTTTAAATTTTTTAATTTATTAATTTAACTTATTGCAAAAATTATCTATAATTAAACACAACTCTTAGATGGTGCACTAATTTTTATAAAATTTACGCTTGGAGTTTATTTGAAGCAAGAAGAAATACTTATAGGCATAATTGAGGCTATATGTAAAAATCTTATAAATGCTGAGCAAACCCTCACGGAGCTTGATTCTCTAATAGGCGATGGGGATTGTGGTATTGGGGTTAGAAAAGGTTTTGAGGCAGTTCAAAAAATTATACCCGAATTAAGAAATCTGGATGTACAAGATATATTAAAAAAAGTCGGCTTTACACTTGCTTATACAATCGGCGGAACCTCTGGGGCAATGCTTGGCACAGGTTTTATTGAACTTGGTAAAGGCCTAAAAGAAAAAACTGAACCAAGTATTTATGATTGGGTGGAAGCTTTAAAACTCGCACTTGATAGAATTAAAAAAAGAGGCGGAAATACAAAAATAGGCGATAAAACTATGATTGATGCTCTAGAACCTGCAGTAAATTCTATAGTTAATTCAATAGATACAAATAAAGAAATAAATTTAGTGGACCTTTTTGAAAAAGCTCTTTTAGCTGCAAAAGAAGGTTCAGAAAATACTGTAAATCTTGTTGCTAAAAAAGGAAGAGCATCATATTTAGGAGAACGAAGTCTTGGGGTTAAAGACCCTGGTTCAGTTATTATATGTATTATTTTTGAATCCGCTTATAATTACCTTAAGGAAAATTTATAAAAACTTATTTATATCTATAATTTATATTGTTTAATATTTATAATTAGCCAAAATTAGCCAAAAATTTTTTAGTAGTTTAGTTTTTTAAAGGTAAAAATGAAAAAAATAATAAATCTTCCTCAAGATTATGTAAAAGAAATGTTAAAAGGCCTTGCTGATTCAAAACCAGATACTATTGGTTACATCCCAGAAAAAAGAATTATTTACAGAAAAGACCCTTTTACAAATAAAGTTGCCATTATTTCAGGTTCTGGAAGTGGGCATGAGCCAGATCAGGCTTTTTATGTTGGTAAAGGAATGCTTGATGCTGCATGTGCTGGCCCAGTTTTTGCTGCACCTACTCTTGATGCTATTGTAGACGCTTCAAGACTTATAGATAAAGGGAGAGGAGTTTTGTTTCTGGTAAAGAATTATACAGGCGACAGAGCAAATTTTGAAATGGCTAGTGAGATGCTTGAGTTTGAGCATGGCCCATCAGTTGAAACAGTAATTATAAATGACGATGTGGCTGTTAAAGACAGTACATTCACTGCTGGCAGAAGAGGAGTTGCCGGGGCAATATTTGTATACAAGGTGGTTGGTGCAAAGTCTGAAGAAGGGACAAATATTGATGATTTAAAAAAGCTTGCACTAGAAGCAAATGACAATATTAGAACAATGGGATATGCTCTAAAGCCATGTACCCATCCTGAAAAAGGTTCTCCAACTTTTGAACTTGGTGAAGATGAAATAGAGTTAGGAGTTGGTCTGCATGGGGAGCCAGGAAGACAAAGAATAAAATATGAAAGAGCAAACGTAACAATTAGTAGATTACTTGATGCAGTTATAAACGACCTTCCTTACAGGCCAGATGATGAAGTTGCTTTGATGATTAATGGATTAGGTGGGACGCCTATAAGTGAACTTTATATTGCTTGTGGGATAGCTCATGACATTTTAAAATCAAATGGAATTAAAATATTTAGAACTTATGTAAACAATTATTGTACTTCACTAGATATGGAAGGTTGCTCTGTTACTTTATTTAAATTAAATGAGGAATTCAAAAGACTCCTTCTTTATCCAACAGATATCCCCATTAGATATTTTTAGCTATAATCTATATATTTCAAGAAATTCCTGTGACCTTATAATTTGCAAACCTGATTTTTTAGATATTAAAGAATTTTCGAAGAAATGTTTATCTCCTGTGACTAAATAATCCGGATTACAGCTTATTGCTGATCCTAGGACAAGTGTATCATCTTCATTTGTTATATCATTTCATTTTTTAACTGATTCCACAGTAGGATCTTTTATTATTTCCGAAGGATAGGCATGCAAAATATTTATAATAATTGTTTTGAATTATTAACTATTGTTAATTGTTATTTTAA
>Ga0255342_1003782_pt1 | contig 16327 bp, 16 predicted proteins | sample wastewater_treat_3_FD_192416 | JGI IMG/M metagenome (GOLD analysis project Ga0255342, IMG submission 192416) | Wastewater microbial communities from Lulu Island WWTP, Vancouver, Canada - plant14 | ecosystem: Engineered > WWTP > Wastewater > Unclassified | place: Canada: Vancouver, British...
TTATGTGCTTACGCCCGGTCGGTATGTCGGTTTACCCGACAACGACGACGACTTCGATTTCAACGAACGTTTCACCGCCCTGAAAGCCGAACTGGAAGAGCAGCTGAAAGAAGAAGCACGATTGAACGAAATCATTCTGGAAAATTTATCAAAAATCAAATTGATGGATGAAAAGTAAAATAAAGGCAGCTATATTTTACTTTTATCGCTAAAAGTAAAATAACGATATTTATATTTTCCTTATCGATAAAAATATGATTGAACTTGAAAAATATCAAGCCGGACATTTTGAGAAAAATTTAGGGTACAAATATTTTGTTCCTAGTACAATTAACGACGAATGGACTTGGAAAACGCCGGCCTTGAATCTGTTATTGGAAAAAGCAGCTATTAAGTTGGGTGAATTAAATTCTTATGCACGGCTCGTTCCCAATATTGATTTGTTTATTCAATTGCATGTAACCAAAGAAGCGGTGGTTTCAAGCCATATTGAAGGCACCAAAACCAATATGGATGAAGCCCTTTTGCCGGTTGAAGAAATTCATCCCGAACGTAGAGACGACTGGCAGGAAGTAAATAATTACATCAAGGCATTAAATAATGCTATTGAAGAACTAAAATCACTGCCCATTTCTTCTCGCTTACTAAAAGAAACGCATAAAATACTGCTGCAAAGCGTAAGGGGTGAACATAAATTACCCGGAGAATTCAGAACTAGCCAAAACTGGATTGGAGGTACTTCACTGCATGATGCAGTATTTATTCCGCCATCTCACCACTTGGTGAATGAACTTATGAGCGATTTGGAAAAGTTTCTTAATAATGATGAAATTAACGTTCCTCTGCTAATACGTATTGCCATTGCACATTATCAATTCGAAACTATTCATCCGTTTTTAGACGGGAATGGCCGTATCGGACGTCTTATGATAACTTTATTTCTTGTTTCAGAAGGTATTTTAGATAAACCTTTACTCTATCCATCATTGTATTTCGAAAAAAATAAAAGCCTGTATTACGATAATTTAAGTAATGTAAGAACCAAAAACGATATGCTGCAATGGATAAAATATTTTTTAGTAGGCATTGAACAAAGTGCTGCAAAAGCGGTAGAAACACTTTCTAATATATTAAAACTTAAAGAAAGCATTGAAAAAGAGATAAATAGCAATTTCGGTCGGCGAAGCAATTCTGCTCATACGCTTGTTCATTTTCTATTTAAGGATCCGGTTATCTCTATTGATAAGGCAGCGAAAGAGTGTAATCTGAGTTTCAAAGCAGCTAATGATTTAGTAGCACTTATGCAAAAATTTAATTACCTTAAGGAATTAACCGGGCAAAGCCGCAACCGTATTTTTATTTTTGAGCCCTACTTAAAGATTTTTGACAATGACTGACGACCGGATATATCAAATCATTCTATAAATATGGATCAAAATCGCATTTCACAATTACAATCAGTTTTCGATGAAATTAGTCACTTTATTACAAGTGATGACGATAGAGAACAAGCGGGAGTTTGGTTTGCCCGGGAATTGATGGTCGCATTGGGATATGCCCGTTGGGAGAACTTTCAGGTCGCAATCGGCAGAGCAGTTGACTCATGTAAAATACAGAATATCACTGTAAATGACCTTTTTCATGAGGTCACGAAAATAGTTGAAATTGGGAAAACATCAAAAAACTTGAACGTCGTGTGGCTGCCGAAGAAAAACAAATTGAAAAGGCAAGTCCCAAATTGCCCAAAAGCGACAACAAACAATAAATCCATTTTTTTTGAGATAAAACTTACCGAATGAAAAAAGGGTACATGTACATATTGGAATGCAGCGACGGGAGCTATTATACGGGAAGCACGACCAATTTGGAATTGCGATTGCAACAACATCAAAGCGGCGAAGGGGCAAATCACACGAAGAAACGATTGCCTGTAACATTGGTGTATTACGAAAAATATTCGAGAATTGATGAAGCGTTTTATCGTGAAAAACAGGTGCAGGGATGGAGCCGAAAGAAGAAAGAAGCGTTGATAAATGGAAATCCTGAATTGTTGCCGCAATTAGCCGTCGCCTATAGAGATTTGAAAAATAGTGGTGGTTTAGAGAATATTAATGGTGGTTTCGAGAGCCTCAACCACAAAGAAACTACGGTGTCTTCGAGAACCTCAGACATCGAAGTGTTGAGAACCTCAGACACCGAAGTATTGAGAACCTCAGACACCGAAGTGTTGAGAACCTCAGACACCAGCGCAATTTCGCTGCCTGAGGTTCTCGAAGGCAGCGACAAAGAAACTCTCGAAGGCAGCGAAAGAGAGGCTCTCGAAGGCAGCGACAAAGAAACTCTCAAAGACACCGTCATCCCATCTAAAAATGAATACCAATGAGTGAGTGGAAAGAATATAAATTTTCAGATTTTGTCGAAATCAATCCTAATGTAACTTTGCCTTCAGATGAATGTATTTCGTATGTTGAAATGAAAGATTTAAATGAAAGCGAAAAATTTTGTTTTCCGAGTTCTGAAAGAAAAAAAGGGAATGGTTCAAAATTCCAAAATTATGATACTCTTTTTGCCAGAATAACACCTTGTCTTGAGAATGGAAAAATTTGTCAAGTCAGAGGATTAAAAAATAATGTTGGGTTAGGTTCTACGGAGTTTATCGTTTTTAGAGGGAAAAGAAATGTTTCCGACACAGATTTCATTTTTTATTTATCGAGATGGGATGATGTACGATCACATGCAGAGATTAATTTGGATGGCACATCCGGAAGACAGAGAGTTCCAATAGCATGTTTCGATGATTTAATTATTAAAATGCCAGTGGATATAGATGAGCAAAAAGCCATAGCCTCCATTCTTTCCAGCCTCGATGATAAAATAGACCTGCTTCACCGCCAAAACGCTACGCTCGAAAAAATGGCCGAAACGCTCTTCAGGCAGTGGTTTGTGGAAGAGGCGAAGGAGGAGTGGGCAAGCAGACCGTTAAGTTCAATTGCTAATTTCTTAAATGGATTGGCATGTCAAAAATTCCCTCCAAAAAATGATATAGAAAAGCTTCCTGTTTTAAAAATTAAAGAGTTAAATAGCGGAATATCCGAAAATTCAGATTGGGCAACAACTGATGTAAATCCCGAATATATTGTAAAAAATGGTGATGTGATTTTTGCATGGTCTGCATCATTAATGGTTAAAATTTGGGATGGGCAGGATTGTATATTAAACCAACATTTATTCAAGGTTACATCTGAATATTATCCAAAATGGTTCTATTATTTATGGTGCAAATATCATTTGGATGAATTTATAGTGAAAGCTGCAAGTCATGCGACAACTATGGGTCATATAAAAAGAGGGGATTTGGATGAAGCTATGGTGTTAATTCCCTCAGATAAAGAATTAGAAGAAATGACATTGGAAGTAGAGCCATTGATTAGTAAAATTATAAATAATAATAAGCAAATTAAATTACTTGTAAATCTTCGTGACATGCTATTGCCCAAGCTGATGAGCGGAGAGATAAGAGTGGAGTCCCATCGGGACGAAACCTCTGTAACAAATAACGACACCGCCACCCTCAGCCCCGTAGGGGCGGCATCTAAAACAATCAAACATGGCTAATACCTATACACAATTATTGGTGCAAATTGTATTTGCTGTAAAAGGCCGTCAAAACCTTATTTCTGAAAACCATCGGGAACAGATAGAGAAATACATTTGTGGCATCATTACACATAAACAATCCCGACCATTGGCTATTTATTGCAATCCCGACCATTGCCATGTGTTGATAGGGCTTCATCCTTCACAATCTCTTTCAGATTTAACAAGAGACATCAAAGCCAATGCGTCGAAATTTATCAATGACAATAAATGGATACCGGGAAAATTCGAATGGCAGGAAGGATATGGAGCATTTACATACAGTCGTTCACAATTGAATGTGGTAGTAATTTATATTTTAAACCAGCCGAAACATCACCGTAAAAAAACATTTAAAGAAGAATATATGGAATTTTTGCGTAAATTTGAGATTGAATATGATGAAAAATATTTATTCCAATTTAACGACTAAAGGTATCGCCCCTATGGGGCTTGGCTTCTTCCAAAATGCAAATTGCTACAAAGGTGTTTGCTCCTACGGAGCTGAATTTATGTTACAAATATTAAATAAAAACTTAAAGAAATTACCTTGAAAATAGAGCCATTAATTAATCAAAATTATAAGAAATAACAAACTCAAATCCGTACACTCACATCATTACGAGACATGTTGTTGCCAAAGTTAATGAGTGGAGAGATAACTGTAGAACAATAAATAATATGATTAGAAAAATTGGATTATTTTTTTTGTCATTATGGCTTTTGTTTGTGCTGATAATAATTATCACAGCAAAAATCCCTACTTGCTTTTCAGGAGACTGTTCTTTTGTTGGATGGCCATATTTGTTGAAAAATAATCTTATTCCTATTCTTTGTTTATTGGCATTATTGGTCGGACTTATTTCATATTTGGATTTTAAATACCAAATGAAAGGAACACCTGAACTATCTTTCAAGATTATCGAAATTGAAAACATTGACTATGAACATTTAACATTTCTTACTACTTATATAATTCCGTTAGTGTGTTTCCAATTTGAGAATTTACGCTACATCATTGTTTTTTTAATCATTCTCTTTGTAATAGGGTCTATTTACATTCGGACTGACTTGTTTTATGCAAACCCTACTTTAGCAATACTTAAATTCAGAATTTATAAAGTATCAGGGGAATTCAGAAAAGGAGAAAAAAGGCAAAACAGAATATTAATCAGCAAAGATAAATTAACTAAAGATGACCGAATTTATTACGCTTCTAAAGTAAGTACAAATGAATAAACAGGAATTAAATACAGCTCTTGATTTTTTAAATGCCCCACAAGGCGAGTTACAAGTGATTTTTTATGCCGTGATTGACGGCGTAGATGAACCAAAAAAATTGGATATTAAAAGTGAAGATTTGCCCGAGCTGAGAAATTTGTTTGTGGATGCAATCAAAAGCTTTGTTATTGATAAGACCGATTTTGTTGTTTTGCCTCTTTCTTCTGCTGATGAACGTGGTAAATGCTTTTATCAATATGACTTAGAGATACCACAAGAACTTGAACTACTGGAAAATGTGATTGGAAACGATAATCTTCAAAATTTCAATTTTAGTTCAAATCAATTGTCTGGTATTGATTCCTTGATAATAGTATTAGCAGACGATAATCATGAGATTTCTTTATTCAAAAAACTATCGCCTGTCGAAATTGTAGGAAGAGGTGGTTTTATGTTATGGAAATCAAATCAAAGGTTTGAACGATTCAAAGACCAAATGTTGAGAATTAGTTCAAGATTTCAGGTTTTAAGAGTAGCTGGGGAGCTTATTATTATTGATTTGAGCGCAATTGAAAAAAGTTTTGGGTTTCATGATGTTATTACAAGAGAAGCCACAGCAAGTCTATCTGTAATAGAAAAGATGGAATTAGTTTCCAACATGGATAGTTTAGCAGAATTGGTAAGCGATGTCAGTTTTGCCAGAAAACTTACCAAAGTTGCCAAGTCTTCGCCTGTTATAAAACTAAAAATACCTAACGAAAATATTATTGCATTTGCAAAGTCTCATCCCCTGACTAAAAAGAAAATGCGGTTAAGTGAGGATGGAAAACAATTTAATCTTGACACACGTGTTTCTAAGAATTTGTTCATAAAGATTTTGAATGATGATTTACTCACTTCGGAATTAACAAAATTATATTACGACAGCTTAGCAAAAAATGGGATTGTATTAGAAGAAGAAGCAACGACAGATAACAACGAAGCTTAAATTTAAATGGGGAAAAGCTTAAAAAAGTAATAGAGCAATATGGGCGCTGGGCAGTTCTTTCAATTTATGTTGAGAGAATAGAAACCTATATTGAATCGGATTTCAGCCTTTGCGTTGAAAACTCAAAAGCGCTTCTTGAAAGTATTGCAAAACAAATTTGTAAAGAAAAAGGCGTTGTGTTGATAAGTAATGAAAGTATAAATAAACTTGTCAAAATTTCATTTGAAGCGATTGGTTTTGAAAAGAGAGATCCCATAAATACTATTGCGGCTTCATTATCTGCCATTGCTCAACAAATTGGAAATCTGCGAACTTCTATCGGCTCAACTTCTCATGGTAAATCCCTTGATGAACTTGAGAGAAGAAATCAAAATATGGATTTCTTGACCAACGAATTTTTAATATCGTCAATTGAAATAGTTTCTTGCTTTCTCATACGAAATTTTGAAAATGAAAACCCAAGAAAGCCGGCTGAGTCAATTGATGAAACTTTGGATTATTACGAAGCAGAAGAATTCAACGAGTTTTGGGATAATTTGTTCGGAGAGTTTGAAATGGGTAATTATTCTTATCCCGCAAGTGAAATTCTTTTCTATGTGGATAATCAAGCATATAAAAATGAATATAATGCCTTTATAACAACTGAAACCATTGAAGAATGATACGCATGACCGAAAATTGCATAGAAGAATTTGCTGTCGAGTTACTGGAAAAACTTGGTTACGAAGCGGTTTATGGTCCCGATATTGCCCCTGACGGCGACAATTCGACAGGCTCAATGCACGACAAACGGGAAAGCTACGAACAGGTTTTATTGATCGATCGTTTACGCAAAGCACTAAAACGTATCAACAGAAACATGCCCGCCGATACGCTGGAAGATGCCATAAAAGAAATCCAACGCATTCACTCACCGGAATTGTTGACGAATAACGAAACTTTTCACCGGTTTATGACTGAAGGTATTCCTGTTTCAAAGCGGGTGGATGGCGAGGATCGGGGCGACCTGGTTTGGCTGATTGATTTTAAAAATCCGTATAATAACGATTTTTTGGTTGTTAACCAGTTTACCGTTGTGGAAAACAACCATAACAGACGGCCTGATATCATTTTGTTTGTTAACGGCATTCCGTTGGTAGTCATCGAGCTGAAAAATGCTGCTGATGAAAATGCGTCCATTCGTTCGGCATTTCGACAAATAGAAACTTATAAAGCGTTGATCCCCCAACTTTTCACGTACAATGGCTTTGTGATTATTTCCGATGGGTTGGAAGCCAAAGCGGGAACCATTTCTTCGGGATTCAGCCGTTTTATGGCCTGGAAATCGTCTGACGGAAAAATTGAAGCCTCGCATTTGGTCAGTCAGTTGGAAACTCTTATTGAGGGTATGCTCAATAAGGAGACGTTGATCGACTTGATGCGTCATTTCATTGTTTTTGAAAAAACGAAAAAAGAAGATCCCGCAACGGGAATTATTACCGTCAATACCGTTAAAAAGATGGCAGCCTACCATCAATATTATGCGGTGAACCGGGCTGTTGAATCGACGTTGAGGGCAGCAGGATATACGGTGTCTTCGAGAACCTCAGACACCATAGTAATTTCGCTGCCTGAGGCTCTCGAAGGCAGCGAAAGAGAGGTTCTCGAAGACACCGTTTCTCACGAAAACACCTATGTCAAAGAATCGCCCGAAAGTTACGGACTTGCAGGTGTAAAAAAGCAACGTGTAGGCGACCGTAAAGGCGGCGTGGTTTGGCACACGCAAGGTAGCGGTAAATCGCTTTCGATGGTTTTCTTTACCGGAAAAATTGTGTTGGAAATGGATAATCCGACCGTTGTGGTAATTACCGATCGTAACGATTTGGACGACCAGCTTTTCGATACTTTTGCCGCTTCGAAACAACTTTTGCGACAAGAACCGGTGCAAGCCAAAGATAGAAATCATCTGAAAGAGCTGTTAAAAGTGGGTTCAGGTGGTGTAGTTTTTACAACCATTCAGAAGTTCCAGCCCGATGAAGGCAATGTGTACGAATTGCTTTCCGATCGCGAAAACATTGTGGTAATTGCCGATGAAGCTCACCGCACCCAATACGGATTTAAAGCCAAAACCATTGATGATAAAAACGAAAAGGGGGAGGTAATCGGTAAAAAAGTTGTTTATGGCTTTGCCAAATATTTGCGTGATGCGCTGCCCAATGCAACGTATTTGGGTTTTACGGGTACACCGATTGAAAATACCGATGTAAATACTCCGGCTGTTTTCGGAAATTATGTGGATATTTACGATATAGCTCAAGCTGTTGAAGATGGGGCAACGGTTCGTATTTATTACGAAAGCCGTCTGGCAAAAGTAAATCTGAGTGAAGAAGGAAAGACTTTAATGAATGAATTGGACAAAGAACTCGACCAAGATGATTTCACCGATACACAAAAAGCCAAAGCCAAATGGACTCAGTTGGAAGCGTTGGTTGGCAGTGAAAACAGAATAAATCAGATAGCCAAAGATATTATTGAACATTTTGAACAACGACAAACTGTTTTTGAAGGCAAAGGGATGATTGTTACCATGAGTCGCCGTATTGCAGTCGATTTGTACGAAGCTGTCATAAAACTCAGACCTGAATGGCATTCGGATGAATTGAGCAAGGGAGCTATTAAAGTGGTTATTACATCTGCATCATCCGATGGCCCGAAAATTTCAAAACATCATACCACCAAAGAGGAACGCCGCATGTTGGCCGACCGGATGAAAAACCCGAATGATGAGCTTAAACTCGTTATTGTTTGCGATATGTGGCTCACGGGTTTTGATGTTCCTTGTCTGCACACGCTGTACATCGATAAACCCATGAAGGGACACAACCTAATGCAAGCCATTGCGAGGGTCAATCGTGTTTACAAAGACAAACCGGGAGGTTTAATTGTAGATTACCTGGGCATTGCGTCTGATTTGAAAAAAGCCCTTTCGTTTTATTCCGATGCCGGAGGTAAGGGCGACCCGACTATTTTACAGGAACAGGCCGTTGAATTGATGTTGGAAAAATTGGAAGTGGTTTCCAATATGTATCATGGTTTTCATTACGAAGAATATTTCGAAGCCGATACTTCTAAAAAACTTTCCATCATTTTGGCTGCCGAAGAACATATTTTGGGCTTGGAAGATGGAAAGAAAAGATACATCAACGAAGTAACTACCTTGTCGAAAGCTTTTGCCATAGCCATACCTCACGAGCAGGCGTTGGATGTTAAGGACGAGATTGCATTTTTTCAGGCGGTGAAAGCACGTTTGGTGAAATTTGAAAGCTCGGACTCAGGCAAAACGGATGAAGAAATGGAAACGACGATTCGCCAAGTAATCGACAAGGCTTTGGTGACTGAACCGGTTATCGATGTTTTTGATGCCGCCGGATTGAAAAAACCGGATATTTCCATTCTTTCGGAAGAATTTCTGATGGAGTTGAAGGGGATGGAGCATAAAAATGTTGCTTTGGAGGTTTTGAAAAAAATATTGAACGATGAAATTAAATCAAGAGCCAAAAAGAACCTGGTGAAAAGCAAAACCTTAAGGGAAATGTTGGAAGACACCATCAAGAAATACCACAATAAAATACTTTCCGCAGCCGAAGTTATTGAGGAACTGATCAGACTGAGTAAGGAGATTGTGGAAATGGACAAGGAAGCCCACGAAATGGGATTGTCCGATTTTGAATATGCTTTTTATACGGCTGTGGCCAGTAACGACAGTGCAAGGGAACTCATGCAAAAAGACAAATTGCGTGAATTGGCCGTTGCCTTGACAGAAACCATCAGACAGAATGCCACTATCGACTGGACCATTAAAGAAAGTGCCAAAGCAAAATTGAAGGTTTCGGTAAAAAGACTGTTAAGAAAATACGGTTATCCGCCCGATATGCAAATGCTCGCAACAGAAACGGTGTTGAAACAAGCCGAAATGATTGCCAACGAATTGACAAATAAATAATTGATATGAACTGCCAGCTCATTGTCGTAAGTACATTTGCAAGCCTACACAAGCCAATGCTCAATCCAAAGGCTTGCCAGAGAATGTGCCTGTCCCAACGCACGGCAGAGAGAAACGACACAGCAGATAGAAAAAAAGACTGAAAGACAATGAAAACCTGCCGCCAAGAAGCGGTCATAAAACATAGCGGTTTTAATGCAATTTGCAAGCTCAGTTCCCGCTGGCAAGGTCAGTTAGAGGGGATAGTTTCACAGCCCTGCAATCGGCAACGTTTCTTACCACCAAGTGTAAAAAAGACAGATGATATTCAGATAAGAAACCCACATTTATTGCATACACAAACACGAATGAATATAATATTCAGACATGTGGGTTCCATCAGACCATTAAAAAATAAATTATATTCTGATGAAATAAGAAGAAATTTATGTACCCCTTCACGGTATTATGAAGTTGTTTTTTCTAAGGGAGAAAAATTTTATTCGGATTCGTTATTTTCTTCTTCAGGCAAGGGCATAAACAATTCAAACGGAGATATTTGTTTGTTTTTCAACATTTTGACTTATGATGGAACAGATTATCGTTTTTTGGAAAATCTTCTGGAAGTGTTAAGTTTTCTGGGCGAGATAGACAGCAAAGGAGATGCAGTTTTTTGGGCATATTTGAATGGTTACTATTTTATTTTTGGATATCCAGCTTCTGGTATTAAACAAACTTCGAATGGTTTTTTAATTTACGCGTATAACATGGTAAAAATGTGTACCCCGGTGCAGATTGATAAATTTTGGCTGAAGATTGATAAAACGGGCAATATTGAAGTGCTGGGCGAAAAATTGTTTAGCAGAATAGAAAACGGCTGTATTTAAAACATATATTGATCATATCAAACAAAAAAGCAACCCTTAAAGGTTGCTTTTGCGGTGCGTACGGGACTCGAACCCGTGACCCCATGCGTGACAGGCATGTATTCTAACCAGACTGAACTAACGCACCAAAAATTTATTTTTCACAAATTTCTTTTAAATTCTTTTCTGCTTTCCTGTTTTTATTTCGGACTCAACAACCGTTGTTGTTCGGTGAAATTTGCGGTGCAAAGTTACGCTAAATTTTAATATCTGCAATATCTTTGTGAAGTTTTTTGAATTTTCTTCCATTATTTTCTTTGTTTGGAAGTTACCGCACAGAACGAGAATACACATTTCAATATTTCGCAGGTCAATGTTTGTACAGAAGTCTCGAAAACATTTTTCCTCAAAAAGTATTATATTTGCAGACTAAAAAAATTGAAGAATCTTTATGAAGGGGAATGATAATACCGCCATCTTATTGATACATTGTCCCGACAGGCCCGGTATTTTAGCTGCTGTAACCGAATTTATCAACCGTCATCAGGGAAATATACTTTATCTTGATCAGTACGTCAACAAAGAAGAAAAGGTCTTTTTTATGCGTGTGGAATGGGATTTGAAAGATTTTCAGATTCCAAAGGAAAAGATCGAAGAATATTTCAACACACTTATTGCTATTCGATTTGAAATGATTTTCAGATTGTATTTTGCCGATGAAGTGCCTCGCATGGCTATTTTTGTTTCCAAGTTGTCCCATTGTCTTTACGATTTGCTGGCTCGTTATGCCGCTGGAGAATGGAAAGTGGAAATTCCTTTGATAATCAGCAACCACAAAGATTTGGAGCCGGTTGCCAAACGTTTTGGAATAGATTTTTATACTTTTTCCATCAATGAAAAGAATAAGGCAGAACAGGAAGCACTGGAATTGCAACTGTTGAAGGAGAAAAAAGTAACTTTTTGTGTACTTGCCCGTTATATGCAGATTTTATCGCCCGAATTTATTCAACACTATCCCAATAAAATTATTAACATTCATCATTCTTTTTTGCCGGCTTTTGCAGGTTCCAAACCTTATCATGCTGCTTATGAAAGAGGAGTGAAAATTATTGGTGCAACAGGCCATTATGTTACCGAAGACTTGGATGCGGGGCCTATTATTTCGCAGGATGTAACCCATATTTCGCACAAGGACAATGTGGAAGAGCTGATTCGCAAGGGTCGCGATTTGGAAAAAATCGTGCTGTCGGCTGCTGTAGAAAAGCACATTAACCGTAAAATTCTTACTTATAAAAACAGAACCATTGTTTTTCAATAATTTTTAAAAATCAATATCATGGAAATCAGTCGTTTATATGATATATTGGATCGTTATTTGGAAAAATTTCCGAATCAGGATGCTGCCCTTGCCTGCAAACGCGAAGGAAAATGGCGCAAATTCAGCATTCAGGAATATGTGGATTTGACCAATCAAATCAGTTATGGAATGCTGAAACTCGGTATCGAGCCGGGCGACCGCATAGGCATTGTGAGCAATAGCCGTCCCGAGTGGAATATGCTCGATTTTGCAGCCATGCAAATTGGAGCCATATCGATTCCTATTTATGCTACCATTAGTCAGGATGATTATCGATATATTTTGAATCATTCCGAAATGAAAATGATTTTTATCGAAGGCAAGGAATTGCGACTGAAGGTAATGCCTATTTTGCCCGAAATAAAGTCGTTGAAATACGTTTATACTTTTGTAGATCAAGGTACGGGTCTTCCTTTTTTGGAACAGCTTATTCAGTTGGGAAGAGAAAATCCTGCTCCCGAAAAATTGCAACAGCTTAAAGCTATGCAGAAACCGGGCGATATGGCAACCATTGTTTATACTTCAGGAACCACTGGAAATCCCAAAGGTGTTATGCTTTCTCACAGCAATATTGTCAATCAGATTTTAAGTTTGCACCAGATTCCGGCCGAATGGGTTAAAGTTGCTTTGAGTTTTCTCCCGCTTTGTCATGCTTACGAGCGAATGCTGGTTTATTTGTATCAGTATCTCGGAATTTCGGTGTATTATGCCGAAAATTTGGGAACCATCGGCGAAAATATTAAGGAAGTAAATCCCAACATCATGGCCACTGTGCCGCGCGTGCTGGAAAAAATGTACGATAAACTCTACATGGCAGGGAAAAAGTTACCGACTATCAGTAAATTTATTTATTACAGAGCCGTACATTTTGCCAATAAATATCAGTTGGAAGGCATGAGCTGGTGGAGCAAAAAATTGCATAAATTTTTCGACAAAATGGTTTATTCCAAATGGAGAGAAGCCATTGGAGGAAATTTCGATATTGTTGTCTCCGGCGGTTCGGCTCTGCAACCACAAATGGCTTCGTTTTTTTCGGCTATCGGCATGCCGGTGTTTGAAGGTTATGGCTTAACGGAGACTTCTCCTGTGATTGCTGTCAGTCAGCGGGTAAAAAACGGCAGAAAATTTGGGACAGTGGGACTGCCAATTCCCGGAGTTGAAGTTAAACTTGGCGATCAGGACGAGATTCTTTGTCGGGGGCACAATGTGATGCTGGGATATTACAAAGATCCCGAGTTGACGGCCAGCGTTATTGACCCTGATGGTTGGTTTCATACCGGCGACATAGGAAAATTTACACCTGAAGGCCAACTGATTATTACCGGACGAATAAAAAGCCTCTTTAAAACTTCAAACGGTAAATATGTGAATCCCGAAGCCATTGAAACAAAATTTGCAGAATCTCCGTTTATAGAAAACATGATTGTTGTGGGTGAAAACAAAAAATTCCCTGCTGCACTCATTTCGCCAAGTTTCGAGTATTTAAAATCGTGGTGCGAAAACCATAAAATTCCTTGTGGCAGTCCGGAAGAAATGATTGAAAACGAGCACGTAATAAAACGTTTTCGGGATGAAGTGAAGCATTACAACAATTTTCTTGGCGAATTTGAACAAATAAAACGTTTTCAGTTGGTTGCCGAAGAATGGACTCCACAAAACGGATTCCTTTCGCCAACTTTAAAATTGAAAAGAAACGTTATTGAGGAATACTATGCCGAAAAAATTGAAAAATTGTTTTCGTGATAATTGCAAGTTTTTCTTATTTTCTGAACTATTCAGTTTTTTGGCGTGAGAAGGCGGTATTTTATTTATATTTCTTACAAAGGAACGGCCTATCACGGTTGGCAGTGCCAGCCCAACGGTATTTCGGTTCAGGAAGTATTGATAAAAACGCTGAGTGCCATTTTGCGAACGGATATTAATTTGGTTGGTGCCGGTAGAACCGATGCCGGTGTTCATGCCAAATGCATGGTGGCACATTTTGATTACGAAAATGAGATCAGCGATTTTTCAAGGTTCTTATTGCATCTCAACAGTTTTTTGCCTCCGGATATAGCGGTTTATAAAATTGTTGAAGTAAAACCTACCGCTCATGCCCGTTTCGATGCCGTTTTCAGGCGGTATGAATATCATGTGGTTTTTCATAAAGATGTTTTCAAACGTGAGCTGGCCACCCGCCTGTTTGCCGAATTGGATTTTGAAACGATGAACAAGGCATCAGAAATGCTACGCAATTATCAGGATTTTGGGAGTTTTTGCAAGTTGCATACGGATGTTAAAACCAATATTTGCCATATTCATTTTGCACATTGGAATCAAGTGGAAGATGAATGGGTGTTTACCATTCAGGCCGACCGTTTTCTGCGAAATATGGTACGAGCCATTGTGGGAACGCTTTTTGAGGTGGGAAGAGGCAAAATGACCATTGAAGAATTTTGTTCCGTAATTAAAGCCGGAAATCGCAGCAAAGCAGGCATGTCGGCTCCGGCAGAAGGATTATATTTGGTGGATATTCAATATCCTGAAGAAATTTTTAAACTGTCATAAAAAATTTATGTTGGCGAAACGCATTATTCCCTGTCTGGATGTAAAAGATGGGAAAACCGTAAAAGGAATTAATTTCGAGAACATCAAGGAAGTTGGTGATGCTGTAGAGTTGGGCGATTGGTACGCTAAAAGGGGAGCGGATGAGTTGGTCTTTTTGGATATTACGGCCACGAACGAAAAACGCAAAACGCTTTCGGAATTGGTAACACGCATTGCCCGTAAAATCAATATTCCCTTTACCGTCGGTGGCGGCATTTCCAGCGTGGAAGATGTGTCGCTGCTGCTTTCATGCGGAGCAGATAAGATTTCTATCAACACGGCAGCCGTAAAAAATCCCCGGTTAATTTCCGAATTGGCACGACAGTTTGGAAGTCAATGTGTAGTATTGGCCATCGACACCAAATATATCGACGGCGAATGGTATGTTTTTTTGAATGGTGGAAGAATTCCAACTGATATTAAAACCCTCGACTGGGCAAAAAAAGCTGTGGCGTTGGGAGCCGGAGAAATTTTGCTGACTTCCATGAATCACGATGGTACGAAAGATGGTTTTGCTTTGGATATTACTTGTTCAGTATCCGAATCGGTAAATGTTCCGGTAATAGCCAGTGGTGGGGCAGGGAAGATGGAACATTTTGTCGATGTTTTTCAAAAAGGAAAAGCCGATGCTGCGCTGGCTGCCAGTATTTTTCATTATCGGGAAATTGATATTCCCGACTTGAAAAAATTTCTTCACGAAAATCACATTCCGGTAAGATGGTAAGAAACTTATAATGGGAAATTTTAAGTCGGAATAAGATCGTCCTCACGCTGCCGCACGAATTCTTTCGTGTAACAAAAACTTTAAATCAACATCATTCCTTGTAAACATATCCATCCGTTCTGCAAATGCAAAACTTACAAAATATACTTCTTCAGGATTGTGAAATTTATAATTTCTACTCAAGTTTCAAAGACAGTTGATTTTTTAAAAATAACAATGCAATCACGACTAATGCATTAAGCAGAAGGTCATCCCTGCGCGTTAATTTCATTTCATATGCTCCATAGAAGCATGCTTATGGTAGAGAATAATCATGCAATTATTTTACATAGCCCCGTCGGGGCGGTCATTTTTTAATCAAAAAATTGTTGTCAGATGGCCATCCCTACGGGATTTTTTTTCGTTGCCTTTTTCTACCAAAAGGTTGTCCCTACGTGACAAAATCAATTTCACAGTACCACACGAAAGGTTCGTGCGGCAGCGTGCGGCGTTATTTTTCCGGAGGATAAACTACCGTCCAGTTCATCCGTTGCAAATCTGCTAATGTTAGCCGATAAGTATGCAAAACAGGTACATATTTGCGGATTGTGTCGCAAGGTTCTGTATAATACTGGCTAAATTTATCTCCATCCAAGACCAAATATTGAATATAGTATGAGTTTCCCAATGATATTTCCCAACTTCTTTCTCTAATTGGACAATCAAGAATAAATGAAGAGTCATTTTCAATAAAACCTTCAGAAGTTTTATTGCAATTGAAAACAGTATCTTCATAGATGTCTTGAATCTTACTAAATGCAAATTGATAAGCAACCCTTTTTCCTGATTTATTAACAAAAACAATATTACGGTGTACTTCTTCTATTTCCGGACAAGCACAAAGCAACAAAGTAGTTGCAATCAATAATATGGTTATTCTAAACTGTTTCATAAATTTATTTTATATAAATATTTAGCAGGTATGGACTGATCAAAAATAACTTCAAAT
>Ga0255342_1003793_pt1 | contig 16291 bp, 14 predicted proteins | sample wastewater_treat_3_FD_192416 | JGI IMG/M metagenome (GOLD analysis project Ga0255342, IMG submission 192416) | Wastewater microbial communities from Lulu Island WWTP, Vancouver, Canada - plant14 | ecosystem: Engineered > WWTP > Wastewater > Unclassified | place: Canada: Vancouver, British...
AGGAGCTTTTCGAGTTCGGACAGCGGGAAAATCGGTTGCTTCGACTTGTAGGCCATCACTCCATCGGGGATTTCGGCCCCTGCGAAAAAGCGCCGCGACCGTCTTCCGACAATGGCTTCCATAACTCCGAACCGGTACAAATCTTCAAACCCGGGGGGTAGGCGATCAAAGCCCATGCTTACCTCCTTTCGTATTCAAAGCTCCAAGATGCTGGTTACCGGCCGGAAGGTTTCGCTGCTGTGAAACTAATCTGGCTCCTCGTCATTCAGACCAGACTGCCCAGGCGGATAAGGCGCAGGACCGGCTCGTTCGCTTCCCGTGACGCAGCCAGATCCACCTCGAATTCCGCCACCCAGTCGTTGTACATCTCCGGGTCCACGAGCATCTGTTGCACGCACCAGCTCTGGGGTGAGGCTTGGACATAGGTATGCCGAAGGTTTCGCGCTTCGGGATCCAGGCGCAGGTATTCGTGCTCGACTTTATAGGCGTCCAGGGCATCTTTGAGTCGTTCTGCGGACCAGGGGTTGCCTTTCTGATCGTCCAGACTGTCCAGGGCGGCAAGCGCAGCGTGCATATCGCCGATCGACCAGGCGCGCAGGAAAGTGAAAATGCGGGTGCGAATGGCTGCAGTGAAGTTCTTGGTGTCGCGGGTAATGTCTGCTTCCTCCTCGATGCCCGGAGGTCGCAGGTCCATTCCCGCTCGGCCAACGGTTTCGGTCGGCTGGTAACTGGGGTCACGCATCCTCTCCCATTCCTCAGCCAGGCTCGAATCGACCGTGCGCAGGAGGGTTCGAAGGTACAGCTCCATTTCCCAGACAGCATCGGTTTTAAAACCGTCAGGCACGGTCTGACGGAGCACCTTGTAAACACTGTTCAGGTGTCTCAACAGCAGGCCCTCGACGCGCTGTAAGTCATACTCAAGTATGTATTCCGCGAAAGAACGGAAGTTTTCAAACATTTCCCGAGCAATCGATTTGGGCTTGATATCCTCCTCACCGATCCAGGGATGCTTGTCGGCAAAGGCGTTAAAGGTTCCCAGAATGAAGTCTTTCAAAGGCTTCGGATACTCCAGTTTCTCCAGCTCGGCCATGCGCTGCTCGTATTCAAGGCCGTCAGCTCTCATCTGGGCCATGGCGCGGTCTTTGATCTTGTCAAGCTGCCGGCGCAGTATCAATTCCGGGTCTTCAACGATCGACTCGACAAGCGTAAGAAGATCCAGGGCGTAATCCGGCGACTCCCGGTCCAGCATCGGGATGGTCTCAAGAAGATACAGGGAAAGGGCCTGGTCCATGGAAAAGTCATCCTGCAGCTCGACGTTCACACGCAGCTTCGTACCATCCTCCGTCTTAGGAATGAACTCGATGATGCCCTTGTCGACCAGAGCGCGGAACAGCTGCCAGGCTCTTCGCAAATGCATTCTTTTGGCGCTGTCCGCCTCGTGACAGTCCTTGATCAGTCTGCGCATCGCCGCACAGCCGTCGCCCTTTCGGCTTAACACATTGAGCAGCATGCCGTGAGAGACATGAAAACGCGAAATAAGCCGTTCCGGGGAGGCAGCAATCAGGCGTTTGAAAGTCCCCTGGTCCCAGTTAACGAAATTGTGTGTCGGCGGCTTGCGTTTGGTCACCTTCTTTCCTTCGCGAGCCGCTTTTTCACTCAGCCGGATGTTTTCAATAACATGCTCCGGCGCCTGGACAACTACGAAGCCCTCTGTGTCGAAACCCTTGCGCCCGGCCCGCCCGGCAATCTGGTGGAAATCCCGGGCGCTTAAGAGCGTCGTCTTCTTTCCATCGAACTTGCACAAACGCGTGAAAAGCACTGTCCGTATGGGAACGTTAATTCCTACTCCCAGCGTGTCGGTCCCGCAGATGATTTTAAGAAGGCCGCGCTGGGCGAGTTGCTCAACCAGCACCCGGTATTTGGGGAGCAAGCCAGCGTGATGCAGGCCGATACCATGCTTCAACCACTTTCGAATCTCGGCCCCGTAAGGGCTGCTGAAATTAAACCCGGAGATCTCCTCCGCAATTGCGCTTTTTTCTTCTCGCGTGCAGATTTTCAGGCTGGTAAAGTCCTGGGCGCTGGCGGCAGCATCGGCCTGGGTGAAGTGAACGACGTAAACGGGAGTTTTGCCCTCCGCTGAAAGCTTTTCCACCATGTGCGGCAGCGGAATCTCCGACCATGCAAAGTGCAGCGGAACCGGGCGATCGCTGGAGGAAACCGTCACGGTTGGTCGGCCGTTGAGCCTGGTGATGGCCTCCTCGAAGAATCTGGTATCGCCCAGAGTCGCCGACATTAAGAGAAAGCGGGTCTGTGGCAAGGTGAGTAACGGCGTCTGCCACGCTACGCCACGATCGCGGTCGGCATACCAATGAAACTCATCCATCACCACATCGTCAATGCGCGCTTCAGGCCCTTCACGCAACGCGATATTTGCCAGTACTTCCGCCGTACAGCAGAGAATCGGGGCATCGCGATTAACGCTGGCGTCGCCGGTTGAAAGGCCCACGTTATTGGCGCCGAGTTCGCGGCACAGATGCATCCATTTCTCGTTGACCAGCGCCTTGATCGGACAGGTGTAAACCGATCTCCGGCGGCGTGCCAGCGAGATATAGAGCAGCGCGGCGGCCACGAGGGATTTGCCCGATCCGGTGGGGGTATTCAAAATGACGTTCTTCTCATCGAGAAGCTCCAGGATGGCTTCTTCCTGCGCGCTGTACAGGGTCAGGTTCTTATAATCGACGTATTCGAGGAAGCGTGCGAGGAGGTTGTCGCTCGACAGATCGCCGTCCCACGGCAGGAAGTCGTGAAGAAGAATCGCCATGACAACAGGATCGTACCAGAAAGTGTGTGCCGGTAAAACGGGCCTGACCTGAACAACTACAATAATTTCAACAACTTGTAACGATTTATCGCCAAAATCAACGTTTAGAGCGAAATTTCGGGGTCAATTTCGCGCTCTAAGGGAAATGGGGCTGCGAAGGCATTCTGAGCAGGCCATAGTCCTTCATCCGGATCTTTACCGCTAACGGGACCGACCCAACCCCATCATCCGTGTAATCCGTGCTATCCGTCCTATCCGCGGGAATGGATACCCGCGGATAGGACGGATAGCATGGATTACAGATACCCGCAGGTCCGCCCCCTACGGCGTAGCGGATTTGGGCGAAATCTGCTACTCCTAAAAGCATGACAAACCGACGTACATTTATCGCGCAGCTTACTTCCGTTGCGGGGCTTTCTCCCGTGCTGGCCACTGGCCAGCCGGCGCCTGTTCCTTCCGGCACACGCCGTTTCGACGTCCGATTTGCGATTGCCTCGGATGGACATTTCGGCCAGGACGGAACCGACTACGAAAGATTCTTCAAGGAAATGATCGGTTGGCTTCACGAGGAAGCCGACGGAAAGGGCCTCGATTTCGTCATTTTCAACGGAGACATGATTCACGACGACCCGCGATTGCTGCCCCAACTTAAACTGAGACTCGACCAATTGAAGGTCCCGTATTTCGTGAACCGCGGGAACCATGATAAGGCGTCGCCGCAGTTGTGGAAGCAAACCTGGGGATATCCGGAGAATCACCACTTCGAGTGTGGGGACTTTGCCTTCCTGCTAGTTTCGACCTCCAATGAAAAGGGGGATTACCTGGCACCCGACTTGAGCTGGCTTCGAGACCGGCTGGACTTCTACAAAGCCAAACGGGCGATCTTTCCTTTCTTGCACATTGGTCAAATCAAGTTCACCAGGCACTCGATCGCGAGTCCCGAGGCCTCGGAACTCCTCGCCAAAACGCGGAACATCCCCGCCGTTTTTCACGGACACGACCACGATATGGACAACGTAATCCTCTGGAACGATCGCCACTACTTCTTTGACGGCCACATGGGCGGCAGCTGGGGAACAAACTACCGTGGATACCGGATCGTGGAAATCCCTAAAGACGGCAGAATGCGGACATATCAGTGCAATCCGCAAGCATTCTACGTAAACGGCGCCGCACTGTGACCAAAGGAGCCTACGAAACCGGCTGATTCTCGAGATCGAACTCCTGGGCGGCAAGACGCTCATCGCGGTCGCGGTCCAGGTAGTCGAACCACCCGAAGGCAAACTCGTCGGGATTCAACCGGCCATCGCCGTCCTCGTCCCAGGTTTTATAAACGGCCGCGACGACCTCATCCTGGTCCAGATGACCGCTTTGGTCACGGTCCCAGTTCCGGAAATCAGCCTTGTTGCTATTCTTGGCGTATTCACCGGCGTCCACGCGGCCGTTTCCGTCAGCGTCCCATCTCTGGAACCAGTTCAGCTTGCCTGTTGCCTGTCTGAACTCCTTCTCACTGACGTAGCCATCCTTGTCTGCGTCAGCATCGGCAAACCAGGGCCCCTCCTGGAACCCCATAGCAAACTCACTCTTCATCAGGAAGTCATCTCGATTAATGTCCCATGCAGCAAAGCTGACTTTGCTGGCCACCGACTGATTGATCTCCTCCTCGTCGGCGGCAACCCCCGCCTCGCGAGTTTGGCAGGCGTTGTTCAACAATGGGCTCGCCAGCAACAACAGGAGCGCGGGAAACCCACCCAGCTTGCCTCGTCTGAAGCTTAAAACACGGCTTCTCACTTCCGTTTCTACCTCCACAAATACGTTGGTAATGCTTTGTCTTCTGCGGCGTGATAAGCCAATTGCCCTCCCACCTGGTAAGGCGTGAAAAAGGCGATGGGCCGCTCCCTATTGGGACGCAGGGAGCGGCGTGAAGGATTCAGGATTGTGCGGTTCTAATCGTTAGCGGGGACGGAAGATGTCAAGAATGGTAGCCCGAGAACCAGCCTCGGGAAGGAGACGCTCATGGCGCTCCTTGACCAGACTTTCGAAAGTCGGCCGTGGCGCGGGGTCGCGATAAAATACACCGGTATGCAGTTCAGTCCCATACTCCTCTGCCAGGGCCATCGCTTTCAAACGGTCTGTGGGATCGTGACTCAAATCCTTTAATCTCTTCATCTTTTGCTTATGTACGCGCAGTTGATGCTCGTCCTGGCCAAAAGTGACGCAAGGTGATTGAACATTAATGAATGCAAAGCCCGGGAATCGGATTCCTTCCTCAATGATGTCTGCCAAGCCGGGCATATCGGCGGGCGTCCCTTGAGCGACGAATCCTGCGCCATAACTGAGAACATAGAGAAGAGGATTAACCGGCTCCTCCAGGCTTCCGTGGTGCGACGAGGCCGTCTTCAGCCCCCGGGGTGAAGTCGGTGACAGCTGACCCTTCGTCAGCCCGTAGATCTGGTTGTCCATCAGGATGTAGGTTAAATCAACGTTTCGCCGAATCGCGTGCGGGACGTGCCCGCCACCAATGGAAAACCCGTCTCCGTCACCTCCGGCAACGAGCACGAGAAGTTCGGGATTTGCCAGTTTGATTCCTTGTGCAATGGGGAGCGCTCGCCCATGCACACTGTTAAAACCGTACGCCGTGGTGTACCCGGGAATGCGACTCGAGCATCCGATCCCCGAGACGAAAGCGATTTCATGAGGTGGACGGCCGATTCTGGCCAGGGCCTTGTAAATCGCGGAAACCACACCGAAATCCCCGCAACTCGGACACCAAATCGGCTTGAGATCGCTTTTATAATCTTTTGCCTGATATTCCTGTTCGCTGACGATACTCATGACAAAACTCTCCGCAAACCTGGCACGTCTTGCTATCCTAACTGCGGCTCCGGTTCGGAAGTCCGCTCCCGCTGCAAATCCAAGGCCAGTTGACTCAGTCGAGCGACCAGCTCTTCAGCAAGGATGGGATTGGAACCACTCCTCGCCAGTGATTGCATTTTACGAGGGACATCGACGTACATGCGCAGCACTCGATAGAGCTGTCCCTGGTGCGATTGTTCGACAACCAAACCGGCTTCGACGCCCCTGAAGAACTCGTAGTAGACCTGTTCCGAGACAGGGTAAAGGAGTTTCGGAACCAGGAGTTTCACGCGCATGCCCGCCTTGCGCGCCCGGTGCAGCGCCTCGGTTGCCACACCAGCCACGCTTCCCCAGCTGACGAGGGCCAGCGTCGCCTGCGGATCACCTTCAATCACGAACAGGTCACGTCGGAGCTTGAGAGGGTCCAACTTGCGGATCCGCTTCTCGTTCATTCGGGCATGGATGTCACCTTTAGCCGTTGGCGCTCCCTTCTCGTTGTGTTCGATGCCTGATGCCAGGTAGTTACCGCCTTTCATCCCGGGGTAACTAATCGGACTGACCCCTGACTCGGTGATTCGGAAGCGGACGTAGTTCTCAAGTTCCTCCTGGGTCGGCAACCGTCGATTAACCACCGGTACGTTTGAGGTATCAATCGGCGGAACCGTCTCTTTACGCTGAGCGATCTCCTGATCGGACAAAAGAATGACGGGGGTTTGGTACTCTTCAGCAATGTTGAACGCTTCGACTGTTATTTGAAAAGTGTCATGCACGCTCGTCGGTGCGAGAACGGGCCGAACAGCATCGCCGTGCGCAGAAAAGATGGCCTGGTACAGGTCAGATTGCTCGCTCTTCGTCGGGATTCCGGTCGAAGGGCCGCCCCGCTGGACGTTCACGCACACCAGCGGTAACTCTGCCATCGTAGCCAGACCCAGCATCTCGGTTTTCAGCGACATTCCCGGTCCCGAGGTAGCAGTCATCGCCTTCTTACCCGCGAACGAGGCGCCGACCACAGCACCAATGCCGGCAATCTCGTCCTCGGCCTGCAGGACGATGCCTCCATACTTCCACAATTCTTTAGCAAGGAAGTGCATAATTTCGGAAGACGGAGTTATGGGATACCCGCCGAAAAATTCACACCCGGCAAATATCGCCGCCGCCGCACACATCTCGTTGCCGTCCAGCACCAACGGCTTCCCGTTTGATTTCGGCGGCGACATGACAACGTCGACCGGAAGCGGGTTAGCGGAAGAGAATTCCAGGCCTGCCGAAAAGGCTCGCTCATTTCCAAGCAGCACCTGCTCGCCTTTCTTTGCAAATTTGCGGCGGATGCCGGTCATTACCCCCTCGCGAGCCAGACGAAACCACCCCGCTAGAAGGCCGAGCACGACCGTGTTCTTGGCTTTGTCCGTCCCGGCGTGAGAACGAGCCATCTCCTGTATGGGCACCGGAACGGCAACGGCGGGCGTAACCTCTCCCAGGGGCAGTTGGTTTGGCTGCACTCCGGTGTTCGAATCGTAGATGACGATGGTGCGTCCATCTACCGGCAGCTCGCTGCCAAAGCGGAGGAAGTCGTCCCAGTTAAGGGCGACTGCGACGTCCAATGTACCTCCCGGACTGAGAACGGGATCGACACTAACACGCAACCGGCAAGACGATTCGCCGCCACGTATTTGAGAGCCGTAGCTCTTGCTCAGGATGGCGTGATATCCCTCCTCCGCCAGTGCCATCATCAAGGATTCACCGGCCGATACGATCCCGTCGCCTCCCGACCCCGCCATTCCAATAATTAAATCCGTGCGCATACTTTACCTTGTCGTTCTTAATTGCTGGCTGTGCCAGAACGAGTAATGTTAATTCGGTTATTGATGAAAATCAAAAATGATCTTCGGAAGCGGTAATGACGTGACGCACGATCGCTTCGGCCTGGTTCTTCGTTAGTGGATTGAGGGAAGTGATTGGCACCATTCGGCCATGGATTCGGTATTTTCCCATGACGCCGGTGGAAAGGTGAATATCCGAGGCGCCAACCTCCCGCGCCTTGGCAAGCACCCTGTCGAATATCATGACCACGTCATCCATGGCCAACCCTCCCCCCAAGGGGGTCACGATACGGCTTCCAAATTCATTGTTCAAGAGAGGAATTGTGATACCCTCTCAGTTTTCTATCGACGGAGCGGGCAGAAGGCCCGGTATGGAGGAGAAAGGGACGCAGTGATCGCTAATCAGCTCAAACTCGGCTTACCAAAAGGGAGCCTTCAGGAATCGACCATCCGACTCTACGGCAAAGCCGGATACAAAATCACGGTTTCGAGCCGTTCGTACATGCCGGTCATCAATGACAGCGAAATCGAATGCCTGATGTTTCGAGCACAGGAAATCGCGAGATACGTGGAGCGGGGCGTCCTCGACTGCGGATTGACGGGCAAGGATTGGATTCTGGAAAGCGGGGCAGATGTAAGAGAAGTTGCCGACCTCGTTTACAGCAAAGCCACCGCCCAAGCCTATCGCTGGGTGCTCGCCGTCCCCGAAAGTTCTGATATTCGTTCGGTAAAAGACCTCCAAGGCAAAAGGATTGCCACGGAACTGGTCAATGCAACGCGCCGGTACTTGGAGCGCCACTCGGTAACTGCCGAAGTTGAGTATTCATGGGGTGCGACGGAAATCAAGGCGCCCACGCTAGTGGATGCGATCGTCGAGGGCACCGAAACAGGCGCGTCCTTGCGCGCTCATAAGCTCCGTATTGTCGATACTGTCTGCGAATCAACAACTAAACTTATTGCCAATCATGCAGCCTGGGCCGACCCCTGGAAGCGGGAGAAAATCGAAGTCATGGCCATGCTTCTCCGGGGAGCGTTGGAGGCCGAGTCGAAGGTCGGTCTGAAAATGAACGCTCCTCGTAAGAATCTCGAGGCCATCAGCCGATTGCTCCCGGCACTTCACGCTCCCACGATCTCCAACCAGACCGATTGCGACTGGGTGGCCGTGGAAGTGGTGATCGACGAAGAAATCGTGCGCGATCTCATTCCCCAGCTGCGAAAAGCCGGCGCACAAGGCATCATCGAGTATCCGCTGAATAAAGTCATTTATTAGACATCCCGACGATTGGCCGTTGTCGGGCGCCAAGAGATGTCAACGGCCAATCGTCAAGTCTTTGGAACTTTCTCCAACCTTTTTTTCGTTCTACCAGTCATACAGTCCCAAGGAGGAGCCAAAATGAAACGTTTTTCGATAAAGCGATTGTTGTCGCTTTCGGGGCTTATGCTGGTGATGCCTTTCCTGCATGCCGAGACCCGGGATCTGGAGTTCTCCGATTTTACGGGCGTCAGCGCCGGTTGGGGTATCCACCTGGACATCACCCAGGGACCGGACTACCGGGTTCAGGTGATCGGGGACAGCCGCGATCTTGACCGACTCAACGTGGAAAAAGAAGGTGACGTCCTGGCTTTCTCTCATAAGTCGCATTGGGGGAGTTGGCGACGGCACGGAAAGATTCAAGTTAACATCGTAATGCCGATGCTGAACAAGCTCGAGCTAAGCGGGGGCGCGAATGGACAGATTTCGATGGACTCCGCCTCGGAACCCTTCACGGCCGAACTGTCCGGCGACGCCGAACTGAACGGGCAGTTGAGATGCGGGGACATCCGGATCTCGCTCTCGGGTGGAGGCGAATTGCATCTGGTCGGTGAGGGGCAAGATGTGGACATCAACGGCTCCGGCGGCAGCCAATGCGATTTGAGGGAGTTCCAAGCAGCGAATGTGCGTTCTCAGCTTTCCGGCGGATCAAGGGCAATCGTGAACATGAACGGCGTTTTGGAAGCCGATCAGAGCGGGGGTTCGGAAATCATCTACTACGGGAACGCGACACTCGGACAAGTTCAATCAAGCGGTGGCTCAAAAGCTAGAAAAGGCAGCCAAGTACTGGAACGATAGAACTACCCCTGCTAGCTGGAACGCTGGTTGCCGCATCCCTGCCAGCTACCCGAACCTGGCACGGGTTGATTGCTGATCGCTACCGAATCATAGCTGTTTCTTCATGCCGCCTTTACACTCTCGTGGCTGAACCGGATAAAATTGTATCCCAGCAGGGAGGAACCAATGGCTCTGGAATATCGCCATTTGGCGGAGCTTGATGTGAATGCGGCCGAGATAAACAAGCGCAATCTTCTTTATAAAGTCGGTTGTGTGGTTCAGCATTACTTAAATGATCCCGATTGCGGCGCGTTCCTGCTCTGCATCAGGTCGGGTGACCTGAAACGCCGCCGCCCCGATGACATCATCCACTGTTCCTGCCATTCCGGGCTGGACGAGATCGAGCAATTCGTGAACGATTTTCAGTCTTCGACCAACCAGATGATCTTTGATTACGTTTACGGCCACAAGCAGGAGTTCCTTGAAACTCTTTCGTGGCCGGACACCGTCTGAGGGGGTCGCTTGCTGAACATCTGCATCCCACACGCGCTTTTCTGATGGAACTATCCGCGTAATCCGTGCTATCCGTGCTATCCGCGGGCCAATACTTCCCCGGATAGCACGGATAGCACGCGGATAACGCGGATGGACACGCCGATCTTTTCACAACCATCTCAGTTGCGAGCACGGTAGACCGGACCGGACGCTGTTACAATCGCATTCATATGCAATGGACCCAATCGTATGCGCCGCTCGGTGACATTTTTTCGTCTTCCCTGATCGCCGCCGTCCCCATCATTGTCTTGCTTGGCCTGCTGGCTTTTCTTCACGTTAAAGCGCATCAAGCCGCCCTGGCCGGTCTTTTTTCGGCCCTGGTGATCGCCACGGTCGTCTTTGGAATGCCGCCGATTCTAGCAGTTGCGGCCGCAGTGTACGGAGCCGGGTTCGGTTTATTCCCAATCGGGTGGATCGTCCTCAACGCCATTTTCATTTATGACATCTCCACAAAAACCGGCCATTTTGAGACGGTCAAGCGCTCTATTGCCGGACTCGCCGAAGATCGCCGGCTCCAGCTGCTGCTGATCGCCTTCAGTTTTGGCGCTTTTATTGAAGGGGCGGCCGGTTTTGGAACGCCGGTGGCAATTTCAGGCGCTATGCTGATCGGACTGGGCTTCAGGCCGCTTCAGGCTGCCGGGTTGGCGCTGATTGGCAATACCGCCCCGGTAGCATACGGGGCACTTGGGACGCCGATTATTACTCTGAACGCGGTTACTGGGCTGCCACTCGAGGATTTGAGTGCCATGGTCGGCCGGCAACTGCCTTTCTTTTCCGTAATCGTCCCGTTCTGGCTGGTCGCTGCCATGGCGGGATGGCGGGGAATGCGGGAAGTGTGGCCCGCTTGTCTCACGGTCGGCGTCAGCTTCGCTACTACGCAGTTTCTTGTCAGCAACTATCATGGACCTTGGATCGTGGATATTGCCGGCGCTCTGGTTTCAATTGCGGCTCAAATCATTCTGCTTCGTTTCTGGCGACCCCGGTCGATCTGGCGCTTTCCGCATGATTCGGAGAGCGCCCCAGCCGAGGGAACTTCATCGAAACCGAACGCCCGGGAAGCGGTCATCGCCTGGATTCCCTGGATTCTTCTCTCGATATTCGTTTTTGTTTGGGGTATTCCGCAGTTCAAAAAGCTGCTCGACAGTCTCTCAGTTTTGAGGTTCGCAATCCCCCAGCTACATGACGCCGTTCTCCGTGTTCCACCAGTCGTACCTGCACCGGAGGCGGAACCTGCTCTTTTTACGTTAAATTGGCTTTCGGCGACCGGAACCGGGCTGTTTTTGGCAGGCATTGTCTCGGGACTCGTCCTCCGTCTAAACCTGCTCGAGCTGGCAGTTCTCTATGCGAAAACGCTCTGGCGAGTCAGACTCTCCCTATTGACGATCGCAGCCATGCTGGCGCTGGGATTCACAACGCGATATTCGGGACTCGACACCACCATGGGACTGGCCTTCGCCGGCACCGGAGTTCTGTTTCCGTTCTTCTCGCCGCTGCTGGGGTGGCTGGGCGTCGCCTTAACCGGGAGTGACACGTCGTCCAACGTGCTTTTCGGGAATCTACAGAAGGTATCGGCAGAGCAACTCGGTATCTCACCCATTCTTACGGCTTCAGGAAACGCTTCAGGAGGAGTAATGGGGAAGATGATTGACGCGCAGAGCATCGTCGTCGCCAGCGTCGCGACCAGCGGCGGGGCCGCGGCCGGAGAGATCCTGCGCTACGTGTTTCTCCACAGCCTCGTCCTGACCGTTTTGGTCGGGATCCTGGTTTTGCTTCAGGCCTACGTTTTCCCAGGCATGATTCCGTGACGGGCACCCGGCCGCGTTCACCGTACGAATCAGATCTTGGAGCGTCGCATCTTTCAGCGGAGCGACTCGACCCTTGCCCTGGGGCGCCAACCTTTGGATAACAGGGTTTTCTCATCAGCGAGGCGAAAAGAGTGCCGATAACCTGTGTACTGGTCGAGAGACGAATTTTTGGGCTAAGCTATCTCGCATGTCGATCAAAACGCTTGCCAATTACAGGGAACTAAGAGCCAAAGCCGCCGTCCTGGGGAGTATTTGCGTTATCCTCCTTCTTGCGGGGTGCGCCCGGGAAGAAAAAGCGCCGCCCGCGACTACTGAAAGTGAAGAGACCGCACCGGTGGAAACCGGCGACGCGGCTGGTTCCGCACTTTTCGATCCTTCGCGCGCAGTCGAAGAAGCGCCCGCTGTCTACAACGTGAAATTCGAAACAACCAAAGGCGACATCCTGATCCGGGTTACGCGGAGTTGGGCGCCGAATGGGGCCGATCGTTTCTACAACCTGGTGAAGATCGGCTACTTTGACGATACCGCCTTTTTCCGTGTCCTGCCCGGCTTTGTGGCCCAGTTCGGAATTAACGGGAATCCCGAGGTCAACCGAATCTGGAAGAATTCAGAGATCCCTGACGATCCCGTCAAGGAGTCTAACCGTCGAGGATCCGTTACTTTTGCGACCGCCGGGCCCAACACTCGAACGACTCAACTTTTCATCAACTTCGCCGACAACTCGAGCCTGGATTCACAAGGCTTCGCACCAATTGGCAGAGTCGTAGAAGGCATGTCCGTGGTCGATTCCATCTATTCAGGTTGCGGCGAAGGTCCACCTCGAGGTCGCGGACCCAACCAGGGTTTTATCCAGGCCGCCGGCAACGAGTACCTGAAAAAGAACTTCCCGAAACTTGACTACATCAAGAAGGCGACCATAGTGGACTGAGGACGGAGGTGCTTCCTCGTCACGCCGAACAAAACGTCAGCAACTCTGGTTTCCCGCCTTCGTCCTACCTTAGGTAGCCACGGAGCGGAGTACGACATGGGAAACACAAAGTTGCCGACATATCTTCTTGCCGGCCTTTTTGCTTTCGCCACGGTGGCGGTTGGTCAGGAACAGACCTCCAGTCCTCCGGCCGAACAGCAACAAACTCAGAGCGATCAACCTCAGGCGGCGGTCTCCGCCCCAGTGGACGAAAACCTCAAAAAGGGGATGGAATTGAACGCTTCGCGGCGGTATTCCGAGGCTGAGTCGACTTTACGAAGCGCCGTCGCCGCTCAGCCCACCGACCCGCAAGCCCATTTTCAGCTTGCAGTCGCCCTTTTTGAGCAGGGGAAAGTGGAGGAAGCCGGAAAGGAGTTGGAGCAATCGCAACCTTTGTCGCAGGGCACCAAGGAACAGCAGGCCGACTACTACCAGTACCTTGGCGCGGTTCATACCAGGCAGCAGAAATGGGATCAGGCACTTCAGGATCTGCAAAAGGCTATCGAGCTGGATCCGATGGAGCCCTACAACCACTACCACATTGGAATTGCGTACGGCAAATCCAATAGGCCCGACAAGATGGTCGAACACCTCGAGATGTTCTTAAAGCTGGCGCCTGACGCCCCGGAAGCGCCCAAAGCCAAGGCAGTTCTAAGTGCCGTTCAATAAGGCAATCCCGGTTTGAGTCCGCTTCTCAGGGCGTCGACTACCTCTGTCAGTGACTCACGACAACCAGGCGCGTTGTCGCTCACAAGCCTGCAGGGTTTCGATTGTGATATTCACGTCTTCGACGATCTGGAAATCGAACATACCGACGCAAATGAAATCGGCGCCGTTGTCGAAGGCGAACTTAAAGCCGTCCTTCGGATGAATCGCGCCGGCGGCCAGGACTTTGAAGGCCACCCAAGGCTTGTCGACCGTCTTCATGAATTCAATGGTCTTCTCTGGGTAGAGGTCCCAAATATTGTCATGGAACAGGTTGTGATCGAGGTTGCGCTTTCCGTCGACCGTCCATTCTTCGCGAAACTCTACCGGGTGAGCCGACCAGTACCGGTCGTGGTGCAGCGTTTTGACGTAGTAGTCGGGATTCAGGCCCATTCGCTCGCACGCGATCGGAACTTCTATTGAGTGGGCGCCAATGCCCGCCACATATCCCTGACTCTTCATGTATTCGAGCGCTTCGCCCAGCAATTCGGTTTTACCGTTCTTGACGAACTCCTCTGCATGCGCCCCTTGTACGTAAAGCGTCGTGCACCCTCCGTCGATAGCCTTGTCTATATCGGTCTTCAAGTCCTTAATGGTCGGATATACCTGGCACATTGTCTGGATCTTCCCTCCGACAATCTGCTGGTACTTATGAAAGAGCGGGAGTTGAGCGGTTACCACTTGCATCATGTTGATGCCAGCCCGCTCTGCGAGCTCAATCGTCTCGAAGACCTTCCTGTCAGTGTTGTAGGCCTTGAAAAGCGCACTGGCGTAAATCAAGTCCCGCGCATGGGACCAGCCGCCAATCAGGTTGTTACCCAGAATCAGGCGACTCACTTCGAGGTTCCCCAGCCTGCCTTTCGGCAGTTCACCTTTCAGCTCTTCGAGCTTCGATTCTTGTAGCTGAATGGTTGCACCGGTGATCGCGTGGGTCTTCTCCCACTTGTATTTCTTGGCGGCGCCGTAAGAAAAGATGCCCAGCAAGGGGACCGCCGTCAGATTGGCCACCAGGTTCCGGCGAGAAAGGGAACCTGCACCAAGTGGCTCGATCTCGGCCGTTTCTTTAGTTGACGGCCGTTTCCGGCTTTTAAGGTTGCCCCACAGTTGGTCCAGACCAGGCAGCAGTCTCGCAGGAACAAAAAACAAGAACCCCAAGGCCACCAGCTCGACGAAATTCTTGTCGACCGGGAACAGGTAATGTCCTTCGGCCGGAACACGCAGGTCGGTTGCAATCAACGGCGGATGAGCAAGGTAATAGAGCAGTAGAAAGAAAACACCGCCGACAGCTGCGATTCGAGTCCAGGCTCCCAGCAGAAGAGCGAGGCCTATTAGAATCAGGCCCCAGATATTGATCAGGTCGATCACCTTCAGCAGCGCCGGGCTGGTCGCCATGGCCTGGAAAAGGCCGCCAAATATGCCGCGCGCTGTGTGAAGGTACGGCGCCGATGTCCAATCCGGCGTCAGAAGCTTCGCTGTTCCCTCGTAAAGAAAATGCCAGCCGATAGCGATTCTCAGAATTGTCAGAACGACTATCTGCACACGGGAGAAAAGGTTTAGACTCATATTCTTCCTTTCCGCAACGGGTATCCGTCCGCTGGAATTACATACTTTTCCGCGCTTCTGGTCAATAGAAACGGCCAGGAGATGGGAGCCGCGTAGTAAAATGGCCGCCGTCTATGGTTAATAAAGCACTTCTGGCCTTTTCGTTCCTCAGCTTGTCGGCCCTCGCCTGGGCGCAAGACCAGGCGGAGCTCAAGCGGCATTTTGAGGGGATGGAAGTCACCGTGAAAATGGACATGCCCGGAGATAAAAGCGGAGTGGATATCCACGTGGAGGAAGGTCAGCGAGTTGACTTCTCCGAGGTGGGTAAGCGACTGAAACGCTACGGCGTCAGTATCCGGCGCGGTGACAGGGCCATGGTCACGCTGGTGAAGGTAAACAAAAGGAACATCGAGTTCCAGCTGGACGGCGGCGGGTACGGAACACTCGGCGATTCTGTTCCTGGTTCCTCCATCAGCACTTATGTGCCGAAGTCAGACCGGGAAAAAAGACTGGAAGAGGAAGTCAAAAGAGAAAGGGACCCGAAACAGAAGCGACGTCTCCAAGAGCAACTCGACCATCTGCGTGCCGATCGTGAACGACAGGAAGCGCATCTTCGCGCGGAAGCCGCGCGCGTAGAACTGCTGAGACAAGCTGAAGAGCGGGAGCGACGACTTAACTCCGGTTCACGTTTTAATCTCTGGTTCAAGCAATCGGTTCCCGTCGAAGCACTCACCCCTGAAGCAGTTCAGGCGGCACTTGCTGATTACGTCGATTTTGAGGCCAGTGATTTTGTGGCTCGCGAACGGGACGAAGGAGATTGGATGGCTCCAAGCTCTTTCCGGCTGAAGAAGGGTCTCACCGAAGAAGAGCTGGAACAGGAGTACGGGGAGCCAACCAGGCGGGAGGTGAAACCGCTCGGCGAATTTACTCTTACCACTGTTCACTACCAGCTGGAAGACGGAGAGTTGATGGCGCAGTTTGTGGAGGGAATACTGGTCAGGTATTCGATTTCATCAAGATGATGCGCCTTGTCAGAAGGTGTGAAAAACCAGCAGGTCTCCGGCGTAGGGTGGGTTTCGAAGGAGGGCGCGGCAGCGCCCGGATGAAACCCACCGCCCCCGGAGCGCTGAT
>Ga0255342_1003814_pt1 | contig 16239 bp, 9 predicted proteins | sample wastewater_treat_3_FD_192416 | JGI IMG/M metagenome (GOLD analysis project Ga0255342, IMG submission 192416) | Wastewater microbial communities from Lulu Island WWTP, Vancouver, Canada - plant14 | ecosystem: Engineered > WWTP > Wastewater > Unclassified | place: Canada: Vancouver, British...
GCTTTGCAGCTGCAAAAAGCTTTGGTTACGGTATTTAATTGGATATGGGTTTCAAGCCCAATAGTTACTTCATATTCGGTCATGATTCTCTTCCCCCTTATCGTAAAACCACCGGTTTGACTTTCCGCCAATCTTCGTCCGACGTCGCCTGTTCGAAAGCGTAAGCCGCACGGAGTATTTTGGATTCGCAGTAATCATATCCGGCAGCTTGGAGTCCGATCGGTAGACCTTCGGAACTGAGTCCGCAGGGAAAACTGATTCCGGGAGTACCGGCAAAATTCATCGGCGAAGTGAACTGATCGGCAAATTGCATCAGAAGCGGATCAGTGGCGGTGACCCCACCGAATTGAAATGCCGGTGTCGGCGTAGACGGTGTCAATAACACATCCAAGCGATATTTGCCATTCGGATCGAAGGCTTCGTCGAAATCATTACGTAACATGGCACGTGCTCGTTGGGCACGCAAATAGTACTTTTCATAAAACTTTTCCTGACTGGCAAAAAGTCCCGTCAGGAGACGGAGTTTCGCTTGATACCCGAAGCCTTCCCCACGGGATTTGTAGTACAAATCATACATATCCTCAACCGGTCTTTTCGTGGTATGCCCGTATTTGAGCCCGTCATATCGTTGTAAATTTGAATAAGCCTCGATTCGGGTTATAACGAAATACGCCGGAACTGAATATTTTGTATTGGTCATCGGGACGTCTTCGATGATTTCGGCGCCCAAATCTTTATAGATTCGCAGAGCTTTCCTGACACAGGATTCGATTTCGGGATCGATCGCCGTGGAAGAATAATTGCCGTTTTCATCCAAATAAGTAATCCTCATATAATCCGGAGAAACGCCGATTCGCATCCCCTTAACGCCTTTTTTCAGTTCTTCCGGATAATTATCCACGGGTACTCTTCCCGTGACACTGTCATTCGGATCGAACCCGGCGATTTCCCGTAATACAGCTGCGGCATCGGCAACCGTGCGGGTGATCGGTCCCATCGAATCCATTGAAGAGGCAAACGGAATCACACCGTAACGTGAAACGCGACCGTAAGTGGGTTTCAATCCCACTGTTCCGGTAAATGCCGCCGGTTCGCGAATAGACCCACCGGTATCGGTGCCCACAGAAATGGCGCCTTCATTTGCGGCAACCGCTGCCGCGGAACCGCCTGATGACCCTCCCGGAACATGATCTAAAGCCCACGGATTGCGCACGGTCGGTTTAAATGCGGTTGTTTCGTTGGATCCGCCAAAAGTAAATTCATCCAAATTTACTTTTCCGAACAGCACCGCATCCGCCCGTTCCAACCGCTGAATAACTGTGGAAGTGTAAGGAGGATGATACCCATCCAGAATTCTGGATGCGGCTGTCGTTTGAATCCCTTTTGTGCAATAGACATCTTTCGCCGAATAAGGAACACCGGCTAAGGGTCCCAATTCCTCTCCGGCGGCTACTTTCCGATCCACCGCTCGGGCTTTTTCGCGTGCCGATTCTTCCGTGATCAAAATGAACGCATGCACTTTTTCTTTATCTTCCGGTTGCTCAATATACTCTTCCAATGAGCCCGGACGACCATCCACTTTTTTTACTTGCGCCAACGTTTCGTTCAGAAGTTCTTCCGCCGATATTTTTTTCTCTCGGATCAGTCTTGCTTGATCCAAAGCCGACATACTCGTTAATTCAGTCATGATTTACTCCAATGTCTGATGTGGAACATCCGGCGAAACAATATATCCGTCTTGTGTCCTCGGTGCTTGGCTGATGATATCTTCCGGATGCTCAAAAGGAATCCAAACATCCTCTCGCAACGGTGCCTGGATTTCTTCCGGAAACGGGTTCCCATGAATTACAGGGGGTAAATTGCCTTCTAACGGAATGGCGGTCAGTTCGTGAATTACCGTGAGCTGGTCATTCATTTTGGCTAAAATTGACTCAAACTCTTCGGTGCTTAATTCAACTTCCGCAACATGCACAAAATCATCGAGCATTTCTTTTGTTATCGCATCATTGTCCATAAAATCACCTTTTTTATATGGAATTTTGTCGAAGGGATCTTCGAATAATTGCAAATAGGACCTTTTCAAGCAATCAATTCCTAATTCTACCAAATAAAGATGTGATTAACAGATAAAAGATTCAGGTTCAGTGTCATAAATTTACAAGCATCATTCGATAAAAGCAGTGCCGATACCGGGCCGTTTTTTTTTACTCATTATTCCAAAGGATGATCCAAAAGTTCTATGCTACGGGAAAAATCAACGGAACGGAAAAAGATTGAAATGTTATAATCACCCCAATGGAAACCCCTCATAATAACTTGAAGAATATCCAAAAAGTTCTTAAGTATTGCTTTATCTTCATGATTTTTGTTTCCTATTTGACATTTTTAAATCGAGTCGGCAAATTAAACCTTTTTTTCACTCAAAAAGATTTTAAAAACATTCAATATGATGCGGGATATGCTTGGATTGCGGATATTAATGACCCTAAAATAGCGATCGGCTATAATCTGCCGGTAACATTATATGAGAACGATCTCAAAATTTTACGAGATCCAAAAGCGACTACCGAATCGGTTCGAGAACAAGGGGGCGGAAAATTTGTAATTTGGGATAACGGTACGATCTGTTTTTCAACTTCCGATAATTCCAACCCCACTCAAAATGGCAGAACTTATCGGGTGGAATATCCTCGAATTGTCGAAAAGCGGACTGTCAGAATCATATTTGCTTTTACCTTTTTGCTGGGTTTTCTTTGGATCGGTTTTTCACTCTCGGGGGAAAGAAAGAAATTCAACTTACGATCGACGATTCTTGGAAAGAATAGAAAACTTTTTCTCTTTTCTCTGTTGGCACTTATTCCTTTTTTGTATTTTGCAATCAAATTTTTGCTTCCGCAGCCGTTGTGGGGAGATGAGCTTTTCACATTAAAAAACTACGTTTACGCAAAAGACTGGTACTATCCCGCAACTTTTTATGATTATCCAAATAATCATGTATTCTTCAGCCTGATCATTTCCCTTTATTCGAAATTCATAAAAATTCGAACTTTTTGTGATGCGGTACAAAGTCCGTGGAAGATCAGATTACTCCTTATTTTTCTTTCGATCATAACGATTTTCTTTACAACCTTATCAGCCCGAAAAATCAATAAATCCGCGGGAGTGATTGCGTCCATTCTTCTGAGCACTTCCCTTCCTTTCTTTCTTTGGACCACTCAAATTCGCGGTTACGGATTAAGTATGACACTGATGAGCATTCTGATTTATCTGTTAATGCGTGTCCAAACTTCTCCGAATCGGATTTCTTTTGTCAGCATTGCCATTGTTTCAGCCCTTTTCGTATACATTATGCCCACGAATGCAGTTTACATTATCGCAATGGGTTTTTATTTTCTTTTTAAGTTGCTGATTGATCTCGGAAAATATAAAGAATCCGGGGAAAACGGGATTATTTATCGGATAAAAAGGAACCCGGAAGCAAAAATTCTTTATTCCTTTCTTTGGGGCGCTGTTTTTTCAATCATGCTTTACTATCCGATTTTGGATCAAATGATGCATGTATATCTGCCCGAATCAGGGGAAAAGGTTATCATGAGCCGCGAACTGTTTTTCAGGATATTTCGCCTCGGAACCGTTGAAATAATCCGATCATCTTTGGTCGGGCAGCCTCTGCTCTCGGCTTGTATTTTGATCGGTTTCTTTTTATTCTTGCGGAATCCCGGAGAGAATAAGTCTCTGTCAAGGATGGTTTTCGGCACCGGTCTATGTCTCTTAATCATTCCCGATTTGTTCTTCTTTCTTTTAGGTTCTGTCCCCTATGCTCGCAATTCTTTGGCAATTCTTCCCGTAATCATTCTGATTTTTGCATCCCTGATTGCCCCGATACCTGATGCATTATCCGATCCTCGCCTAAAAAATATAAGTTTTTTGGTACTATTGATCAGCTCCGGTGCTTTCTTTTCCGATCACCTGGTTCGTTTGAGCAAAGAACCTCTCAGCTACGGAAACAACTCACTCAATAATCTGACGGAACCTTTTTTTCTCGGGGATCATCTGAATTTCAATGAGGTGCTGACGGAATTGAAAACCAAAAATGCTGCCGGTCTGCCCGTTTTGTTGAAATCTCCCAATCCCTATTTCATTGAAAGTATCTGCGATTGCTATCAGCGGGTTTGCTATGGCGACGGATCCGGTGAAGGACAAACTTTATTAAAGAATCACGCTCCATATCTACTGATCCAAACGGATTGGAAAGAATTTTCCGCAAATTCGGAAAAATATCCGGATCTTTCTCGCTGCACCACGATTAATCAAGAGAATCGAACATCTTTTAAGGTTTTTCTATGCAATCCATAAAGGAAAATAATCCGTGACAAAAAACAAAATACTTTTTCCCCTTGCTATCCTTATTTGCCTGGCTCTTTTTGCCGTACCGATCAAAGTTTTTTCCGAAGAATACATTGAAGTTGTTTTTAATGATCCATTTGGTAAAAATCACGATCCGGCTATTCAAGATCTGATTCTTAATGCTTTTGAAAATGCCGAGAATCACATTTACATTGCTATCTATAACTTTACGGATACCGCTTGCCGAGACGCTTTGATCGACGCGGTGAAACGAGGTGTGGAAGTCCGGCTGGTTATTTATTCGGAAAATGCCGACAACAGAGTCATCGGGGATTTGACAAAGAACGGGATAAAAATTGTCAAGTCGCAATCCAAAGGTTTGATGCATGCGAAATTCATCGTTGTTGATTATGAAACAACGATCAGCGGGTCGGCAAATCTGACACCCGGGAGCTTTTTTTATGACAATAATTTTATGATTTTGATTCACGACAGCAAAGTGAACAAAATTTTTCAGGATGAATTCAATGAAATGTTCATCGAAAAGAAATTCGGCCCGACCGGTCAGCCCACAATACCTCCCACTGCCGTCTCTTTGAAAGACGGGACAAAAATCACGGTGAAATTCTCACCGGAGGACGGCGTTGAAAAAATTCTCTTATCGCTGATTCGGGCATCCCAAAAGAGCATTGACGTGCTGGCTTATTCTTTCACTTCGGATAATCTCGGTAATGCTTTGATTGATCGATATGATGACGGGGTAAATGTGGAAGTTCTGTTTGAAAAAGAAACGTCAAATCAATACGGCAGTGAAGCGGCTTATCTGGTTCGGAACGGCATTCCCACTTACATGGATGGGCTGGAAGACGGATTGATGCATGAAAAAGTGATGATCTTCGATGAATCCGTGGTCGCGGCAGGTTCGTATAACTTTACGCGGGCAGCCGAAACGGTAAACGATGAACAAATTTTGATCATCGATAATCGCAAAATAGCCGATCAATTTGAAGAAGAATTCGAAAAAATTTTAGAAAAGGCAAATTAATCAATTTTTGAAGAATATTTGCGGATCATTCCGATAATATTTGTGAAAATACTTATTAAAAAGAAGTTGTCCTCTGAAAAAAGGACAGCTTCTTTTTGAATCATTCTCTGAGCTTTATAGAGCAAACGTTGAACTCGTCAGCAGTGTGTTTTCCGATAAGATTAATGCTGTGACTTTATTGCCCGCCAAACTTTTTCCGGGTAAATTGGAAGCGAATCAATCCGAGACCCGATGGCGTTCGCTACTGCATTGGCAATTGCCGGAGCGACTCCGTCCGTCGGTATTTCAGCTAACGCTTTTGCGCCGAAAGGACCGGTCTTTTCACCGTCCCCTTCCTGAATGATATAGCTTTCCATCAACGGCATTTCATCCGCTTGCAGAATATGGTAATCACCGAATCGCGGGTTCAACAAATTCCCTTGGTTGTCATAACACATTTCTTCACAGAGGGCATAACCGAGCGCGGTTGTTTGCCCGCCTTCCAGCTGTCCGATAGCGGTCGTCGGATTAATCACCGTCCCCGGGCTGACTGTCATAACCAATTTAATGGGAGTCACCTGGCCGGTTTCGATATCCACTTCCACTTCGGCGAATTCGGTTCCGAAGACCGGCGGACACTCCGGAGAAACATGGGAAGCATAAGCCGCGATTTGTCGCTGATCCTTACGATGCAGGCTGTGCAATGCGATCTCCTCCATGGTAACGTGATCCCCATTCGGAGCGTAAACCTTTTCATCTTTCAGATACAGATCGTCTTTCGGCTGCTGCAGCATCAAGGCGGCTCTTTCCAGAACCTGTTCTTTAATTTTTTCGGCACATTTTTTGACTGCCATCCCGGAAATATAGGTGGTACTGGATGCATAAGCGCCTACATCAAACGGCGTAAAATCCGTGTCCGAAGAGTAGACAACGATTTTTGAGACGGGAATTTTCAGCACTTCCGCTGCCATTTGTGCCAATATCGTATCTGAACCGGTTCCAAGGTCGGTCGCTCCGACATTCAAATTGAAAGAACCGTCATCATTAATCTTCATCGCTGCAGCGCCCATATCAATTCCGGCAATGGCGGTCCCATGCATCATAATGGACATCCCGATCCCTCTGCAGATATTCGGCTTCGAGGGATCCGAATGGAACTGTTTGGATTTCCTGCGGTTCCAATCGATCGCTTCCATCCCTTTCCGAATACAGGCATCCAATCCGTAGCTGTTAACTTTTTGCGGGACCGGATCGAATTCTGCCAGTTTATCCATAATTTTGATTTTTTCGCCGGGACGAACAACATTTTTCATCCGGAATTTAATCGGATCCATTTTTAATTTTTCGGCGACTTCGTCAATAATGCATTCGATCCCGTAAATTCCTTGCGGTCCGCCATAACCGCGAAAGGCTCCGGGGACCGGTAAATTGGTATAAACAATATCCGCATGGAATCGCATGCTATCTGCCCGATATGTGGATAATCCGCGTGTTCCGGTTACATTACAGACAGTAAAACCATGCACGCCGTAAGCCCCGGTATTTTCGATCATATCCATTTCAATCGCTTTAATGCGTCCGGATTTCGTAACGCCGACCTTAAAGCGAATGGTATCGGGATGACGCGAACGAGAGGAGCGGAATTCATCTTGGCGATCGAAATAAAATCGGACGGGCCTTCCGGTTCGCAGCGTTAACAACGCACATAAGTCTTCAAGTAAAACTTCTTGTTTTGCGCCGAATCCTCCGCCGATCCGCGGTTTAATGACACGGATATTTTGAACCGGAACATCGATCAAAGGAGAAATAATTCTCCGAACATGGAAAGGAACCTGTGTGCTGGTTCGGATTACCAAACGATCGTTTTCATCCAGCCAGCTGATGACGATATGCGGTTCCAAAGGAGTTTGCTGAACTTGCTGTGTATGGAATACTCTTTCGACGACCAAATCGGATTCGGCAAAATCCTTCTCTAAATCTCCGTAATTCGCATCAATCACATACGCTTTATTATGGCTCGCATCCGCGACATCGATGCAATCCGGTTCGTCATGGATAATCGGAGCGCCGTCTTTCATCGCCTCTTCCATGTCAAATACCGCGGGCAGGATTTCCCAATCCACTTTGATGAGGCTGATGGCTTTCTTGCATAATTCCACCGATTCGGCAGCCACAGCCGCGACCCGATCACCGACAAAGCGCACTTTATTGTCGAGACAAACCTGATCCCATGGTTTCGGGTTCGGATAAGTCTGACCGCCGCTGCCGTAAACATAGCGTTTCACATTCTTATAGGTTAACACCGCATGAACGCCCGGCAGCGCTTCCGCGGCGGAAGTATCGATATTTTTGATACGGGCGTGAGCATAGGGACTGGTCATTAACATTCCGTGCAACATCCCCGGGAGTTCGATATCATCGGTATAAACCGGCTTGCCCTTAACCATCTTGACCGCATCAACTTTTTGTACTGATTGCCGAATGGCGGAAAAATCGGGACAGGATTCGTTGGTAAATAAAACCGATTCGTCGGCTTTGGTGTACGGCGGAACCGTTTCACCGCGCAAATATGCGGCAGCCCGCATCACAGCATCCAACGGCTGATAATAACCTGTGCAACGACATAAGATGGATCCAAGTGCGTCCTTGGCATCATCCAAGGATGGATATAAATTCTTATCCAGTAGTGCTTTCGTTGCCAAAACCATTCCCGGCGTACAGAAACCGCATTGGATCGCACCGGTTTCCACAAACGCTTTTTGGATCGGATTCAAATCTTTCCCTTCATTCAATCCTTCAACGGTAAGGATCGTATGACCCTGAGCCTGAGGCGCAGGCATTACGCAAGATGGTAATAATCTTCCATCCATTAAAACGGCACAGTTCCCGCATTCTCCGGTATAACAAGCTCTTTTTACACTATAGCAACCCCGGTATCTTAAGAGGTCTAATAAGGTATCGGTCGGCTCGGCTTCGCAGGAGATTTCTTTCCCATTTAATGTAAAATCTATTTCCATTTTCTTTATCTCCTTAGGCTTTCATCATTTTCTTCAGCGAAATCAAGGCACGTTTCGTTAGCACACCTGCCATTGCCTCACGGTATTCGGCGCTTCCGCGATAATCCCCAACCGCTTCTGTTTCGTCCTGTATTTTTTCTTCGATCGATTCCGCCAATTTATAAGTAAATGGTTTATCGGATAAATAGGATTCTGCCGAATGACAACGTTTTGGAGCTGGATTGGCTCCGAAAACGGCTATACGAACATTATGAGCGGTTTTCTGTGTCAATTCTCCTTTAACGACGACCGAAACAATGCTCCCATCACTTTTTGACCGCGAAACCCGTTCCAATGCACAATGGATGTTCTTTCGAATCGGCAGTATTACTTCTTTGATCAGCATCCCTCGTTCAAGCGTAGGCTTTCCGTCATTGAGGAATGCTTCGATGGGAATTCGTACTTCTTTCCCGTTTTCATCCAACAGTATAACTACGGCATCCAACGCCAAAAATACCAGAATAACCTCTGCTGGGAAATTGGGATTCAATAAAACGCCTCCGACTGTGGAAAGATTTCGCATTGCTCCCGTTGCGCTCAGATGTGCGGCTTCGCTTAGAACGCCATCCCATCGGTTATGGATTATTTCGGATTTTGCCAATGTTTCGAAACTCACCATTGAGCCTACGGCAATCTCTTTGCTTTTTTCTTTTATTGTGTCCAAGCCGAGATTGGAAAGATCAATCAGGGCATCTCCCTGCCATTGGCTTAAATGTTTTGCGCGCGGCGGGAAATAAAGCGGAGTGCAAACTTCGGTTTGACTTCCTAAAAGTTTCAATGTTTTCTTAACCGTTTCCGGCCGGTAATATTTCATCATGGATCCCTCTAACTAAAATTAATATTCGAACCTTGACTGCGATATGAAAATATCGCCCTTTCTATTTTATCAATTTATGCAAATTTTTTCCTGTTCTTCTTATATATGATCACAATGAAGCAGTTCGCAGAAGAACATTTTGAATCATAAAAATATTGCAGATTCTCTTATAAGAAAAATCAGCTCATTTTTATTCTTCGGAAAAAAGATAAAGTTGATTCTTTCTGAATGAACAAGAAATCCCGAAATCATAATTCGTACCGGAGAAAACAGTCAATCCGATATGACCGTTTGAAATCCAAGTTGCATCGGTAACGGTACCGAGCAATTGTTGATTATACAAGAATGAGATTTTCGAACCGCTGCATACCACGGTAAATATGCCATTCCCCTCCAGACTCCATTGACCGTAATTATAAGTGACCAACGGAATTTCCGTACCGTTGCGAAATGCTCTGACATAGATATTTCCATCCAACGCTACGAATGCTTGTAAGAATGACTCGGATGAATTCTCCCGAAAAGTGAAACCGCAGCCGGAATCAACGGTATCCGGTTTTTCATAAGCCGACTTCCAAGAAATCTCCGATTGAATCAGAAAATCCTGAGCGGTCACATCGAAAGGATGATTTTGAAAATAGCCCATTTGAGCAAGTGAACTATCCCAATCAGCCAATTCCCGATAATCGCCGCCTAATGTGTCGATTCGTCCTTTTAATTGAAGCATGCGAATCACACGGGCGGTATCAGACGGGACATCCTCCGAAAGCGATGACGCAGTCGAATCCTGGGGGGCTAATGAAATCCTCAACGACTTGTAAAGAATCTCGGTCGGCTTATCACTTAGCGGTTGCGCGAACAGCCCGATGCTCCCGTTTGTCCAGTTTAATGGAAAAGTGTTCAACAATTTACCGTCCAGATAAAGGTCCACCCAGCCATTTCGTATCACCGATGAAAGAGATAGAACTTCTCCTTGGTTAAAATCAGCCACCGGTGTAAAAGGCAGAGACTCACTCCAAGAAGTGCCGGAATGATGATAGAAACCGTATGTTTGATCATTGCAAACCAAAAAAGTATCAAAATCGTCCGAATCCGCCCCGAAAACAATCCCGGAACAAACCGGCGGCTCGTAGTACGGAAGCTTCACGGCAGCTTCAACCTTGATCTGATAACCTTCCGGGATCACCAAAGATGAATTTTGAACAATCGAATACTGATGTTTTGGAGAGGTAATATCCCAAAGATAGCCGTCTTGTACCATAGAACGGCTGATCACGGTTGTTTCAGAAGTATCCGTACCCATTATCCAGCCTTTTCTTTCTGAAGCTGGACTGAATACTTCTTCATATACCGGTACCCAAACCGGCGGATCCTCTTGTTCACTGTTCTGTGCACAAACAATCGAAAAATTAAATAACCCGATAAGTCCCAGCCAAATAATCATTCTTTTCATAAGTTTCCATGCTTTCTTTATAATACCGACGGAGGATCAACTTCAACCCGAACTGTTTTTGTATCCACTTTTTTAATAATATCTGTGGGATTGGGACCGCGTAAAATAATATGCCAACGATATTTCCCATCCAATTTCGGAAAGAAACACGGTGCGGGTCCGATCAGATTGGTCGCATGATGGTTTTCGGTACGAAGAATTTTTCGTATTTCTTCCGATAAATCAAAGGCTCTCTTTTCCGTAACGGACTGCACCGGATCGGATATCACAATCCGTACCAATCGTGAAAACGGCGGATATCCGATCTCCCGTCGATAAGCCAATTCCTTTTTATAGAAAGAATCGAAATCTCCCCGTACCGCTGCCTGAATAGAATATCGAGCCGGTTGATAGGTTTGTAAAATCGCCATTCCTTTGACATCGACTCGACCCGCCCTGCCGGTCACTTGTGTCAATATCTGAAAAGTATGTTCGTCTACACGATAATCGTGAAAATTCATTCCCACATCCGCAAGGAGAACACCGACCAACCGAACCCCCGGGAAATCCAAACCTTTGGTTACCATCTGCGTTCCGATCAGAATATCCGCACGCCGTTCGGCAAACTGAGACAAAATTCGTTCATATGAACCTTTTTTGGCGGTGGTTTCGGAATCCATTCGAAGGATTGAAGCGGACGGGAATAGCGCACGAATCTGATTTTCCACCTGTTCGACACCTGTTCCGAATTGATGAATTTCTTTTTCTCCGCAGCGGGGGCAAACTTCCGGTAAAGATTCGGTATACCCGCAGAAATGGCAACAGAGTTTTTTTTGCTTTTGATGCCATGTCAACGGAATTTCACAACGCGGACAACGATAGTCATACCCGCAAGCATGACAAAAAGTATAACCTGCCGAGCCGCGACGATTCAGAAATAGGATAGCTTGTTTCTCATCCGCAAGCGTCTCTTTTAATTCTTCGATTAAAGCTCGGCTGAAAACAGAGCGATTGCCCGATTTTAACTCCTGACGCATATCGATCAGTTTCACGGTCGGTTTTGAGATGCCGGATGCCCTTTCTTTTAATCGCACAATTTTCCATTTACTTTGCTGAGCTTTAAAAACCTGAGCGATTGTGGGGGTCGCGCTGCCTAAAACCAATTGTGCATCGCTGAGAGCTGCATAATCCGACGCAGCTTGAACCGCCGAAAAATAAGGCTGGCGTTCGATTTGATAATAAGAATCATCATGGCATTCATCGACGATAATCAGCCCCAGATCATTCAGCGGAACCGCCAAAGCGCTTCTCGGTCCGATAACAATTCGGAAGCATCCGTTCCGTCCTTTTCTCCAAGTCTCATAACGCTGACTGTCCGTCAATCGAGAGTGATAAATGCCGACTTTTCCGGGGAAACGTCGACTAAAGCGTCCTAAAATCTGCGGGGTCAGTGAAATCTCCGGAACCAAGACTAAAACCTGTTTTCCCTGTGCGATCGCCTGCTCGGTTGCGCGGATATAGATTTCTGTTTTTCCCGAACCGGTCACACCATGGACCAGAATCGGCACTTTTTGTTCCGTTGCTCTCAATCCCTGCTCAATCATCTCAAGTGCTTTTTGTTGCTCGGCATTCAGCAGAATTTCAGAGCCGGGGTAAGTATCCGATTCCAATCCGGTATAGTCTCCTTCCGCTTCTTCTTCAGCAATCGAAATCAAATGTTTCTTTTCAAGAGCCTTTATGTCCACTTGAGTAGCTCCCGTTTGCCGCAGTAAGTCGGTTACCGGTATGCCGTCTGTCGTTGACTTCAGGCATAACAATAATTCCTGCCTTCTTTTGAGAGCATTTTCCTGCCGGGAAAGAGCATTCCATTCGGATTCGATCGTTTCAGCGGTTGCCGAAAGATGTGCAACACGACGAACAGGAAGTTTGTTATCGGGTAAAGAAAAAACCGGATCTTTTCGGATCACACCCTCCCGAATCAACGAATCCATCGCATTTTTCCAGTTTTCCCCTTCCATTTTTTGATCAATTTTAGATTGAGCCAATACCGAATTTTCTTCCGGGAAAAGGCTAATTAACCATTCACGAATAAGCGTTTTCCGCCTTTCTTTTTCAGTCGGTTTTTCATCCGAAATGCTTTTTTGATCCGGCTTTTTCACAAGGGTGTAATTATCTTCGGATATTTTCCGAATTTTTTCGGTTAAGAAGACATTGACACAATCGCCCAAAGGAGCTAAACAGCGCGTGGAGAGTTTTTTTGCTAACTCAAGCTGTGCGAAAGATAAAACAGGCATTTCATCCACCAACTGAGTAACCGGCCGCAAGTTCGATACTGCAGACTCATCATTCAGAGAAAGGACGATTCCCTGCATATATGTTTGACGAAATGGAACGACTACCATGCATCCTGTTTTGATTTTCCCAATCAGTTCTTCCGGAATGCTGTAGTCAAAAATTCCGTCTTTTGCCGGAACATTAAGAATCACTTGAGCAATCAAATCGTTCATTCTATAATTTTAACCCGAGTGATCCGCAAAAAATTTTCGGATGAAGATAACCCTGAAAATAAAATAATAGAATCGGAAAAAGGAAAAGGGCTGAATTGAGTACCGAAATAAATATTTCCGGCGTAGACGAATTCAGGGAAAGGATAATCCTGTCAGGTCCTTGCAATAAACCACCAATAAACCGACAGGAGATTTACCGCAATCCCGATCATCGCCAACACTTTGAAAAACCAATTTACCTTTCGATCAACCCCTAAGCCCATCAACAGCATGATGGGCACAATGGCATCCAAAAGGTACCGGTACCCAACCTGCTCAGCTCCGGTATTGTGATAAAACAATAGCAATAAAATGGTGAGAATGACAGAAGCCCAGGCTCCGATAACCCACCAATTTTTTCGAAAACGTCGAAACAGATAGATCAAAGGCGGAGTCATTACAAAAATGCTGAAACCGGATATGCCGGGTTGGAAGAAAAACCGATCACTGGAAAAGTCCAGTGTCGGCAACTGCCACAGCATCACCCGTAAATTTGTTTGAAAGAAATGAGGATGAAACATCCCATATTTTTGAACGGCTTCCAAAATCCAAGGGGCGCCGTTTATTGTGACATATCCGAAATCAAACCAGTCATCAAAACGTAATTTATTGTAAGAGAGCAACAGACAGAGACAGATCAGCACGGGGAAAGCTGTTTTAATCCCCCAATTTATTGTTTTGCGCCAATCTGCTTTCGGAAAATCAGCCTGTTCCCAAAGATAAATCCCTAATAATAGGAATGCAATCGGAAATATATTGGGTCTGGCAAGTATTGCAAAACCGAAAAATAAACCAACCAGCCACCCGCTCCATTTTGAAATCACCGCCAAAACGGATAGTTCAATCATTGTTACCGTAATCAATTGGCTGATAAACCACATCTGTCCGGTCACGGCCAACCAAATATGGTTTGTTCCGAAGGCAAAAACGACTGTCAACCAAAGAATAGCGGATCGCTCACAACGGATCATCCCGATCTGAACTGCTCGTTGCAAAATAAGAAAAATCAACGCTGTATTCAAGGCACCGATGATTGCAGATACTACCGTCATGTTAATTCCGTCAACGCCAAACCATTTCACGAACGGCATCAAAAGAATTGCCGGCAAGGGGGGATTCGGCACATACCACTTCCCGTTATACATCGTCAGATCATGCGTTGTCGGCGGGTTATTCAAATACAGTTGCCTGTTTAAAAACGCATTTGCCAACAGATCCCAATAGCTCTTCGGCGGAGTATCCGTACGATAAATCCAAAAACCGGTCAAACGATATACGGCGAAAGCTAACGAAAAAATCATCAAAAACAACCAGACTGTATTTGCTTTTGATTTCGCTTCTTTTCCCTTGATCAATTCTTCGGATAGCACCCACAGGATCCCCACTGCCGCCGGTGCTAAAAATATTGCTCGCGCATGGCCCATATGACGAGTCCAGTCTACCCGGTCATAATATTCAAATGCCAGGGAAAACAGGACCACTGCCATCCCAAACAGAACAGCCGTATACAGCGGGTTCAACAGCCTGTTCAGTCCCCCATCCTCCCTTTTGCTGTCGATGATCACCGTCGCCCCGATTTCTATGCCGAACAGTATCCCCCATACAAATATCCCTCCATATCGGGATACAAGAGACGAAATTAACGTATCATATTGTCCAATATCGCTATAATTCAGAAGAAATATCAGAGCACACAGAGTGAAAATCAGTGCGCTTCCCCCAAATGTTATCTGCCGAATAATTACAGAATATCGTCCCCGCTTTCTCAATAGAAAGAAACCGATTAGGAAGATTATCCCCAGAATACAGATCGCTGCAATTGCTAACCGTTCCGCCGAATAGCCAAGAAAAACGGCATTCCCCGCTTCAGAGGGTATTTCAAATAATGTGGCTGTCGACCAACACCCTTCTATTATGGACAGGATCACCAAAACGGAGCCCCAATCTGACATCTTCCTCTTATTCGTTTTTTGGCATTTCTTTTCAACTTGTTCTGCCATGTCCGTGTCCTTCGAGATTATCCTTCAGGCTCTGCCGATATACCACCAGTAGGTGGAGAGCAGGTTGATCACTACACCCAATATCGTCAGCATCTTGAACAGGATCCCCGGTTTCTCACCGACCCCTACACCCAGCAGCAACATCAGCGGAATGATCGCATCCTGTATATAACGATACCCGACTTGCTCCGCTCCGGTATTGTGATACAGCAACAGTAACCCTACCGTCAGGATGACCGATACCCAGGCCCCGATCACCCACCAATTCTTCTTTATCCCTCGAATCAGGTAGATGAATGCCGGCGTCATCGCAAAGATGCTGTACCCCGCATATCCCGGCTGAAAGAAAAATCGTTCCCCCGTTGTGTCTATCTGCGGCATCCGCAAAAACATTACTTCAAAATTCTCTCGCAAAAAATGCGGGTGAAACATTCCGTATTTTTGAACGGCTTCCACTATCGATTCCGCCCCATTGATCGTGACATAACCGAAGTCAAACCAGTCTTCAAATCTCAGATAGTTGTAGAGCAATTCCATAAAAACACAGATCAGTACCGGTATCCCAAACCCAATCGCCCATCGCACCACTTTCCCCCACTCAACCTCCGGATACGGCTTCGCTTTCCATAGGTAGATCCCCATCAGAAAAATCGCAATCGGAAATATGTTCGGCCTCGCCATCACTGCCATCCCGATCATCAGCCCGCTCACCCATGCCGGTTTCCCCCTGATCACCGCAATCGTCCCTAATCCGATAAACAATATCGTCACCAATTGACTGATAAACCACATCTGCCCGGTCGTCGCTAACCAGATGTGATTCGTGCTCAGCGCAAATACCGCCGTCAACCATAGATTCGCCGATCGCTTGCATGCTGTCATCCCGCTTTCCGCCGCATACCGCAAGACCAAATAGACGATTACCGCATTCAGTGCCCCCAACAGCGCCGAGACAATCGTCATGTTCACGCCTTCTACCCCTAACAGGGCAACAACCGGCATCAACAGGATCGCCGG
>Ga0255342_1003821_pt1 | contig 16221 bp, 33 predicted proteins | sample wastewater_treat_3_FD_192416 | JGI IMG/M metagenome (GOLD analysis project Ga0255342, IMG submission 192416) | Wastewater microbial communities from Lulu Island WWTP, Vancouver, Canada - plant14 | ecosystem: Engineered > WWTP > Wastewater > Unclassified | place: Canada: Vancouver, British...
TGGAGCCATCGCCGGGCGTCTACGACTTTCAGGCCGCCGACGCCGCCGGCTATCGTGGCCAGTCGCCGGTGTCGGCGGTCGCCACGACAACCGCGCTCGATGCCCGCAACCAGACGCAGGGCAAGGAGCCGTTTTACGTGTGGCTGCAAATGGCCTGGTGGACGCCGGGCAATGACTGGCTGCCGGCGCACGTCCAGGTGGAGCGGTTGCCGTATGTTGGCAACCCGGCGGATGGGACATTTCCGAACCCGTTCGACCCGCGCTTAATCCCGCAGATGGAGCCGATTGTCGCGGAGATGGCGCGCCGGTGGGATGGCGAGCCGAGAGTGTCCGCCGTCATGGTCTGGTTGGGCGAGTACGGCGAGCTTAATGCCAAATACATCTGCGCCGCCGATGCGCCGAGCCACAAGGCCGATTGCGGGAGCGAACCCGACAACGTGCTCATTCAGGCCGCCGTTCGGCGCGTGCAGGTCGAGACCGGCGAGGCCGTCTCGCCTGAGGAGATGATAGCCGCCTATAACGGCTGGCAACACCGTTGGCAATATGAGTTGTTCCGCTACTTCGTGCGCCCGATGATTGAGATGTACGCCCGGCATTGGGCGCGGACGCCCATCGTCGTGCAGTTGGGGAACATGGGCGAATGGCATTTTGGCAATGCGCACTGCGGGGCGAATGAGCCGGGCGGCAATTGCCTGAGCCTAACGGAGCAAGTCGCCGCTTATGCGGCGCACACGTGGGGGCGGCGGGTATGGCTGAAGCAAAACGGGCTGGGCAATAGCACGACGGCGGCGTATGCGGCGCTGATGGGGCAGTACGCCACGCTGACGCGCGTGACGTGGGAAACAGGGGCGACATTGCCGGACATGGCCGAGCTTAGGGCGGCGTTGCAGGCCGGGAGCGCTATCTGCTATCAGTCTTGGATGATTGAGTCGGCCTTTCCTATCCCATTGCCAACGCAGAAGGCGACGCTGAAGCGCAACTATGAGACGACCTACTGGCAGGAGTAATACACATGCCAGACACAGCGCAACTAACACTCGTTATCGCTCTGACGACGGCTCTATCATCGCTCCTGGGCGCCTTCGTGCAGTGGAAATTGTCCACACACAAAGCAAGGACGGAAAACGCGCAGGCAGAAGCGGCGTCATCGGCGACGGCGCTCTCCGGCTACAGAGACCTGTGCGACAACCTGGAGGCGCGCATCGACGTACTGACCAAGCGCCTTGAGGCGGCCGAGGAGCGGGTTAACCGGCAGCAAGAGGAGATCGAGAAGTTGCGCGAGGAGAACGGGCAACTACGCCGGCGCATCGCTGAGTTGGAGCAGGAGCGGAAATGATCGTCTCGCTGCATCGGCCGCTGCCGGATGGCGTAGGCTACGTGAGCCAGTGGTTCGGCGAGAACCCGGCGATGTACGCCAGGTTCGGGCTGGCCGGCCACAATGGCGTCGATTATGGCGTGGCCGAGGGCGAGGCGGTGCGAGCGGCGCACGCCGGCCGCGTCATCAACGTGGCCGAGGATCCCGACGGCTATGGGCTACATATGCGCATCGCCGGCTCAGGCTACGTAACGATTTACGCGCACCTGTCGGCGGTATTCGTGGCGCTGGGCGAGGTGGTGCAGCCCTGTCAGACCATCGGCGCGAGCGGCAACACTGGCAACAGCACGGGGCCACATCTGCACTTCGGGCTGCGGGTAGACGGCATGCGTAACCCTGGATTCGCCGGCTACATTGACCCCGTGCCATTCCGAGACGCCGATGGCTAACGACATCATCATCACGCGGCGCGGCAACATGGTCTTCGTCCAGTGCGGCGACCTGACAGAGACGTTCATCAAACGGGTGGGTTTGCCACTAGTAGGAGTAATGACGAATGACGCGAGTGCTAGTCCTGCTGATCCTGGTCCTGCTGCTGGCGGCGTGCCAGCCCTGCCCCCCGTGCCCGGACTGCCCAACGCCATTCCCGGTGACGGTGGAGCCGGCGACATCTACACCCGCGCCGACTGCGACGCCGGCGCCAGGCTATTTGACCTGCGTTGACCCGCGCTTCGAAGAGATGGGGGTCACGCTCAATATCCGGCCAACGGCGCGCTACAAGTTGGTTGCGGCCTGGGCGTGGAAGTTTGGCGACATCGCAGACGCGCCAGCGTGCGCGCAGCCGTGGATGGGCGCGCCGCAGATGGGCGCCGACCACAACGTCTTCGGCGTGGTGGTGGGGACGGCCGCGCCGGTGGACTTCCGGCTGTACTGGCCGGACGGCGATACGGTCCGCTCCGCTGCCGGCTGGATCGATGTGCCGATCTTCGCCAAATATTACCCGCCGAACCCCGGCCCCTATACGTGGCGCGTAGACGGCGGCGACGAGCTCGTCGGCGTCGGACTGTACCAGGGCGACCACTGGAGTTTTGCCGGCGTGTGGATCGACACGGAGCCGATGCCGCTTGTCATCGGCCGCGAGGCGACCGCCGGGGAACTACAATAACGGAGGTGAGACGATGAATTTCGACATGTTTCCGGTGACGGCCCAGGCGCTCTGGACGCTGCTAGGCGCCACGGTCTGGTCGGCCCTGATGACCCAATGGGTCAAGCACTATCTGCCCGACTGGAGGTGGACTAACCTGCTGGCGCTGGGGCTCACACTGCTGCTGATCCTGCCTGTCGGGATCCTGATCATCGCCGAGGGCACCCTGGGCGAGCGCGTCGTCCAGAGTATCCTCATGTCGGTGTTCGGCACGGCATTGGCGACGTGGGGCTACGAGGGCATCGTCAACTTGCTTGGCAAGGCTGGCATCGGGCCGAGGAGCGACGCCGCGTTAGAGGCGGGGATTCGGGGCAAGACGGGCGGCTGCTGCTGACGCGGAAGGGCCGGCATCGCGCCGGCCCTTGCTTGCGTTGCACGCGACATAATGAATTAGGCGTCGTGGGCCATCCGCGCCTGCGCCTCTGCATACGCCTCACGGTGGGCCGCGATGATGGGCCGTAGCAGATCGGCCAGTTGCGCCGCGCCCATCCACAACGTCAACGCGCCCATCTCGTTGACTAGCTGGCTGACGCTACCAGTGCCAACCGTCGGCCCTTGCACGGCATCCAGGCCGAGCTCGTGCGCCAGGTCGCGCAACGCTAGGATTGTCGTCGGGTGTACGTTGAGGGTAGTGTTTCGCATTGCCATTGTTTCCTCGTTGGGCCAGTTTTGCGACTTGGCCCAGGTCGGGGTGCTAGAGGTTGACCGTCCGATATGGAGCATGGTTCTCGATGACCAACCGCTCGAACCACTTCTCGGCCTCCGTCGTCATGTCATCGTTGATCGGGGCCTGCCAGTTCGCCGGGATGGCCGGATACGTCCGATAGTAGCACATGCGATGCTGATAGTCGCCGTACAGGCTGTCCCATTCGATCTTGATGCCGGTGCTAGTCTTGGTCACGATCTGCCGATATCGCTTCTCGCCGTCCATCTTGCCGCTGTCAAAAAGTACCTTGCTCCATCGTCGTGCCCTTCCTGGCCGGTTTCGCCGCCGGCCTCGGCTGTGTGTCGGCTACTGTTGATGGCCCCAGCCCTGCCCCGTGCCCCGGCTATAGGTGTCATCGTTGGTGATGCCCTTCAGAATACGGGCCGCATCGCGGCAACGATCCCGGCATGCCCGCCGGTCAACACATTGATAGCCGGCAAACTCTGTGATGCTGCCCTCGGTGTCCGATCCATCCCAGGGGTATTCATAAACCGGCTCCAGTTGCACATCCGACGCTCCACAATCTCGACACGTTTTCGTAGCCATTCCGTGTTGCCTTTCTGCCAGCCTATTGCCCGACCGGTGAGGCATGTGTCTCTAGCGATGGCTCTCGGTCCAGCGAGCACGATTCCCGGCGTTGCGGCGATTCAGATATGACTCAACGCCCTTGATGGTCGCTTCGCGGCTCTCAAAACTGATGTTCCCAATCTGCCTATCAAACGCGGCCCCGGTTGCCCTTTGCATGTGCTTCAGAATTGCGGCCTCGCGAGCGTAGCGGATGACCAGTTCGTCGGACGGGTTCTGATGGCCCATAAATTGCAGGGATTTGCGAGCCTTGTCAGTATCGAGAGCCATTCCCTCTACCGCTGCGATTGCGTCGTCTACGATCTGTCCGATGTTGTATTGAGTCCCTCTGATCGTCCGTTTCGTTGCCATCGTGTTCCTCCTGTGTTTCTCTATCGTTCTATGTCTACATTATACCACATAATTATGCACTTGTCAATAGTTTAGGTTGACAATAACTAACGAGTTTTCAACGAGTTTTCGGCCAAACACGACAAAAGCCGCGATCTCTCGCGGCTTCTCCCCTCCCCCACGTCGCACTAGTGTCATTATGTGCAGTTTATACTCCGCATTTCAGGAAATTAGGCTCATAAACTACCGCCTGACCACCGTCATCGTGCCGTCCGCACCGACGATGATCCGCTCTACCGCACGCAACAGAAACGCCCGCAACGTCGCGTCGTCCAGGTTGTCGGCCTGCCGCTGCCATTCCTCGAATGTAGGCTGCGACGCGGCGCGAAGCGCGCCGCGCTCCATCTGGCGATCCCAGCGTGCCGCGGCCTTGTCCAGTTCGCCCAGTTCGCGCAGCAGCGCCTCCGTTGGATGAAGGCTCCAAGCTCTTTGTTCGCCGCCATGTCACAAGTATACCGCAAATCTAACCTTAAAATTATGACAATGATCTAAACTCATGTAACAAAGTACTTGACAAACCATTGAAAATATGTTACTATTATTGTGACAGAATACGAAACACGAACGGAGAGTGGCGGCATGATGGATAATGGCAAGTGGACGGTTGTAAAGGTGCTGAGAGGGACGGCGAAGCGCATCATGCTCGAGGCCGCCCGACGCACGATTGAAACCGGCCGCAACGTGACGATGGGCGAAGTCGCCACGGAGATTATTGAAAAGCATTTCGAGGCTACTGAGCAGGCCGTTATCAGCGAACCCGCCTCTGCATTTGAGGCCGCTTTCGTCAAGGAGCATACCCATGACTGACATCCTCTACCGCAACGCCCACCTGACCGTCCACGCCGGCGAAACCTACCGAGACGCCGCGGCGGTCGCGGCGACGCTGGGCCAGACGATGCAGCTTGGCAGCGCAGAGTACAACGACGTGTGCGAGGCCCGGCAGGTCGTGGCCGGGAACGAGGAGCCTTTCGGTTGGACAGACGCCGACGAGGCGCAGTTCCAGGCCGATATGGCGCGGATCGACGCCAAAATCAAGAGCGAAGCGAGACGCGGAAAGGTGGAGGAACAGGAACAAAGAACGGACGCTTGATGGAAGCGGACACGACAGACACGAAACGTAAACAGTAGGAGGAAAACATGGCAACGAACGGACACAACCCAAGCAACGATGACCCATTGGATGTCGCGAGTAACGCAACACTCGCGCCCCGCTCGTATTACGGGCAGATTCAGGTGCAGGCGTGGTTCTGCGTTCTGGCGAAGGGCGTGGGAAAAGTGGTCTATGACCCCGGCCAGCACCGCGCCGAAGATCGCCGCACGGCGATTGACTTGAGCATGATCCCACTCGCCGAACAGAACGTCAAGTATGAACTGGCCCGCTCGATGATAGCGGAAAGCCGCGAGTGGGCCGGCGTGGTCTGGCCGTCGCTGAAGGCGCTGGGACTGACCAGTGTCCGCGAGGCGAATGGCAAGTGGGCGATGATGCAACAGGTGCCCAGCGGGCGGAAGTACCGCGCCTCGAACGGCGAAGAGAAGGAAGCCACCACGTTCAAGTTCTTCGCCGTGTACGCCGACGAAGCCGCGTGCAGGGCCGCCTATCTCGCGGACGGCGGAAAAGCGGACGATCCGCCGGCTGACGACGCGGCAGGCAATGGCTCGAACGGCAGCCACGATCACGACCTGGCCGTCGCTATCCCCTTCATCAAGGCATTCGCCAAACAGCAGGGGTTCGATGTGGAAAAAACCAAGGCTCTCTGCAAGGCCCAAACGATCATCACCAAAGCCATCGACGTGGACTCGCCAGAGTTCGCGCAGATCGTGGCCGACGCGATGACAGGCGGCGCGAAATGACACAACCAGACTTCGACGACGCCGGCCTGTTTCTAGCACTGCTAGGGGCCGCCAACATGCCCCCCGAAGCGCAGATGGAACCCGAAGAGTTCGCAACGGCGCTCTTGCTCGCCGACTGCACCATAGCGTAGGCGCACCAGGAGGGCCACCGTGACTATCATCGCCGCGATCATCGACTCCCGTGAACCGACCTGGGTTCAGGGTTTGACTTTTGGCAACGCGATGGTTGCCCAAGCGCAACTAGACGCCGGCGATGTGCTGGCTACGTGTGACGACGGGGCCCTCCTGGCTATCGAGCGCAAGACCCCTGATGACCTGCTGAATAGCATCCGTGAAGATCGGTTGTGGCAGCAGCTCGTTGGCATCAGGGCCTTGACGCCCTGGGCATACCTGCTGATCACCGGCGAACTGCGCCGCGGCGATGATGGGCACGTGTGGACGGACGGACGTGCGACTGGTTGGGCCTGGAGCGCGGTGCAGGGGGCGCTGCTCCAGGCCCAGGAGATGGGCGTTTTCGTGGTCTACGCGGCCAGTAGTGAAGATTTCGAGGCGGCGGTCATGCGCCTCGCGGCGCGTAGCCATAGATCGGAGATGCTTGTCGCCCCCGCCCGTGCGCCCCGTGTGCTGAGCGAGTCGGAACGGGTGCTGTGTGCGCTGCCCGGCATCGGGCTGGAAAAGGTACAGCCGATCCTAGAGTACACCTGCACGCCGGCATTCGCCCTGGTCTGGCTGTCGCAACTGGATAATCAGGAGCGCGTCCCGGGCATCGGACTGGGAACAAAGAGGGCAATCAAGAAAGCGCTCGGGCTGCAAGATGACGAAGAGTTTACCGTGATTGTGAACCATCAGGAGGAATAGGGAGAAATGGAACAGACAAAGGCACTTGCAGTAATCAACCGCCCGCAGCTCACGCCGCAAGTGTGGCAGATGATCTCGGATGTCGCGCCCACCATGCACCTGGCGCGAGTTTTCGGCGTGTCGTCGAAGGAACAGGCGGCGGCGATCATGCTCAAGGGCTACGAGTTGGGGCTGTCGCTGTCCGGCAGCTTCGAGTACATCCACATTGTGGAGGGTAAGCCGTCCCTCAGCCCCCGCGGGGCGCTGGCCCTGATCCTGGCATCGCCGCTGAACGGGGGCGTGAAGATCACTGAGGGGGACAATAAGTGCACGGTCTGGATGAAGCGGGCTGACAATGGATTCGAGTACACGGTCTCCTGGAGCTTAGACGACGCCAAGACCGCCGGCGTGGTCAAGCCTGGCAGCGGGTGGGAGAAATACCCGGCGAACATGATCCGCTGGCGGGCGATTGGTTTCTGTGCAGACGTAGTGTTCCCCGACATAACCGGCGGCATGAAGCGCGCTGATGAACTTGGGGCCAACATCTCCCCCGACGGCGACGTGATCGAAGGATCGTGGAGCGTGGTACAGAACCCGCAGACTGCCCCCACCGCCGAGGCCCCCAAGCCGGCCGGCCCAACGCTCGACGCTCTGGTGACACAGTACGGGGCCGAAGCGATCATGGCGGCGAATGATGGGCGTATCCCCGGCACAGACGAGGAGCTGCAGGCCGTCGCGGCGGCGCTGGGGGCGAGCAATGCCTGAGCCAGCGCACCTGTCCTACTCCAGCATCAGCAGCTATCTCCTCTGCGGCGAGGCATGGCGGCGGCGGTACGTGGCCGGCGAGCAAGCGCCGGTCTCGGACAACCTGGTACTCGGCAGCGCGTTTCACGGCGCGGTCGAATCATACCTGAGGGGAGCGCCCGATCTGGAGGCGGCTTTCGCGCAAAGCTGGAGCCAACAGCTTGAACGCAACCAGAACATCGCCTGGGAGTCGGGCATGCCAGAGCCAACCCATGATACCGGCCTGCGGATGGTCAGAGCGAAGCCGGTCAAGAAGCTCCTTGACGAAGTGCGCAGCAACTTCGACGCCGAACATGGGCTAATCGAGCGCCGCGTCGAGCTACACGTCCCCGGCGTGCCCGTGCCAATCATCGGCTATATCGACATCGTGACAAAAGATGGCATCCCCGGCGATTTCAAGACTACCGCCCGCATGTGGGCGGACGGCAAGGCCGAAGAAGAGATGCAGCCGCTTGTGTATCTTGCCGCCCTAAATCAGGAGGGCATCGTTAGTCACGAGTGGCGATTCAGACATTACGTCTTCAGCAAGGGACAATCTCCTTCGGCAAAAACGTTTGAGGTTGTTCACAAGCCAAAGGAAGTATTCTGGCTTTTCTCTGTCATCAAATCGGCCTGGGAAGGGATCCGCGCCGGCGCTTACATCAAAAATCCGTCAACGTGGAAATGCTCACCAAGATTCTGTGAATACTTCCCCTCATGTAGGTATGCCGCATGAAACTTGACCAAGATACCCTCAAGCGTTTTTGGGGAAAGGTGACTAAGGCAGAAGGTGATAAATGCTGGCTTTGGAATGGGGCCAAGATTAGCACGGGCTACGGCGAGTTTAATGTACACGGCGCGCCTGTGCTTGCCCACCGTATCATGTGGGAACTCGATAATGGCCCAATCCCGCCAGGTATGGAGATTTGCCACGCTTGCGACGTGCCAGGATGTGTAAAACCAGATCACCTCTTTCTTGGCACACACGCTGACAATATGGCCGACATGGCGAGCAAGGGCAAGGGATTCTATGGCCACCCGAACGTTATGATCACCCATCCAGAAAAGCGACATTGGGGCGAACGCAACTCACAGGCCAAGCTAACCAGTGAACAAGTCAAAATGATTCGCCAAGAGTACAAACCTGGAAACGTAACCATGCAGGCTCTAGCCAAAAGGTATGGAGTTTGCCGTCAACTCATTGGCAAAATTATCAGGGGAAAACTTTGGCCGTAGCACGCCCCGCGGCGCAGAGGATGGCCAGGGGATCGCTACCCCCGCCGCGATTTCAGCAGCAGAGAGGAGGGAAGCATGGGAAGCACTATCACCGCAGACAAGGGCGCGCTGGTCTGGCGCACGCCGTATAACCCATCACTTGTTACCGCGCTGAAGGCAGCCATTCCGGCATCAGACAGGCGATTCGATAGGGCCACCAAGGCCTGGCGCGTCGCCCCCCAACACGGGGACACGATTGTGCGCTTGACCGAGCAATACCTGGGCGAACGCGTGCAACTGCCGGCGTTGGGGGCCATGATCGCCGCCCGTGAAACCCGCATCCTGGACGTGCGCTACATCGGCACGACGAAGGATCGCGGCGACAGCGCCCCGACTGCGTTTGGGTTGCTCGCTGGCGGCGAGTGGGGCGTGGTGTTCCCCGAGGCCGCGCTGCGTAAGTGGTTCAATGCTGAGGCGCGACCGGACGAAGTCGCTACGCTGTACGCGATCCTGGGAGTGCCCTCCAGCGCCCCGGACGCCGACATCAGGGGCGCATACCGCCGCTTGGCGCGCACCTGGCATCCCGACGTGTGCCGAGAGCCAGACGCCGCCGAGCAATTCAAGCGCATCCAGCACGCGTACGAGATACTACACGAGCCGGTCAAGCGGGCGAAGTACGACGCCGGCATGGCGCTCGAGGCGAGTCTGCGCGGGCGTGATCCGGTGGTGATCCCCCTCGCGGCCGATCATGGCTATCGCTCCCCGCTGCGCTGCGGGCTGATCATGGCCGAAGGGCATGAGTCCCTGGGGCGGTTCGTCGTCGAGAACATCATCATGTGGTCGGATATCACCGATGCGCAAGGGCGCGTCCTGGTCACGTCTTGGCCGGCCGGCGCGCAGGCCCCTATGGAGGATTGGAATTGAACACAACGGCTATCGTTCCTGGATCACTGAGCGCGATCGCCCAGCAAGAGCACCAATCGCTCGCTGAATCATTCATGGCCGCGGACGCCATCATCCTCTGCGACACATCGGGGTCTATGTCTGACCGCGACAGCCGGGGCGGAAAGTCCCGCTACGAGGTGGCCCTGGAGGAGCTTGCCCAATTGCAGGCAAAAATGCCGGGCAAACTGGCTATCCTGTCATTCTCGCACACAGTGGTCTTTTGCCCGGGCGGCGTCCCGCAATTCCTGGCGGCCACGACCGACCTGGCCGGCGCGTTGCGATTCGCACGCGTCGCCGACATCGAGGGTATGCAATTCATCGTTATCAGCGATGGGGAGCCGGACGACAAGCGCGCGGCCCTGGCAGAAGCCGCGCAATTCAAGTGCAAAATCAGCACGATCTTCGTGGGGCCGGAGGATGACCAAAGCGGCGGGCGGGCGTTTCTGGTGCAACTGGCCGCCAAGAGCGGCGGCCAGGCAATCACCGCAGACCGCGTCAAAGAGTTGGCAGCGAAAACCGAACAGCTATTGCTGAAGGCGTAACAACATGACAACGGGCATTCTCACTTGGCCGATTTACACCCTCGTCGATGCCTACGCCCCGCGGCCGCCCTTGCATTTTGCGGTTGACGGCATCTTTATGCGCCCCAGCCTCAACGTGGTCTATGGCGCTCCCGGCTCCCTGAAAAGTATGCTCATGGCTGATGTTTGCATGTGCATAGCGATGGGTGAACCGTGGCTAACTGGACTTGTCAACACGGGCCAGAACATCAAGACAACGCAGTGTAACGTCCTGTGGATTGATTTTGACAACGGCAAGCGGCGCACGGACGAACGCCTCGACGCAATCGGCAAGGCATACCGAGCGCCAGAGACGGCGCCGCTTTTCTACTCCTCTATGGCGATGCCATGGCTAGACCTCACCAAAACCGCCATGACGATGGACTTGATAGACCTGATGAAGAATATGGGCATCGGGTTTGTGGTCATGGACAACTTGGGCGTCATCTCTGGCGACTCAGACGAAAACACGATTGAGATGATCCGAGTCATGGGGAACTTGCGGCTGCTGGCAGAACGCACCGGCGCATCTGTAACGGTGATCCACCACCAACGCAAGATGCAGGGCAGCAAGGGCGACTCCCGCAAGGGCGATTCCCTGCGGGGGCATTCCAGCATCGAAGCGAGCCTCGATTTGGCTCTACAGGTCGAGCGTGAAGCGAACTCCGAGTCTGTGACCGTCAGGGCAACCAAGGCCCGCGGGATGGATGTCAAGCCCTTTGGGGCGCTTTTTGTCTACACACAGATGCAGGGGTCAACCGAACTTGATACGGCGCGATTCTATGGCCTGGATGCCGTGGCCGTTGCCAGTGACAAGGCCATCATTGACACGATCTGCGAATCAATCGAGGACTCGCCAAGCGGCAGCCTGAAGCAGACCGAAATCATCAAGGCGGTCAAAGAAGAGATTGAGGGCGTAGGTCAAAACAGGATTCGAGCGATCTTGGCACGGATGGAAGCCTGCGGGGAAATCGTGTGCAGCACGAGCGCGGGCAAGAGCCACGCGAAAGTGTACTCACTACCCGGCCCGGCTCAGTCTCGGATGCCTATATGATGACCGGGGCCTGTAAAGCGAAAGTACCTGTAAAGCGAAAAATGGCTCTTCGGTTTACCGTCAAATGGGTGGTTCGTTTCGCTTTTCGCTTTACCCCCATAAAGGGGGGGTAAAGCGAAAAGCGAAGAATCAGACGAAAAAACCACCCCCTGGGCTCGGTTTACAGCAGTAGTGTAAAGCGACTGTAAAGCGAAAGTAAAGCGAAAAGCGAGAGAGCGATGAACACCCTAGAAACTGCCCGTTCGTGGACGCAAAACGGCTTTTCGGTGATCCCGATTGGGTGGAGATCCAAGCGGCCGGCGTTCGATGCGCTGAAGGCAGTAGGTTCTGTGAACGATGCAGGCAAGCCGGTATGGGAACCTTACAAGACGCGCCGGGCAACTGACAGCGAGTTGTGGCAGTGGTTCGCCGGCCCGCAGCGCAATCTCGGCGTAGTGACCGGATGGGCGGGGCTGGTAGTGCTGGACTTCGACATACGGGACGCGTACGACGCCTGGATGGGATGGGCGGCCGCCGAGAGCAAGCGGGCGGCGGCCATGTCGGCAACCACGTATCGGGTATTCAGCGCCCGCGGCGTGCATGTGTACCTGATCGTCGAAGAGATCGTGGAAAGCTACAACGTGCCAGGCATCGACGTGAAGGCGGCCTGGGGATACGTGCTGACCCCGCCGAGCGTGCATCCGAGCGGGCATCGGTACACCTCGCGGGGTAACGTGATTTCAAGATGTGCACGCCTTACCGATGTGTTCCCGTTTGAGAAGCCGGAGCCGGCATCCGAGATGCTCGAAGTCGTCCAGACGCAAGACCCTTACGATGCGGCAAGCCGGGCAGTCGAATGTGGTGAGGGCGCGATAGCCGCAGCAAAACGCCGCGTGGTGATCTCCGACCTCGTGACAGTGGTAAGCCGAGATCGGGGCGGTGCGTGGGCGCTGTGTCCACTGCATCGGGATACCAACCCCTCGCTGAGGATTTACAACGATGACAGGTGGTATTGTTTCGGCTGTAGGGCTCACGGGGACGCTCTCGATCTCCATGCGGCGATACATAAGCAGACATTGCGCGAGACGATTGCAGAGTTGGCCGAAGCATCGTAACGAAAACAGAAAGAGGAGGGAAACGATGAACTGGCAAGATGATTTCTTGGAGGGGTGCAAAACGGGTAAGGATAATCACCTGAGCCTGGGCCTCGTGATGCTGACTATTGTGTGCTTGCTCATGATCCTGGCTGGGCTACTGATCATCGCCTGCGACACGCCGGCGGCGCTGACGATCTTGGCAAACCTGTTGGGAGGGTGAAGCAATGAAAATCTGCCGTATCTGTCGACAACCGGTCAAGTTCGAGCTCGGGCGCGGCTTCGTCCATGTCGGCGGCGGGGCCTACATGATGCGCTGTCGGGCATGTGGGCGCCAGTTCTCGCCGGCCAAGCCGACGGTCAACTGCCCCGCCTGCAACAGCCGCGATGTAGTGGACGACCATTGCGTCTATGTGGTGGAAGCCGACGACCTGGCCGCGCTGGAGTCGATCCAGCGCGTCGCGGAGAAGCTGCAATGAACATGCGAAATTCTGGCGGGTCGCAGCGGCCCTGGAACATGGCGGATCGGGTATCGGCGCTCGTGATGGCTATCCTCCTCACCGCCGGCGCGGCGGGGTGTTTGATCCTGTCGGTGCTGAATGGAGGCTGAGCAATGAGCCACACCTCTGCGATCCTTGAGCTGGCGCGTGACGGGCTTACATCGCAGCAGATCGCCGTCCAGCTGGGCATGTCTGACTCTGGCGTGCGCAATGCGCTCTGCCGGGCGCGCCAGGCCGGCGAGATCGAGGCGTCGGGGCGCGTGCGTACCGTGGGACACGCGTGGAGCGACGAGGATAATGCGAAGCTGCTGGCGCTGCGCGCGGCCGGTGTGACGGTTGCGGCATGTGCGACGGCATTAGGTCGAACGACGGGCGCGACCGGAAAGCAGTTGGGGAAACTTGGGGCGACTAGCGTGGAGAAGTGCGGCGATGAGCAGATCAAAACGATTTGGCAGCTTTCGCCGCTCCACCAGCGCACGCTCCGCCGGCTGAAACCGGAATGGTTTTTGTAGGAGGAAGTTGGTAATGGCGACGGGAAAATTATGGCAAATCGTGGGCGACCCGCGCGCCTCGATTTCGGTTGGGCTGAGGGCCTACGTAATCAAAAATCATCATTCACCGGCCTGTGTGCGGGTACCTGCGGCAACGCTGGGCGACCCAGTAGAGCAGATTGACGGCGTGCGGGTTATCCTGGACGACACGATTCAGCCTGGGCATTACATGATGTGCGAGACGGTACAGGAGGGCGCGAAATGAGCGCCGAATCGCTACCGTCGCCGGCCTCTCTGTTGCCCGTCCCGGCCTGGGACAGGCTCACCACGCCACGCAAACGAGGCAAGCGGTATGCTGAGACCTTTGAGCCGCGAGGGCTCGCTACGGCGGCCCTGGCGCATTTCGGCACATGGCGGGCCGTCGCCGAGGCGCTTGGTCACAGCGCCGGCTACTGGAATCACATCGCACGCGGCGACCGGCACATGAGCCGGCGCGAGGAGAATGACCTGCGCCTGCGCCTGGGCCTCGCGCCGCGTGGCGTGACGAAGATCGAGCGGATGTCGAAGCGTGCGCTGACACGCTATCTAATGCAGAGGAGAGAAATGCGATGAATAGAGTTCAGTGTCGCGGCGGCTGCGGTCGGTTGGTCATTGCCGGCCAGGACGGTGACATTTGCCGGAAGTGCCGGCGCGAGGTGAAGCGTGGCGAACGCAAGGCAAAGCAGCGGGTGCGCCGGCAGAGGGTGCTCCCAACGGTGGAAGAGCCGTGAAGAAGATCGCTCTGGCCCTGGTCAGCGTGGTCGTGGTCGCCGTGATCGTGGCGACGAGAAGGCGGAAGAAGTGGAGCGTGGAGCTATGACGGATAAGAAGCGCGTGACTGTTGCGTCCATCGTTGAAGCGTGGCTGAAAAGCAATGGGTACGATGGCCTCTGCACAGAGGATTGTGGCTGTGGCCTCGAAGATCTGATGCCGTGCTGCGAAGACTGTGGCGGCTGCGAGCCAGGATACGCGCACACTGCTACGGGGCTAGAGGGTGATGTAGACGTAGACGCGGGAGAAACCTACTATTCGCCGGAGCCTACGGAGCAGACGCCATGAAGAAGGTTGCTCTCGCCTTGGTCGGAGTGCTGATCGTTGCTGTTGCCGTAGCGGTGGCAAAGCAGTTGAGTTCGGAAGCCATGGCCGTCATCGTCGGCATCGTCTGCGGGATCGGGGCCAGCGTGCCGGTGAGCCTCGCGATGCTGGCGCTGTTCAACGAGCGGGAGCAGGCGCAGGAGGCACGCGAGGCCGACCGGGCGCGAGAGCGGGCGCGAGAGTCGCGGCAGTTGACGATCAACGTCTACGGCCCGTGCAACATCGGGCCGGGCGGGCGCGTCGGCATGGCGTATCTGCCGCCGGCGCAGTTCCGGCCGCGCGAGGAATGGCGGCTGCTGCCGCCGGGAGGTGAGGAATGAGCGACTTCCGCACCGAGACCACCGAGTACACGCCGACCCGCGCCCAGACCGTCCAGTCTGACGTACTGGTGCCGCTGGCCTGGTCATTCGTGGCCGGCCTGCTGTTGGGCGTCGCGGCCGGCATCGTCGCGGCATGGCAAGACTGGGCACAGCCGGCGAAGGTAGGTCTGTGCGTGTTCGGAGTAGTATGCATCGGCGGCTATATCATCATCAGCGCGGACGTGCGGCGTTCGTGGTGGGCTGAGAAGACCTCCACGGCGACGCCGATTGAGCCGCCGGCCGTTGTGGCCCAGCCGGCGCGCGTCGTGGATAGGCCGGTGCTAGTCAATGCGCGGCGCGACCGGCCGGCGCAGGCTGCGGTGTCATTTGCCGAGTTCGTGCGCGGCTGCGACGTGGGCGGGACGGCTGAGGGGCGCTGGCTGCCGATGCTGGACGAAGCGCAATATGACGCCTGGCGTGACGCGCTGATTGACGCCGGCTGGGCGGCGTGGAATAGCCGGGAGCATCGGCACGGCTGGCGGCTGACCGCGCCGGCCGGTGACATCCTGGCCGCGATGGACGATGGCGGCGAGTCGGTGTGTGAGTTCGTGGCGGACTTGCTGAGGTGGTGACCCCCCCCTACCCTGCTCAAATTGGTGCGCTGGCCGTGCGGGGGGCGGCATGGCGCACGCACGCACCAACCGCACGGAGGTGATGACGATGTGGTGGCTTTGTGGAGCGATTGTAGCGGCGGTCGCGGCGGGTGGCCTCCTCGCGTGGTGTTGCGGCGCGGTTGCCGGCCGCTGTGACGATGAGCTCGAGGTCGCGCGGCAACGCGAAGCGGCCATGCACGAGCGCGACGTGGAGTGGTGGTCGCTGATGGACGAGGCCGCGCTGGACGCGGCGAGAGAGGGGGATTGCAATGCCTGACACTTGTGAGACGTGCCGTTGGTTCTGCATGCTCGATACCATCGCGTGGGAGGGGCAATGCGAGAGCGGCGAGTCCCCGTTCTATGGGCAGTCCGTGTCGGCTGACTTCTGCTGCCCGTGGCGCAAGGCGAAGGAGGACATGCGAGCCATCGTCGCTGTCGTCGTCTGCGTCGTGATCGCGGCGCTGGCGCGTGGTCGCCGGCGCAGGAAGGAGTATTGCCTACTATGAGCAAGGGTAGTTTCATCGGGCAACCTGTAATGCCCTACGTGGGCATGAACACCGGCGTTACTGCGCCATCGCAACCGTGCCTGGACGAGAACAACAGCTATCACCCGGAACGCTGCGACC
>Ga0255342_1003827_pt1 | contig 16201 bp, 12 predicted proteins | sample wastewater_treat_3_FD_192416 | JGI IMG/M metagenome (GOLD analysis project Ga0255342, IMG submission 192416) | Wastewater microbial communities from Lulu Island WWTP, Vancouver, Canada - plant14 | ecosystem: Engineered > WWTP > Wastewater > Unclassified | place: Canada: Vancouver, British...
TATCAGTGCCCATGTTTTCATCGACTCATGCTTCAGATTCCTGGTTACAATTACTCAAAAGCAAAGTCAAAGACAAGCTCTCTATCACTGGATTTTTCTAGGGTCTATCGAAAAGTGAAACGGAACCTTGTGAACAGGTAGGTGTGTATACTGGGCGATCCGTATTACGTTTACTTTTGGTAGGTCTGATATCGTTGTAGTGAGAAATTATACAAGGCCGTGACAAGGTGCCCGTATGGGTATTGAGATGGAACGCATCTCGCGTTCCATCTCAATCCGGCGTCCAATGTTAGTGTTTTATCGGGATTAATAACATTTCGTTCGATCTTATGTCCAATATCAGGATCTACCTTATTAAAACTAATTAAAAGATGAAACTATCTTATTATTTTTTTACGAAGAGATGAAATGTCGGATTGAATAAATTGTGCAATTTCGCACTATTTATTCAATCGCGACATTTTTGGAACTGAAATCCTCAAACTTCTGCTGACAGCCATGCAGACGGTATTGTAAATAAGTATTATCTACAGAATAATGCTGAAACTGAAAATGATCTGTTGAAGGGAAAATACCTCTTTTCTAGTGTGGATTACATTGAAGAACGTTTAAGACAAGTAAAGCAAATTGGATGGTACATTTATGTTTCCTTATTGTTTAGAGTAAGAGGTCAATTATCCAAGGACGAAAAAGCAAAAGGATTTATTCACAATGAATTTACCAACCATATGTTAAAGTATATCGATGATAATAATGATTCCATTCCTAAAATACTGATGAAGTGGAAATCGATTGAAAGTGATACCTATGCACAACTGGTAGATCAGATGAATTACTTTTTGTACTATAAGTTAAATAATAGACTGGATGAAATAAAGAAAGAAATAGATCAATTTGATCCCGATGCATATGACTTGGTTTTCGAGATGTTTTATGCGATAATAACGGACAGCAAAGAAGCTTATCGGTTAACAATGGAATATTTTAAGCAAATTCCGGATGATGATTTCTTTGTAATATATGAGTGGCCTGTATTTAAACTGGTTCGAGCAAAAGAAGGCTATATAGAATACTTTAAACACCGAATAGAAAACTTTGGAAATTCAATAGAATCGGATATAATAGATAAGTAGAATTGTTACCGATGAAACCGTGAAAGATAAAGAAACTAAAAGTGAATCGGTTACAATAGAAATAGGTGGTATTGAATACCTCCTTGCGTAATTAGATTCAAATATTAATAAAAAATGGCATATCAAATGCCATTTTTTATTTGGTTACGTCTTGCGCCAGGTGGCGGGGGAGAAGAGGATCAGGACGGGGTAGATCTCGAGCCTGCCCATGATCATCGCCAGGCACATGATCAGCTTGGTGCGGTCGTGCAGGTGGGCATAATCAACAGCTGGTCCGAGCAGGTCAAGATCACCGCCGACATTGTTCAAGGTCGAGATGACGCCGCTAAAGGCACTGGCAAAGGTTTTGGTATCAAGGCTGATCAAAGCCAGAAGCACCAGGAAGACTCCCAAATAAGTCATCAGGTAAAAGGCGATGCTGCGCTGTTCCTGATTCCCCAGCTCTCTGCCCTCAAATTTGATCGGTACCGCCCGATCAGGATTGACCATGCGGCGGATTTCCTGCCGGATCGACTTGAGAAAGACAGCGATCCTGGCGACTTTGAGCCCTGAGCTGGTTGAGCCGCTCATACCGCCTGAGAACATCAAAAAGAGCAGAACAACATGGGTGATGACGGGCCAGGGTTTAAAATCCACGGTGGTGTAGGCGGTTGTGGAAAGGACCGAGGTGACGGTGAAAAAGACATCTTTGAACATCACCCCAGTATCCTTGTAATAAGGTATCAGGCTGAAGCCAATGATCAGGACCGCTAAAACGACGATACCCAGATACCAGCGGAGTTCTTCACTTTTGAGCACTTTCAGCCCTTTGCCAATGACGATCAGGTAGAAGAAATGATAGCTCATACCAAAGACGAGCATGGCAATTGCCAATACGATCTCTACGTAGCTGCTGCCATAATGCGCAACTGAATTGGGATAAAAATTGAAACCGCCGGTGCCAGCCACACCCAGAGAGAGTAAGACGGAATCGAACCAGGGTACACCGCCCAAACGCAGCAAAAGCACCATGATGAGCGTCATCGTGATCATCGTACCGGTAAGGATGTAAATGGAACTGCTGACACGGGATTCAAGCTTGCCAAAAGTTGGGCCCGGCAATTCGGCACGCATGATGAAGATGCCTTTGGAGCCAAAGGTGGGCAGGATGCTGACGATAAAGACCAACATTCCCATACCGCCCAAAAGCAGGCTGAAACTGCGCCAAAAGAGTAGAGAACGGGGTAAACTGGTAAGGCTGGCTCGCAGGACACTGGCTCCCGTGGTCGAAAACCCGCTGGTTGACTCGAAAAGCGCATCGGTAAAAGAAGTTACTGCTCCACTGAAAACGAAGGGCAAAGCGCCTGCCAGCGAGATGAGCCCCCATGCCAGAGCGACCAGAACTATACCTTCGCGGGCATAAAAGGAATCATCCTCCGGGCGTTTGTAACTTAAAAGCCAGCCGATCACAGCGCTGAGGGCGATGCTATAGATGAATCCCAGAATGATCTGGGCTGACTCCCGGTAGATAAGGCAGACGATGATGCAGGGCAGCATCAGAGCGGCGACCACCATCAGAATTCGACCAAGCAAGAAGCGGATCATGCCCAGGTTCATTGGGCTTCTCCGATCAGAATGCCGTCCAGTGTCGTCACGCGCTTGCGGGCGCTGACGATCAAAACCCGGTCGCCCGCTTCAATTTGGTCGGTACCTTTGGGGATGATGCGCTGCCGTCCGCGCAGGATGTTGGCGATGACGATCTCCGGCTCGATCTTGAGCTCCATGATCGGGGCTTTGGTGACGTCGTCGCCTTCTTCGGCAATAAATTCGAGGGCCTCAACGCCTTCCGGTGAGAGCCTTGAATAAGTTTCCAGGGCTGAGCCTTCTGTTTTTTCGTGCGAGCGAATATAGCGGATGATGACATCGCCGGTGCTGATATGGGGAGTGACGACCAGGTCGAGCCCTTCCGGGTCGATCAGTTTGACCAGTTCGCTGCGGTTGACCTTGGCGATGGTCTTTCGGACGCCTTGGGCGTGCGCAAAGAGGGATAACATGATGTTTTCTTCGTCAATATTGGTAAGCGCGACGGCGACATCGTAATTGCCGATCCTCTCTTCGCGTAAAAAGCGTTGACTGGTGCCATCGCCTTGAATGACCTGAATGTTAGGGTGGGCGATCGCCAGCCGATTGGCACGGTCGATGTTGCTTTCGATCACTTTGATCCGTACTCCTCGGTCAAGCAAGGCAGGCACAAGGTAGTGGCTGATGCGACTGGCTCCGACGATCAGCGCCGAGCGCCAGTTGCGGGTAGGATGACCACAAAGGCGACTGAATTGATCGATCGCGCGTCGCTCTCCGGTTAGTTGAACATAGTCGTCTTCGTAAATAACAGTTGGACCTTTCGGGATGACAGCCTGGAATTTACGTTCGATCACACAGAGGAGCAGCTCGGGGATCTCAGAGCGCAGTGAGGCCACCGTGCGCCCGATTATCGGCGCGTTGTGATTGACGCGAATGTTTACCAGCGTGACGCGTCCATTGCCAAAGGGCTCAATGCTGCTGGCGTAAGGGTAGTCGAAGCCGCGCACGATGTCCGCCGCGGTAAGCGCGTCGGTATTGATGAGGAGATCAATGCCCAGTTCCTTTTTGAAGAAGGGCAGGTCATTGGCATATTCGGGACCGCGCACGCGGGCAATGCTGTATTTCGCGCCAAGGCGATCGGCAATGATGCCCGCTATCAGGTTGGTTTCGTCTGAGGGAGTAACAGAGATGAAGACATCGCAGGCCTGAACATCAGCTTCCTGAAGAATCTGACGGGCGGAGCCGTTGCCGACGACACCGCGAATATCGAGGTCTTCGGTCAGGTCTTCGACGACTTCACGACTTTGATCGATCAGGACAATTTCGTGTCCTTCATTCGCGAGATCACGGCAAAGCGCCGTGCCAAGCTTTCCACCACCAACGATCACAATTTCCATAACATCGCTTCCTTTCAAAATCCGCATTAATTTTATCTTATTCGGGAATTGTTGAGTGTGATCTACGCAATATCATTTTCTCCGATGGATGGGTAATATGTCTGTCGGGGCAAGCTGGACTGCGGTTGGTATTGGAAACCTATTTAAGGTTCCATTTGTAGGGGCGGGCCGCTGCGCCCGCCCGTGATATGTGATGGAAATTTGTTTATCGAACTGTAATCCCATGCTTTAAAAGATTAACCTTCATGGAAAAAACGCATGATCTTATGATAACCTGTTGATGTTTATTCGGGTGGACGTAGCAAGAGGACTCTAGTGGTATTCCACCCTTGCAATACTACCAAGGTTGGTCATACCCAAAAGATAATGACATAGACACAATAGAATTAATCATTCACATTTCGGCTCGGAACGGATTAAATTCAATGTAATCGAATGTAAATGAAGCGTCCTCAGTTGACCTCAGGATATGATCGTAATAACCTCTTTGCCAGAATTTTGTTGGCAATCTTTCCCAACCATTCTCCTGGGCTTGTTTTCTGTACATTGCAATGGAGATCGTTTTTATTTTGCGTACCAAATCGGAAAGGTTGGGAGGATCGGAAAAGTTTTCACCTTCCATAAGGTTGATCAAAAGATGGACATGGTCTGGCATGATCTCAAATTTAGTGATCTCAACATTTTGGTTATGTTCAGAAAAACTGGTTAGAAAATCATAGAGAATCTTTCCGAAGTCGGAAAGTTCCACGCCACTATTCTCCAGTTTTCCCAGTAATCGAAATCGGTTTTCCGTGACAATCACAACATGGTAATAACCAGGAGTATTTTATTGATAGCCTTTCAGTCGCAATGAATTTTTTCTCTTTGGCAAGGGTTTGTTCATATTCAAATTATAGACCGTAAAAGCAGTTTTAGTGTAGGCTGAATTGTATAAATATTGTGTTGTGAGTGATAGCAATTGACCGATTCAAATGTAAGGGCGGACATGGCAGTCCGCCCGTTGGTGTGGAAAATTAAACCTGGTATTCCTTGATATTCCAGTTATTTTTATCCATTCCGGGCGACGGGCGGGCACAGCGGCCCGCCCCTACCGTTAAAGAAAATCAATATGGGTGAAAAATTACCCGTTTTTCGTTACACAAAGCAAATAAAATTATCGAATATGTTGTCTTGAGGTAATACGTTTTTCTACCTGGAATGGTTTTTTGATACCGTGAAATATTGTTGTACCGAAATCGATATGGTCACACACCGACGGGCGGGCACAGCGGCCCGCCCCTACAGAAACAGTCACCTGTGAATGTGCCCAAAGAGCACAGAAGCCATCCCCAAACAAAACAAAACGGGTGAATTTTCACCCGTTTTGTTCGTTATGCAAAGTTAAATTGTCTATATTTTCTGAGCGATCTCGTCCAGCGCCAGCGCGAGGAAGGCGTCAATGGACATTGCGCCTGGGTTTTCGCCGCTGCGACGGCGGAGGGCGACCTGACCCTCTTCCATCTCACGGTCACCAATGACGAGCATGTAGGGATATTTCTGCTTCTGCGCGTTGCGAATCTTGGCGTTCATGCGGTCAGAACCATCATCAACGCTCACGCGCAAGCCTGCTTTTTTAAGTTTCGCGGCAACTTCATGCGCGTAGCCGTTGTGACGGTCAGCAATCGGGATGAGCATGACCTGCTTGGGCGAAAGCCAGACAGGGAAAGCGCCGGCATAATGTTCGATCAAGACGCCAAAGAAGCGTTCCATGCTGCCGAGGAGGGCGCGGTGGACCATATAGGGGCGGTGCTCCCTGCCATCTTCGCCGATGTAGCTGAGGTCGAAGCGTTCCGGCAGGTTGAAGTCGAATTGAATGGTCGAAAGCTGCCATTCCCGACCAAGGGCGTCCTTGATCTTGAGGTCAATTTTTGGACCATAGAACGCGCCGCCGCCTGCGTCAACCTCGTAGGGGATGCCCATGCGTATCAGGGTTTCTTCCAGAGCGGCTTCGGCATCGCGCCACATCTTTTCGTCACCGACGCTCTTTTCGGGCTTGGTGCTGAGATAAGCCTGGAACTCATTAAAGCCAAAGGCGCGCAGCATGTCAATGCTGAAGTTGAGCGTAAAGTCGATCTCGTCTGGCATCTGATCCGGGCGGCAAAAGTGGTGGGCGTCGTCCTGGGTGAAGCCGCGGACGCGCATCAGACCGTGCAAAACGCCGGAGCGTTCGTAGCGATAAACGGTGCCCTTTTCAGCAAAGCGCAGCGGCAGGTCGCGATAGGAGCGCAGCTGGCTCTTGTAGACATGCAGATGGAAGGGGCAGTTCATCGGTTTGATGTAGTATTCCTGGTCTTCGATCTGGATGGGAGAATACATGTTCTCTTTATAGAAGCCGAGATGACCGCTGGTCTCCCAAAGGCTGGCTTTGCCCATGTGGGGGGTATAGATCAGGTCGTAATCGTTGGCGATGTGCTGATCGTCCCAGTAGCGTTCGATCTGGTGGCGGATCATGCCGCCGTTGGGGTGCCAGAGGATCAGACCCTGACCGACCTCGTCGTTGCTGCTGAAGAGGTCAAGCTCCTTGCCGACCTTGCGATGGTCGCGTTTTCGGGCTTCCTCGAGCTTCCAAAGGTAATCTTTGAGCTCGTCCTTGCTCTCCCAGGCGGTGCCGTAAATGCGCTGCAGCATGGGGCGGTGCTCGTCGCCGCGCCAGTAAGCGCCAGCAACGTTGAGCAGTTTGACGGCTTGCCCGTTGATCTGGCTGGTGTTCTCAACGTGAGGACCGCGGCAAAGATCGACGAATTTACCCGATCTGTAGATCGTGATCGGCGCTTTTTCGTCGGTAGGGTTGCCGTCATCGTCCAGGTTGCCGCTCTCAAGCCCTTCGATCAGCTCGAGTTTGTAAACCTGATCTTTGAAAAGCTCTTTTGCGTCTTCGGCGGAGATCTCTTCGCAGATGAAGTCTGATTTCGCTTTGATCAGTTCCTTCATCCGGTTCTCGATCGTTTCGAGATCGTCCGGGGTTAGGCTGCGGGGCAGATCGAAATCGTAATAGAAGCCGTCATCGATGGCGGGCCCGATGGCGACCTGTCCGTCCGGAAACATTTCCAGAACGGCTTCTGCCATGACGTGGGCAGTTGAGTGGCGGATCCGATAAAGTTGTGAACTTTTGTAATCCTCTTTTTTGTTTGACATTCTTCCTCCATGCCGGTTGTTTGTGAGATTTTTCGAAAGGGCTCTTTGCACAACCGTGTCTTAAAACAAAAAGACCCTCGCCTGGGGCGAGAGACTTCTCACGCGGTTCCACCCAGATTGCTCCGATGGGAGCATCTCGTTGTGCCGATAACGGGGCGACCGTTTCCCTTACTTGGACGGACCGTTGGGGGTCAGGCTGGCAGGTGGTTTTCGGAAGCTTTTCTCGATCGGTTCACACCATCCCGATCTCACTGAGAGATTTTGGGCGACTTACTCTTCCTGCGTTTTAGCGTTGGGACAAATATATCGCTGTTTTGAGCGAAACGCAAGGATTTATACAAGGGAAAAAACTCGTTTGCGATAAAAACGCGTTCTCGTGCATTAACAAATTGAATGCAGTAAAAATTCAAATTACTAAGCGAAAGCGAAAGGAAATAAAAATGAAAACAAGAAAATTTGGATTAGTGATAGGACTTCTGCTTATAGCAGTAATCGCTGTTGGCGGCTTCTGGCTGCTGAAAAACCCGGTTGGTTATATTTCGATCGATGTGAACCCAAGCATTGAAATGTCATATAACCGACTGAATAAAGTTGTTGCCATTCAGGGTGTGAACCAGGACGGCAGATCAATTCTTAATGGTCACAAATTGGTCGGTCAGGATATTGACGACGCGATCGAAGAAATTGTTGAAGCGCTTCTATCCAGAGGTTATCTGACCCAGGAAGGCTCAAGGATCTTGTTCAGCGCGGATGACAGCAACAGTTCCCAGGAACTTTTGACCAGGATCAAGTACGAAGTTGTCTATTGGCTGAAAGAGTATTACGAAAATACCGATGTTATTTCACAAACCTTTGATCTTGACAAGGACGAACGCGCGTTGGCAGATAAATATGGCATCTCTTATGGTAAGTTCGCAATCCTGTTGGAATTGATCGACGATGCCGATGATATCGAATCTCTGCTCGCAAGCGGTTTCATGGATATGACCATTGGAGAACTGCTCGACTACCTGCGTGAAAATGATATCGATCTTGATGATCTCGACATCGACTGGGATGATGACGATGACGACATGGACGACGACGATGATGATGACGACGACATAGACGATGATGATATGAACGACGATGATGATGACGACGACATGGACGACGACGATGATGATGACGACGACATGGACGACGACGATGATGATGACGACGACAATGACGATGACGACGACTGGGACGACGACAATGACGACGACGACTGGGACGACGATGATGATGACGACGACTGGGACGACGACAATGACGACGACGACTGGGACGACGATGATGATGACGACGACTGGGACGACGACGATGATGACGGAGATGATGATTAGTAACTTTACAATTTAGGACGAGTCAGTGATAATGGAGGAGGAGTAAAAACTTCTCCTCCAAAGTGTAAAGAACTATGATCCTTTTTACCGTTATCAATGGCAGTCCCCCAAAAAGAGCGCCGATCAAATTGGACGAAAGTCTGATCGCTCGGATCGGCATGGATGACGAAGAAGCTTTTTTAGAACTTTACCAAAACATCAATCAACCCCTTTTCGCCTTTATCCTCGGTCTGGTTGCAGACTTTCACGAAGCGCAGGACATCTTACAGGAAACCTATCTGAAGATCCGTTCCGCGGCTCATCTCTACCAACCACAGGGGAAACCAATGGCATGGATCTTTACCATCGCGCGAAATTTGGCAAGGATGCATTTTCGTCAAAGCCAACGCGTTGCTGATGAATCCATTGAGGATGTTGATGCGGAAGCGCTTTTCTCTTCGGAGTTGGATCAACAGGACCGTATTGTCATGAAAAACCTGCTCGAGAAGCTGGATGAAGATGAACGAACAATTATCCTGCTTCATGCAGTTTCGGGTTACAAGCATCGCGAAATATCCCAATATCTGGAGAAACCACTATCAACCGTTCTCTCGCGTTATAACCGGGGGATCAAGAAACTTAGAAAAATATTAGAGCAAGCGGCAGCCTAAGATGAAGAAGCGACAAATTATTCAATCAATCCAAAGAAATGTGGATAAACTGACCCCTGATGTTTATCAATATGTTGCTAATGCCCCCGTGCAGAAGCTGCCCTTCCATGATGCCATTACAGCCCAGCCCAAACAAGATCAAACGGATTCCAAACGCAAGATAAGCCCGGTGTTGCGCCTCGCTCCCGTTTTCGCGCTACTGGCGCTTGTTTTGTTCTCTTTCACCATGTGGAAGCAGTTGATGACCGTTACGGGTGTGGTTGGACTGGATGTTAATCCCAGCATCCAGATCGATGTCAATCGCTTTGACCGTGTTATTGACGTCAAACCCCTGAACAATGACGCGATACCGATCATCCATGGCATCGCATACAAACAAGTGAAGCTCGAATATGTTGTGCGCTCGCTGGTCGGCTCAATGTATTACCACGGCTATTTGCAGGACCCTGAAAGCGCGATCTTGATCTCGGTTGAAAGCCGTGATGCCAAAAAAGCTGCTTTTCTGGAGAAGCAAGTGTCCATCGAAATCTCTGAATTGGTCAGTCTGGATGTTAGCCAGGTCTACAGCCAGATCATACCGATCGAGCAGATCGATAAGCGCTCGGAGGAATATGGCGTTTCGTTCGGGGTGCTGAACCTGGCAAGAATGGCTCATGAAAAGTATCCCGAGTATTCAATGGAAGAGCTTTTCAGCCTGCCGGTGTCTGTTTTGTATGAAATAGCGCATTCAGAACCAGGCACATATAAGCCTGATCTCGATACCCCTGAAGATTGCGGCGGTATTGATAACCCCTGTAAAATAAATCTCCCGTTGATCATGAGCCCTGATGGAATGGAAATGCCGCAAGCGACAACAACGCCAACTTCCCCAATTTACTATGACGATGATGAGTGGGACGATGATTAAGTCTCTAATCTTCCGCATAAAAGAACCCGACTGTTAGGCCGGGTTCTTTTTCTCGATAAGAATATCTAAATTACTTATCTAATTTGTACCTTCAGGCGCGTCCTGACTTGCCACAGCTTGTGATGGCATGGCACTCGTTTCGCTCATCTCTGACTTCCTGAACTTTTTCCAGGCATGCATTGCCAATGAAAGCGCAATGACGCCATAAGATACGAAGACACGGAAATATTCTCCTACCTGGGCGTTGTTGAAGAGTACTTTGCCAGCCTGAGGTGCCACAATAAATAGCGTGTGGAATAAAATTACGCCAATAATGGCTTGTTTGTTGGTCGCTTTTTGAACTGACGCACCACCAACCAGCAGAGCTGCAATCGCGAATTGCGCTATCTGGGTATGAGCCCCGTAAGTTGAGAAGGTGCCAATATTCTGCAGGAATATCAGTTGACCCCAGCAAGCGAGGACGGTCGAAATGACCATCGCCAGAACGCGGGTTTTATCTGCGTCGATTCCGGACGCGCTGGCCACGCTCAGGCTTTGTCCCACTGTGCGCATATTCTGACCCAAACGGGTGGAAAGGATTTTCTGATTGAACCAGCACAAACCCGCGATCAGCAGGAAGGGCAGCACTGGAAGTTTAACAAAGAGCATCACTTCTTCAATGGCGGGCACGTAGGTCAATGCGTAAAGTACTCCATAGACTAGGAGCAAGACAATTGGTTTTATGACTGCCGATCCTTGTTTTTTTTCTACGATTGCCTGAATGAGCTTAACGATCTGTATGATCGTTAACACGATCAGAACGGCAGTGAATGCATTTAAGAGTGCCAAACGATCGGTTGAGAGAAAGCGCTCAACAACGGGGATGTAAGAGATGCCAAAGGCGAGAGCAGTGATGCCAAAGAGTATCAAATCATCACGGGTGATCTTGCTCTTTTTAAGCAGGTGCAAGATCAGCTTGACCAAGGTTACAGCGAGGATGACATAGAAAAAGACAGTTACGATGTCGACCATACGGACAGCGTCAATGGAATATTTAAGATTGCCTGTGAGATCGATCGTATTTTTAACCCCGACGCCGTGGGAAATGATCAGTTTGGGATTGTTGACAGGGATCACACCGCCAATTAGTACCAAAAAGAGAAGCTGGTAGAGACCATCAGCAAAAAAACCAAGGATCAAACCAGCGATCATTTCTGCGCCCTTCATTCGGTTGAAGAGTTTTCCGACCAAATAGCCAAAGAAGGCTGCGATCGGTGAGGCGATCAAAACTGCCAGTCCCATCCCTCCTGTGCCCCCAAAACCCCAGTATACAACCCAGAAAACAGCGATCTGAGCCGCGATCGCGCCAATTACGATACCAAAGTTCAAGCCCAACCCAGCAACCACTGGGATGATCAATGCCAGAACGGTGAAAGTATTACGGGTGATTCGGGTGAAGACGCCGTCAACGATGAAGGTCATCGGACTGCCTGAAAGTAAGATCGCGCCAAAACATATGATGGCAAAGGCGATCATTACCTTATTGTCAAAGAGGAAAGAACCGAGACTTTTGAAAATTCGAGTTTTCTGGTTCATTGATTTCCTCCTTTCGTTTTGGACAAGGCATAGAGGATGATGCCGTTGGAGATGATAATCCGAAGTACTTCAGGCAGGGCTCCAATCTCAACGACTTTGTTTACAACTGGTAGCGCAGTGACTAAGATGCCCTGGAAAAGCAGAGTGCCGATCAGCACGTTTGAGATATTTGCTCTGTGTACTGTGGCTCCTCCGATCAGAATAGAGGCAACACTGGCAAAACCCATCATTAACGGAGCATTGTAAAGCTGTAAGAAGCCATAAGTCTGGGCATAAAGGATGATCCCGACCGCGCCAAGCATGGTGGATATGGCTGTTCCCTGTATACGTTTCCTGTCAACATTGATGCCGCTTGAAGTGGTGAAAAGTTGGTTCTCACCTGCACCGCTCATGGCAATTCCCATTTTGGTGCGGAAGAAAAGCCAAACAAGGAAGCAGAGCAAACCGAAAACCAGGATTAAACCTATCGGAACAGTCAGGTCGCCTACCCGAAAAGCGAGCCATTGCAGCCATTTCGGTTGGGTTGCTTGGACGACATCCGGGTTGCTGAGCAAACCGCCAAAACTCCCCGCCAAACTGGCAGTGTTGCGCAGTCCCTGTCCTTGCAGGGGCCATCGCAACTCACCATTTTTGAATGCGAGCGAAAGCCAGACGATATTCATAAAGGCGATCACCGAAAAACCGACATAGGTGGAAACTGTCATCTCGGAACCCTTGACCCGGTTTAGCAGCATACCATAGATCGTTCCCAAAGCTGCAGCAAAGACCACGCCAAGAGCCAGTGCCAACAGAAGCGTCATCCAGGGCGCGCCAGCACCCATAGAAGCATCCCAGCCACTAATAAAGCTGATCTCCATCGCTAAAACCGCGCCGAGTAATCCAGAGGAAATACCAAGTGAGACACCAAAATTCAAGCCAATGCCAGATTGAATTCCAGGCACCATCGCAAGAACGAGAGTGCCATACATCAGCCAGCGTCTGAGCACGTCGCTTACCAGGGCTGCGGGCGAAAAACCGAGCAGGATCGAGCTGATCACCAGGAGAATAAAGAAGACACCGATGATCAAACGGGGTAGGCCAATATTGTCGTAAAAGGTCTTTAAAGTTTTCATGCGGCAGCCTCCTCCCTAACACCTGCCATAGCAAGACCAAAAGCAGCATCTGGATCGTCTGGTTTCATCACTGAGAAGACTTTGCCTTCGGAAACGATTGCTATTCGGTCACACAAAGAGCGAAGTTCAACCAATTCGGAACTGATCATAACAATGGTGGTGCCCAGTTCGCGGTTGATCTTGGTCAGATATTCCAGAACCAACTTTTTGGCACCAATGTCAATGCCACGGGTGGGTTCGGAGACGATCAAAATACGCGGAACCATGGTGATTGCTCTGGCAAGGCAGACTTTTTGTTGATTGCCACCGGAAAGACTTCCCACGGTTTGCGAGGGTCCTGTACAGCGGATATCGAGCAGTTTGATCATGTTTCTGGTATGCTCATCTGCCTTGGCTTTGTTCAATATCTTTAGTGGTCCGATTCTGGTCAGGAATTCATCGTTGATCTGCATCGCGGAGAAGATGATGTTTCTTTCAATGGATTCGCCCAATAAAAGCCCAACGCCGCGACGGTCCTCAGAAACAAAGGCGATCCCGTTTCGTAAGGCTTCGCCAAGTCGGGTGAGATCAAGTGCCTTGCCAAACACCAGTACCTCTCCGGCTGTCTCGTAAAGACCCATGATCCCATTGAGGATGCCGATCTTACCTTGACCTGCCAGACCTCCAAACCCGAAGATCTCGCCTTCGCGGATCTTTACGTCCAGTCCTCTGACCTTTTCACCGGGCATGTCGACATGGTAATTAATAAATTCGAGCGCCAGGTTATCATCGCTTAGTTCACGATGGGCAAGGATGTCATCTTCGACCAGCTTCTCAACCTTTCTTCCGATCATAAGCTCGGCAATGTTGGTCAGGGAGCTATCTTTAACCTCTTTACGAGCAACGAATTCGCCATCTCTTAAGATCGTCATGCTGTCAGCAACTGCCATCACCTCCGTTAGCCGGTGGGTGATAAAAATGATCGCGACACCTTTTTCGGAGATCATTCGCATGATCTCAAGCAGCCGACTAGCTTCGCTCTCGGTTAAAACAGCAGTTGGCTCGTCAAAAACGAGCAGTCGAATACCGCTTTTGTCAATTTCTCGGGCGATCTCAACAAATTGCTTGTATCCGATCGGCATACCGGCGACTTTGGTATACTCCTCGATATTCATCATCCCGATGCTATTGAGAGCTTTGCGTGAATCCCGTGACATTTGATCCCAATTCATTTTTTCGAGCAGAGGACCAAAGAATTTGCTGAAGATGGTCTTTTCCCCAATTTCCCTGCCCAACTTAATGTTTTCGGTGACAGAAAACTCGGGAATGAGCATAAATTCCTGATGGACCATGCCGATGCCTTGCTGCATGGCATTGTGAGGCGAATTGATTTGAATCACTTCTCCGTTCAATTTAATCTCCCCTTCGTAGCCACCTGTGGAGAAGATGACCGGCATACCAAAAAGGATATTCATCAAGGTTGATTTCCCTGCGCCATTCTCGCCCACAAGTGCGTGGATTTCGCCGGGTTTGACCCTGAGATTTACATTTTTAAGGACTTTATTTCCGTAATATTCTTTGGAAATTCCTTCCATGGATAGTAAGTATTGCTCTTCCAATAGACTTCTCCTCCTGCTATTTCAAGAATTAGCGCCGGCTTACGCTTGGCAAGCCGGCGCCATGTGGAGTTTATACAGCAGACAAAATCACCCTACTTCGAGAAGTCGTAGAATGGGGCGAGAAGCAGCAAGAAGTTGGGTAGATCAACAGTGATGTTGCCATTCTCATCGGTTTCAGTATAATGAGTCACTTCGAGATTGCCAATACCACGGGCAGCAGCTGCTTCGTTGATTGTGGCTATAAAGGCTTCGGTATCACGGGGATCGGTGACTTCTCCCTCAGCGTACTTGATCGCGAAGCGGACCCCGGCATCAATCATAAGCATGTTGATCGGAACTGGCCAGGTGGACATGCGGGCTTCCTGTCCCTTTTCCTTCAGCTTGATAGCGATCTGGTCGAGCATATACTGAACATCACCTTCATGTCCTTCAACGCTGATGTTCAAACCAGCAGGATAGCCATGATAGGGGCTGGGGCAGCATTGCTGTGGATAGATAGCGCCATTTTCCCAAATGGTGCGAATGAGTGGTTCCTGCATGGCACAGTTCGTGGAGAAGAAAGCTGTGTCCTTGCCGTAGGTTGCGATCTGCCGTGGCACATCCTCGGTAATGAATTGCTGGGCACCGGGGACACCGGCATCACCGGTGGGGTCCGGTGCGTCGACTTCGACCAATTCGATGCCGAGCTCTTCACAGGTTTCTTTCATGATCTCAAGGCGCCGGGCAATGGTCGCGTAAGATAGATGACGGGGAAATGAGTAGTGGATAAAGGTCTTCGCACCCATCTGAGCAGCGAGGGTGGGGATAGTGCGACCCATCGAGATCTCGTCCACTTGCATAACAATATCTGCTTTTTCAGCAATGATTGGAGGATCTTCTGCGGGCACACCAGTGATGAAGACCATATCAGGGCGTGTTTCCTTGACCTTTTCAATAGCAGCAGCAGCACCGGGGATCGCCTGTACAAAGACAATTGCCTTCACAGCCGGATCAGATGCCATCTGGACTGCCTGTGAGATGACCGTTTCGGTTTCGGTCGAGAAGTTGTCAGGATAGGTGGCATGGACGATGATCTCACCATACTTTTTGACCTGATTCATCGCTTCCTGATATTCCTCTTCACCTTGAGAAACCGTCCCGGTAAAAATACCGATCTTGTAGTTAGCTGTCTCTTCAGGAGCGACCTCTTCGGCGACCTCTTCGGAGGTTTCCTCCGCTGGGGGTTGGTCAACCACGTCCGTTGTTCGACAAGCCGTTGCAGAAAATACCAACAGGAAGCTCATCATCAATAAGACCAGTTGAAACAATAACTTCTTTCTTTTCATTTAATTCTCCTTTGGTTGTTAAGAAAAAGACGTATAGTGACTTATTATGGAGGGAATGCCGACTCGCTCTCCACAGTACCAGTCGGTATGTTCCAAGGGTAAGTCTGAACGAGTGTTGTACACGCGTCTGTTAAGATAGTATCATTCTACAAAATGATTGTCAAGGAAAAAAACAAGTGAAAAAAACAAGAAAAAAAACAAAACAATAATAAATAATAACAAAATGATAGAAAATTAATAACAAAAATGTAATGGTCGTCTCGATATTAGAAAAACAAGAGGCTGTCCCAAAAGGGCAGCCTCTATGTATGAAAACAATAAAAAGAAAGTTGCTATGCAGTTGCAAGCTTAGCAATGTTATGAGATATACACAGAATACCCCACTCTGTACTCACATTCTCCA
>Ga0255342_1003846_pt1 | contig 16134 bp, 17 predicted proteins | sample wastewater_treat_3_FD_192416 | JGI IMG/M metagenome (GOLD analysis project Ga0255342, IMG submission 192416) | Wastewater microbial communities from Lulu Island WWTP, Vancouver, Canada - plant14 | ecosystem: Engineered > WWTP > Wastewater > Unclassified | place: Canada: Vancouver, British...
AACCACTACATAAGTAGTGGCATTATGTATTAAGTTACATAGAAAGGAGTGCCAGTTATGGTATATGTATTAAACCAAGACGGACAACCTCTTATGCCTACTAATAGGCACGGTAAAGTAAAACACTTACTTAAAAGTGGAAAACCTACAGGAAAGATTAAAGGTTTTAAAAAATTCGATAAGGTTTCGTATTTTGGAAAGGAATATATTATCAAAGGTCGTATGAGCAGCGGATATGCTATTCTTATGGATGCTGATGGTAACAAGATAGACTTTTCAGATATGCCGAAAGGCTATAAGACACCGAAATTAAGTAATCTTAAGAGAATTTCTGCTCGTAGGAGTGTGATAACAACAATCGCTTAGGCGATTGCATAATTAGAGTAGGTTCGGGCTTCATCCCACGAAGTTGAAGCTTCGGGGTTTTCGCCCGTAGCCTTATATAAAAAGGAGAAATCATTATGGCTTTAGAACACTTTACAGTAAACACTTCGGAGAACAGTAAGAACCTTACGGCTGTTCTTGACGGCAAACAGGTGACCATAGCAAGCGTGGATAAATTAGCAAATACTATTGACAGGGTATTGTCGGTATGGTATCATCAGAAATGTAGTAAGTATTGACTACATAAACTTTCGGAGGATTATTAAAATGAGCTGTAACAAGAATTGTAACTGTGGGCACTCTACTTGCAGAAGGGAGAAGGGGTACAGTAAGAGACGTGTGAATACTGTTCTCAAGCAGATGCGTGGGGAACTTCTCAAGGTTGACGACAAGGGTGACATCCTTGGTATGTCACATATGGTTTCCGCAGTACCTTGCAAGAACGCTGCTTACAGAGCTTTCGTGCGTGGATTTTTCGATAAGAACTGCCGCTACATTTGCGGTAAGGCAGCGAGAATCGTGCGTGTGACAGAGAAGTATGCTGAGCAGAACCCTGCTATTGCTGGTGACCTTAGACGTTATGCAGCTGAGGGGATGTTTGGTATCTATAAGGTATTTTGTGAGCTTAACGTAGCAGGTTTTAAGCACTTCTCTGGGATTGACAATTCCTATAAATATATGGAGAGGCTTGCTGCTGGGGCTGGCAGAATCTTTGAGACTGGCATCCCTTGTGGCTTTGGTGTGGCAGAAAGCCTTGGTCATCTGGACTTTGCGAATACCAGATTTGTTTGTAACAAAGAGAGCGGACTTTCCGCTATGTTTGTAGAGAAGGAAGGCTTCAGTGAGAGAGTTGAAATTCAGAATCACGAGGAGTCGTTCGACTATGAGAAAGCAGCTATGATGCTTCTTCTTAAGGCTACATACGGCGGGAACGGAACTGCTGTAAACATTATTAAGTTTGTGGCGGATGAGCTTCGTCACGCAGACGATTCCAGACTTGCTGCAAAGCAGGCTAAGGAAGCACGTAAGGCTGAGAAGGCTAAGAAACAGCTTGAGGCTGAGCAGGACAAGGCTGAGGCTGTCAAAGAGGATGCTGACTTTGGTGACGGCAACGAGAAGACAGTTGTGGTATCTGCTTCCGCAGAACCTGAACCTTCACCTTCAATGAGTGTAGGCTACCAGACAGAGATGCCCGAGGATGAGTTCTCAGGCGACGACTCGGCAGAGACTTCAAGTGAAGTGCAGAGCAAGTTCGATAAGGAACACGCTCCTGCCCACGAGACAGTTTTTTATCAGTAAGGCTGAAAGGATTTGCCTCCTTTGAGTGCCCCGTACAGCACTTGCCAGTTGTGCGGGGCAAATAGAAAAGGTTTAATCGAGGTTTCGCCGCCTCGTTTGAACATATAGGTTTACCTCCTATGGTTGTCTGCCCGTACGATGCGAACAAGTCGCACGGGCAACTTTGCGGGAATGGTGGAATCGGCAGACACGACAGACTCAAAATCTGTTACTCGAAAGGGTGTGAGGGTTCAAGTCCCTCTTTCCGCACTTGCTACGAAAGGTGGTGTTGTTATAAATTTGTGGCGAAAACCCATAGGCTTGCCTATGGGATGAAAGCCACTTTTCTTTGAAGGGAGATTGACTATACTTCCTTACGAAAGTAGAAATTTACCGCTAATGTGGTCGTTGGACTGCTTGGTAATAAAAGTCCTTGCTCAAATAGACTTATACTTGTATTCCAAAATCTGAAAATGATGTACGACTACAAGCTAAACTTGGAAGCAAGAACCCCACGGGCTTGCCCGTGGGAGTAGTCAGGCAGGGAACGGAGGAAATATTCAACTTCGACGACTACTGGAATGAGTGGGAGTTTACGGAGGACGAAGATTTGCTTGCGAAGAAACACGCAGAGAACCTGCAACCGTCTGTTCAGACACTCTGCTCGTCTTAGGATGCTGGTAACTGGCTGTAAAGGCATTCTGCATAAGACAACGGAGTTCTGGTGGGAATATGATTGATAAGGGAGGCAAGAAGATTGTGAAAGAAGTAAAAGTTGAATTAAACACTGTAGATAAGGTAAAGGCTTTTTGTCAGGAGTCTTGGAAGATTGATGGCGACATTGGCATCAAAAGTGACAGACACATCGTGGATGCGAAGTCGATTATGGGAATTTTCTCACTCGACTTAACGAAGCCGTTAACCCTTGTGGTTGCGGACGACAACACAGATATTTCTTCTCTCAAAGAGTTCTTTGTGGAGGAGAATTAGTACGGAAAGGTTGGTAAATGAGGTGCCGTGACTGAGTATATCGACGTTTTAATGGGAAGAAGTCCAAAGTTGGCAGACTTGTGCCTTCAGGTTGAAGAGGAGTATATGTCAGATGTGCATACGTCCAAGTGGGCGACATATGGCATACACTCTGTCTTTTTATGCGGGGATAGAATCGCATATCAGGCAGAGATACTTCTGGGTGTCGGTATCACTGAGTGCTCCCCTATTGCTTTGTGGGAGGGTGCAGGAACAGCTTACCTTCTGCACTTTCTGATATACGGACCCGAGGATAAGTTTGACCGTAAGGTATGGAAGATTATCGGGGTGGAGCCCGACTATAAGGCGAACATTTACACTCCGATGGACTTTTATGTGAAGTTTGTTTGGAAGGCAGCTGGAGAATTGGAGAAGAAGCTGCTTACATCGGATATTCGCTCGATTTGTCGTCTGACTATGCAGAATTCAAAGTATGTGTCAGGAAAGACAGACTTCAGCGTATATCCTGCTTTTGCTCCTGAATTGAAGGGGGCAAACCCAGGACTTACAATCTCTGAGGTGGTTCAGAGGATGTCTGAGTTATCGACTGAGGATTGCAAAAAGCTGCCGTTGGAAACTCGTGGAGAAGCGAGGTATTGCATCGGCAGAGCTAAGCAGGTTAAAGACAAATTGATTGTATCCACTCATTCTGATGCAAGAGTTAGTGTATTCAGTAGAGGGGAGCATATATTTGACGAAACTTTGCTGGCTACAGAAGTGGGAGGACTTTTACCTTACGACATAGCAAGAATGCGGAGGATACTGGGGCAGTATGACAGGTGAGACGATTGAATACTACTTGGACATATTGAAGCGAGTACGCAAAGGGAAGCCGCCTGTGGACGAGGTAGACATCTATCAGGAGCTGCTGGCGTTTGACTTTGTGTATTCTCTTTCTCTGCTTTATGCAAGAGAGCACGCAGGAGTGGATGACCCTGATTTGGAACTCGTGTGGTCGGATTCGATGCTCTTGGACTGCGGAAAACTCGCACAACTTCTTGCACACGAGATGGCTGCTGATGAGGCTTGGGACGAAGTGAAGGGTGTGTTCGAACCCTTTATCGTTAAACGAATAGAGGAATTCTCCAACGAAGTCGAAACGGCTGAAGAGGAGGTATATAACCCGCCTGTGGGTGGATTTGCTTTCTCAGAGTACGTGAGATTTAAGGAGATGCTGGATTATCTGTATACTTACAGAGGGGCACGAAAGAGTGCTTCCCACGAGCGACTAATGCGTACTATGGCTGACCTACTGCTCGGGAGACCTACGGCTAACGGCTTAGGGGACGGCGACCTTTAAGGAGAGTGACTATGAAAAATTATGAAGTTTACAGTGCATTGTGTAGATTTAAGAACTTGGGGATGTACGGATTCACTCAGGCTGATGTGAATGCTTTGCAAAAGTTCTTACAGGTAGATATGAATGCTCAGTGCAGCAGACAGAATATGGCACGTTATGGCTTCAATGCCGAGCAGATTAAGCGTCAGGAGATGCTTGTGAAGTTGGTAACTCAGAGGATTGAGGTATCCTCGGACGAGGCATTGCAGAAGCACCTTGCTAAGTTGCAGGGTCGTACGACTAAGACGAATGTGCGTAATTTCACGCAGGAACGAGAAGTCACGATGTACGGGCGTCTGCACGACATACCGCACGCACCTTGGCAGCTTTTGAATGGGAAGACTGTTCAGATTCTTAAGAGCGGTGCGGATGAGTACACAGTGCTGGCTCCACAGGTAGTGGTTGTACGAAGAGGAGAACCCCTTGCAGTGAAGGGGGTTGGTGAGCTTATTCGTGCCTGTGAGAATTCGAAGATGGAGATGAAGATAAAGGCGGACTACTTAGACCTGATACCGTGTTACTGTTATTATCAGGCAACAAATATTCCGACTACGATAGACGCATATCTCTGCCTTTTGCGTACAGGCGACAGATACTATGTGTCTTATGAGAAGGTGAAGGATAGCGGGAAGATTTCTGCATCCAGAGCAGATACGACCATTGGCTTTGCCTATGGTGACGATAAGTTGTCCGAGTCTTTATACAAGTATGCTTTATTATCGGTGCTGATGCGTGAGCCTGGTGAGGGGCCAAAAGCAGCACTCGAGGAGTTAAAGGCATATAAGTTTCAGGGCGAGGACTCTCAGAGTCGACTTTCAGAGCTGGAAACCCTCGTTAACAGTGAGGAGTGGAAGAAGAGCGGTGCTTTGGCGGGGGTAATCAATATAAAATTTATACCTGCTGGACAGACAGCGGACTCCTTCGGCGGGTTTGGCGATTGGGGTAATTTTGATGAGTGATTTTACTTATGTAGATAAGTACATAGCGGAGTTCAGTAGAAGAGGCGTGAAGTTCGATGCAGCACGCCTTCGTTCCGTGTTAGGGATTGAGAAGTATAACAAGTTGTTGGACGACTTTGGGGGCGAGGCAAATGGAGTGCTGGAGCTGCATCCGAATCTGTCCAGAACGATTTCAGGTAGAATTCAGACATCGGCTCCGAACGTAAACGGTTTTTCGAAAGAAGCCCGTGATTGTATGACATCCGATAAGACACTTTACAGCGTGGACGTTATCAGCGAAGAGTTAAATATCATTATGGAGCTGCTGGGCAGAGACTACGGCAGCGATGTGTATGGGGAGATTGCGAGACACGTGCAGCCTGTTGTCAGAGCAGTTGTACTGGAAGACACTACAGGCTCCGAATTTGCCCCTCTAAGGCACGATGAAGTGCTATATGGAAAAGAGGTCGTTGGAAGGTTCAACCTGCTGTTCTCGAGGCTGTTTGATGCGTCATTTTTGACGCTGGATGGGTGTTCTTTTGACGGAAGAGGTTCTCACGAGAATTTCTCGCTTTACGCAGGGAATAAGAAATATATAATCCAGAGTATGCAGCGAATCGTGGCAGGTAGTGAGGAGGCTCTCTTTGCGAAGGATAAGCCTGCTTTGCTTTTGCTGAAGGATTGTGATACGGACGAGCCTTGTCTTATCTGGAGAAATGTAAAATGGGAGGCGGATGCCCCTACAGCGAAGGATGCTGCAACTGGTATAGGAGTGACGTATTATCACGGGACTATTCAGTGGCTTGAGGATGAAAGCCTTTGTTTGGAGGACGATGCTTTTGCTTCTATGCGAAGAGATGTCAAGAATACCTTGATAGCTTATTGCTATGGAGCACGTCCTGAACAGGCTCTGGATAATTGTGGGGTGCTTAACCCGATTATTCTGTTGAAGTTGTACGACTCTCTCGGAATTCGTGCAGGACTTAAGCAGGTGGTGACAGAGCATAGAGAAGGGAATGTCCTGAACATAGACGGGAGACGGATTGAGACGCACTATGAGGCAGGCACGCCATATACAAAATACGCTTCGGTGCTTGTGCAAAATATAGGCGTCGCTATCTTGAATGAACTGCTCGGAATTGCTTACAGAAATGGGCTCGAAGTAATTTATACTGAGCACGACGAGGTAATTGTAGCCAGTGACTTGAGTGAGCACGAGCTTCAGAAGATGTTTGTGCCGAGTGCAGCTTCTAAGTACAGGTGGGGCGTGAAAGTACGCCCTATGACGTGGTAGTAGTTGGACGACTTTGGAGGGGAGTATATGTTAAGTGGTTTCTTAGCTCCTGATGGAAGTTATATGGGCGACATTGATTTTTCCGAAGCATTTGCTATTCTATCGGGTACAGAGCCTGTTAGAAAATCACAAAAGCAGACGAAACCACAGATTCCCACAAGTGGAAAATTTGGCAGATTACCGCAGGGTTTTGTGAGCACTGCTAAGAGGTTGCCGAGGTTTGGACGTAGCGTGATTATACTTGACAGATATGGTGTTTCGTATCGAGCTATTAGGACACAGAGCTGCTTTTATGCTTGTGGCTGGGTGTGGGAAGATACAAATTATCGTGACCATTATGCCGAAGATATACTTGCTTGGAAAGACGGCAGAAAATAAAAATATTTTAGAGAAGGTATTGACAGATATACCACATTGTAGTATAGTATTATATGTAAGGTATATCACTTCTGATAACAAGGTTTAGAGAGCCTGAAATAAGGCAGGATAACAATAAAAAAAAAATTTTAAGAAAGGGGTTGACAACTATACCACATTGTAGTATAGTAACCTTAAGGACAGAGGTGGAGGCTGTGGAGACAGTAAAAGAGTTAAGAGAAATGACGGGTCTTTCACAAAGCCAATTCGCAAACAAGTACAGGTTTACAGTGAAGCAGGTACAGAGTTGGGAGCAGGGCTGGAGGAACACACCAGAAAGTATCCTTTATCTTCTTGGAAGGTGCGTAAAGCAGGATGTGAAAGAAGATAAGAAAAAATGATAACACTCTCCGAAAGGAGTTGTTATAAAGCCCAGAAGGGCAGAGGTAATATTTAGTAACCTGAAATGTATAGGTAGGAAGAAAACAAGAAAGTTTTAGGAGGAAAGAAACAATGAAGAAGAGATTTTTCGTAACTATGATGACAGCGATGCTGGTAGCATCTACCCTCGCTGGATGTGGTAAGAAGAATGAGGTAGTTGAGGAGCCTAAGAACAACACTCAGGGTGTTCAGGTTGAGTCTACTACCGAGGCGTCTGTTGTAGAAAATGTTCCTGCACAGACTAACGAAGACGGTGAGCTTGTTGCGAATGTAACTTATATGGGAAGAATTAACCCTAAGGTTTACCTCCCTCACGCACTCGCTAATGGTGAGACCGTAGAGCTTATGGGAACAACCCCTGCTGAGAAGCAGTATTTTGAGTTCCTTGAGGGAAGATGGCTTGACGAGTCTTGGAACAACGAAGACCTCGCTGGTACTGATTTCTACGAGGACATCTTCACTGCTATCAACGGTGGTATCCTTGACAGAATGGGTGCAACCATCGGTGATTACACTGAGACCGAGTCTGAGATGGTTAAGGTCTACAAGGGTATGACTCCTGTAGAGAACGAAATCAACGAAGACTACATCGCAGTTGCCCTTTGCGACCTTGCAGGTTTCAACGGTGTGAACTTTACTGCTGAGACATCTATTCAGGATGCAATTACCAGAGATGCCGTTTGTGCAATGGCAGCTACTTTCGAAAGAAACAAGGCTTTCAACACTGGTACTTATCTTGATGCGAACGTAGAAGGCTACGAAGGTACAATGGAGTATTTCAACGCACCTGCTACTGGATACGACATCAACTACGCATTTGCAGTTGCTCTTGGTCTTGATACTGAGAACGCTTATGACGCTCTTATCGAAGCAGGTTACACTGTATTCGACCCTGAGCAGAAGAGTGTAGCTCTTATCGACTACGACAAGGCTGTAATCGCAAATGCAAAGGTTTATGTGGCTTCTATGAACTCTGTTGTTGAGGAAGAGGCTGAGCCTTCTACTACACCTGCTGGTGATAGTGGTCAGTCTTCTAACCCTAACACAACAACTCAGCCTACAGGTGGTAACGGACAGACTACTCAGCAGCCTACTCAGACTGAAGAGCCTGCTCCTACACCTAATCCTACAAGATACCACTACAACCACCCTGAGGCAGCTTATATGACGATTTTTCAAATTGTTGAGATGGAAACTCCTTATATCGGCGAAGACGGTCTGTGGCACGTACCTGAGGATTACGACCTTTGGGTAGAGGATGAAAATACTCGTTATCAGGAAGCAGTAGACATGGGATGGGAAATTCCTTGGTAAGATAAAGAAAGGTATAGCAATTACCCCGAGAAGAACTCTCGGGGTAATTTTGCGTTTATATCGAACAATGTGGTATTATCTCGAACACTTATGTCGTGTTTAGGGAAATAACTGTCGGGTGCATCTGACAGAGAGAATTAGGAGGTTTGAGATGAACAGAAAAGTAAAGGCATCTTTGAAGCGAGTATTTGTGGTGCTGTTCGCCATTATCTTGCTTTTCGGCAGTGTGAGTTTTTACCCGCCGTTGCAGGTATATGCAGAGGGTGACTGGACAGCTGACCCAGGTACAGGTACGACGGTTGATACATCGCCGAGCGGGGGAAGCGGCTCGGGACACCCCTCTACATCATTTTGCCGAAGCGTAGACTGTGTAATGTTTTCGTTTTGGGAGAATTCGGGTAGCGGTAAGACTTGTGTGGGTTGTATTATACAGCCGTTTAATTCGAGTTCAAGTATGTATAGCAACATAGAGTATGCTAACGGAATTGCTGACCTGAGGCAGCTTGTAGATGCTACTGGTAGTGTTAGCTTATATCTTAATTCCGTTTGCAGGTCAGGTAATACTGCTCCTGCGGGAATACCTATTTACATAACATACAACAATCGTTGGGTTCAGTCCGTTAATAGTAATAAACATCTGTACGGTGCTCCGTCTGCTATGGGACCTACTTTCGGTAGTTTCCCTTATCCGCTTGATTCTACAACAGGATATAAGAGGTCGACACCTGCTGCACGTTATGCGTTTACGCAGGGCTTTCTTAGTACATCTCAGCAGGGTGCTACTATAGTATCGACTTTCAACTCGGCGTGCGGGACGAGCTACGTTCTTAATACGAACATATCTATGGGAGTGAGCGAGATAGCGTTGCAGGTTATGGAAACATATAACGTGACTGGCTGCTGCTTCCCGTCAGTTTACAATGTAATGGGTGTGGCTGAGTCGGGCGGTGACATTTTCCCCGCTGGGCAGAATGCCTGCTTCACCTATTTAGGCGGAACAAATACAAACGCTATCTGTACCTATGATGTAAACAATAACCCTGACCATCCTGCAAACGCAGAAGACCCTTGTGGTATTCCTGAGAAGCAGGGTGAATATAAGATACACAAGATTTACTGGGATTTGACTACTGGAAGTGTTCAGACTTTTGATAAGACCAGTGTGTGCCCTGCTATCATCATTGATGACGAGCGTGGCAAGATTGGTAGTGCGTGGTCGTTCTCAGGTTGGAAGCCGTCTGCTTCGGCACTCGGTAAGAATAGCTTTACTACAGGTGTATATAATACGACGGGTATGATTGATGCTCGTTCGTACGGTAAGGTTATCAATCTGCTCTTTGTAAAGAGAGCAAGTTTTGATGATAGTGTGATTGAGATTACCGAGCAGTCTCTGGGTCTCGGAACTACTAACACTTATGGCTTTATCGCCTTGAACGGTAAGGATGAGGCTGGCTACAAAGTTGAGTCAAATGGTTCTTGTAGTTATCAGACTGGCACGGAGAGTTGTAACTGTGGTAACAATCACGGACCTAATGGTACAGCTGGACATTCATCTTCTTGTACCCAGGGTGACCCTATCTACTGTGGAGCTACGCTCTATAAGTGGACTCCGAAAACGGCAACGAGAACGGTTACATACAGCTGGTCACCTTTCTTCGCTGCATTTACTTCAGGAACTGGTTCGAACTCAGGTGTGTCCTCAGGGGCTACTAATGATTCAGGTGCAGCAGATTGGAAGTATAGTATAACTCCATCAAGTACACTGACGAACTACTCGCATCCGACTCACGAAGCATCGGGTAGTGCAACACTTCTATTGCAGAACGCCATCTTGAATACGACAGGATTTGCAGTATATCGTCATTACGGTTTGAACGATAATATAGCTCCGTTGTTCACTAACTCGGCGTTCACTTTGACTGACCCTGGCTTGTTAGACTACGTAGGAAGTGACTTCCCGTTTGTACGTGTGGGCGATGGCTCGTTCGGAATTTACTCAGGTGCATATAATTTGGCACTTGGCTCGTCTAACTCAAGACACGGGGCTGGCAGTGGATGGACGCTATTCTCTTCGGCAGGAGGCTATGGTTCGACTGGTTACTCTGTAACTATTCCTAAGACGACAGGTGCTTCTGGTACAGTACAGTCGGCACTTAACATCAATGGGGCAGATAGACCTACATCTTTGTCGGAAGCGACTACGGATGTTGCTAAGGACTCCGCAGGTAACAATCTTCTTAACACGATTGAAGTTTGGTCTTACCTTGCAAATCCTAATATCACGCCTGCTGAGTACGGTGATAGATTGGAATACAACGTGAGTGTTAAGCCTATCGTAGTTATGCGACTTCCTTACGCCCAGGAGTTGGGCACAGGAAAGCCTGCTCAGTATGACAATGCGGCTAACCTTAAGAGAGCAGCTTATGTTCTTGTAGGTGGTCAGTACAATAGAACTTTGCATTTGAGCTCGATTATAAGTGTGCAGCCTCGTCAGCTTGACGGCATTGTGGTTACACCTAATACTCAGCTTAATGACGCAAGGGTTTCTCAGTACCTTATAGATGATATTGGCTGGTCTTCTTCGACAGCTCCTTATCCTATCCCTGGTGGTTCGACCATCTTTGTAGGACAGAGCTCCGCAGCAAGTCAGTCGAATTCTAACGGTGCTGCGGGTTATGTTGAAGTAACAATCAATACTCCTTTCATCGGTAGGTCTCCTTTGAAGACACAGATTGAGGATAACGGTGAATCCTTCTTCAAGTTGGACAACAACCCTTACCTTGACAGAGGCTCTGCAATGTGTCAGTGGACGATTGACGATGCGAAGGACTGGACGAAGCGTTACCTTGGTGAGTCTTGCTCGGACGATACTTATTACACTGGCGGACAGTGTATCGACCAGTATATCAATGACTGTGTAACTGAGATGACTAAGGTTTATCTTGCACTGTATGTTTACGACACAGTTGATAAGGAGAGCTTTGATTTATCGGACGGTAAGCTGTTCAAGGTAGCTGACGGTATTACACCTACAGGCTTTATCACGGGCGGCAAGTTTACTCTTGACAGTACCCAGCGTACAGCTCATACGGACGAGAAGTATTCATTCGGTGGTATCGGTAACCATACTTATATGAGAATCACAAGAGACCTCTACCCTGAGACTCAGTTCTCGTTTGCAGGTATTGATACTTGTGGTGGTGCATATACGGTATCTGGTGGTAACTTCCACTGGTCAATGCCTTTCGATGGCAGCTTTGCCCTTACTCCTGATAATATAATTTATATCAAGGAGCTTTGGGAGGCACTCGGATGCCCTGCAACGGCTGGAGAGCTTAGGGCAGCAGTCCGTGCTATTGATAAGGATACCGACCCTGACACAATCAGAACGGCTTACGAGTGCGGATGTGCTGTATCAATAGCTGGCTTCTGTAACGGACCTATGCGTAAGGTTATCTACGATGGCTACGTAACGCAGTATCCTGTTTACAGAGGTATGGAGGAAAGAGGTTTCGTCTACACTGCGTACGCAAAGGACGGCGGTTTGTGGTCTAACGACGGCGGCGGAAATATCGACGGTACTCTTTCATCAAGAGCTTTGCAGTTATCCAACAGTGTTGAGCACGATGTAGGAAACGATACGACTTGGTATGCTGACGGTGACTGGTATAACGAGGGTGTACTTCCTTACTACGTAGTTAACACGATTGATAAGCTCACGTTATACTTCCCTTCGAACTCAAGTACCATTATTGATACCTCTTTGATGGGTCTTTCAACTGGTGGTAAGGACGAGATGTTCAAGGGCGATGCAAACTCTTGGAACGGTGCAGTAGTATCATTTGCCTTCGATGGAATGACAGCATCTGAATTTGACAACGGCGTTGAGCTGACACTCCCTAACTGGGGTACAAATGCTCCGACTGTTGAACTGAGCGAAATCGGTGTGTCACATCCTATGGCAATTAGTAATACAGATGTGAGTGACATTTGTTGATGGTTGGTGGTTGGTGGGTGGTTCGAGAAGAATGTGCTCGATATTGACACTCTTCTCCCCGCCTTGAACCAGCATTAACTTCATAACTAACACTAAGAAGAAGGAGGGCTTCGGCTCTCCTTTTTCTATGCCCTGAGCAGCCCCTTCTCGAGTCCTGTCACCAATTTTTGCAACGGGCAGGCTGGCGAGTGTCTGGTCATCCCTCGCCCATCCCTCGGGCAGCATCAGGTCATTCTCTGAGCAGTGTCGGGTCAGCCCCTGAGCAGTATCTGGTCATTCCTTGCCCGTCCCCTGAGGAGTGTCTGGTCATTCCCTGCCCAGCGGGCAGCGAGCGTCTGGTCGCCCCTTGCCCGCCCCTTGCCCGCCCCTCTCTCCGCCCTGTGGAGGAACCGTCGTGTCCTGTCTGCCCCGTTGCCCATCTCATCCTTTCCCCATCCGCCTCAATAGTTGTCCGACTTTTGACCGCCGCCCCGCCCGAACCCCCTGAGGAACCTTAGTAACCTTCTGGGAACCTTAGGAGGAACCTTAGGAACCTTAGGAACCTTAGTAACCCTCTGAGGAACCTTAGGAGGAACCGTCGGGCAGCCGCTGGTCAGCCTGCGGGACGTCGGCGGAGCGTCTTGTCGTCATCCACTGCCGCCTGCCGCCATCCACTCCCATCCACTGCCATCCACTCCTGTCCAACGTGCTGCGGGGCGGGACTGGTTTACCGTAATTATGCGTTTTGCATCTCACTGGTTTACCGTAATTATGAAATCTGCGAGAGAGTCGGACGACTTTGTGCTTCATAAACTTGCAAATGTTTACACTTCGGGAACCCCGTCCCTCTTCCTCCTCCACTCTCGGTACCTATTTTGGGATAGCCCCGCACATATTTTGGGTACCCTTGTCTCATTTTTGAGGAGACACGTATTGACAGGAGTAATACTCGTGTGGTACTATAACAACCGTGGAGGTGAGTAGATGAGACGACCTTATGATGAAGATGACGACGAGGAGCCTTGGGACGCCGACATAGACCCTGAGGAAATGATAACCAACCCTTCGTCGACAGAGATAGATATGAGCCTTCTGGAGGCTCAGGAGGACGAGTTCGGGGATAATGAGGAAGAACCCTCATTGGATGATTTCGAAGACGATACAGAGCCTTCTGAGAGCTCAGAGGGTACAGATGACGAGTTCGGGGACAATGACGAATTCGGAGATAATGAAGAAGAGCTCCCTGAGGAGCCTGCAACCCCCGCTGAGGATTTGGACATCCCAGCGGTAAGGACGGCTTCTCTGGGTCGTTTGCGTGGAAAAATACCTTTGCCTGCCCCTGAGGAGAAGCCTGCTGAGCCTGAAGAAGACGAGTTCGGAGACTTCGAAGAGGAAGAGACAGAGGAACCCGCTGAGCCTGCCGTGCCGCCTGCCAGAAAGCGTCAGGCAGCTGCCCGCCCGCAGGCACCTGCGGCGGCGGAAGCGTCAAAGCCTGCCAGCGATGAGCCTATGTACGACAACACGGGTCTCGGCGGTTTTGCTAACGCCCTTGTCGGATTATTTACACGTAGGCGTAAATAGTGCAAGGTTTTGCCCCTTTATTTTATTCAGGTTAAAAGTTAGACGACTGGTTTATTCTTGGTTGAAAACTGGTACCTGAAAAAGTTTTCAAAATCGACGTAGAAAATTCGCTACAGTTTTTGTGCAAAATTACAACGGTTTTGAGCGTAATTTTTCGTACGAATGTTCGCTTTTGCTTCCCGAGAGGGGTCAGAAATAAGGCAAATTTGTCAAGAACATTTTGTAATAATTTTAATGCTTCTCAGCGTGCGGGGAATCCGTACGACAATAAAAGAATGAAAGGAGTTTTTCAGTTATGGGAAGAGATTTGTTCGGTGAGATTATGGGTGTAAGTCAGGAGGAGAAGAAGGAAGATAAGCGTGTGCGTAATCGTCGCCTTCGTGAGAATGTTCCCTCTGACATCGGTTCAAGAAGCAAGGACTTACAGATTGTGAGTCAGCTTGTAGACACCTCGAGACGTTCGGTAGGCGTAGACAAGAGTGCTGGAAAGCGTGTCTTTGTTAAGCGTCCTGTGACTGTGGGGTATCGTGTGAAGAATGTGTCTGACGAAGCGGTAACATTTAACCGCCGTGTATATAGAGCATCTGCTCCTTCAGCGGATGGCGAGATTGTTTATACCTGTTCGGATGCTGAATACGTGCTTGAGGCAGGGAAGACGGTCGACTTATCCAAGTATGACGCAGCTCGCCTTTTCGGAAGAACGGAGTTCGGCTTTACAGCTCGCAACGGCTACTTCACAGGGTCTAAGGGCTTAGAGAATTCTGCTGACCTTGAGGAGTATTACTCTACAAGGTACTTTGTGCCTACGACACCTTTGTCAGATAGGGACACTGTAATCATCAACTCAGAGGTTGGCTTGAAGGACGTCAGCGACGAGTTCCTGCCTGTATTTGCATTCCTTATGCAGAGCAAGAAGCCTAAGCGTCAGAAGGTATCCAGCCGTTGTCAGATTGAGTCTTTGGCTCTTGCTGAATACCTTAAGAATAACGAGGCTCCTCAGGCAGTTGAGGCGTCCAGCGGGGCGTTTGATGCTGAGGGTCTTGAGAGCATCGTAGCTGACCTTGAGGAAGCTGCTGAAGAAGAGCTCGAGGAAGAAGTTGTTGACGACGAAGTATTTCCTGAAGAGGATTATGAAGGCGGCGACGGCGATGGTTATGGCGAAGAGTAATCAGAGGAGGAATTAAAGCTATGATTAAGAAAAAACTGGTAACAGCTGCTCTTATGGGCGTGATGGTTTTGTCTATGGCGGCGTGTGGAAAGGAGCAGCCTGCTCCTGTATCGGTTGTAAGTGCGAACGAGGTGACCTCTACAGAAACTTCCGAGCCTACCGAGGAACCTGAAGTTACTCAGGCTCCTGAGGATGACACTGAGGAAGAGTCGGAAGCTCCTTTGGAGGTAACTCCTGAAGAGATGGGCGGACAGGACGAAGAATCCACTGAAGACGACGCCGACGCAGTCATCGCAGCGAAGGAAGCCGACGGTTACGACGCCAGTGCGATGCTTGAGGGCACACAGGTAGGTGTTTCAGGCAGCAACGTGTATGTGATGGTCGACGGTAAAGGTTTGTTGTACGACTTTGACGGATATGGACTCGCTTCTATCGGAAGAGTTGAGGATGCAGTAACCAGTGCGTACGGTTTGCAGAAGTCTGGTACTTACAGATTCGAGGCTTACTATGGTGGTCTCGCCGATAAGTACAAGGGTAAGCAGATTGATGACATCAAGATTGGGGATATGACCCTCAACTGCTACTGGGATGCCGATATGGCATACTTTATTGCTTACTGCAAGAGCCTTGACTGTGCAATCACTGTGAACGGTGACCTCGATTGGGATTCTGATGAACTCCTTGAGGCTATCAAGGCTACTATTGCTGAGGATGTTAAGTTCTTCGATGCTACGTCGAAGTAGGAGGATTATTGTGAAAAGAAGGATAGCTTGTACGTTAGTAATCTTACTCGCACTGCTTTGCGGATGTCAGGCACCTAATCCTGATAACATTGATGAAGAGGAGTTCAGAGAAGAGCTCCAGGAGGCGATGCGTGACGTAGTTGCGGATAGCGGGGAAGCGGTACCTGTTATAAATTTGTGGCGAAAACCCATAGGCTTGCCTATGGGATGAAAGCCACTTTTCTTTGACTTGACTTTTGCATAGATTAGATATATAATCTATGTATAAAATATAGAGGAGATAATATGGAGA
>Ga0255342_1003851_pt1 | contig 16115 bp, 11 predicted proteins | sample wastewater_treat_3_FD_192416 | JGI IMG/M metagenome (GOLD analysis project Ga0255342, IMG submission 192416) | Wastewater microbial communities from Lulu Island WWTP, Vancouver, Canada - plant14 | ecosystem: Engineered > WWTP > Wastewater > Unclassified | place: Canada: Vancouver, British...
GCAGCCTTGTCAGCTTCACGGCCTGGCTGCCGGGCGGCGGCACGTTCATCGCGGCGGTGTATGACAGCGTCACGGGTTTGCAGATTGGGACGGCAAAGCGCCAGTGCGCCATGCGCGCCGCCGACCCCGAGGTGATGTGGACGTATGCGCCCGGCGAGATTCCGCTCGTTCCGGGCCACGGCTACACTGTCGAAATCACACGTGAGGGCGGGCTGATCAACGCCCTCTATGCCAACCAGTACAACGTCTATACGCAGGGCGACGCCTACCTGAACGGCGTCATTCAGCCCGGCTTCGACCTGGCGGCGACGATTATGGAGGAGGAGTCCCCGGGCAGCGCGACGATGCCCACGGTGCAGTTCTCCTCGTTCCCGGCCGTTGCGCCGGCCGACCGCGGGGCGAATACGCTCACCATCCGCTGGACGACGGACGTCGCCTCCGACAGCACGGTGGAGTACGCGGCCTGGAATGCGCCGTACACCCACACGTTCTATAGCTCGGCCAGCGTGACCGGCCACACCGCGACGATTACCGGCCTGGCGCCGAATACGATGTACCATCTGCGTGTCCGATCGGCGGCCGCCGGGTACAGGGCCGGAATCACGCGGGACTTCGTTGCGTGCACGGTCAACGGCTACCGGCCGAATCTGCTTGCCAATCCCGGCTTCGAAGAGGGCTCGGGCGCAAGTCCCAGAAAGCCCGTGCAGGGCTGGAACGTGTGGTCCACGCCCACCGGCGGACTGGACACGGCGGCCTCGGACGGAACGTGGTTCCACGGCGTGCCTCCGTATACGGGCGGCTGGCTCTTCGAGGGCGCGACAAACGGCGGGCAGCCGGACGCGGCTCTCTACCAGCGCGTGACGGGTCTCAAGCCCGGCAAGACGTACCACTTCACCGCTGCTGTCTCGAGCTGGATGCGCGAGAAGATTGACAACGTGGACCAGCCGAAGTACGACGTCTGGAATAACTCCGGGCGCCTGAGCATGATGCGCATCGGCATTGACCCGACCGGCGGCGTTGACCCCACCGCCGTGACGACCCGCTGGATGCCATGGATGTACAGTCACTTCCACTACACGGGAATCGGCATCCGGGACACAGTTGCGGGCACGTCGGCAACGGTGTTTGTCGCCATGAAAGGCACGGGCGGGTCGTGGCACCTTTACGGGATAGACGACTGCCGCTTGTCGGAAGAAGAAGTGTACGACCCGACTCCGCCGGATGCGCCGGTGGTGGTTGACGACGGGCTGTTGACCACAGACACTTCGCAGCTTCACGCTGTCTGGTCGGGGAGCGACGCCGAGTCGGGCATTGACGAGTACCAGGTCGCCGTCGGGACGACGCCGGGCGGAACGGACGTTGTGCCGTTCACGAGCGTCGGCACGGCGACGGAAGTGACCCGGGGCGGCCTTTCGCTCAGCCCCGGTCAGACGTACTTCATCAGCGTGAAGGCGCTGAACGGCGTGGGGCTGTGGAGCGCGGCTGGGACGAGCGACGGCATCGGCGTTCCGCCGCCCGCGGGAACCGTGGCCGAGGCGAAGTCGTTCGCGGACGGGACGGCCGTTCAGCTTCGGGGCCGCATCGTCTCCGCGAAGATCGGCTCTTCCGTCTGGGTTCAGGACGGAGAGTTCGAGCCCGGCATCCGCGTCCAGAGCGCCGCCGCCGTGTCGCCGGGTGATCTGGTTGACGTCACCGGCAAACTGGTCACCGTAGAGGGAGAGCGGCGCATTGATGACGCGCACGTTGGAGTCACCGGGAACGCCGCGGCGCCCGCGCCCGCGTGCATGGACACCAGGGCGCTCGGCGGCGCGGATCTCAACGCGTTCACTCCGGGCGTCGCCCCCGCATTCGGGCCCAACAACATCGGGCAGTTTGCGGCGGTGTACGGGCGCGTTACCAGGGTGGCCGCCGCGTACTTCTACATTGACGACGGCGCGGGCAGGCGCGACGGGACGTCGGACGGCGGCCCGAACGTGGGCGTGCGGGTTGTCGCAACCGCGCCGGGAGTTCTGCAGGGCGATTTCGTGATGGTGAGAGGCGCGTCGAGCAGCTTCAGCAACCCGCTCGGACAGATTCAGCCGGCTCTGATACCGGTGGAGGGCGGCATAGCGAAGCTGTTCCCGTAGCGCCTGCGCCACCGCAACTTGCCGGCGCGGCAAGGACTTTGCCGCGCCGGCGCATAACCTGAGCGGTATGATGGACACGCTGTTTTCCGCGCGATGCGTTCTTGCTCTCGCGGCCCTGGCGCTCGCCGCTGGCCCGGCCCGCGGAGCGAGTCTCAGGGCTGCCGGGACGATCAGTTTCGGCAATGTCACGGTCAGGGAGCGGGTGGGGAGCCTCGACCTCAGCTTCCGGGGCAGGTGGCTTGCTCCTGGCGAGACCGCTTCGGCCGAGTTCCGCTCTCCCGGAAAGCCGTACGCACTTCTGTTGCGCACGGTTGTGAGCGACGACCTTCCCGGGCACACCGTCGCCTACTCGGTGGAGGTTAACGGCGAGGTGTGCGGCAGGCGTGAACTGCGCACGGAGGGGGTGGGCCGCCGATCGCAGTTTGTGCGGATAGACGACCGCGGAATCTACTCGCAGCGCACCCAGCGGCTGGCTGTCCGCAACACGGCCCGCGAGAAGCTCTTCGTCGAGTCCGCGCTCGTGCTTCCCGGCTATCTCGACGCCATCCGGCAGCCGTTCGACGACTCGGATTTCGTGCTTGCGTTCCTCATCAACGGGGCGCGCGCGGGCCATGCCGACCTCAAGCGTATCAAAGACTTCCGGGCGGCTCCGGGAGTTACGCGGGCGATATCGAGCGAAGTGCCCTTCGCCGTCGCCAACCGGGAGGGACTCAAGAAGCGCATTGACGAATTCGCCGATGCCGTCGCGGAAGCAGGCTGGCCGGCCGTTCCGATCCCCATCTCGTGGTGGGCGGGAACGCCCTCGGAGATACGCGAGCGGCTGGACTTCCAGCAGGTGTGCTACTCGAAGACCGACAACTACGACGAAGGGCAGGGGCTCAAGGACCTGCTGGGCGACAGGTGGCGCATCGAATACGGCCTGACCACTCCGAACGTTTGGAGCAACACCCCGTGGGCCACCATGAACAGCCCCGGCCTGAACGCGCTGCGCAGGCAGCGTCTGGATGACATCATGCCGTATCTGCTCGGCAAGCTCGGCGGCAGCGCGATTGCTTACATCACCGAAAACGAGCCGATGTACTGGGCCGGGATGTTTCCCGACGGCAACTACCCCGTCAAGCGCGATGACCTGCTCGCCGACTTCAACCCGGGGACTGTGGCCGACGCGGCCAAAGACGGCGTCACGCTCGATCCCACCGACGGGCTGGATATGACCGAGCGGCTCTGGCTGTTCGGCAACCTGAACCGCTATCTGGCCGCCACTTCGGGCTGGATCGCCGCGCACACGAAGTCTGTCCCCGTCTACACCCATGCTCTGCTCGAGGACCACTTCCCGATGAAGGATTCCGGGCGCGCCCGCCCTGCGATGGAGGCTGCCGTTGCTCCGCCGCGGCCGACCGGCGTCGAGACGCTCTGGGACACGAACATGGACAAGTACCGGCGGCTGCGCGAGTGGGGTCCGTGGGGCTGCGTCAACCGCGAGGAGGGCGACAGCCGCCCCATCAGCCAGCATATCGGCATGGCGCTTGCTCTGTATGCGATGGGCGCGGACATGCTCAACAGCTACAACTGGCAGGGTATCCAGCCGCCCGAGCGCTGCGACGAGTACTTCAACGGGTTCACTTCGCGCCTCCCCGAGTCGCTCGTCTGCGGCGACGCTCAAGACGCGGCCGTCACCGGGTGGAAAGCAGGTGGCCGCTTTGTGTGGAAGGCCGGGGCCGATCCGGACATGCCATGGGGAACGCGCCTGAGCGTCAAAGTGAGAAACCTCGCCGCCAGGCAGGCGGTGCTGACGCTGTCCGTCTTCGGCTCGGCCGACGGCGCGCTTGCGGGATACTGCCGCAAGTCCGTGCCTGCTGGCGCTGATGGGTGGGTGGACCTGGAACTGGACAGCGTGACCGACGCCGCGCAGCACCGGGACCTGGTTTTCGACCTTCGCGCGGCGGAGGGAGTTACCGTCGCGTTTGCGGGGGACCGCCCGCTGTATCGCTGGACGCTAAACTGCGCCGAAGAGCGCTGGCGCAGCCGTATCATCCGCGACCTGAGATGATGGCGCGTCGCAGTAACGTCTGTGGCTGTCCGGCGCATGTTCCGGCTACAATAGCCGCGGTGTAACAAACCGCAACACACGTAAGGTTGGAGATATCGAATGAAGGTCAAAGTTATTGCCGAATTGTGTGCTGGCGAGGGCATCTGTGAGGCTGAGTGCCCGGACGTTTTCGAGATCGATGGTGATGTGGCCGTGGTGAAGTGCGAAGACGTTCCGCCGGAGCTCGAGGAGCAGGTTCGTAATGCTTGCGCCAACTGCCCCACCGAAGCCATCCAGATAGAGGAATAGAGCGGCGCACTGCCGTCTTGTTTCGGGTATTACAACCAGCGCCCGGCTCCGGACATCCCGCGCAGCCGGGCGCTGTTCTGTACCCTGCCAGACTCCGCGGACGGAGCAGGTCCAGGCGGGCGAATTCGCCCGGGCGCTTGCATCTAAAGGGGCGTCTGGATAATACTCTTGTATCTTGAAACCGAGTCTGCCAACGCATGACATTCGCTGATTCCCTCGAGTCCAGATCTCACGAGGCCGGTGCGTCCTCGCGCCACCCCAGGATTGTGCAGGGCGGGATGGGCACGGGCGTGTCCAGCTGGTTCCTGGCGAACGTCGTGGCGCGGCACGGACAGCTCGGGGTGGTATCCGGCACCGTCATAGACGGCATCGTGGCCCGCCGTCTGCAGGACGGGGATCCGGGCGGTCATATGCGGCGCGCGCTCGCGAGCTTCCCTTTCCCGGATGTCGCCGCTCGGGTTGTGCGGCGCTACTATGTCCCGGACGGCATCGGCGAGGGGGTCCCCTATCGCCGCATTCCCACCTGGTCGCTGCATGCCGATCCGGCGCTTGTCGAACTGACGGTCTGCGCGAACTACGCCGAGGTGTGGCTGGCCCGCGAAGGGCACAGCGGTCTGGTCGGCATCAACTACCTCGAGAAGATCCAGACCCCGCACCTGGCGTCGCTGTACGGCGCGATGCTCGCCGGCGTGGACTACGTGATTATGGGCGCCGGAATACCGGTACAGATTCCGGGAGTGCTGAATCAGCTTGCCCAAGGGCTGCCCGCCTCAATGCGCGTGCATGTGGAGCAGTCCGAGCCCTCCGACGATTTTCGGGTCACATTCGACCCGTGTGCCATCACCGGCGGGAGGCGCCTCGATATCCGGCGGCCGTTCTTTGTTCCCATCATTTCGTCGGCGACGCTTGGCGAGATGCTGATCAGCAAGTCGTCGGGCGTGGTTGACGGCTTCGTTGTGGAGGGGCCGACGGCCGGGGGGCACAACGCTCCGCCCCGGGGCAAGATGGTTCTCAACGACAAAGGCGAGCCGGTGTACGGCCCCCGCGACCGGATGGACTTCGATAGGATGCGGTCGCTCGGACTGCCGTTCTGGGTGGCGGGGTCGTACGGCTCCCCCGAAAAGCTGAAGGAAGCGCTCGAACTCGGGGCGGTGGGCGTGCAGGTCGGGACAGCGTTCGCTTTGTGCAGCGAGTCGGGGCTGGACGAAGGCCTGCGACAGCGTCTCATCGAGCTTGCGCTGGAGGACAGGTTCGAGGTGCTTACCGACCCGCTGGCGTCCGCATCGGGATTCCCGTTCAAGGTCGCGCAGATCGAAGGCACGCTCTCCGATCGCGAGGTCTACGAATCCCGCGAGCGCGTCTGCGACATGGGATATCTGCGGCGTCCGTACAAGAAGCCCGACGGATCAATCGGCTACCGCTGCTTCGCCGAACCTCTCGCCTCGTACCTTGCGAAGGGCGGGATGATCGAGGATACCGTGGGCCGCAAGTGCCTGTGCAACGCTCTGCTGGCGAATATCGGGCTAGGGCAGGTCCGCAAGGATGGTTCGCGCGAGCTGCCGCTGGTGACGCTGGGGGACGACGCCTCGTTCGTCAAGCGCATTCTCACCGGGGGTAGAACATCGTACTCGGCCGTGGAGGTGATTGCCTATCTGCTCGGCCAGTCTGTGGATGAGGTGCGCGCTGTCGGCGAGGCCTCGATCCGCCAGGGCTGAGAGGCGCGCCAAACAGCAGGGGAAAGGGGAGGATATTGTGAACGATACGCAGGTTCTGTGGATCGTTGCGGCCATTGTTGTTCTGGACATCATCGTCACCGGCGCCGCCTTTGTGTGGGCTCTCCGCCGCTCCGCCGCTCTGAAGCAGGAGTTGGAACGGAGCACATCGGCCCACGAACGCTTCCTTGTCTCGCCGCAGAACGCAGGATACTCCGGGGGACCGCGCCGGTTCGGCTGGGTGAAGGGAAGCGGTGTGCTTGCGCTCACCGATCGCCGGGTCATCTTCCGCAGAGTGTTCGGCGGTCCTCTGGAGATCGAACTGGCTGATATCGCCTCGGTCTCCGAGGCCGCCTGGTACCGGGGAATGTATAAGGCCGGCCGCAGGCACGTCATCCTGCACCTCAAGGAGGGCGCGAAGGTGGCGTTCATGGTCCGTGACGCCAGCCCGTGGCTGGAAGCCTTCGACAAGGCGCTCACGAAGGGCTAGCGCATCTTACGCGGGGCCGGCAGTCCGTTACTCAGGCGCAACAGGGCCGCTGCAACTCTGTCAACTACCAGTAAAGAGGCGGCCCCGCCGTGGAGATGCTGAGCCTGGCGTGCCTTCCCTGCGCGCGGGACTGCAAGAAGTAGACCAGCTTGTAGTTGCGGTCAACGTCGCTCTGGTAGCGCGGGCTCGATGTGGAGGGGCAGAACGGATTGAAGTCCCTCATTCTGGCGGGGTCGAGGGTCTGACGGCCTGAGCCGGAGGGCCGCTGCCCCGCCTGCTGGCGGCGAGCGTTCTGCGACTGCAACTGCGCCACGCGCTGCTCGGCCGCCCGGACCGCGCGGTCCATGGTGGCCGCCTGGGACTGATCCATCACGCGCCGCAGATCCCGCATCGAGGACCTGGCCTGATCCTGAGAGAGTTTCGGTCTCGCCTTGAGCGACTGAATCACGCTGAGGATCTTCTTCGCCTGGTCCGCCCTGATTGCCGTGCTCTTCCAGCGTTCGCACTCCACCAGCCCCTCGGTGGCCATCGTCAGAAGCTGAAACGTGTATCTGTGCTGCTCGTGGAACCTCTGAACGGCCTCGGGGTCCGCTTTGTCGGGCGGCTGCCGCTGCGCAGAGGCAGGCGCGCATACCGCCGCGATGCACACAAACACTGCAGCCAGCAGATGCCTGATCTTCATAGTGAACCTCCCGGTTACGCCGCGGCTGCTTCCGGCCCCCTTTACTCGTAGCGCAGGGCTTCGATGGGGTCGAGCGCGGATGCCTTCACCGCGGGATACATACCGAAGAACGTGCCCACAAGGGCCGAGAACGCGAACGCGACAACAATCGGCGGTGTGGACAGCAGCATCGGGAAGCCGAGCCCGCCCCTGTCAGCGGGAAGCGCCATCCACAGCGAGACGCCCACGCCGAGGCCAATGCCGATCAACCCGCCCACAAGGCTGAGAGTGATGGATTCGATAAGAAACTGATAGCGGATATCGCGCCGCTTGGCCCCGATCGCCTTGCGGATGCCGATCTCCCGGGTCCGTTCGGTGACCGACACCAGCATGATGTTCATGATACCTATTCCGCCCACGATGAGCGACACAAACGCGATTCCCGCCAGAAGCATCGTGAGGAACGTGGTTTGCTGGTTGGCGCTCTCGGTTATGTCGGCCTGGTTCATGACGCGCACATCCGATTCCTCGTCCGGGCGGAGCCTGTGCGCCTTGCGAAGCGCCGCCAGAATCTGATCCTGCGCCTCCAGCATGCGTTCCTCCGAGACCGCCTGTATTGTAAGCGAGTCAAGGTAGTCCTGCCCGAACACGCGCTGCATCGCTGTTGTGACGGGAATGGTGACCTCGTCGTCCGGTGAGCGGAAGCCAGAGTCTCCGCGCTTCTGAACCACGCCGACAACCTTGAAGTTCTGGCCGTTGATCTTCATATACTTGTTGATGGGATCAGAGCGGCTGAAGAGCGTCTCGGCGATGTTATGGCCGATCACGGCGACCTTCGCCTTGCGTCTGACATCGTCGTCGGTGAAGCCGTGCCCTTTCGCGATGGGCAGGTTCCGGATCTGGAAGTAGTCCGGGCCGGTGCCGTATATGCCGGCCACCGTGTTCGCGTTCCTGTATTTGACCTGTCCATTCGAGCGGACCACGGGCGAGACCGCCTTCACAGCGGGGCACGCCTTCAGCACGGTTTCGGCGTCTTCGAGCTTCAGGGTCTGCAGGCTGCCGACCCCCATGCTCACCCCTCTGACGGACTGGCTATTCGGGCGCACGTTGATCATGTTTGTTCCGAGCCGGGCAATGGACTCCTTCGTTGCCTTCGCCACCCCCTGCCCGAGCGAGACCATCACGATGACCGCGGACACCCCGATGATGATGCCGAGCATGGTCAGGAACGACCGCATCTTGTTTGCCATCAGACCTTCGAAGGCAACCCGGAAGGCTTCGGCCACGCCCATGCCGCGCCGGATGTGCAGGAGATGCCCGAGGTGGGTGGTATCGTGCGGCGCCGCGGGCGGCGGTTCGGGTTTGGTGACGACGCTCACAGCTCGTCCTCCTCGTCTTCGTCGCGATAGCGCGGCAGCCGCGCCAGCTCTTCCAGAGCATCAAGAGGATTTTCCACGGGTTCGTCGGCGATAATGTGCCCGTCCTTGAAGCGGACGACGCGCTTGCAGTGCTGCCCCACGTCGTATTCGTGAGTCACCATCAGGATGGTCTTGCCCTCGCGGTTAAGACGCTGGAAGATCGCCAGCACCTCCTGTCCGGTGCGGGTGTCCAGGGCGCCGGTCGGCTCGTCCGCCATAATGATGGCCGGATCGTTCACCAGTGCCCGCGCGATGGCCACACGCTGTTGCTGGCCTCCCGACATCTCGGCCGGTTTGTGGCTGCCGCGGTCTTCCAGCCCCACCGCCGCCAGCGCCGCGCGGGCGCGCGCTTCTTTGTTGTCCTCGCCGCTGTACAGCATGGGAAGCTCCACCTGGCGCAGCGCGCTCGTGCGCGGGAGCAGGTTGAACTGCTGAAAGACGAAACCCATGCGGGCATTGCGCACCTCGGCAAGCCGGTCATCGTCCATCTGGGCGACATCCAGGCCTTCCAGCCAGTAGCTCCCGTCCGTCGGGCGGTCCAGGCAGCCGATGATGTTCATCAGCGTGGATTTGCCCGAGCCCGAAGGCCCCATGATGGCCACCATCTCGCCCGGCTGTATTTCCAGCGAGATGCCGCGCAGCGCGTGCACGTGAGTCGTGCCCATGGTGTACGTCTTGGTCAGGTGTTCAATTCTTATTATGGGAGTTGTGCTCATGGCTGTTCCCGCGCCTATTGCGGCGGTCGCGGCCCGCCGCCGCTCGGCGGCCCGCCCGGACCACCTGCACTGCCCGCCGCGCCATTCGGCCGCTGGCCCGAACTGCCGGGCGCGCCCGCGCCGCCGCTCGTCCTGCTGGTTGGCCTTCTCATGGCGAACGGGTTTTGTGCCTCGGCCGCTTCCGGCGCGAACGTGCGGGTGATGATCTCCTGGCCTTCCCTCAGCCCGGAACGGATCTCTGTGGCCTCCTGTCCGGCGACGCCGACTTCTACCGCGATGGTTCTCGGCTTGCCGTCCACCAGTTCCTGCACCGAGTACTTGCCGTTCTCTTCAATCACGGCTTCGTTCGGCACGGTCAGCGCATTCCGCACTTCGTCAATGATAAACTGGCACTCGGCGTTCATCTCGGGTTTGAAGCGCGGGTCGGGTTCATTGATCTCCACCGTGACGGGGATGGTGGTGACATTCTGCTCGACCGTGGCCTGAGGGTCAACGCGGATGACCTTGCCGTCGACGCTCAAAGAGGGATAGGCGTCCACGATGATAGAGGTACGCTGGCCGACCCTGATCTGGCCGATGTCAGTCTCGTCCACCTGGCAGACCACCCACAGGCGCGACGTGTCGCCGATCTGCAGCAGCGCGTTGGTGCTGCCGATTGATCCGCGGCTGCTCGGAACGACTGTGCCTTCCTCCACGTTCTTCGCGATTACGACTCCAGATCGGGGAGCGACGATGCGCGTGTACTGGAGGTCTTTGGCTGCCTGCCTTCGCTCGGCCTCGATCTTGTCTATGGAGGCCAGCGCCGCAAGGTAGTCCTGCCGCTTCACGTCGTCCTGGTACGCATTCGTGCGCGCGGTGCGCTCGGCGGCCTGCTGCTGCGCGAGGCGAGCCTGGCTCTCCTCGATGCTTGCCTGCGACTGCGCGAGCTTCGACTTGATCTGGCTTACGGCAAGCTGGTTCTGGCGCTCGATGGTCTGAGCGCGCTGCTCGGCCGTGCGCAGCGCAGCCTTCCGGGTCGCGAGCTGAGAACGCGCCTGTTCCACTTCTCTCGACGACGAGTAGCCCTTCTCCAGCAACTGCACCTGCCGGTCGTACTCCGCCTGAGCGGTCTCGGCGTTCGCGCGGGCTTCGTCCAGATTGGCGCGAGACTCCGCCAGATTCTGGGGGATGGTGACATCCTGAAGCTGTGCGAGCTGCTGCTGCAGTTCCTGCCTGCTCTGCTTCGACTGCTCCAGCGACTTGCGGGCCGACTCTACCCCCGCCTGGGCCTGTCTTATCGCGGAGCTCGTGAGGGCCGGCTGCACCGTCTTCGACGCTCGAGCCTGTGCCGCCCGGGCGCGCGCCGAGGCAAGGTCCGCGTCGGCCTTCTTCACCGCCGCTTCGGCGTCGGTCGGGTCAATGATAGCGATGAGCTGCCCGGCTTCCACCCTGTCGCCCAGGTCAACGGCAAGCCTGTCAATGCGGCCGGCGATGTTGGACTTCACGTCAACGGTCTTCCACGGTTGAATCGTGCCGGTGGCCGTCACGGAGTTGCGAACGTCCCCGCGCGTCACCTTGCCGAACTCGTAGGTGGTCCCGTTTGCCTGAGTCTGGCTCCGGGAGCGATGGAGCATAAAGCCCCCGATCAGGACTATGGCGGCCAGGGCGGCCAGAATCAGCCGCCGCCTCTGTCTGTCTCTTTGCTGTTTCAACATATATTGTGTGCTGCTCTCGTCTTACTTCGTGACGCCCAGCGCCCTCTCGAGCTGGGCTCCCGCGGTCATGCGGTCATACTCGGCATCAATAAGGGTGTTGCCGGCCGCGGCATACTGCACCTGAGCGGTGAAGACGCTCAGAACCGATGATCCCGTCGCGCCCAGGCGATACCGCTCGGTCTCCTGGTCGAGGTTCACCTTCGCCGCGTCCCTCGCAAGCCTGCTCGCGCTCACCCGGGCGCGGGCGCTCAGCAGGTTATTGTATGCCTCGGTGACGTCCGCCGTCACGTCCTTTTCCGCCTGCCTCAGGTCCTCCACCGCGCTTCGCGCGTCCGCTTCAGCCTCCTTCTGCCTCGACCGCGAAAGGCCGAAGTCGAAGACGGGCATCGAGACCGACGCCCCCGCGTCCCAGCCTGTGCGCTCGGAATCGTTCTCCGGGGTGTAGCTGGCGCCAAGGGTGGTGTCCACGCGGGGCCTGCGGCTGATCCGCGCCACATCCACCGAAGCCTCGGCCGACGTGACGCGCGCTCTCGCCTGCACTACTTCCGGCCGCTGCCCCAGCGCGGTCTGTATCAGCTCTTCGAGCTTTGTGTCCTTCTGCGCTGTGTCCGCGGGTTCTTTGAGCTGCATCGGCTCGCCAGCCGGCAGCCCCATAACGTTGCGAAGAGCGTTCGCGGCGATGGCGATGTCGTTTTCGGCCTGAATCCGGTCCACCTGCACTCTTCTCAGCTCGGACTCCTGCAGGGCCCTGTCCGCCTTCGCCGCGCTGCCCGCGTCAATCATAGCGTCAACGCTCTTGAGCTGCTCCTCGGCCAGCTTTTCCTGCTCCTCTCGAAGCGAGAGCAGCCTCTCCGCCCGAAGCTGATCGAAGAAGCTCCGGGACACGCTGAACGCGAGGTTGTTTCGCGCCGACTGAAGAGAAGCCTCGGAGCCGGTGACGTTGGCCCTCGCCTGCCGCACCGCCGCGCGCGTCAGCCCCCCGTCGTAGATGGTGTAATCGAGCGAGACGCGCGGCTGGATGCCGGTGTCCGACTGCGCCCCGCCCGAAAACCCACCGCCCGAACGTCCGCCCGATCCGGACACACCGTAGGACACCTCCGCGTTCACCGACGGCAGGGTGCCGGTGCGCGCCTGGCGCACTCGCTCGCCCGCGGCAGTGACCCCCTCGCGGGCGGTCAGGATGGAGCCGTGGTTGTCCCAGGCGACCTCCTGCGCCTTCTCGAGGGTAAGCGGTGACTCCAGCGATATCGCGGAGGCGGTGGATATCAGGGGCTGCGCAGGGGCGTCTTCGCTCCGGGCGCTCTGGCAGGCGGCCGCGACGAAGCAGGCCGCCACAATTGCTGGGAAAGGTCTTCTGTTTATCAAGGGCGTAGGTATGGTAGTTTCGATAGAAAAGCGGCGCTCTCGGAGAGAGGCGCCTCGTCGGTTGTCTCGAGTTCGACTGCTTCGGCGGCTTCGGCGAGAAGGCGCAGCCCCTCGATCACATCGGGCAAGCTGCCGGGGCCGAGCTTCTCCGCTGTCGCGGACATTCGCTGTCCGATCGCCTCGAAGTGCCTCTTCAGAATCGCGTCCGCCGCCGCGCTCGGCTGAAGCCTCACAATCCGGCGGTCGCCGGCGTCTGGCGTCCGCTCCACCAGTCCGCGCTTGACGAGCCTGTCCACAAGCTGCGAGAGCGCGGAAACTCCGATACCGAGCGATGCCGCGACATCGGCCATCTTCGATCCCCGGTTGTGGTGCACGTCCATGAGGCAGCGGAACTGCGACATCGGCAGCGCGTCCAGAATGTCCTCGGGCTGCTGAAAGAGCACGAGCGCCTTCGAAGCGCGCCGGAAGTACTCGCGGAACTCGTTCAGGCCGGAAGGAACGGCATCGGCGGAAGGGTTGCGGCTGTGTGGTTTGGACATCCGAATGATTAAGCAGTCAACACAGTTTATACTGCTTAAAGACTTGCCCCGCGCCGCTCAGGTTCCCCCCGAACCATCACAACTGCATCACATTGCCGCGCACCGGCGGGCGGCGTCAGGGCCAGAACTCGCCTTCCCGGCAGAGGGCGGCGCCGATCTGGTAAGCGGCTTCGCGGTATCCGTGGCCCGTGTAGAACAGCAGCCATCCCTCGCCCCATCGCAAGGCACACGGCGCGGAGACCTCGTCATCGCGCCATGTTTCCGGCTCGGGCGTAAGGATCGGGTTCCACGCGAATCGCTCCCAGGAACCTGTCCCCGTGCGCGACCGCGCAACGCAGAGTGCACGGGGTCCGCCGGGCGTGGCGGCGCTTGTGTAGAACGCATAGAACCACCCGTCCAGTTGCGTCACCTGCACGCTTTCGATCGCCTGCTCCCAGGGCAGGCGCTTGTCGGGGCTGAAGGAACAGGGCCTCTCGCGCCAGGTTGCGCCGTCTCTGCTCTCCGCGCACGCCAGGCGACTCGCTCCCGGACCGCCCGGGAAATAGTACATTACATAGACGCCCGAGGTCTCGTCGAAGATAACAGAGGGGCAGGAGGCCTGGCCCGCGCCCGGCAGGAACTCCATTTCGATCCGCTCCCACTTCACGCCGTCGCCGCTGACTGCGCCGCGGATGCGGGCGCCTGCCTTCGTCTGGGCCGTGTACCACATGCGGAACTGGCCTCCGGCCCTCACCACACACGGGCGGTTCACCGACATTTCGTCTCCGGCCGGGGCCAGAACCGGGCTGCGCCGCACCTGCCATGCCATGCCGTCGGACGAAACCGCGTGGAGGATCTCCCGCCGGTCGGGCGAGGAGTACCAGGCGAGCAGGCGCTTGCCGTCGGCAAGGGCGAAGAAGTCGCGTCCGCCGCCCTGTTCTGCCGCAATCACGGGCCCGGCAAGCGGGCTGGTCCAGAGGTTCTCGGGCCTCGAAGTGCGCCCCTTGCGCTCGAAGATGTCCAACCCGTACGCCCGCGTCACGCGCCGGTAGTTCGCCGAAACGAACGACAGCGCGTCCTGCGGGATGAGCGGATCCGCGCCGTCCGCGGCCGCCTGCCCGATGATGCCCCACGAGTCCGCCAGATACGCCGGGCGGGTCCGCCGCATGTCCTCGAGCCACTGGCTCCAGAACCGCGCCGTCATCTCCATGGGCTGCGCAACGGGAACGCCGCCGTACACTCCTTCCAGCGGGAACGGAAACGTGAACCGCGTGCCGAGCGGGCGCCCCGCTTCATAGAGCACCGGCGGCGCCGCCGGGCCGGTCACCTCGACTGCGTCATTCTTACCCGTCTGGGCGTTCAGCCAGCGTCCGGCGAGGAGCTTCGAGTTCGAGAACGAACCGATGGGCGGCTCTGCGAGCAGGCTCTGCCCGCGCATGCTGTGCGCCCAGAGCGACACGGTGCGGCGGAAGCGGATGTCGAGCCGCGTGAGCCCGGTGATTGCGATAAGCAGGACGAGCGCGCCGGCGATCCAGCCGCGGCGCACCTCCGGGCGGCACTTCTCCGCCGCGTCCTGAAGAGCCGACCAGGCGATTGCCGCCAGAACGGCCGCCGGCGCGAACAGCACGATGCGCGTGTGTATGAAGTAGCGCTTGCCGGCGACGGTCTCGATGAGCCCGCACAGGAACCAGATGCAGACGAGGGTGAGCCGCGCATCCGGCCGCTTCTTCGCCCACAGCATCGTAAACCAGAACGCAACCACGGCGGCGGCCGAGACAAGCAGCATGTCCGGTCCTTCACGCACCGCGCCCGAGAGAAACGCCAGGCCGCCCGTCAGCGGCGTCGCGGCGACGTAGCCCCCGTTGTAGCGCATCGCTTCCACGAAGTGGGGCCATATCCCGGCTGCCAGAAGCCACGCCAGCACCGCCGCGCACGGAAGCGCGAACGCGGCGGCGTATGCTGCAATCCCTCTGCGGCGCGCCTGTGTGTCGCCGCCAACCGCCAGCGCGAGCCACAGACCCAGCAGCAGCGCCAGAAGCAGGCTCTGGGGTTTGATGAGGCAGGCAGCGGCCATCAGCAATCCGGCTGCCGCGCGCGATGCGATCCGTCCGCCCATCACAGCCCACACCGCCATCGCCTCGAGTGAAGCAATCACAGCGCCCGCATTCGTGAAGTGGACGCTCATGCTCCCGAAGTACTGCAGGTGATTGTCGAGCTTGTCCGGCCAGAGCAGGAAGAGCGCGGCCCAGGCGGCGGCAAGCCACGTTCGCGCGCCAGCCCTCGCCGCGACTCCGTACATCGCCCACGCCCCGGCGGTCAGGAAAGCGAGGTACATCAGATTGATGCTGACGGGGCGGTCGCCCCCGATCCCGAATGCACCGGCGACCAGCAGACACCAGCCGGGCAGCTTGTGGTCGAAGACGTCGCGGTAGAGGGTTCCACCGTTCAGCAGGTCTCGCGCCACCAGCCCGTACACGCTGTTGTCGTAGTCCTGCAGCGCCTGAAGCACTATCGGCGGGAACAGGAACAGACAGACCAGCAGGATCAGGATCATGCTGGCGGCGTGGGCGGCGATTTCGGGATTACGCTTATGCACGTTCGTAGTATCGGCCTCAGTCGCGTTTCCGTTCAGCCCGCGGCACTTCTCGGGATGAGCGGCTGATGCCCGATTATACACGACCGGCGGCCCTCAAAAGAAAGCGGGCGCCGCCTGGCGGACGGCGCCCGCTCGGATGATGCGCCTTGCGGCGGGGCTATCCGCCGCTTCCGGCTGTGAACGCGGCGCTCGGGCCCGCGGCGGGTGCAGGCAGGTTGGCTGAGTCCCGAGCGGTTCCGGCGGCCACCGAAATCCCCAGTGTGCCGGCGCCCGTGATGTTCGAGATCCGGATGACGCGCTGGTTTGCGGATATCCAGTGCACGCTCACCGTTCCGTTTGCGGTTCCGGTGCTGTTCAGGGTCACGTGCGATGCCGCAAGCGTGATGCTGCTGAAGCCGCCGTATGTCACCGTGTAGTCAACCGGCCCGCTCACCGTGGATGCCTTCGAAGGACCGCCGAGCGCAATCGTCGGCGGCGTGTT
>Ga0255342_1003853_pt1 | contig 16112 bp, 18 predicted proteins | sample wastewater_treat_3_FD_192416 | JGI IMG/M metagenome (GOLD analysis project Ga0255342, IMG submission 192416) | Wastewater microbial communities from Lulu Island WWTP, Vancouver, Canada - plant14 | ecosystem: Engineered > WWTP > Wastewater > Unclassified | place: Canada: Vancouver, British...
GACCTTTCTACCTGCATGGCGTTGTTGATCAGCACTCGCATCAGCTCTGGGATTGCTTCAAGCCCTTTTTCTGCTATTTCGTCTGCAAAGGTATAATCATTTTGGTGAGTCATTTTGTTCTCCTTGTTTGGTTTAGTCACCTTAAGGATACTTCTGACTCACCGCTTTTGTTAAGGTTCAGCAATTTACAGAAAATATGTTACACCAACAAGAATTTGAAAAAAATGGTAAGAAAATAATGTTTCTATCGCTAGAAATAGAACATGCCATAATGGGTTTTAGAGGTTCTAGCATGAATTACTACGTGATCACGGCTGTTCATCTGGATAATCTTGAGCTGATCAAGGATAAGGCTTATAGAGCATCAGCAGATTTTACAATGTTTTTTCCCTCCCCAGGAGTTCACCAGAAAATAAATGATCACCCCAATCCTGCAGGGAGATGTTCTCTATGAGCGGTATAGAGCTGGTAGATAAACGGTAATCATCCTTAATATCAGTCAACTTGGGGATCGATCAATTTGACGAAACGGCGCGATTTTTAGGAAAAGCTTTTGCACTTGTGTAAATGAGATAGGTCTATACCCCCGTGAACAAATATTTACCCAGTATTGCTATATATGCCTGTTTTTGAGGGAAATTTTGGGAAATATTCATCCTTTGCTATAGCATTATTGAGAAATCCTGTTAATATGGATGTATGAAAGATTCATCTCCGAAAGCCCAGATCCAAAAGGACAAGGCGCTGCAGGTTTACACGCTCATATTGACCAATCCCGATATCACGCAGGTGGCAGCTTGCGCCCAGATTGGTATTGACCCGAAGACCTACCGGAAGTGGATCGCCTTACAGGATGAAGCTTTAGCACAGTTAGAGCAAACCCGGATCGAGATCGATCGTCTGGATTACGCGGATTACCTGACGAAACGATCAGAGATATCTAATCAATTCGTTGCTGATGCGATGAAACCAGGCGTATCCATCACAGAGCGCATAAAAGCACTGGAGTATATTGATGAGAAAATCAATGAATTCAGTTCCCGCTACCATACTGTCGATGTAGAAGCGGAGCAGGATCTATTATCAGGGCCCAAGACGGAAGCAGGGATAAGCAGCTCAAAAAGGATGGAAGACCATACCTAGAAGTATTCCCCTTGTCCTGCTTTGTAAAAACTTATGGAACATACCCTGGATTTTTCTTTTTTCAATCATTAGGTTTATGCACAGAAGTACCAATCAATAAAAAATACAAGTAGAGCATCGGTATTTTCACCCCCTCGGGTTTTTGCAGCCTATATCAGGTAGTAAAGAAACACAGAAGTGAACACGGGGGTGAAAGTCTCTCCCCCTGATCCGTGACGGATCCCTGTTCACGCCCACCCGACCCAACCAGGTCGGGATTTTTTTGTTTAAGGGAAAGGAGCGATTATTGAAGAAACCAGAGAGGGATCTCATCCGTTTGGAAGAGTGCCGCAGAAGGGTGAGGGTCGACCTGGAGTATGAGAGGGGAATTACTGATACTCTACAGAATCTTCTCTCTCCAGAAATGCTTGCGCTCATCGCAAGCGCAAGAGCGGAGCTGGAACCTGTTATCGAGATGAAGGCTGAAGCACTGCACAGGTGGCACCATCGGTAATGAGGATACCTTATTAAAAGGAGGTGATCCATTTGGTCTATACTTGTCTGGTCGGGCTGATCGGAATTGGTTGGTTTGTTTTGCACATCCTTGACTCGATCAACGCTTTGAAGAAATAACCTGTTCTGTGGGCAGTGCCCACGCGCTCACACACAACCCGCCAGACCATCGGCGGGCTTTTTGTTTTCTAACCCCAAAGAAAGGAGGTGCAATGAAGGTAAGAGTACTGGACAGGTGTCCACACTGCAATGGGCAGGCGTACCTGCCAGTCGGGGAAGACCAGGACTGCAAAGGCAATGTCTATACCCGTCATCTTCCCTGCCCACACTGTGAAGGCACTGGCATGGCGGGTAAATGGGTCGAGCTTCTTGAGTTCCAGCTCATGCTCGACCAGGCGAAATGCCCCCACAAGCATGTTTCCCGCAGCGGCGGCTTCCACTTCAGCGCAGGCGAGGTGTGGGACGACATCCGCGATGTCTGTGACGACTGCGGGGAGATACTCGACTGACTCTCCCCATCCACAAAGGACGCTTCTCCTGAAAAGAGAGGCGTCCTTTTTCTTTTTTATTTATAAAAGGAGGTTCCATGACAGAGAATATCATCCTGGCACCTGTGCCAGACCTATCAGACCTTTCTGCTTCAGCCACCTGGTCCGTGCGCTACCGCGACCCCTCAGGCTTCGAGTGCGTGCTCTCCCTTGAGTCCGCATCCGGCGTGGAGGTGCTGCAGAAAGCGCAGGCAGCCCTGGTCAAGCTCAGCGACTCCGGCTGTACACCGCTCCACAATCCTCAGGTTTCCAGCGCTACAAACGCCGAAGCCAAAGCTGAGAAGGTCATCTGCCCGATCCACAACGTTCCCATGCGTGAGTGGAAGAAAAACGGTCGCACCTGGCATTCCCACAAGCTCGAGGACGGCAGCTGGTGCAAAGGAGGAAAGGCATGACCGCGGATCGGCGTGTGCTCAAGGTGCATGACAGCGGCGATCATTACCGCAAAGAGGTCAAACCTCAGATCCGTCTTGAGGGCAAATGGCTGCTCAAGGCAGGGATCTTCCCTGAGGGCAGGGTAGAGGTGCTCAATCCCCATCCGGGGATGCTGGTCCTGCGGGTGATGAATGCGCCGGAGTGAAGCAAAGAGGACAGTCTCCAAAGGCTGTCCTCTTTTTTTATTTCAAGGAGGTAACAATGGTAAGTCAATCGATGGACCTGAGAGTCCAAACCAAGATCGACAGCGCTGTACCAGACACCCGTTCGCACGGGAGGGTCATCACCACCAAAGTGGTCGGGGTCAGCTTTGAAAACCGCCAGGAGGTGATCGCTAAACTGCAGATGGGGGATCGAGTGTGGCTGGAAAGAGAACCCTTCAATGCCTTTGATACCAACGCGGTACGGGTCATCCGCAACAACGGGGAACAGATCGGCTACATCCGCCGTCAACTTGCCTGCTCCCTTGCGCCGCTCATGGACAGGCTCGACAGCCCTATCAGGGGCAAGGTGTACCTGCTCACCGGCAGCCGCTACGATGATTACTCCCTGGGCGTGGTCATCGCCTTCAAGCTGCCCAAAATACGCAAGAACAACCATCAAACTCGATTTGAAGATTGGGATGAATAGAGAGGAGAGAACAATGGAAGAGACGACCATCAGCATCAGAAGCTGGAATTCTTCGACCAGCTCCATAGAAGAGACCGGGGAGAAGATCAGCATCTACACGCTCGCCAGGTCAATGACCATGGACAACTTCACCAGGTTGTTCGATGAGTTCCTGAACCTGGGCGGGAAGCAGTACGCGGAGGGCAAGGTTGTGGGATCCAGGCTGCGCTTCACGCACCGCTCGCTGCAGCGCCTGGCGATCTGTTTTGCCTTCGGCATCATAGTCGGGCTTGCGGAGCAGGAGCACACAGACCCGCGCAACGAGACCGCCATCGAGACTGCCAGGAAGGTCAAGCGCATGATCGACCAGGGGGAGCTGCCTTTCGGATTCTACATCTGATCCATATCCAAGATCATACCCTTGAACGGGGCAGGCTTTGGTCTGCTCCGTTCACTTTTTCATAAGGAGGAAGAAATGACCACACAAATTACTTCTAAGGATTTACAACAGAAGATCCAGGGTTACCTGGAGGTTTTAGCGCTGGAAACCGATCAGGCGCGGAAGTCCGAGGAGATGCGCAGGTATCTTGATTTCGTAGCCAGGTTCCATCAGTACAGTCCGAGCAATATCTTCCTGATCATGCTTGCCAGGCCCGATGCGACCCATGTGGCGGGTTTCCAGGCGTGGAAGAAGATGGGGAGATATGTCAGGAAAGGCGAACATGGAATTCCCATCTTCGCGCCGATGATCCACAAGGAAGATCCGGATGACGACAACTCCCCAAAGGTGCTGAGTGGTTTCCGGGTCGTGTATGTCTTCGATGTCAGCCAGACAGACGGGGAGCCTTTACCGCCCGTTCCGGATTGGAAGAGTCCGGAGAAGAATGCGGAGTTGAACGAAAAGCTGATTCGTTTTGCAGAAAGCAAGGGGATTACGGTAACTTTCAAAGAGCTACCTGGTGAGACACAGGGGGTATCCAGAGGAGGAGCGATCGAGATATCACCTGATGCTGGGACAAAGACACTGATCCATGAGATCGCGCATGAGTTGATGCATCAAGGCAATGTGTTGCCAATCGACCATTCTACTCGCGAATTGCAGGCCGAAGCGGTAGCCTATATTGTTTCCAGACACTATGGATTCACAGTATGTAAATGTCCAAATTACATCGCTTTGTCTTGTCTCGAGGATCAGGGTTTCGAAAGTTCAATTCCAATTATCCAAAAAACAGCAAGTGAGATAATTGGTTCAGTTCTTGGTCTAAATAATATTGTCATACCGTAAGACAGTTATAATTTTCGTAAACCTCTATAATATTATTTACGGAGGGATGTTATGAAAAAAGTTGTTGAGATACTACTAGCGTCAACCGATGACAATGTTATTTACAAGAGACTCGAAGAGCGATTTGGGAAAAGTCACTCACCTTATAAAATCTATGTTAATGCACATGACCCATTTTATCCAGATTATCGTACACCAAAGGGATTTTTGAATAAATTTGCCAAAGGCTGGACTATCCATCTAGGACTTGATGATTCTACCATAGGTGAAATATCCCGAGTAATTGTGTCCGATAAGGTTCTTTTATCTTTTATGTTGGAGAATTCCAGCCACAGGAATGTTATTCTCGAGCTAGCAGAATCCATTATTGCTGAAATCAGGTTTTTTGACGGGAAGCTGGTTAATAAACGAATTTACACACCTGAAGGGAAATTACTGGAAGACACAAAAATAAATGCCCCAAAACGCAAGGCAACATTAATGGAACATAAGACGGCTTGGAGAATAATTCAGCAAATGAGAAATGAGCAAAAAAAAGATTTTTATCATTCTAAAAAAGATGAAATAAAGACAATTACTTTGGGAGAGTACCGAGATCGAATCACGGCTAAAATGAAAAAAACATATTCGGAAAAACAAATTAGCCGAATAATTGAGGAAGGTGAAGCAGGACTATTAGATTGATCCGATAATCCTCTATAAAGGACATGTCTTTTTATGTCCGACATGTCCTAATTGCCTGATATCAATTTGCTATCCTTATGGTGTAAGCCTGAAAAAGGTTTACACCATTTCATTTTTTGAGGTGAAATATGAACCAACGAAAAAGATACAGCCTGTCACTTTCAAACAAAGAAAAAGAAGCGCTTCAAAGAATATCGAAACAGATGGGGGATATTTCAATGGCAGCTACTTTACGAAGATTGCTCTTTGAAGCAGGTATGGTCCGTGATTCAGAAAAGAAAGGTTCGAGGTTAGAAGATGAAAACCAATAAGAAATTAATCGAATTTGTGGAAAGTGATACCTTTATCGGCCTGATGTTTCTAACAAAACTGAAGGAGATGGAGGAAAAAAAAGAAAGAACTATCGCCCATAAAAATGGAACCAAACCCAAGAGAAGCTCTGTTAACAATTTGTCTCGCAGATTAAATCGTATGTATGTTGATGCGATGATATCAAAGATACAGAATAACATCGAAAACAACAAGCATGAAGTGGAAGAGAACGAATTATTAGAAGAATTACAAGAAATTGCTGATCCCTCCTCTGCCCGAGCGAAAGACCAGCAAATTCAACAACCTATGCCTCAAAGGAGACACATATGTATTCTACATCAGAATCACCTCAAAAGAAAGACCTGTTAGCTCGCATTATTGAAAAGCTTCAACCCCCAAATGGTGGCGGTAGGAAATACCCCGATTCCAAGGGTGAATACTGGACTTTATGTCCCTTTCATGATGATAAGCATATCGGGAATTTTTCATTCAATGCAAAGAGATTTCATTGTTTTGCTTGTGATGAAAGTGGAAGTATTCAAGATCTCGCTAAGAAACTTGGCATCGATTATTACCCAAATCACTCTTCTGGCGAATATTCTGGTTTAACCTTTGACCAGTATTCAGATGCGAAAAAATTACCGGCGGAGTTTCTGGGGTCTTTGTTGATAACTCAACGAAATCGTAATGGAAAACCGCATCTCGTAATTCTCTATCTTGATGAAGAGGGGCGTATAACTGCAACCCGTATACGCCTTTCCTTAAGTGGTAACAATCGCTTCATTTGGCAAAAGGGTAGTCGTCTTATTCCATATGGTTTGTGGAGAATGAAAGAACCATTGCACGGTTGCACTGAAAACGGAGGAGATAACCAAGAAATTCTTCTTGTTGAGGGTGAAAGTGACGCACATACCCTCTGGTACCACGGGATAGAGGCATTGGGAATTCCAGGTGCAACAACGTGGAAACCTGAATGGGCACGTTTTCTAATTGGAAAAGAAGTCTACGTCTGGCAGGAGCCCGGGAAAGCGGGTGAGGAGTTTGTTAGGAAAATTGCGAATGATTTGCCAACTATTAAAGTTATCTATCCCCCTCAGGATAGAAAAGATATCAGTGAGTGCCACATCAATGGTGATGATGTCAAGTTGCTCATCGGACAACTTATGAAATCAGCTATTCCGTTTTCTAAAATCCAAGAAAAAGAGAATCAGAAAGAATTACAGGAAATCTCTTCGCTTGCTGAACCTATCTTGAAGGGTGATGTGCTTGAAATGGTTCTTCAAAAATGCAAGGAACTCGGTATTGAAGGGGAAGAGAGGAATGTAAAAATAATCTATTTAGCCTTGACATCTCGGATTCTTGAGCGACCGATCTCATTAGCCTTCAAAGGACCTTCAAGCGGCGGAAAATCGTTTATTTTGGATGCAGTATTGAAGTTGTTTCCTGAAAGTGCGTATTTGAAATTATCTTCGATGAGTGACAAAGCACTTTTCTATTCAAAGGAATCCTTCGTGCATCGCTTCGTGATTATTAATGAGGCGGCTGGGTTGTCTACAGATTTTCTCTCTTACCTGATAAGGTCATTGTTGAGCGAGGGACATATCAGGCATATTACCGTTGAGAAAACAGAAAAAGGCCAGCAACCACTGGAATTAGACAAAGAGGGTCCGACAGGGTTCGTCACTACGACGACAATGATCAGCTTGCACCCAGAAAATGAAACCCGCTTATTGTCGTTGAATATTACAGATAATCCTGAGCAAACAAAAAGGATCATGATGAGAATTGCAGAAAATGCAATGGGGAATTATCAAAAAACGGACTCGACAGATAGTTTTATTGCCCTTCAGTTATGGTTGGAAAGAGTTGGAAAGGCTGATGTGGTTGTTCCTTTTGCCTCAGTTCTGGCTGAATTAACGCCTCCAGCTGCTGTCCGGATTCGGCGAGATTTCCAATTAGTGATCAACTTAATCAAAACTTCCGCCATTCTTTATCAAAAACAGCGAAACGTAGATGAAAACGAAAGGATTGTTGCCACGGTGGAAGACTATCGAATCGTCCACGACCTCGTTTCAGGGATAATCAATGAAAGTGCTGAGAGGTCAATCAAGCCCACAATCAGGGAAACTGTTGTGGCTGTGTCGAAATTGCTCTCAGAGGAAGCAGATTACCCAAAAAGCACATCGATTCTTGATAATCAAAAATCAGTGGATATTGCTGCATTGGCAAGAGAATTGAATTTAGATAGTTCAACAACCAGTCGAAGGGTGAAGCAGGCAATCAAGGAAGGCTTCTTGGAGAATTTGGAAACTAGAAAGGGCTTCCGGGCAAGAATCATTTTAGGCAGGAAAATTCCAGATGATCATTCTGTTCTTCCGACACCAGAGGATTTAGAAAAAAATTGGTTGGATGATCTTGAATCCCGTGCAATCGTGCAACACTGTCAAAAAAGCAGCGGAGGTCATAATGAATAATTACCTGTTGGGTAGTGACCAACCTGATTGTTTATTGAATGCAACGCAAATTGCCGCGATTTTGAATGTAAGCAAACCTCAAGTTTTCTTAATGATACGAAGAGGGGATTTTCCTGTGGTCAAGATGGGGCGCTTGGTTCGTGTTCGTCGGTCGGCGATTGAAGATTATATCAACAAGCAAACCATACCTCCAAATAATACCTCTTGAGGTTAAAAGGTGATAACTATGACTGATGATCACGCTTATAGAGGGTATCGCTTTCTGAACTCAGGATAATCAGGAAATCCCTGTAAATGACGCTTGGTAAGGTTAATAATCGAAAGGAGGAGAAATGACAAAAAAAAGCGGTCAGAATCAAGGAAGTGTTTCGTTGAGGAAAGATGGCACAGTACAAGCCCAAATAACTGTTGCCGGAAAAAGAATATCTAAGTATTTCAAGACCAAAAAGGAGGCCAATGCCTGGAGAATTGAAACTTTAAATAAGATCCAAAATGGCATGTTCTATTCTGGCCCTCAAGTGTTGTTGTCAGAATATTTGGCACAATGGTTAATTGCAAAAAAAGATTCACTCAGGCCAAAAACCCACATTCAATACCGTCAGATTGTAGAACATCATATCAATCCGCTGCTTGGTAAAATAAAATTATCGGATTTGCGGCCGGAGATGATCCAAGCCGCTTACAACAAAAAAACTGCTGCTGGTACGAGTGCGAGAACAGTCAGGTTAACGCACTCAGTTCTTCGGTCGGCATTAAACCAGGCATTAAGAATGGATTTAATCTATCGAAATCCAGCCACGATAGTATATCAACCAAAGTTAAAAGAAACAGAGATGAAAGTACTTGATGAAAACCAGGTTCGATCTTTTCTCATTGCGGCCAAGGGGCATCGACTTGAAGCGCTGTTCAAGCTGGAGGTAACCAGCGGACTTCGAGAAGGAGAAATTCTTGGGTTGAAATGGAGTGATCTTGATTGGGAAAATCATCAGCTAAAAGTCCAACGGCAGTTACAGCGTGTGCCAGGAGTGGGTTTAGTTTTTTCGGAACCAAAATCGGCAGCAGGTAGAAGAATGATCATGCTGGGGACAGAGACAATCGCTTTATTGAAAGCCCATTCCAGCAGGCAATATGCTGAAAGAGAATTTGCGGGGGATAAGTGGCGAGAAAACGACCTGATATTTCCCTCTTCAGTTGGTACCCCGTTAGAACCGCGAAATTTACTCCGGGAGTTTAAAGATCTGTTAAGAAAAGCAAATTTGCCAGATATTAGGTTTCATGACTTGCGACATTCTTTTGCTACACTGGCCTTAAGTCAAGGGGTATCCGTAAAGGTAGTCCAGGAAATGTTAGGGCATAGCGACGCTTCTATGACTTTAAAGGTTTATTCACACACTACGCCGGGGATGCAAAAAGAAGCTGCGAGAAAAATGGATGAAATCACAGCAATAATTGAAATCAATGATCATTCTCAACGTGAATAAATACTGTTTGGGTTGCAGTAAGGTTGCAGTAAAAAAAGAGCTTTTTTTATCAAAGGCTTTTTTTACCCCCATATATGGCGGTAATATGCTTTATTCCTCGTACATCTGGCGCCCCCGGCGCGGCTCGAACGCGCAACCTACTGATTCGAAGTCAGGCACTCTGTCCAATTGAGCTACGGGGGCTTCACCCACATTATACCTTATTCACTTTGTTCCTTGTCGTATTTGTTACAATGGGGGAGAGGTGTTTTCATGCCCAGGCTAATCCTTACCGAAAGATTGCCCATCAAGCTCTGGGTCGATGTGATTGACGAAGGAGCGATGGCGCAGGCCCGCAACCTCGCTAATCTGCCGTTTGCCTATAAGTGGATCGCGATCATGCCTGACTGCCACGAGGGTTATGGAATGCCCATCGGCGGCGTGCTGGCTGCGGATGGGATGATTGTGCCCAACGCGGTAGGGGTGGATATCGGCTGCGGCATGCTGGCAGCGCGCACCAACCTCCATATGTTGGACAAAGCTGCTCTCCAGCAAATTCGAAATCGTATTAAGCAGGAAGTACCGCTGGGGTTTGAGCACCATAAAACCGCGCAACCCTGGGCCGGGTTTGATCGCGCACCGGATATCCCCATCATCCAGCAAGAGCTGAATAGCGCGCGCAGGCAGCTGGGCACGCTGGGCAGCGGTAATCATTTCATTGAGATACAGCAGGGCAGTGATGGAAATATTTGGGTGATGATCCATTCCGGCAGCCGTAATTTTGGTCTTAAGACGGCGACCGCCTACCACCACACAGCCCGGGCGTTATGTACCCGTAAGGGTTACAGCCTGCCTGACCAGGATTTGGCATTTTTGCCTTTGGATACGCGCGAAGGGATGGATTATTTTACAGCCATGAACTACTGCTGCGATTTCGCCCGGGCCAACCGCGCACGAATGATGGAACGGGTAATGCAAATTCTTGCTGATGAGACAGGCGCGAAGCGGCTGGAAGAAATCAATATCCATCACAATTACGCTGCTCTTGAACGGCACTACGGTCGTGAAGTGATGGTGCACCGCAAAGGGGCAACCAAAGCTTCTCTCAATTTAACGGGGATCATCCCCGGGTCAATGGGTTCCAACAGTTACATTGTCAAAGGACTGGGAAACCCGGAGAGCTTCGAATCTTGCGCGCATGGTGCCGGCCGGCGTATGGGGCGCAAGCAGGCGCAGTGCTCGCTTGACCTGGCAGAGGAGCAAAAGAAAATGGAAGGTGTGGCGCACGACTTGCGAACGCGGAACTCGTTAGATGAAGCCCCAGGGGCTTATAAAGACATCGATGAAGTGATGCGCCTGCAGCAGGACCTGGTAAGCATCACGGTCACGCTCACGCCACTGGGTTCTATAAAAGGGTAAGCGCTGATTTCAAGAGGGCGATCATTCCCAGGCAGCCAGCGCCTGTACTAATTTCGGGTTGAACAACCCGTCACCATAATCACCCAGCATACTCAGGTCACTGAAGATGAGCACTTTACCGTTTCCCACCTTGAGCTGGGCTATGTGCGCCCGGCTGCGGCTGCCTGCCAGAACCTCGCCTGAAGTGACTGCAAAGGTCACTGCGCTTTGCGGGTTGAGATTGACCATCGATACCTGCTGAAGCCAGCCATCCGCTGTGACGGCTGCCGTGGCTTCATCCACCCCAGCCGTGGTGAAGTTCACTCCCCACTGGTTGGTCAGGACGTTCAGGTCGGACCAATCTTCATTCGGCTCGGCAATCCGGTTGAAGAGCTTCAGGCGGTTCGCGCTGTTGACAACCAGCAACTTACCGCCCTGCTCCACATATTCATTGAGAATCGCTGCTTCGACAGCTGTCCAACTCGTATCATACGCCGCGGGGTAGGCATCGGTGAGCGGGTAATCGTAGGCTGGCAGCGCCACCACCAGGTCTGCCCCGCTGATATGCTGTGTGGTCAACGGTTCGCCATAGGGGATGACGGTAATGCCATAACCGGCACGGATTAAGGACTTGCTGAATCTTGACAACCCACTGGGCGTCATGTGTGGGGCTTCTGTGTGATTGGCAAGAAAAACCGCCCGCTTCTGCGGGTCGTGCTGCACAAAATCGATCTGCGCGTGCTGGCTGAGGGCGGCTGCCATCGCTAACCTGGCCATATCCCGCAGCTCGGCTTCCATTTCCCGCGCCAGCTCCACCGTATCGTAAGGGTCGTGCAGATGACCTGAGACCCAAACCCCACCGGGGTAGTTTTCCATTTCCATGGACTGATAAATAAGATTGGTATTGGGAATGTTGAAGGCGCTAAGGCTGCCGTTATCTGAAGCGAATTCGTAAAAAATGGATTTCAGCTCCAGTCCAAGCTCCGCGCCTGTATCATCCATAAAGGCTTTAAAGGGATCGGTGTTCAGGTCTGAGGTGCTGATGTGGCTGTACATGGGCATAATGCTGGCGGGCAGTCCATCGAGCGGGCGCGTCAGGCAATCAATCTGGATGTTCGCCTGCAGCTTGCCGAGCAGGTCAGAATGCGTAGTGGTGAAGGCGGCAGAGCCGTACAAACCTGCTTCTTCGCTGCCGAACCAGGCGAAAAACAGGTCGTTCTTAGGTTGGATCTTCAAGTCGTTGAGCACAGTGAGAATTTCAAGCAGAATGACCGAGCCGCTGCCATTGTCCAGCGCGCCGGGTGAATTTGGGCTATCGATATGGGCTGAAAGCAGGAGCGGCTTATCTGAATATTTACCGGGGATGCGCACCACGAGATTACCGGATGGAGCGGGGTTGAGCACATCTGTATCCCAAATGACGCGCGCCTGCGAGAGAGCGTTCATTTCATCCCAATCATGGATTCCCAGCGGGAAGAGATTTTCGAACTCAATAAACAGGAGGGGCTGGGCGCCCGGGGCCTCCACGCGCTGCAGCACGCCGCCGCCATCTCCGGCAAAGGTTCCATGCGTTTGCCCGCCAGTGTTGGAAAACCTGGTGATCAGCACAATGGCAGCGGGGTTCAATCTCAGCAGAGAGAGGGCATTGCTCAGCGCCTGGGGGTTCTCTGTATCGACCAGCGAGTAATCAACCAGGAAGACCTGGTTTTGATAACTCGTTTTTTTCAGGCTGTTCAGCGTGGCGGCATCTGGAATAAGCAGCGGGAAACCTGTGACTTCAACAGGGTCTTCATTGGGTGGATCAAAAAAGCCGTCAGAGTCCATGCGCAAGGCTGCAGCAGGGTTGTCACGGTTGCCGCGGGTTGCGTCAGCGGGAACCTCATAGGTCCGCGCTCCTAAAGTCAAAAAAAGAGAGGATTGATGAACTTCGGTCCCAAGGAAGATGTTGAACTGCTCTCTTTCGGATGACATTCCCAGGTTCGTGAGCCATTCCAATTCCGCAAGCCTGGATTCCAGGTAGTCGAAGGCTTCTTTTTCCCCGGTGGTACCCGCGCCGCGCCAGCCTGAATGCGGCTGGATGCTGGTAAGTTCTGTGAGGTGCGCGAACATGCGCTCAGTAGAAATGGCTGCTAGGGTGTTTTGTTTTGTAGAAACTTCCACTAAGGGAGGTCCAACCTCATTTGGAACGCTAAGCGCAGGTTCTGTCGAGGAAGGGATTGTGGCTTCTAACTGTTGTGTTTGCCCTATGCGGTCCGCGCTTGTTTTGCTGCGGGCGTTGATCATAGAAACCAGGAGCAAGGTCTCGGCAACCGCCGCCAACAGGAAGCCAAGGACAAGGATAATGACCAGTTTTTTGCGCTGCACGCAAACCTCCTTCTAAAACGCGTGATGAAGACGATGAAGGATGGCGTGAATTACTTTCCTGCCAGGGCTTTGAGAAACCCTGCTACAGTAAAGGTTTGACCGGTCAAGAGATTTTGAGCCTTAAAAAGCGATGCGCTGGCACGCACCAGGAACACAGCGGTAAGTGCCAGTAATAACAGGGCCAGGCTCGCCTGCCAGAACGGCACCTGTGTGGCGGAGAGCCGGGTCATCATGCTTACAGGAGCGGTGAGCGGGAATATGCTGAGAAATATGGAGAGCGGACTGTTTGGGGTGTTAATCAGCGCGCTGATGAACACGAGTGGGATGATCATCGGCAGGATGACCACGGTGGTTAATTGTGATGCCTCGCGCAAGCTGGGAACAAGCGCGCCGATACCCGCCATGAAACTGGCATAAACCGCGTACCCGAATATGAAAAACAGCACACCCCAGGCCATTATCGACAATGGCAGCTGAAACGCTGCGCTGAGCGCAAAAGCGCGACCAGAGTAACGCAGCATCAGCAGCCCCGCGCCCAGCCACACCACCGTTTGCAGCAATCCTGTCAACCCCAGGGCGATGATCTTGCCTGTGAGCACCTGGCTGGGGGTGAGTGAGGTCAACAAGATTTCCATTACCCGGTTTTGTTTTTCAGTGCTGATGCTGTTTAACAGCAGCGAGGAAGAGGTGAGAATGACGATATAAAAAAGAAAGGTGATGATGTACGGTAAAAAGAATGTGAGCCAGTGGTCACTATCACGTTGTTCCTGGTTAGAAAGGCTCACTTCGATAGCGTTGATGGGGTCCTGCAGCCTGTAAGCCAGCGCAGGATTGCCGCCGCTGAGGTTGAAGGCGATGAGGGACTTAATCGAGGAAGACTGCTGCATGCTTCCCATCGGATTAAAATCCGGTCGGATATAGAAAACATCACCTTTCTCCAGGTAATCATCGGGAACGATGAAATAAGCGCTGATGAGACCCGCGTTGAGCGCTGACCGCGCGTCCTCTTCCGTGTTGTAACGGATAAGCGCGTTGGCAATCTCATCCGGTATCACTTTCATCAACCCGCTATTATCCACGAAACCTTCAGCTGAAGACGGTGACGCGGGAACAAACAAATTTTCCAGCATTGCGCTGGTGTCCTGCCCGGATTTCTGCAGACCTGATATCACCAGCAGAATGATAAAACTGGTAAGGGGCAATAAAACCAAAGTGAGCAGGAAGGATTTGCGGGTAAGAGCAGTGATGAGTTCGTTCTTTAATATCAGAAGGGTCTTTTTCATGGTTTACTTCCGCCCCTGGAGAAGGCTTCGCGCAGGCGTACGCGTTTTCCATAACGCAGCATTCCCAGGCGGAAGATTCTCCCGGAAAGCCAGAGCGCGAAGGCAGCCAGCAGGCACAGCAGGGTAATAGATAGGATTATTTGCCATTGAGGTACGGTGGTGAACGCAGCGCGGAAAGGCAGCGCGATTGGCGCTGTTACCGGGAAAAGGCTCATTGCGACCGAGAGCGCGCCGTTGGGGTTGAACATAAAAACGTTCGTGAACCATAACGGGATAACGATGGGAATGGTGAACCAACCGGTTATTTGTTGCGCTTCGCGGGGATCCGTAGCCGTTGCGCCAATCGCTCCCATGAATGCTGCAACCATCACGAAAGCCGGTAAAAAGGTGGCAGCGATGAGCAGTATGCCTGCAGGATCCACCCGCGGTGCGAATTCTACCGGGAAAACAGTGGGCAATAACTTCAACGCGATAATGGCGAAAATGAACCAGGTGAACAGTTGGGTCAGGCCAACCAGCAGGTTGCCCAGCACTTTACCCGCCATGAGTTGACCCGGCGATATGGAGGTCACAATGATCTCCATGGTGCGGTTTTCTTTTTCTGCCACCACTGCCTGCAGCAGGTAATTCCCGCTGATGTTGACCGCGATAACAAAGAGAACCCCTGCCAGTATGGGCATGAGGATGGAAACCCAATCATCGGCGGCTATTTCCCGCGCGCCATCCAGCGAACGGATGATGAGGTTTGGCCCTTCGCGTAAACGTTCAGCGAGTACCGGCGGCTGATCTTTAACCAGGTTATGGACCAGGAAGTCGCCGAAGTCACGCTCAGCGTTAGACCCGGTTTTCTCGGTGGTGACCATAATAACTTCACCACTGTTAAGGTAATTGTCAGTAAGAAGGAAGTAAGCCTGAATCGAACCATCGCGCAGCGCTTGCTCGGCGCTGGATTCATCTTCAAAGGGAAGCGAATGAACGGGCGGGAATGGTTTCTTTTTCTTCAGCGGCACCTGCTGGGCGTTGCCTATGACATGGTTTGGATCAATGAAGCCAACAGGAGCCGGGTTATGTTCCAGCCAGACTGAAATAAAGCCCACCAGAACCATCAGCGCCACAAATAACGGCATGCTGAGGATGCCGAAAATGAACCCTTTTTTCTTTACATGCGTGGAGTATTCATTGCGAAACACCAGCCAGGTTTTGTTCATTTTCGTTCGCTTTCATGGTTGACCACCTGGATAAATATTTCATCCAGTGAGGGCAGAGCAATTTCAAAATGCTCGAGGATGACCCCCTGGTGGATGAGGGTGTTCAATACTTCCTGTGGGGTTTTTCCGTTCTCGAGTTTTAATAAAGTGCTGCTGTTGTGCGGGCGGATCTCCTGCACGCCGGGGATGGCGGGCGGCAGCGGGTTTACCGCGCGAATGAGCACGCCATCAGAAGCGAACCGGCGACGAATTTCCGTCAACCCGCCATATAAGACAGTTTCTCCCGAATTGATCAGCGCGATACGGTCCGCCAGTTCTTCCACCTGGTGCATCTGGTGGGTGCACATGACGATGGTCGTGCCGCGGTGGCGTTCTTCTTTGAGCAGGTCTTTCACCATCTGCGTGTTCACCGGGTCG
>Ga0255342_1003854_pt1 | contig 16098 bp, 17 predicted proteins | sample wastewater_treat_3_FD_192416 | JGI IMG/M metagenome (GOLD analysis project Ga0255342, IMG submission 192416) | Wastewater microbial communities from Lulu Island WWTP, Vancouver, Canada - plant14 | ecosystem: Engineered > WWTP > Wastewater > Unclassified | place: Canada: Vancouver, British...
TTCTACGATGAACAGGCTTTAAACCATCTCTAACATCAGGTAAAGCACGAGCGACAATAACCGACATTGCATAATCGATATAACTTTCTTGCATCTCTTCAGTAATTTCTCTTATCTTAACATAACCGATTTCAGATCCTAATTTTTCTTGTTTCTCTTTTTTCATTTTTTAGAACTCAAAATAACGACTTCGACACCCTCTCGAGATGATAAGTCTTTATTTTTAATATTTAGTTTAGGAGTCTCTTCCTGTTTCCCTATACCCATAACTTTCAAGAACTCATCCAATTGTTTGCTATTATTATAACCCATAGGAATAACAATTTTAGGCTCAACCTGAGCAACTATTTTAGCAACATCTTTAGCACGATCACTACTCGAACCATTAATATCTATAATTAAAATATCAATATTATTTAATTCTAGATTGACATCTTCTTGTTTTAAAGATGAAATATAGCAGACAGTAATCTCTTCTGATTCAATAAGATAAAATGGTTTTTTAGTTTGAGTATCGATGCTTTGCACAAAAACCCCACCAATTTCATATTCTCCCGGACCAGATATTAAAAATGGTTTTGTCCCGGCTTTTAATTGACCATTTGTAACCTTATCACTTTTCAACAAGATAATATTTTCTTTGTTTTTTGAATTTACCGGCTCAATAGCAATATCTATATTATTTGAGTTTTTATCTTTTTGAGTACTTAAATTAAAAAAGGTCCCTCCGTTCCAAGTTATATTCATATAATTTTTATGTAGTTTACTTTTTAATGTTACCACAGCTATTGCAAAAATTCAATATTTGTTATAGTATCCAGGCAATATGAGAGAATCGCTTATAGCTAAAATTAATGAACAGAAAATAATTAAGGTTGGTGATATTATCGAAGGAACCGTTATCGGTCATGGTAGATCTTCAGTTTATGTTGACTTAGGTATTTACGGTACCGGTATTATATACGGCAAAGAATATCAAGTTGCCAAGGACTTATTACACAAGATTAACCCTGGAGAAAAAATATTTGCCAAAATAATTTCTTTAGAAAACGAAGACGGGTATATTGAATTGTCGGCCAGTAAAGCAGGTCTGGATTTCGCATGGAATACAATTAAAGAAAAGAAAGAAAAAGAAGAACCAATTAGCGTAAAAATAATTGGAGCTAATAAGGGAGGACTACTAACTAAAGTAATGGGACTTTCTGCTTTTATCCCCGTCTCACAACTATCTAACCAAAACTACCCCAAGATTGATGGAGGAGACTCTTCTAAAATATTAAAAGAAATACAAAAATTTATCGGAACAGAAATGGAGGTAAAGATATTAGACTTCTCCGAAAAAGATGAAAAACTAATATTATCCGAAAAAATAGATGAGATGGAAAAAAACAAAAAATTGCTAGAAGCTTATTCTGTTGGAGATGTTGTAATTGGAAAAATAACGGGAATAGCTGAATTTGGAGCATTCATTTTATTTGGAGACAATATTGAAGGATTAATTCACATATCAGAACTTTCTTGGCAAGTAGTAAATAACGCTAACGAAATTGTTAAAGAAGGTGATACTGTGAAGGCAAAGATTATTGAAATAAACAACGACCGTGTCTTTTTATCTATCAAAGCATTAAAAGAAAATCCCTGGGAAAAAATTCAGAGCAAATACAGTGTCGGAGATACTATTGATGGTGTTGTTGTTAAAATAAATGATTATGGAGCTTTTGTAGAATTGAAATCTAAAGAAGACAAAGTCCAAGGACTTTGTCATGTGTCTGACTTTGGTACTATTGAAAAAATGTCTGAAGAACTAGAGCTAAACAAGAAATACAAGTTTGAGATAATATCCCTAGAACCGCAAGAACATCGAATCATATTAAGAAAAACCGCTTAAAAGCGGGCTTTTCAATAATTTCAAATACTCTTACTGGACCTTCAACGTACCTCGCTAGAATCACCTTACCAGTATCACTAATTTAATAGAATCTTTCTATTGTCTTTCCCACCCAATGGTCAGTGTTTGATTTTCATATGTCTTAATTATTGTTAGTATATTAAAGAACAATATTTCTTGATTTTCAAAACTATTTAGTATATACTTTCAAATGATGCTTCCGTAGCTCAATAGGATAGAGCAACTCCCTTCTAAGGAGTAGGTTGCACGTTCAAATCGTGCCGGAAGCACATAATGGTGAGTGTAGCTCAACGGCAGAGCTCTGGTTTGTGGTACCAGTGGTTGCGGGTTCAAATCCCGTCGCTCACCCCAATTTTCCAAAAAAGATATTCTTCTCAAAATAAACATAAATTCTATACTCATTTTTGTTGGATAAAACTTATTATACATAATGGTAATATAATTAAAAATGGAATATTCAAAAAATTTAGATTCTCGAAAAAAGATAGCGCTGGCATAAGAACAGTCAATAGATACAAAACCCTTGAAAGAGAATCAGAAATTCAAAGACAAACGGACGAAAGGGTCCCTGCAAGGGTCCCTTTTTTTATTAAATACTTAGACTACTACTTCTTCTCTTCTAACTTCAACGCTACACTTAATACTTTTTTATTTCGTAAAATTTGAAGTACTACTTCGTCTCCAATACTATACTTTTCTAAAATGTCAGACAAGTAATTATCTTCTGTAATTTCGTGATCATTAATAGTTAGAATAATATCAAATTCTTTAATACCTGCCTTAGCAGCTGCAGATTTTGGAACCACTGCCTCTTCTCCAAGTCTCTCTCTAACGACTAACGCCCCTCTAGAAACTGGTAAGTCGTTCTTTTTAGATATTTCTTCGTTTAGTATAATATATTTGATTCCTAAAAAGGGCCTTTTAATCTTGCCATACTTCTTGACCTCCAGTAAATCCCTCTTGGCATAATTAATTGGTATGGCAAAACCAAGATTTTGACTTCCGACTACCATAGCAGTATTAATACCTACTACCTCACCAGCCATATTAATTAATGGGCCACCCGAATTACCTGGATTGATAGCGGCATCTGTCTGAATAAGCCCTTTTAGTCTTGTTGTTTTTTCGGAAAAACCCGAATGAGCATTAATAAAACGAGAAAGCCCCGATATTATTCCTGCTGATATGGTATCATAAAATTCACCTAATGGGTTTCCAACCGCAATAACAGATTCTCCCAATTCAACATCCGAGGAATCACCCAGTTTTAAATAAGAAAAATTCTTACCATCAATTTTAAGTATTGCAATATCGTTAATTGGATCACGAGACAATATTTTAGCCGAATATGTGAGTGTCGGCTCTAATATTACATAATAATTAGCTTCGTTATTAAAAACAACATGACAAGATGTTATAACCAATCCATCTTTTGAAACAATAAAACCAGAACCACCACCCACTTTAATCTCTTCTGCTTTTCTCTTTTTAGTTAAACCACTGAAAGGCAAGCCATATATATCAGACCCTGAAATATTTTGATGGGCTGTTATTGTAATAACAGCTGGACAAACCTTCTTTACTATTTTCGTTATTGGCAATGTTTTTTTATTCATAGTCCTATTATAGCAAAAAAACAGTTGCCTTCAAGAGAAAAAAAGGATATACTCCCTTATACGCCCTTGTAGTTTAATGGATAAAACGACTCTCTCCTAAGGAGTAACTGCAGGTTCGATTCCTGCCGAGGGCACAAAGATCGACACATTTTAATAAAAATATAATCATATGAAAAATAAAATTTTAATTGTTAGTACTCTCGCTCTTGCTTTTGCTAGTAGCATAGATGCGAATCAAGCTACTAGTCAAAAGGGAAATATTCAAGTTGAAAATATCCAAAATCAAGAACAAAACGAAAAACAGGTACAAAACCAAAATAAAGATATCCAAAATCAAGAACAAAACGAAAAACAGGTACAAAACCAAAATAAAGATATCCAAAATCAAGAACAAAACGAAAAACAGGTACAAAACCAAGAAATGGGAAGAACCCGAACAGAATCTTCTACATTTAATAAGGTTGCTAGCTCAATCCAAGAAATGTTGCAAATCAATGAAGAAAATAATGAAATAAAGGAGCAAATAAGAAATATCGCTCAAATACATATTCAAAATCATGAAAAATTAGAAACTAATTTACAAGTGATTCAAAACCGAAACAGTTTAGTTAGATTTTTTATCGGACCAAACTACAACGAAATTAAAAATGCTAACAAATTATTAGAACAAAACCGCGAACGGATCGAGCAGTTAAACCAAATCAAAGATCAGCTTTCTAATCAAGCAAATGCACAAATTCTAGGTCAACAAATTCAAAATCTAAAAGAAGCTAATTTAGAAATTGAAAATTCTTTAATTGCAACACAAAAAAGATTTAGTTTATTTGGTTGGGCTTTTAAACTCTTGACTAATAATTGAAATTTCTTTCTTTTAGTGGTATAAGCTAATTAATGAAAGAATACTTAGGCAAAAATATAATAATTGTTGCAGCCACATTTATTCTATTGGCATTGATTTTTGGTTTTGCAACTCTTGGACAAGAAAAACCAGAAGAAATATCTTTAAGTAAACTAACCGAAAAGATAAATCAAGAAGAAATTAAAGAAATTGTTGCTGTTGGCTCAGTTCTTCAAATCGTTGATCATGAAGGCGTAGAATTTACAACAAGAAAAGAAGCCGAATCGTCTTTATCTGAATCTTTAGCCAACTATGGAGTTGAAACCAATAAACTAGCCAATGTTGACGTAATTATTAAAGAGCCACAAGACTTGTCACTAATCAACTTCTTAATAGTTGCTCTTCTCCCCCTCATATTCTTTTTAATATTCTTTTGGTATATATTTAGACAGGCCAAAGGTGGTGCAATGCAATCTTTGGAATTTACCAAATCAAAAGCAAAACTACTTGGCGCTGAAAATAAAGACGATAAAGAAAAAACTAAATTTGATGATGTTGCAGGGTTGAAAGAAGTTAAAGAAGAGTTACAAGAAATTGTTGACTTTCTAAAAAACCCAAAAAAATTCCATGATATGGGAGCTAAAATACCAAAAGGAGTTCTTTTAGTTGGACCCGCTGGAGTTGGAAAAACACTCTTAGCTCGTGCTATAGCAGGAGAAGCTGGAGTTAACTTCTTCCATACATCTGGATCAACTTTTGTTGAACTATTTGTTGGAACAGGCGCTGCAAGAATTAGAGATCTATTTAACACTGCAAAAAAAAGCTCTCCAGCTATAATATTTATTGATGAGCTTGATGCCGTTGGAAGAATGAGGGGTTCAGGTATTGGTGGAGGACATGACGAAAAAGAACAAACACTAAATCAACTTTTAGTAGAGATGGATGGATTTGAAAAAAACTCAAAAGTTATTGTTGTTAGCGCAACTAATAGACCTGACATACTAGATCCAGCACTTTTAAGACCCGGAAGGTTTGACCGATTGATTACTCTTGACAATCCTGATGTTAAAGATAGGGAAGATGTTTTAAAAATACATACTAAAAACAAACCCCTATCTAGTGATGTAAGTCTACGAGAAATTGCTGAGAGAACACCTGGGTTTTCAGGTGCCGATTTAGCTAACGTCGCCAACGAAGCAGCTATTTTAGCAGCCAGAAAGAATAAAAAAAAGATTTACCAAGAAGATTTTTTGGAATCAATAGAAAAAGTTCTTTTGGGACCACAAAGAAAAAGCCATATATTATCTAAAAAAGAAAAAGAAATAAGCGCTGCTCATGAAGTTGGTCACGCCATAACATCAACTTTTTTAGAAAAATCTAGTCCTGTCAGAAAAATATCTATTATATCTAGGGGCGCAGCAGCTGGATATACAATCATCCTTCCCAAAGAAGAAAAAAGAATTAAAACAAAATCTGAATTTTTGTCAGAAATATCATCACTCCTTGGAGGTTATTGCGCCGAAAAAATTAAATACGGAGAAATGTCTTCAGGCTCTTCTGACGATATTAAAAAAGCATCAATTTTAGCTAATAAAATTGTAAGAGAATATGGAATGTCTTCATTGGGACCAATAGCTTTTGGTAAAAAAGATGATAACATTTTTCTTGGTAAAGAATTAATAGAGAGAAACAGTTATTCGGAAAAGATTGCCTCTAAAATTGACGATGAGGTTGCTATGATAATTAAAAAAGCTGAGGAAAAAACAAACAAAATATTACGACAGAATAAAGATTTACTAGACAAAATAACAAAAATATTGATAGAAAGAGAAACTATAGAAAAAGAAGAATTTGAAGATTTAATTAAGAAGGGCGCGTAGCTCAGAGGTTAGAGCATCCGTCTTATAAGCGGAAGGTCGGTGGTTCAAATCCACCCGCGCCCACACTCAAGAAGGGTGCTTAGCTCAGGGGCAGAGCGTCTGCTCGACACGCAGAAGGTCGGTGGTTCAAATCCTCCAGCACCCACTAAAATGAAAATAGATTTAATATATCAAGACAAAGATCTTTTGGTTGTTAATAAACCACCTGGAATAACAGTTTTTCCTGAAGGAAAAGAGACAGACAAGACATTAATTGACTATCTAGTACTCAAATATCCAGAATTAAAACAAGCTGGCATAGCTCCAAGATATGGAATTATTCATAGACTAGATAAAGATACATCAGGTGTATTGTTAATCGCCAAAAATAATAACTCACTAGATTTTTTCCAAAAACAATTTAAAGATAGGCGCGTATATAAAGAATATATTGCCTTATGCCAGGGTATAATTAGTGAAAAACAAGGCAAAATAGAGACTTTAATAGGTCGATCTCCTAAAGATAGACGGAAACAAAAAGCATTTTCGCCATATGAAATAAAGCAAAAAGGAACGCTCCGTAGTGCTATAACCAACTATGAGGTCTTGCAAAATTTTCAAAATTATACTTTAATAAAGGTTATCGTGAAAACAGGACGAAAACATCAGATAAGATGCCATATGGCTCATATCAATCATCCGTTAGTTGGAGATAAATTATATGGATTTAGAGATGCACTAGAATTAAAAGGATTAACTAGACAATTCTTGCATGCTAAATCAATAAAAGTAAATAATCATATTTTTTCTGCAGAGCTTCCAGATGATTTTAAAAAAGTTATAGATAATATTAAATAAAAAAATGACAAAAGAACTTAATATCGGCGATACTATTAAAATAAATTATCGATTTACCGAAAAAGACAAGCAAAGAGTGCAAGCTTTTACTGGCGTTATTATCGCCAAAAAAGGTACTGGCATATCAGCAACAATGACCATAAGAGGTGAGGCTTCTGGAGTAATGATGGAAAAAATAATACCACTAAACTCCCCTAACATACAGAAAATAGATGTTATTAAAAGAAGTAAGGTAAGAAGATCTAAACTCTATTATTTAAGAAATGTTGTTGGAAAACAAGCCAAGCTTAAAAGAAAGATAAAAAAGAAAGAAAGCCAAAAATAGGGTCTTTATGCGCGGGTGCTGAAATTGGTAGACAGGCTGGCTTGAGGGGCCAGTGCTCGCAAGAGCGTGGAGGTTCAAATCCTCTCCCGCGCACCCAGCAAGAACATTTAAAATATGGGCGAGTAGCTCAATGGCAGAGCATCGCGTTTACATCGCGAGGGTTATAGGTTCAAGTCCTTTCTCGCCCACATATTTATGGCCGCGGTAGCTCAGTGGTAGAGCGCTTCTCTGAAAAAGAAGAGGTCGCCAGTTCAATTCTGGCCCGCGGCACATACTTGCGGGTGTCGTATAATGGTTATTATATATCCTTGCCAAGGATAAGATGGCAGTTCGATTCTGCTCACCCGCTCCATAAAAAGCTTGACTTTTTTAAAAATACACGCTAAAATGTAAGTATCCCTCGTAAAGGGATTTTTTAATGAGTAGGAATACAAAAAACGATCCTTCTTCCCAAAGGAATCCGTTAAATAAAATAGCAAGTATTTTTCTGGCTGGACTTCTAGTAATTATCCCCATATCATGCGATATAACAACACCAGAAAACAAAGTTGTCGTAACTGAAAAATATTTACTAAATGATAACCTTTTAACTTTCCACCAAAACACACTGTCTCCTTTTGGGACTACCAATATCGATAAAGCAGTAATCGCTGTTATTGTCGAAGATGCTAACGAAGGTAATAAAATCGTTTACGATATTATTGAGACAAGAAGTGTAAGTCTTACTGGATACTCTAGCACTATAGATCAAACAAATTCTGAACCCTTTATCACCGCATCGGGAGAATGGGTTAGAGATGGAATAGTCGCAACGAACTCCCTACCTTTTGGAACCAAGATAAGAATTCCTCAACTATTTGGAGATAAAATATTTACAGTTCAAGACCGAATGAATTCAAAATATACCGACAGAATTGATATATGGTTTCCATCTCGGCAACAAGCCAAAAACTTTGGACTCAAGTATGCAACTGTTGAAATACTAGAAGAAAGATAAAAACCTTGCAAAAAGCAAGGTTTTTGATGTGTTTGTTTGACGAAATCCGAACCTTTTTTGAACAAAATCCAAACACCGATTAATGCAAAACTTTCGGTTTACTACAGAGTAAACAAAAACCTTTTAGTCGTTTTCTTATAAATCATCTAAAGGGCTACCGATTTCCTTTAATTTTTGAGTGGAAACTTGAGTATAGTAAAATTTCAAAGTAGCATTAGAAACTTGTTTGTTGGCAAAATATTCTAAATATCTTTTAACGTCTTCGTTGGCAATTTTCTTTGGACTTTCCTTGTAAAATTTAAGAATTTTATGTTATAATGCAAATAGGGTCGATTTTTAAGCAAGTTTAAAATGGGTGCGGTTAAAACTTGTTATATGACATAATGAAAAATTCTTTTTGCTCTATCAGGCAATTTTATTTTATAAATCTATGAATCCAGAAATACCAAAATTTGAACAACAGAAAAATATTGAAACTGATGTCGAACAACAAGAGCTTACTTCTGAACAAAAAAGGAATCTTGGTGAAGCATGGACAGAAATGATTATTGATAATGCTGGTGTACCTGAAAACATCAAAGAAAACGAAATCAAAAAGTGGCTTTTTGAATCAATGATGGAAGATATTGAAAAATTTGCTGGAGAACTTGGATTACAAGTTGATGCTAAATTAGTTGAAAAAATTCAAAAAGCAAAAGATTTAGAGGAAAAATCTGCTTTAGAATTGGAATATATTAAAAAAGTGCATGCGCAAGTTGACACAATAGTACAGCAATTTGATAGATCAGCGAGCAAAAGCACGAAATGGGATTCATGGCCAAAAAAAATGAGGGAGACAAAAGAATTTAATTGTGTTGGCGCTACATTATTAGGAATACATTTATTAGAAAAAGGTGGAGTAAAATCATATTACGGAAATCCTTATGAACACGTTGTTAACATTGCGAAATTATCAAACGGCGAATGGTGGTATGTGGATTTTAGAAATGGCAAGCAAAATATAATTAAAATCGAGCCAGAGGAAATAACAATTGCCGATGTTTCAGTTTTGAAAATTAAACAGCCAAATATTGATTATAGACTAATACCTATTTATGATAATTCAGAAGCGGCTGGCTCTGTGCTTAATAATTTATCTTCATTAAAGCACGAAGCTGAAGATCAAAATATTCCCGATGAAAACATAGAAAAGAAAGAGGCAAAAGAATATTTAGAGAAATATGGTAAAAATTTTCAAAGGACAGATTTTTCTTTATTATACCAATCTCTATATCCGAAATTTATTGAATTTAACGAGACAGACCAAATGCAAAAAGAAATTACAAGAATTGATCGTATGAGGGACTTTGAAAAATCATTCCAAGACTACACAAAGACATTAACAAAAGAACAAGAGAAAGCTTTTGTTGAGGAAATTAAAACCAATAAAGATAATATTGAGAATTTTTTTTACAAGGAGAATAGGTCTGTATTACAAAATGTCAATCCAGAATTAAAAAAGGTATTGGAGCTATTTTTGGAAAGTTTAAGAAGCGTAAAAGAAAAACAACCGGAGGTATATCAAGAAGCTGTTGATAAAATTGTTAGCAGAATAAGGAATTTATAAAAATAAAATTGCCTGATTGAATATTCACCTATCGGTGAATTAAAAATTTTCATTACATTATATAACAGCGCGTATGCGACTACAGCCTCCCTAACGGTAAGCCTCCGCCCATATCCTCGCTACGCTCGGACATCGCATACACGCATACATTATACACAATTCAAAAAAGAATTTTCTTTTTTGAATTGTGTATATCTCTTGTTATGTGTCCCAAACGAAACGAAATGGAGCAAGAGCACAGCGGGGTGCAAACGATAGTGAGCAAGTTTTTGCTCGGATACCTAATCAAAAGTTGCTATCCAATCTCCAACATAATGAGTTATCATAATAACCATGATGGCGATAATTAAATGTTCTAATATTATGCTGTAAGGTTTTACGTTTTGCTGTTTGGCTATATAGTAACTAAATATTGTTATTAAACTCAACCCCCAGATAACACAAACGATAATTGCAGTAGAAAGTTGTAAAAACAGAACTGGAATAATAAAGATCAATGCAAAAACAAATTTAGACAAAAAAGTAGAAACTGTTGATTCCCATATTTCTTTTGTGGAATGCTTATTCTCAGATTCTTCGGATACATGAACTCCTAATGCATCTGACATAGCATCAGCTATTGCTATTACAAGTATACCACCAATAATAACAATATTTGAATGAGTACCAGAATGCAAGCCCACAATTAAACCTAATGTTGTTATTATTCCTGATGTTAAACCAAAACTAAAACCTTTTCTTATTGAGAGCCTCATAGATTATAATTAAAATTAATTTATTTAAATAACTTTTGGACGCCTAAACAAAAATTTCAATTAACAAGTTTTAACCGCACCCATTTTAAACCTACTTAACAAATACACCATGAACACACAATTTCGAACAACAAGAATTGAACGCGATCCAATGTATAACTCTGAATGTGAGCTTAAAACTCACGGCTTTAGCCACAAAATCATCAAAGCCTATTTGCAGTATAACATAAAATTCTTAAATTTTACAAGAAAAGTCAAAAGGAAATTGCCAATAAAGACGTTAAAAGATATTTAGAGTATTTTGCCAAAGATAAAAAGGATCACCAAATTATTCTTTCAAGCGACAAAATTCCTGAAAGTTTAATACTGGTGCCCGAGGTGGGATTCGAACCCACAAGCCGATAAGGCAAAGGATTTTAAGTCCTTCGTGTATACCATTCCACCACCCGGGCATATATAATTCCGGAGGCCTGGGTGGGAATTGCACCCACGCAATATCGGTTTTGCAGACCGACGCCTTACTACTTGGCTACCAGGCCATCTAACGATTCTTTTTCCTCTATAAAGAACGATAATATATCCCCTTTTTCTGCTCTCACTTGCCCTTCATAAAATATACCACAATCTTCTCCTTCAGCAACCCTTTCTACGTTTTTATTACCCATTTTAAGCTCAACTACTTTTCCCTTACCAATAATCTCTTCGTCTCTAATTAATTCTATTCTCGCTTTCTTCCTTACCTCACCTGTAAAAATATTGCAACCCAATATTTGATATCCTTTTCCATTAAAGAATAATTCTAAGACTTTAGCTTGACCTAAATCAACTCTTTCATTTCTTAAAATAATTGATTTTTCCATTAAATCTTTTACTTTTTCTAAAAGCTCGTATATTATATCAAAATTGAAAACAGGAATTTCATCTCTCTGAATAATTTGTGCTATTTTCGGAGCTACTTTTACTCTAAAAGCAAAAATCAATGCATCGGACGATTTAGCTAATTTTACATCTGACTCATTAACATCACCAACATCTAATTTTAATATATTCAAAACAACCCTAGATTGATTAAGTTTCGACAACATACTTTCTATTGCTTCTAGTGATCCTAAAAAATCTGATTTAACAATAATATTTAAAGAATTCTGGTCTTTACTAACCTCTCTTCTTACTATTTGTTTTCTCTTATTAACACTATCTCCAATAAATTGTTTAGCGCTCTCGCTATCTTCAAAAACACAAAACTCTTCGCCAACAAACGGAACTTCACTAAATCCATAAACAACAGCCGGCGTAGAGGGACCTGCTTCGTTTATCACATTACCTTGGAAATCTTCAAGACTTCTCACTCTGCCCATAATTGAATAAGTAGCCACCACATCTCCTTTTCTCAATGTCCCATCTTTAACAAGAACCGTTGCTGTCGGACCTTTTAAAGGATCCATTTGAGACTCTATTATTACTCCCTCTGCTAAAGATAAAGGATCGCACTCAAAATTTTCCATCTCAGCAACTAACAATATCATTTCTAACAACTCATTAAGATTTTGTTTAGTTTTAGCCGAAACCTGAATGCTTGGCACTTGCCCACCAATAGATTCTAGATAAATACCTTCTTCAGCTAATTGCTGAGTTACTCGTCCAACATTAGCTTCGGGTTTATCTATTTTATTAATCGCAACAATTATTGGCATCTGAGCCTTTTTAGCATGCTCAATTGCCTCTTTAGTCTGCGTTTTAACTCCATCATCAGCTGCTATTACTAAAATAGCTATATCAGCTACTTTTGCGCCACGAGACCGCATAGAAGAAAAAGCTTCATGGCCAGGTGTATCAATAAAAGAAATACTTTTGCCTTGATGTTCTACTCTGTAGGCACCAATATGTTGTGTTATTCCTCCCGATTCTTTTTGAGTAATTTTTAAATCTTTAATCGCTTCTAATATCGAAGACTTGCCATGATCAACATGACCTAAGACAACTACAATTGGTGAACGATTTGTTTTACTCATTTTTATTTACAGATAATACTTCTTGTTCTTCTTTAGATAAAGGATAACTTGATTTACCATTTTTAATCGGCTTACCATAAACACTACTACCTTCTCGAGAATAAAAACTAGTTATTAACGCTCCGTTATCATTTTCATCTAATAACGATATAGAAAAACTTTGATCTCCCCCAACATCAGAAAAGGGATTAAACCTTATTAGTTTAACTTTCTGAATCATTTTTTTATTTTTTTCTCTAAGATTAGCAATCTCTAACTCTAAAAATTCAACCTTACTTTTCAGGTCGTTAAATGCGCTCAACAAATCTTCTATATTCTCGGGTTCTGTTTGCTTTTTTTTGAAAAACATATATTTAGTATTGTGGCGGAGGATGCAGGACTCGAACCTGCAAGGGGTTGCCCCCACGACTTTTCGAGAGTCGCGCAATAGCCATTCTGCCAACCCTCCAACACTCGCCGAGTATATCACTTTTAAATTAAAAAATCAAAAAGCCGTAGTAGTTATCCGGCTTTTTGAAACTTACTAGTAGCAACCAACTTGATCTATAGTAGCGCTAACGCCTACATTGTAACAGCTATGATTTTTTGCAATACAACCATCTCTTGCAGTTGTGCCACAAACATAACCTGGGCGACAATAATGATCTTCTGATGTACAATGTCCATAACACTTTTTGCACAACTCCCAAGCAGCCGTACAGCTCTCTGGAGCAATATTTGACCAAGCATGTTCACCAGCAGAACAACACTGGCCAACAACAGCCGTTGTTTTAGTCCAATTTTTGTATCTTGTCCATCCAGATGGACAAGCAGATTTATTAAATCTACATATCTTAATTGAGCTTTCTACAATAACCACTTCTCCTCCAGTATTAGCACAGTCTAGTTCGGTATGAGGATAAAATAAATTACCTTGGTATAAAGGGTTTTGAGGTGGATCTATTCCAGCACAGAGAACAGCTAATTGTTCTTTATAAATCTCTCTATCTCCACTATTACAACTGGGGGCAGATCCTGTCTTCCAATAAAAGTTAACCGAGCTAGATCCTGAAGGTAAATTTGATCTATTAGCAATCGCATTATCAACATATCCTATAGTTGCTACTGTTTCTGGTGAGCTAGTGGTGGTTAATGCGCCACTCTGTACTATGTGTCCCAAGGATTTGATTTCTTGAGCCTCTAATAGGTCTAAAACTCTCAATCCACTAACTTCAACATTACCATCTACTATCATATCACCCGCTACATGTAACTTACTTTGAGGATTAGCCGTTCCGATGCCAACATTAGCAGTATATGGGGCTACAAACAAGCTAGTAGCCCAATGCCAATTTTCCTCCAAGATAGAAAAACCCGGCCCAACATATTCCTTATGCTGAACATGAAAAGGAGATACAGCCATATTTCCTTGAGCAACATGAAGCTTGGCAGATAAAGGAGGTAAACCATCTCCATTAGGAGTATGACCGATACCAACATTATTTGTTGTTTTTTCAATGAATAAAGCGGGATACACAGTACTTCGTGACATTCTTTTCAACCAAGAAGAACCATCAAACACATAATAGTTTTCACATTCATAACAATGACCATCTATACGAAGAGGATTGGTTTTGGCTTTTTGAAAACTAGATGATGATCTCGGAGTCTTGGAATATATCGTGGCTTTAGTAGCGTCGGTAGTACCAACAAGAATATTATTTTCAGCTTGCAACAAACTAACCCCTAAAGCACCAGATTTAACTTGGCTGGTAGAACTCTCGTTAATTGGTATGGCTACATTACCACCCGTAGGAGCCGAGGCTGGAGCACTCCAGGCTAATACCATAAAACTAACAAAGAAAATTGAAAACACTATCCCACAAAACAGACTAATATTTTTTATTGTTTTCATAATTCTGAATTTCTTATCTCATCTAACTCTCTAATTTGTTGTTCAATCAATGCTTGCTGTTCTTCTTCAGTAAGGGCAGGCTCTTCTGCATTCATCTCTTCTCTAATTCGATCAAGCTCTTCCGTCTGTCTTTGAATGTCTTCTTCGGTATAGGTAACACCCCTCTCTTCTCTAATTCGATCAAGCTCTTCCGTCTGTCTTTGAATTTCTGCCTCTTCTTCAAGAGCTTCGTAGTCTATAAATGGTTCTTCAATAATAGGCTCATCTTCTTCTTTCGTGGCTAAATATACCACTAATAATAAAACTACTATAGCTATAACTACTAATACTATCTTCTTTCGAGAATCTAAATTTTTTAAATATTCCATATATTTTTAATTATTTTAATTATATATTATCTACATTATTATTATATAAAATATAAAATAAAAAAACAAGTGGTGTTTGTCGGACAATTCCAAAATTTTTTGCACTGTTATTTAAATTCCTAAAATTATGCGGACAGACAAAGTGCGAGGCATAGCCGAGTATTTGGACGGGAGTGAAGCGTAGTCGTATGTCCGCTGTTATACACTCCCGATAGAGATGCCGTGACACCACCTCATTTTCCTTTCAGTTTTGGTATTAATAGAGATGTCTCTTTTGCGTATTGTTTGTATTCCTCACCAAACCTTGTAATTAGCTCCCTTTCCTCTTTTTTTATTCGTGTGACAAAAGCTACCAAAGATAAGATAAAAAATAAAAGACCATATAAGTTTCCAGCGATGAGTGCAAAGCCCAACGATAAAATTAAGCCTGATAAATAGATAGGATGTCTAACTTTTGCATAAATTCCGGTCTTTACAAGTTTTTGATCCTCTCCTGTACTCGCAAAAGGTGTCCAGTATCTAGCCAAATCTCTCCTTGCAACGAAATTTATATATATACTAATAAGAATCGGAATGAAACCAAGTGAGGCAAGTAAAAATATGTATTCCTCTTTGAGTATAGAGATGATGGCATTAACAAGAAGTGCTATATAAAAGATATAAATGAGATAAAATGTATAATCTCTACTCTTTACTATACTCGGCCACCATGGTATTTTAGTACCATGCTTGCGTGAGATATACAAACCAATATAATTATTGAGTAATATGCATACAATCAACGCAATCAACAATATGATATTTGTTTCCATCATTTTTCATTATTATAAATTTCTATATTTTCTAAATCTTTTATTTCAGGCGTCCCGAAGCCAATTGCGCATAATGTTTCGGCATATCTGAAGTTTGCCAAAATTACTTTAAAAATCAATTAGTTTCGACAAATTTGAGTGAAAGAAAAAATGCAACCTTTGAAAATTATTTACGCACTTTTTCTTGAACCTCATACACGCTGTTAATTGATATATCTTTAAAATTTACTCCTTATCATCATGCAAGGA
>Ga0255342_1003855_pt1 | contig 16096 bp, 27 predicted proteins | sample wastewater_treat_3_FD_192416 | JGI IMG/M metagenome (GOLD analysis project Ga0255342, IMG submission 192416) | Wastewater microbial communities from Lulu Island WWTP, Vancouver, Canada - plant14 | ecosystem: Engineered > WWTP > Wastewater > Unclassified | place: Canada: Vancouver, British...
AAGCCAGGGCAGGATTACTCCGGCAACAATAGTAGACCACATCTACCCTCACAAAGGTAATCTGGAACTGTTCTGGGATGAAGGGAATCTACAGACTCTCTGCAAGCAGTGTCACGACAGCAAGACGGTTAAAGAAGGCCGCTGGGGAGACAAAAACAAGGTTTACAGTTATTGAGTTGTCTCGACGGCGGCAGAAAAAAAAGAAGCGATTTTATCTGGCTCAGAATAAATCGCTGTGGGTTCCTGTCCGGGTTAAAGATAAGGTCAGGATATCCTTTTCAATCTTATATATGAGCAACCAGTCAGGGGTAATGTGGCATTCACGGTGACCACCGTAATTACCGGAAAGCGGATGGTCAAGATATTTTTGAGGAAGGGGTTTCTCCTGGACAAGAATATTTAATACTTCTTCTAGCAGTTTTACATCATAGCCCCGTGTTACAATAGCTTTGTAGTCCCTTTTAAAGCGGCTGGAGTATCTAATTATCAGCATTTAGGTCCTCCATTAAAGCCGTGACGTTGTCAAAGGTTTTGCTCATATTGCGGTTGTTATTAACATCCTCGATTGCGGCCCGTGTTTCTTCATTAGGTATATCAAGGCGCAGATCAAAAGGAATGCCGCCATAGCGAACGGAGTAGCGTAAAAACATATTCATAGCAGTGGACATGTTAAGACCCAGCTCGCTAAAGATAGCCTCGGCTTTACGCTTGATTTCCTTATCGACACGAACATTTATATTGGTTGTGCCAGCCATAATCTCAGCTCCTTTCTATGCTTATATTGTAAAACATTGTACGCAAGTCATCAATAAATGATACCAAAATGTTTTACCTTGTATAGGAATAGATCGATACGACTTCTAAGGAAACGCAGTATTCTTGATAACAAGCCCTTGGGGATTAAATCCTCCGGGGCTTTTTATATGCCTATTTTTACATGGAGGTGCTTCATGAAACATATCAAATACATATCCTGCCGCTTCGCCCAGGTGGATGAAAAGGCAAGTGATAAGAGTTGGACGGCGTATGAGTGTAGTAACCCTGAGAGTGATTACTATAAAGCCTTATTGAATATAACTCCTGCTGGAGCATCCTCTTTGTGTGGAGTGTGAACGCCTGGGCCGGATCACCCCGGCTACAGTGGTGGATCACATCAAACCCCATGAAGGTAATCCGGAAATGTTCTGGGATGAGGATAACGTGCAATCACTGTGTAAGCCTTGCCATGACAGCAAGACGGCTCGGGAAGACGGTCGCTGGGGGAAGAAGAGTGTGGTCTACACTTACCGGTAGGGGGTAGGGGGGTCAACATCTCTAAAGCCCGCCAGGCCTGGAGCGGGCGCGTGGCTTCACGCTAGAATTCGCGAAATTGCAGGGCGGGGGGTGTCAAGGGCTAATACTTGACAGGGTGGGAGACACTGCGATTAAAAATCAGTTAAAAAGGGGGTGCCGTTTTGCAGATACAAAAACTACCGCTGGAGAAATTGAATCCAGCTAAATACAACCCCAGGAAAGATTTAAAACCTGGTGACCCGGAATATGAAAAACTTAAAAAATCCATGGAGACTTTTGGTTATGTGGAACCGATAGTCTGGAACAAACAAAGTGGTCATGTAGTGTCGGGTCACCAAAGATTAAAAATATTACAGCATCAGGGTGAAACCGAGATTGAGTGTGTGGTTGTTGACCTGGACGAAACCGAAGAAAAAGCCTTAAACGTGGCCTTAAATAAAATCAGTGGTGAGTGGGATTTACCTAAACTGGCTGATTTAATCAATGAACTGGATAATGGTATATTTGATATTAGCTTAACCGGCTTTGACGTAGCTGAAATAGAGGATCTGTTTAGTAAAGTTCACGATAAGGATGTACAGGATGACGACTTTGATGTTGATGAAGCCCTAAAAGAACCGGTTATCAGCAAGCCAGGCGACCTCTGGCTATTGGGCCGCCACCGACTATTGTGTGGAGACAGCACCAAGGCTGAAACTTATGAAAAGCTGATGGACGGGAAGAAGGCTAACCTGGTAGTAACAGATCCCCCGTACGGGGTTTCCTATGATGGGGGCCAGGGCACGATTAAAAATGATGATTTAAAAGGGGAGGCTTTTTACGAATTTCTGTTTGCCGCCTTTACGAACATGGAAAAGGTTATGGCCAATGATGCTTCAATTTATATTTTCCATGCTGATACCAAGGGTTTATATTTCCGCCGAGCCTTTGAGGATGCAGGCTTTCACCTTTCAGGAGTTTGCCAGTGGGTGAAGCAGTCCCTGGTGTTAGGTCGAGCCCCGTATCAGTTTAGACACGAGCCTATTCTCTTCGGTTTCAGGAAAAAAGGCAAGCATAAATGGTATGCCGGAAGGGCTGAAACTACGGTCTGGGAATTTGATAAGCCTTCCCGAAGCGAACTGCACAGTACCATGAAGCCGATACCTTTAATCGCCTATCCCATTAAGAACAGCAGCGCCGTTAATGCTATTGTGGTAGATCCCTTTTTGGGAAGCGCATCCACATTGATTGCTTGCGAGCAGATAGATAGAATTTGTTATGCCATCGAGTTGGTAGAGCGCTTTGTGGATGTAGGAGTGAAAAGATATATCGAGTATATAGGTTCAGATGAAGATGTTTTTCTGATTAGAGATGGGGAGAAAATACTTTACAAAGCTTTGGAAAACCCAACGTAATGTTTTGGCACACTTTACAAAACCATTTGAAAGAGCAGTAATAATATGGTAAAATGCACCTAAAAGACCGCTCCTAGGAATGAAAGCGGGTCGAGGGGTGCAAAATGGTTATAATTGGAGAACTAAAAAAAGAATTCAAGAGGTATGGAGGCGTACTTAAAACAGCAGAGCTCAATCAACTGGGATTTTCAAGCCGTCAAATAAAAAACCTCCTGGATGAAGGAGTGATTACAAGGATTAAACGTGGCTTTTATGAGCTGACGGATTATGTTAGCCAGGAAGAGGTTGTTATAGCACGACTCTTTCCGCAAGCGGTAATATTTCTTGAAAGTGCATTGATGTATTATGGCTATACAGACCGTATACCCCCAGCATGGCAAATAGCGGTTGACAAAAACAGTACAAAAACACAATACGAGATTGATTATCCTATAATAGAACCCTATTATCTGGAACCCAAATTCCTGGAAGTAGGTATAGATAAAATTCAAATGGAAGGAGTAACCATTAAAATATTTGATCGGGATCGGGCCATATGCGATGTTCTTCGTTACGAAAAAAAACTAGAAAAAGAGGTATTTAACAATGCCATCCAACGCTACCTCAAAGACCGAAATAAGAATATAAGGAAACTGTTTGAATATGCTGAAATCCTGAAAATCAAAAAAAAGGTACAGACATATATTGGAGTGTGGTTGTGATGGCTGATCGGGCGGCGTCAATATTAGCCAGGTTAAAAAACGAGTCAAAAAGGCAAGGCATTCAATTACAACAGTTGTTGAATCTTTTTTATCAAGAAGAGTTTATTCGAAGGCTTTCCCGCTCCCGGTATAGGGATAACCTTATCCTCAAAGGTGGCTTTTTGCTATATGCGCTCAGTGAATTTACCATAAGGCCAACAATTGATGCCGATTACTTATTAAAAAACTATTCTAATAGTATGGACTCCGTAGAAGCACTTGTTAAGGATTTAATTTCTTTATCCAGTCAACATGATTACATGAGGTTTGAAATAAGGAGTTTAGAGGTAATTAGTGAGATTACAGATTACCATGGTATTAGGGTCAATCTTATCGGTTATATGGGAAGGACAAGAACTCCCTTCAGCATTGATTTTGGAGTAGGGGATGTTATTGTGCCTTCTGTAGTTGAAAGAACCTTGCCGGTAATATTGCCGGAGTTTGAGAAACCTAAAGTTTTAACCTATTCTTTAGAGTCTACAGTAGCCGAAAAACTCGATGCTATTATCGTTTTAATGGAAGCAACGGGACGCATGAAGGATTTTTACGATATATATTATTTAGCAACAACATTTGATTTCGAGGGTAGAAAGCTTCAAGAAGCAATTTATGGAACTCTTGCTAACCGGGGTACGCCACATGAAAAGGATTCTGTTGCCATAATCTCTAGACTAGCAGGGGATTCCAGTATCTTGAATCGGTGGGATAATTTCTGTAAGAAAATATTGAAATACAAACTAGACTTTAACCAGGTTGTTGGAGTAATCATTGATTTTATACAGCCGCCATATGAATCGCTAATTCTGGAGGATGAACTCTTTAAAAATTGGAGTCACGAGGAAAGAAGATATATTTAATCGTGAAGCAGGCTAAAACAGGTTTGCTTTTGAAGAAAAAACAATCAGCCCTTCGGGGCTTTTTTACTTGCTATTCCTGTGGTTTTAAGTGATGTATAGACATACCAAAAACTACAGGAGGGATTGATGATGACAAGAAAAGAGCTAGCGCATAAGTTAGCCCAGCATTTAGAAGTAACACCTGTCTATTTGGCAGCACCCAGCTTTGCTTACCAGGTAGGAGCATACACTATTGACCGCCAGGGTCGCATCCTGGATAGCGCCAGGCAGGTAGTAGAGCTGGATGCACTTCTTAGAGAAATTGCACCGGTAGCAGATACAAAGGAGGAACCGGTATTGGAGACTAATCAAGAACCCATTACTTTGGAGGTAGAAATACCCCTGGAAGGTTACCAGGGCCAGAGCTTAAGAAACCTGCTGCACATAATTTACAGCAAACAGCCCCTAATCAAAAAGGCCCTTGACCTTGATGCCGATTTGGTGAGTGAAGAAATTATTAGCGCTTTAGACCAGCGACCCATGGTAACTTTAGAACACTTCCAAAAAGCACTGGAAGGTAAAAACTGCCCTGGCATCGACTTTGATTTTGCTAAAGAAACCATAACTTTCAAACTGGGCCAGGGTGGAGACGACCCGGAGAAGGTAGAGGCAGCTACCCAGCTGTTAGGCCTGGTAAACCTTAGTGCCAGAAGGCTTAAGCAGAATGCATCAGCCAAGGCCAAGCCTACTGATAATGAAAAATACACCTTCAGAAGCTGGCTCTTAAGGCTAGGCATGATTGGAGAGGAATATAAAACAGCAAGGAAGGTACTTTTGCAAAACCTCTCCGGCAACAGTGCCTTTAGAAGAACGGAGGCGGTCTGATGGAAAAACCGGTCTGCAAACTAATCGGACAAGACGGTAACATTTTTAACCTTATGGGGATTGCCTGCCGGGCCTTACGAGATGCGGGATTGGAAAAGAGAGCCTTTGAGATGATAGAAAGAATCAGTTTGTCCCGAGACTACGATGAAGCCTTAAGAATTATCCTGGAATATGTGGAAGCAGATTAACCTACTAAATTTTAACTTTTAAGGCAGATAAAGCTTGCTATATCCTGTGTTTTAAGCCATGTATGTACTACCACAACACAGGGAGGTAGTTAAAGATGACCAGATTGCAGTTAAGAATGATGATGCAGGGTTTAATCGCCACCGCAATAGAAAAGATAGCGGTCTTAGGCTGGGAACATGCCCGGCAAGATGTAGAAAAGCTTATTAAAACCGTAGAAGATTTAGATGCTTTTTGGAATTCGGATGGAGCCTTAAGCCCAACCGACTGGGGGCAAAAGATAATCGCAGCGGTAGAAAAGACGAGACTATAGGCCTTTAGGGGCCTTTTTTTAATTGGAGGTGAAAAACATGGCGACACGAGGAAGAAAACCAAAACCAACCGCACTAAAAGTCTTGGAGGGTAATCCCGGCAAAAGGCCCTTAAACGAAAACGAACCTAAACCGGAAAAGAAAGCTCCCCGTTGTCCGTCATGGCTGGAACCGGAAGCTAAAAAAGAATGGAGACGAATGAGCAAGACCCTGGAAACTATCGGGGTATTAACCCAGGTGGATGCTGCTGCCTTTGCGGGCTATTGCCAGGCTTATGCCCGGTGGAAAGAAGCCGAGGAATTCTTAAGTAAACACGGCACTATCTTTAAAACCCCATCGGGATATATTCAGCAGGTACCCCAGGTATCTATAGCCCAGACTTATCTTAAAATCATGAAAGACTTCTGCTCTGAATTCGGCTTAACCCCGGCAGCCAGGACCCGGATTCAGGTTAACGTGGCAGAAACCGAAACAGCTGATCCCATGGAAGATATTCTAAGGATGATGCCATAATGTTTGATTCTGATAAAGCCCAAAGAGCCGTAACCTTTATCAACAACCTGAAACACACCAAAGGGATCTGGCATGGAGTGCCTTTTGATTTACTGCCCTGGCAGGATAAAATCATCCGGGATATATTTGGCACGGTTAAGGAGGATGGCTACCGGCAGTATAATACCGCCTACATTGAAATACCCAAGAAATCAGGTAAATCGGAACTGGCCGCTGCGGTAGCCCTTTACCTTACCTGTGGTGATGGCGAATGGGGAGCCGAGGTTTATGGCTGTGCTGCAGATAGGCAGCAAGCCTCGATTGTATTTGATGTAGCGGTGGATATGGTGGGTCAAAGCCCGGCACTTAGAAAAAGATTTAAGCCGGTACTTTCCCGCAAGCGCTTAGTCTACATGCCCACCGGCAGTTTTTATCAGGTGCTTTCTTCGGAAGCCTATACTAAACACGGTCTTAATGTTCACGGAGTAGTGTTCGATGAATTGCATGCGCAGCCCAATAGACAGCTTTTTGATGTAATGACTATGGGTAGTGGGGATGCCAGAAAGCAGCCCTTGTTTTTTCTTATTACCACCGCTGGGACTGACCGGAACTCTATCTGCTGGGAAGTACACCAGAAGGCTGAGGATATATTAAGGGGTAAAAAACACGACCCTACTTTCTACCCGGTCATTTACGGGATTGAAGATGATGATGATTGGGCAGATGAAGCCAACTGGTACAAGGCTAATCCCAGTTTAGGCCATACCATTGATATTGAAAAACTAAGAGCCGCCTTTTTAAGTGCCAGAGAAAACCCGGCAGAAGAAAATCTTTTCAGGAACTGAGATTAAACCAATGGGTTAAGCAATCAGTACGCTGGATGCCCATGGATACCTGGGAGATGTGTTCGTTTCCGGTAGACCCTGAAGAACTAAAGGGCCGGGTATGCTACGGAGGGCTTGACCTTTCCAGTTCCATTGACATTACAGCCTTTGTCCTGGTCTTTCCGCCGGTAGATGAGGATGATAAATATTATGTGCTGCCTTACTTCTGGCTGCCGGAAGAAACTTTAGACTTAAGGGTGAGGCGGGATCATGTGCCTTACGATATTTGGAAAGGGCAAGGGCACCTTTTAACCACCGAAGGCAATGTGATCCACTACGGCTTTATTGAAAAGTTTATCGAGGAACTCGGCCAGGATTACAACATCCAGGAGATTGCCTTTGACCGCTGGGGAGCGGTACAGATGGTGCAAAACCTTGATGGTGCTGGTTTTACTGTAGTTCCTTTCGGGCAGGGGTTTAAGGATATGTCCCCACCCACCAAAGAACTGATGAAACTGACCCTGGAAAAAAGAATTGCCCATGACGGCCATCCGGTACTCTCCTGGATGATGGATAACATTCATGTCAGAACTGACCCAGCCGGTAATATTAAACCGGATAAAGAGAAGTCAACCGAAAAGATTGACGGGGCAGTAGCTATGATTATGGCCCTGGACCGGTGCATCAGGAATGAAGGGGCTAGCGAGAAATCGGTTTATGATGAGCGGGGGTTGATTTTGTTGTAGTTGGGCTTTATAGTATAAAAGCCTATTTATTCAGTGAAACCATTTTCGTTGGTAGCAGCAGCTTGTTTTATGGGATATTTTATGTAGCCAGCATCAATATCATAAAATTTTAATTTACCCATAAAATCTCCAGAATAAATAATTAGGGCTAGAGATTAACTCTAACCCTAACGCATTAAACCTCGCACAATTAAGGACGGCGAATCGTCCTGCATTACTTAGTTATATTATATGTTACGGTAGAAAATGTGTCAAAGACTATTAGTTGGTGATTATATTGAATCCACATATAAAGTAAATGAAATAAAAAACAGGAACTGCTTAATGAGATAGCGAATAAAGGTCATGATATCTTATTTTAGAGGATAAGCTCATGATTTTACCTCATCTAGCGGGGGGTGGTAAGTTGAAAACCAGGGAACATATTATTAAAAACAAAGCCATTTATTCGGATGATGAAAAATATAGATATTCTTTAACTAAGATTTGGGATGAGAATAGGCCTGAGGCAACTTTCATAGGAATAAACCCCAGCGATGCTACGGAGTTAATTATGGATAAAACAGTTATGAACTTAACCAATCATTTAATTGGCAAGGGTTTTGGTAAAGTCGAGGTAGTCAATTTATTTGCTTATAGATCAAAAGACCAAAAAGGCCTAATTAATAGAGAAGATGAATATGAAAAACACAACATTGACTATATCAAGAAAGCATTAAAGAACTCGGAATTGATCATAGTTGGCTGGGGCAGAGATGCTGAGAATAATCCAAAGTATAAAGCGGCTATTACCGGGGTGAAAGAAGAGTTGAAAAAGCACAAAGACATTGTTAAATGTTTTAAAGACAAACAAGGAAAAATAAACCGCCATTTGAGAGCTGGTTATAGCAAGGAATGGGAGTTAGTAAAATACGATTTATAAAAATTAGACTTGCCAACTTGGTAGGTCTTTTTTCATGCCCATTTTTAAGGAGGTGAGATTCTGAAAATACCTATCCTATCCAATTTGTTTAAATCCAGAGCCGGTCCTAAAAACAGCTTCTGGCAAAACAGTTATGCCTTTTTCTTTGGCCCTACGCCCAGCGGGAAGACCGTCAACGAGCGCACGGCTATGGCCACATCAGCAGTTTATGCCTGTGTGCGAGTACTATCAGAAACCATTGCTTCACTGCCCCTCCACGTTTACCGGCGCACCGGGCAAGGCAAGGAAAAGGCCATGGATCATAACCTTTACTATCTACTCCATGATGAACCTAACCCCGAGATGACTTCATTTGTGTTCAGGGAAACACTAATGGGTCATCTTTTGCTTTGGGGCAATGCCTACGCCCAGATTATCCGGGATGGCAGAGGCAGGGTGATTGCTCTTTATCCATTATTACCGGATCGTATGGAAGTGAGCCGCACAGAAAAAGGCGAGCTATACTACCGCTACCAGAAGGAAGGGCGAGAATATCTGTTGCGCCGGGAAGAAGTGCTGCATATCCCTGGCCTTAGCTTTGATGGTTTGGTGGGCTACTCCCCAATAGCTATGGCCAAGAATGCCATCGGTATGGCACTGGCTACAGAGGAATATGGCTCTAAACTATTTGCCAACGATGCCCGGCCCAGTGTGGTATTAGAACACCCCGGAATATTAAAAGACCCGGCCAAAATCCGGGACAGCTGGAATGAGATCTACCGGGGCAGCGATAATGCCCACAAAGTAGCGGTGCTGGAAGAAGGCATGAGTGTCAAGACCTTAAGCATGCCACCGGAGCAGGCTCAGTTTTTAGAGACTAGAAAATTTCAGATAGAAGAGATTTGCCGCATTTTCAGGGTACCGCCTCATTTGGTGGCTAATTTGGAACGGGCGACATTCTCGAATATTGAACATCAATCCATCAGCTTTGTGGTGCATACCATAAGGCCCTGGCTGGTGCGGCTAGAGATGGCCTTTAACAAATCACTATTTAGTGAATCTGAGAAGAAAGAATACTTTACCAACTTTGTTGTGGATGGGTTGCTCCGCGGTGACTATTCATCGAGGATGCAAGGTTACGCAGTAGGAATCCAAAATGGGTTTTTAAGCCCAAATGATGTGAGGTCTCTAGAAAATCTGAATCCCATCGAACATGGAGATGTTTATGCAGTGAATGGCAATATGGTCAAGTTAGAAGACATCGGGATATTTATGACGGGAAAGGAGGATGCCAATGGATAGGTTCTGGAACTGGATTAAAAACGAAGGGGAAAGAACCCTCTACCTGGATGGCTATATAGCCCCGGAGAGCTGGTTCGATGATGAAGTAAGCCCCAAGGAATTTAAAGCTGAATTAGAAGCAGCTACCGGTGACATCGCCGTCTGGATTAACTCCCCAGGGGGTGATTTTTTTGCTGCCAGTCAAATCTACACTATGCTTAAAGACTATGCTGGTAAAGTCACGGTCAAGGTTGACGGCATCGCTGCCAGCGCCGCAGCGGTCATTGCTATGGCCGGGGATGAAGTACTGATGTCTCCTACCGGTTTACTCATGATCCATAATCCCTCAACTTTCGTTTGGGGTGAAGAATCCGACATGCAAAAGGGTATTGAGATGCTCTCAGAGGTTAAAGAGGCCATCATTAACGCCTTTGAGGCCAAGACGGGACTGCCAAGAAAACAAATCGCCCAGATGATGGATGCTGAGACCTGGTTTAGTGCCGGGCGGGCCGTGGAACTTGGCTTTGCTGATGAGATTCTCTATAGTGAACCACCGCTTCAGGTGACTGATTTCATGTTTGATAGGGTTACCGTGGTAAATGCGCTGATGCAGAAACTACCGGTCAAGGCAAAACCTAAACCGGTGATCACTAGTAACAACGGGGCTTCATACGACCAACTTAAAAAACGTCTGGAACTAATTAAATAAGGAGGAACGCAACATGAGTAAAATTATTGAACTGCGGGAAAAGCGGGCTAAAGTATGGGAGCAAGCTAAAGCCTTCCTGGATGAGAAACGGGGAGAGAACGGTCTTCTATCGGCGGAGGATACTGCCACCTACGAGAAGATGGAAACCGAAGTGGTCAACCTCGGTAAAGAAATTGAGCGTTTGGAGCGCCAGGCCAGTATTGATTTAGAACTTTCCAGGGCTACCAGTACAGCTATAAAGACTATCCCTGGTGCGAGTGATGAGAAAAAGGGCCGGGCATCTGATGAATACACTCAAGCCTTCTGGCAGCACATGCGTAACCGGGGCGGCTATGAGATAAGAAACGCCCTGCAGGTCGGTACTGATTCTGAAGGCGGCTACCTGGTGCCTGATGAATTTGAGCGCACCCTGGTGGATGCCTTGGAGGAAGAAAACCTCATGCGCCAGCTGGCCAAGGTGATCACCACTTCCAGTGGAGACAAGAAAATCCCGGTGGTAGCCTCTAAGGGTACTGCCTCCTGGGTGGATGAAGAAGGGCTTATTCCTGATGCTGATGATGCCTTCGGCCAGGTTTCCATTGGAGCCTATAAAGTGGCTACCATGATTAAGGTCTCCGAAGAACTGTTAAACGACAGTATCTTCAACCTGGAAAGCTATATTGCTAAAGAGTTCGCCCGCCGCATCGGGGCTAAGGAAGAAGAAGCCTTTTTAGTAGGAGATGGTGAAGGCAAACCCACTGGTATCTTTGACGATACCTACGGCGGGGAGACTGGGGTAACTACTACTACGGCGGGGAGACTGGGGTAACTACTACTGCAGCAGCTATTAAGATGGATGAGATATTCGACCTCTTTTATTCCCTTAAATCTCCTTACCGTAAGCGGGCGGTCTTTATCACCAACGATGCCACGGTAAAGGAAATCAGAAAGCTTAAAGACGGTCAGGGTCAGTACCTGTGGCAGCCTTCGGTCAATGCAGGAGAGCCGGACACCCTTTTAAACAGGCCGGTCAAGACCTCGGTTTATGTGCCTATCATCCAGCCGGGAGCAAAAGTTATTGCCTTCGGTGATTTTGGTTACTACTGGATAGCAGACCGCCAGGGTCGGGCCTTTCAACGGCTAAACGAACTCTACGCCGCTACCGGCCAAGTAGGTTTTAGGGCTACCCAGCGGGTGGATGGTAAGCTGATCCTTAAAGAAGCCATTAAAATTCTACAGGTGAAAGCGTAGGTGATAGTAGATGAGTAATGTTAAAAACTATCACGAACAAGCCGGGGAGAAGTGGGTGGTGGGGGGCCAACTGGATATTGCTACCGGTGGCAAACTCACCTTCCAGGGAACAGAACTGAAACAGGCATCAGGTCAGGTCGATAGTGAAGCCAGCACCATTGCCGCTTTAAAAGATGATTTTAACTCTCTTTTAGGGCGGCTTTTTGCTGCCGGGCTAATGGTAGTAGATAAATCAGCCCTTGAAGCCGCCATCACCGCAGCCCTGGAACTGTTAGAAGATGCTGTGGTGGGTGAGGATATTGGGGAATACCCACACGATGCTTACGATACCTTTGAGAGCGCCATTGAAGCTGCCCTGGCTGTAGTAGATAATGTGGATGCTACTCAAAACGATGTAGCAGCGGCACTGGCTACTTTAACTGCAGCAGTGGCTACCTTTGAAGCGGCAATAATTACAGAATAGATGGTGGGGTGGTGAGTGTATGGTAGTAACTTTGGAAGAAGTAAAACTGTATTTAAGAATAGATGGTGATGAGGAAGATACACTCATCGCTAATTTTATTTATACCGCTCAGGAATTGTGTGAAGGAATTTTACGCTACCCATTAAGTGAATTTGAGGAACTGCCAGAAACAGTTAAGCAGGCTCTTCTTTATGCAGTGGCAGCAATGTATGAAAAGCGGGAAGGTACGGGCATTAAGGAAACCCTGGATGTCTTAAAACGGCTCCTTTTTGCCTATCGTAAAGAAAGCTGGTGATGCTTAAATGGAGATTGGGGATTTAAGGCATCGGATAACCTTGCAGCAACTAACTACCACCGTCAATGATAACGGTTTTGAGGTAGAAACCTGGGAGGACTTCAAGACTATCTGGGCAGCAGTCAGCAACCTGCATGGCCGGGAATATTATGCTGCTGCCGCTGTCCAGGCGGAAAACACGGTGAAGTTTACTATCCGTTACCTGGAAGGATTGAATACTACCATGCGGATATTATTCCAGGGCAGACAATATAACATCATCGCCATTGATAACATCAAATACCGGAACCGGTATATTGAGATTAAAGCCTTGGAGGTGGGGGCAGGTGACTGAGCTTAAGCTAGAGGGTATAGAAAACTTAATTACAGAGGTAGAAAAGCTGGGTCAGGCAGGCTCCCGTATAGAAAACACAGCTTTAAAAGAAGCCGGTGAAGTAGTCAGACAGGCTATCGAACAGGAAGCTCCCCAAAAAACCGGCACACTGAAAAAGAGTATTAAAACCTCCGGGGTGAAAGGCCGGGACGGGGGTAAGCATGTGGAAGTAGGCCCCGGCAAAGAAGGCTTTTATGGAAAGTTTGTGGAATTCGGCACCGTTAAAATGAGAGCTAATCCTTTCATGTCCAGGGGCTATGAGACCTCTAAAGATGAAGCCCTGGCTACTATTGAGCGGGAGCTTAAAAAGGGGCTGGGACTATGAGTATAAACCAGGAAGTATTAACGGCCTTAGAAGATATCGGGGTGCCGGTACGTTTCCAAACCTATACCGGAACTGCCCACCCCTATATAACCTTTTTCACCTATCTGGATAAACCGGAGCAGCATGCTGATGATCGGGAGCTTACTACCGGCTATTATGTGCAAGTTGATGTGTGGAGTAAAGGAGATTATACCGATTTGGTTAAAACCGTGCATGAAAGGATGCTAACAGCCGGTTTTAGCAAACTGAACTTTTATGACCTGTATGAAGATGATGTAAAGACATATCACAAAGTGATGCGATTTTTTAAGGAGGTATTGTAATGGCACAAATAGGTTTAAAGGATTTGCATATTGCGATTTTGACTAAAGACACCAGGGAAGAATTAATCTATGAGACCCCAGAGCCGGTGGTGGATGTTATTAATGCGAGTGTTAATCCAACTATAAATACTACAGAGGTTTATGCTGATGACCGGCTAAGTGAGTTACTACCGATTTTAGGCAAGATTGAAGTGGAAGTGGAAACAGCGGACATCCCGTTAGCCATCCGAGCTAAAATCCTGGGTCATGAAATAAAGGACGGAGTGTTGGTTGAAAAAGGTACTAACGTTCCGCCCTATTTAGCCCTGGGCTTTAAGAGCTTAAAATCTAACGGCAAGTACCGCTATGTGTGGCTCTTAAAAGGAATGGCCCAGTCCATAATTGAAGATTACACTACCAAGAAGGATAGTGTGGAAGCCAAAACCCCCAAAACCAAGTTTATTTTCATGGCCCGGGTACACGATGACGAGTTAAAACATACAGCTGATGAAGATAGTGTAGACTTTACCGGAGCGGCTACCTGGTTTGATAGTGTACCGGGGGTTGTAACGATACCGTAGAAAGGGGGATTTAAGCCGTGGAGATAATATTAAAAATTGGGGAGAAGAAGAACAAGGTCTATACTGCCGATTTTATCAGTGCCCGGATGGTAAGAAGAACTATAGCTATGGCCAAAGACATAGACTTTAACAATATCTCCCCCGAGGAACTGGATAAACTGATGGACTATATCGTAGAGCTATTTGGGGGCCAGTTTACCCGTGATGACCTTTATGATGGTCTCTCTTCCAAAGACTTAATCCCTACCATCACCAGATGTATCAACGAAGTAGTAGGAGCGGTAGGAGATGCAACGGCAAATGAGGGAAACGGTTAGAGGGGAATGCCATGGAGCCCCAGGACTTTATCGATCAGTTATATCTGGCCCTATTAGAACAGGGCTGGACACTAAATGACATTGACACCATGGACATTATCTATTATTTGCAACTGCTCAACCGTAAACGAGGAGACGAAAAAGTGTATATCGATGATATATTGTAGCACCCTATGCGGGTGTATTTTTTATGCCCAAAAGGTGGTGAGATAGATGGCTAAAGAAATCGGGCAATTAAGTGTAAAGATTGGGCTGGATAGCAGCGGCTTTCAAAATGGTATCGGCAAGCTTAACCAGGAAATGAAAAAGGTACAGTCAGAATTTAAGCTAGCCAGTGCCGAGATGGGCAAACACGGTAAAGAACTGGATAGTCTGAAATTAAAATCAGACAGCTTAACTAAACAAACTGAAATCCAACGGCAAAAAGTACAGGCATTGGAAGCTGCTCATCAAAAATCCGTAGAGACTAAAGGCCAGGATGCTAAGGCTACTCAGAATTTAGAGATAAAACTGAATCAAGCCAAAACCCAACTGGTCAATATGGAAAATAACTTAAAGACCTTAAACCGGGAAATCGAAGTACAGTCCTCCGGCTGGGGTAAGCTTTCTAAGAGCTTGGAGCCTTTAGGGCAATCCCTGCAGAATGTAGGCCAGAAGATGGAGGCGGTAGGTAAAAACCTTAGTATGAAAGTAACGGCTCCACTGGCAGGGCTAGGGGCTGCGGCAGTAAAGGTAGGCTCCGATTTTGAGGCTGGGATGAGTGAGGTTAAGGCCATAAGTGGAGCTACTGGCGAGAACTTTAAAAAGCTGCAGGAAAAGGCCAAGGAGATGGGAGCCACCACCAAGTTTAGTGCCTCTGAAGCCAGTGAAGGACTTAAGTATATGGCAATGGCAGGCTGGGATACCAGCCAGATGTTAGACGGTTTAGAAGGCATTATGATGCTGGCTGCTGCCAGTGGTGAAGACCTGGGGATGGTATCTGATATCGTCACCGATGCTCTAACTGCCTTTGGCATGGAAGCTAAACAAGCCGGAGAGTTTGCTGATTTATTAGCCAGTGCTTCATCTAATAGTAACACCAACGTAGCCATGCTAGGGCAGTCTTTTAAGTATGTAGCCCCCTTGTTTGGTGCCCTGGGCTATTCTGCGGAAGATGCGGCATTGGCTTTAGGGTTAATGGCAAATGCTGGAATTAAATCGAGCCAGGCTGGAACTTCTTTAAAAACGGCCCTTGCTAACCTGGCTAACCCTACAAAAGCTATGGGTACAGCCATGGATCAGTTGGGTATCTCCATCACCGATGCTAACGGGGAAATGCTGCCTTTTAAAGGTGTGATGGATGAGCTACGGACTAAATTTGCCAATCTTTCTGAAGAACAGCAGGCCCAGTATGCTGCTACCATCTTCGGAAAAGAAGCTATGGCCGGTATGCTAGCCATCATCAATGCCAGTGATGAAGATTATGCCAAGTTGACGGAAGCCACCAGGAACTATACCGGCACCGCTAAAGAGATGGCAGATGTGATGATAGATAATCTGCAGGGTAGTATTACCATCCTTAAATCTGGTTTAGAAGGTTTGGCTATTCAAATCTTTGAAATACTTCTCCCCC